>JACCDY010462273.1_pt1 | contig 12339 bp, 11 predicted proteins | sample 7446391 | NCBI WGS metagenome assembly JACCDY01 (sample SAMN15323451, study PRJNA562643) | freshwater metagenome | isolation source: river surface water | place: USA:Blue River Watershed | collected 2017-08-18 | reverse complement strand
GTCTTGGGGTTGATTTCCACATAGGCTTCTTGTTGCAACTCGGCCAACCATGGGTTGGAACGGGTTTCTTCGCCGCCACCTTCGTACTCAACCAAACGGCCAGAGGTGAGGATGAGCGGGAATTTCTCGTGCACTTTGTCAGCGATGTTTTTGTCTTGCACAGTCTTGTACAAGGTGGGCAGACGCCAGAACGCTTTTTTGTCAGCGTGTGTGGGGTACTTCTCCATCAGGTCAGGACGTGTGCCATACAAAGGCTCGCGATGTTGTGGGATGGGGTCTGGGAAGTTCCACACCACAGCACGCGCCTTGGCGTTACCGAATGGGTGGCAACCGTGGTTTTGCATGAACACGCGCATCATGCCGCCTGAGTTATCGGTCTTCCAGTTCTTGCCTTCAGCCAATGCCTTTTCAGCATCGGTGAGCTCGCCCCACCAGCCGAGTTTCTTGAGCAAGACGTGATCGAGCTCGGGGTAGCCCGTGGTGATGTCCGCGCCTTTGGAATGCGAACCATCTTCAGCCAACAAGTTTTTGCCATCCTTCTCGACGCCAAAGTTGGCACGGAAGTTACCGCCGCCGTCCATGACGTGCTTAGAGGTGTCGTACAGGTTGGGTGAACCTGGGTGCTTGAGCTCGGGCGTGCCATAGCAAGGCCATGGCAGACCGAAGTAGTCGCCACCGAAGTCGTAACCCGTCTCTTTGTCTTTGCCGCCTTTGGACTTGAGGGTCTTGACGTCAAACAAATGCATGTTGCGCATGTGCGCTTTCAGACGCTCTGGGCTTTGACCTGTATAGCCAATGGTCCAGACCGACTTATTGATTTCGCGCAAGATGTCTTCAACCATGGGTTCATCCATGCCTTTGACTTTTTGCAGCTTGTAGTTCTTGACCAGTTCTGGACCAAAGCCGAGCTTTTGTGCCAATTGATACATGATCATGTGGTCAGAGCGGCTTTCCCACAAGGGTTCAATGACCTTCTCACGCCATTGCAACGAACGGTTAGATGCTGTGCAAGAACCGCTGGTTTCAAACTGTGTCGCTGCGGGCAACAGGTACACCGCACGGTTGGGGTTGAGGTCTTCGGCTTTGCCAGGCATTGCGGCCATGGCAGCTGTGGCCGATGGATAGGGATCGACCACCACCAACAAATCCAACTTATCCATCGCACGCTTCATCTCCAAACCACGGGTTTGTGAGTTAGGTGCATGGCCCCAATAGAACACGCCTTTGAGGTTGCTGTCTTGGTCGATGAGTTCGTTCTTCTCAAGCACACCGTCGATCCAACGTGACACGGTGATGCCAGGCTTGCTCATCATGCCGGGGTTGGCGAAGCGGCCTTTGAGCCAATCGAATTCCACACCCCACGCTTTAGCGAAGTGCTTCCATGAACCCTCAACGATGCCGTAGTAGCCAGGCAATGAGTCTGGGTTAGGACCGACGTCGGTCGCGCCTTGCACGTTGTCGTGGCCACGGAAAATATTGGTACCGCCACCAGACTTGCCAACGTTGCCCAAGGCCAACTGCAAGATGCATGAGGCACGCACGATGGCGTTACCTGTGGTGTGCTGGGTTTGGCCCATACACCACACGATGGTGCCAGGGTTGTTTTCGTGCAGCATCTTGGCCACGAGGGTCACCTGCTCTGGCGACACACCGCAGACCTCCTCGACTTTGTCGAGCGTCCACTTGGCCATGACTTCTTCTTTGACCTTGTCCATGCCGAACACGCGGTCGTTGATGTACTTCTTGTCTTCCCAGCCATTTTTGAAGATGACGTGCAACAAGCCAAACAAGAAAGCAATGTCAGAACCTGAGCGAATACGCACGTACTCGTCGGCCTTGGCCGCCGTGCGCGTGAAGCGTGGATCCACCACGATCATCTTGCAGCCGTTTTCTTTGGCGTGCAGCATGTGCAGCATCGACACAGGGTGGGCTTCCGCCGCGTTAGAACCGATGTACATGGCGACCTTGCTGTTTTGCATGTCGTTGTACGAGTTGGTCATCGCACCGTAACCCCATGTATTGGCCACACCAGCCACCGTGGTGGAGTGGCAAATACGCGCTTGGTGGTCGCAGTTGTTGCTACCGAAGTAGCTCACGAATTTGCGCAACAAGTAGGCTTGTTCATTGTTGTGTTTAGAGGAGCCAATCCAGTACACGCTGTCTGGGCCTGCCGTTTTACGCAGGTCAAGCAGCTTGGCGCTGATTTCCTCAAGGGCAGTATCCCAGCTGATGCGCTCGTACTTGCCATTGACCAATTTCATGGGGTAGCGCAAGCGGAACTCACCATGGCCGTGTTCGCGCAAAGCTGCACCTTTGGCGCAATGGGCACCGAGGTTGATGGGGGAATCAAACACCGCTTCTTGGCGCACCCACACGCCGTTCTCAACCACGGCATCCACAGCACACCCCACTGAGCAGTGAGTACATACCGTGCGTTTGACTTCAATCTTGCCGCCGCCGTCTTTGGACATAGCGCCTGACGCTTGAGCCTTTTTCACCAAGGTCAGCTGAGTGGCCGCCAAGCCCACGCCGATACCCAAGCCTGAGCGGCGCAAGAAACCACGACGATCGAGGGTGGGCAAAGCCTGTGACAGACCGCGTTGCAAGCGGCCAACGAATGCAGAGCTGCCAGCAGTTTGTGCAGCTGAATCTGTTTTACGGGTCAACAACATGTGTGGCTCCTTCAGACGCGGGCGGTCTGGTAGTAACGCTTGACGTGTTCGCTCAAGCTGTAGCCGCCACCGTTTTCAGGCGCGGGAGGAAGTTTGTTTAATTCGGCAGAGGGGGTGCTGAGGCCAGGCATGGCCGTCACAGCAGCGGCAGTTGCACCAACGGCGGCGGCACCCATAAAAAATCCACGGCGCGACGCAGTCGCTTGTTCGGTGGTTTGTTCTTTTTGCATTGTTAGCTCCTCGTGATGTCGCGGGTATGCACGACTTTGCATACTGTACCCTCGTTGCAAATTTGTCTAGTACGTAAAAACGTCAGTAACCTTATGTTTACGCAAGCGTACGCACTCAAAACATGGTTTTTTGTCACTTACGCGTCACAGACCGTAGGCATGTTGATAACAATTAAGACAGCATGTCAAACCCTTGGGCTTCCACACTCACAAAAGCCCGCGTTAACTCCGCCAGAGCGGCATAAAAACGCGCACGCGGTGTGGCTTGCAAAGCGTCACAAAAAGCTGGCACCCAGGTTTGCACATAGGCAGCAAAAAACTTGGCTTGTTGCGTGAGGTTTGACACGGACACATCGTCGCCCGCCACCAAAAAGCGCATCACTTCAAACACATAAGACACATGGTCTTCGGTCTCTGACATGGTGGTGTCGTCACGACCTAAACCCAGTGCGGCCAAATCCGTACGCAGTTGAGCCAAGGGCTTTTCATTCAAAAAGCCAGTCAAAAAGTGCGAGGCATACACATACACCTCGGGCTTGCCCACGCCACCAAACAAGGTGTGATGCTCGTTTTGAATGCTCTTGTCATCCATGTCGCGCGCCACACCAACCAGCTGACGCCAAGGCTCTTCGAGAAAGCCACCCGAAGTGGGGGCATCGGTGGCAGCCACACGCAGCTGCGCCAACAGTTCAGGACGTGCGGGCGCGTAAAACAACTCGGAAATCAAACCATACAGTTCGGCACGTGCGGTTTCTTCGTCAAGGGCGGAGGACAAGTGAAGGTCGGTCATAGAAATAGTCAGACGATTTTTTGCTCGTCACCAGCAGAGTAAATGTCAATCACACGGCAGTCGCCGCACATTTTGAGGCGTTGCAGGGCTTCACCTTGGAACATGGCGTGGCCTGAGAGTTTGCCAATCATGGCCTCAATGCCTTTGAGCGTGCCAAAAGGTTTGCCACAACGCACGCAACCATAGGGTTGGGTTTCATTGAGCACACGCACCTCTTTGCGTTGCGGCGTGAGCAACAAACGTGGCCCCAGGTTGAGCGCTTTCTCGGGGCAGGTGCTGACGCACAAGCCGCACTGCACACAGTTCTTTTCAACAAAACGCAGCTGGGGTGCTTGTTGGTTGTCTTGCAGCGCGTTGGCAGGGCAAGCGCTGACGCAACTCATGCACAACGTGCAACTGTCTTTGTTGACCTCAACGGTGCCAAACAGCGCCCCCTCTTTAGGCAAAGCCAAAGCTTCGGGTGCAGCAGCGGCTTTCAACACGGGCGCGTGTTCGAGCAAGTGATCGATCACCATGCTCAACGTGCTGCGCTTTTCTGCCATCACAGCAAAGGTGGCAGCAGGCACAGTGGTGCTGAGGCGGTGTTTGCCAGTGGTGAGGCGTTGCAGCTCGGTATCCAGCTCAAGGGCTTGCGTGGCGCGGACCAACTGCACAGGCGTGTGGCCAGCCTTGGCGTAACCCAAACCCTCCAGCAGGGCTTGGGCTTGTGCCATTTGCGCTTGCAAGCCGTCTGCATATTGCGGCGCTTCTTCGGCGGTGTGGAGCACCAACACTTGGGCAGCACCATAAGCCAACGCCGCGAGCCACACCTCCAAGCCAAGACTGGCGGTGTGCCACAGCGAGACGGGAATGACGTGCGCAGGCAAACCTTTGGCGACTTTGAGTTGCGCCGCACGGCCCAACTCATTCACCAAAGCTTGGCCTGCCTCTTGGCTGTGCAGCAAGATGACCGCGTCTTTGCCACCTGCTTTTTGGTAGGTACTGAGCAAGGTTTTGAGTTTGACGCCTTGCTCGCTGGCACGAGGGTAAGCGTAGGTGAGTGCGCCCGTGGGGCACACCGTGGTACACGCACCGCAGCCCACGCACAGGTTGGGGTTGACCTTGATTTGTTGGCGTGACTTGTCTGAGCTGACGGCTTCTGCAGAGCAAATGTCCACACAGGCGTTACAACCCACTTTCTCGTTGCGGCTGTGTGCGCAGAGTTTTTGTTTGTAGTCAAAGAACTTAGGTTTTTCAAACTCGCCCACCAACTCACGCAAGCGCAGCAAGTTGGCCGCTGTTGCACCACGGAAATAGCCTTGGGGCAACGCATGACGGGTGAAGGCGCTTTGCTCACGCAAGTCGAGCACGAGGTCGAACTCTGCCGTTTCTTCTTGGGCTTCGCGCTGGAAGTTGATTGCGCCAATCGCACCACAAGCCGTCACGCAGTCGCGATGCGAGCTGCACTTGCTCAGGTCAATTTGATAATCCAAACCAATCGCTTGCTCTGGACATGCGGCCACACAGGCGTTGCAGCGTGTGCAGAGGTCGAGGTCGATGGGGTTGTTGTTTTGCCACGTGAGCTTGAACGCGCCCAGCCAACCGTCCACACGCACGACTTGACCGCCCAGCACAGGGTAGCGACGGTTTTGTGCGCCACCTGCGTCTCCAGCACCTTGGGTAAAGATGGTCACGTTCAAGGTGTCGGCCAACAACGCAGCCGCTTGTTCGGCTTGGTCTACCTGCCCTAGGATGAGCAAGCGCCCTGCGCTCTTGAAGGTGACCGTGGGCACCGGCTCTGGCTCTGGCAAATGCGCGGCGGCCAACAATGCGGCAATTTTGGGTGACGCGTTTTTGGCGTCGCTGCTCCAGCCACCCGTCTCGCGGATGTTGACGAATTTGATGACCGAGGTTTTGGCCTGCGCCTCTACAGCCAAGTCGCCAAACAGCCTTTGCTCTTGGGTGCAGGCCACCACCACATCGTCTGTGCCTTGCACGGCTTGCACAAATGCGCCCGCCTCGCGGCGGCATAGCGCGGTGTGCAGCGTGAGTGGCTCAGACAGGCTTTGGCTCAGCGCCTTCGGGTCCAGGGGCTGGGTCTGGTTGCAGTCGCAAATCAGCGTGGTCATGCGTGGTGGGCTCAATGTTGGAGTTGTTGTCAATAGGCACGGACTGTGCCACGACTTTCGATTGTTCGGAGGCGGCTTTGTCACCCACGTTGGTTTGGGGTGCTGTTTCTGACGCCTCGTCAAACAAATTCAAGGTCTTGGCACTGGTCATTTGTCTCAGCATTGCCATGGGCAAAGGGTCGGGCTGGGAATAATCGTCAATGTAAATGTCCATGCGATCCATCACATTGAAATGTGGATCGGTGAACAGTTTTTTCATGGCCGCATTTTTCACCTCAGGCGTGACACCACGGGCCATGTAACCCGTGAAGTCAGACTCAGGGGTGAGTTGCTGCACATCGGCCAGAGACGGCATGGGCGCAGCAGTTGCCTCATTGGATGGACTGGCTGGCTGTGTAGCCTTCACCACCGCTGCATTGGCTGCTTGTGTTGCACTGAGGTTCGACGCAGCCGCATTTGCACGCGACGCGAACGTGGGGGCCGCCGTAGGCTCTTCGGTGACACGGCCCTCACGTACCTCCGCTTTGCGCCGCGACCAACGGCTTAAAAATCCAGCAGGCGCATCATCATTGGCCATGACCACCTCCGTTGTGCGAGCCGCCGCCGCGGATTTTTTCGGTGCTCACCGAGGCGGGGTTGCCAAAGCGGTCTTGCAATGGCCTAAAGCTATCTGGGCGTTTGCGACGCTTGGCCTCGACCACCCAATGTTCATCGGTGAACTCGCTCATCCATGCCACCACTTCTGGTGGGACTGGGACTTGGTCCACGTTTTCTTGGGCATCCATCCAACGGCCCGCATCGTGGTAGCTCAGGCTCACCATGGCAGGCACGGCAATCACGTCGTCACTGATGCTGGGCTCTTCTTCCATGCGCCACAACACAAACCAACACGGCGCAGGTGACGTGGCATTGAGGTAATAACCCTCCGCATCGTCTTTGAACAGCTCTACCGTGAAGCCTGGGTGCAGCCATATCTGCTCGTCTTCGGTTTGGCGCAAGCAGCGTGGCGCTGTGCCAAAGTGTTCGGCATGCGGCACCAAGTCGTGGCCCGTGACATCGTGCAGCACCCAACGCCATGTCTGCCAACGGCTCATGACACCTGGCACACGCTCGCGACGCATGACAACGGCAACTTGAAGGCTAGGACGGTGATTCATGGGGTGTGATGTTAGCGGGGTGGCAATGCCCCCGTGATCACCCCACCCAATTTAGGTTTTGAGTTTGCAGGTGCGGTTAATTTCTTTGCGCAATGCAGCCTCGGACATGGGCTTGGACACATAACCATCTGCGCCTGCGGCCATGAAACGTTCACGATCACCGATCATGGCATGTGCTGTCACCATCAACACCGTGGTGCGTGGCAATTGACGTTCAACTTCGCGTTCACGCCAAATTTTTAAGGCCGTCATTCCGTCCATCCCTGGCATCATGACATCCATGAGCACCACATCAAACGTCTCTTGATCCAAGCAGTCCAGCGCCTGTTGGCCATCGTTGGCCAGCACAAAGTGATGCCCCATGCGTTGCAGCATGATTTGCGCCAACTTGCTGTTAATTTCATGATCTTCGACCAACAGCACGGACAGTGGCTTTGTTGCCTTCTCTTCGTCATCCAGCGTCAATGACGACGATGCAGCACCCGCTTGGGCCGATGCAGCGGTCGCACACCTTGCTGGAAAACGAATGGTGAAACATGCACCCTGCCCTGGTACGCTGGCAGCGGATATGTCACCGCCCATCAGTTGCATCAAACTGCGTGTGATGGCCAAGCCCAAACCCGTACCCCCATAAGAACGGGTGATCGAACCATCCGCTTGTGTGAAAGGGCTAAACAACGCATCTTTTCTAGCGTTATCAAAACCTATGCCCGTGTCCATCACCGACACCTCGATGTCGACCAAACCCTCTGGCGAACTGGGATAGGCCTTGGATCGAACCGTGACATGACCGTGCTCTGTGAATTTGATGGCATTGCCAATCAAATTGGTCAGCACTTGACGCATCCGCACAGGGTCCATCCAGACCAACTCGGGAAGACTGGGGTCGTTCTCAACCCGCAAATCAACTCCTTTGGCTTGCGCCAACTGCTCCAGTGAACGTGCCGTATGACGAATCAATTGCGCGGGAGACGCCGATAACTGCTCCAACTCCAAAGCCCCTGCCTCGATTTTGGAGAAGTCCAAGATTTGGTTGATGATGTTGAGCAAATGGCCAGCCGAATCACGTGCAAGCGACAGGTATTCTTTTTGCACCAGTGTGTCATCGGTGGTCATGGTCAATTCAATCATTCCCAAGATGCCGTTCATGGGCGTGCGAATTTCGTGACTCATATTGGCCAAGAACTCACCGCGCAAGCGGTTGGCTTGCTCGGCATTGTTTTTGGCATCTACCAACAAATCTTGTGCATGCTGGATGGACGTGAAGTCTTGCATCACACCAATGAAGAAATGGGCATCATCCACGCGCGTTTCGCTGATGGTGACCCGTACTGGAAACAGCGCCCCATCTTGACGCATTCCCTGCACCACACGGGGCTGGTTCATCAAACGCTTGCGCCCTGTTTGTGCATAGGCATCCAGATAGCCGTCATGCGCCGCTCGCTCTTGTGCAGGCATCAAAATGCTGATGTTTTTTCCCAGCAACTCTTGTTGTTGGTAGCCAAATATTTCAGCCGTGGCAACGTTGCATTGAACGATCTGTCCTTTGGCATCTGACACCACAATTGCCTCTGGCACCGATGTGAAGATGCTGTTGAGCTTGCTTTCGCTCAGACGCAACTCTTGCTCAACCAGCTGTCGGTCTGCAATTTCTTGGTTGAGTCTTTGAATGGCATCTTTTCGCTGCTCTGACAAGTCTCGCGCCACCATCAAAGAAGATCGGATTCGACGTACCGACATCCAAACCAACAACAAGCCACCCAGCAACACAACCAACAACACCGTGAAGGTACGGGTCAACACATCGGTGGTCGCCGATTGCCATTGCGACACTGGCAAAAGCACCTCTAGCGCCCCGCGCACATCCCCCACTTTCCAGTCGGTTTTGGGTGAGCCCTTGTAATGGTTGTGGCAATTGACGCAGCCAGTCAGCATGCGGTCGGCCTGTGCATAACGCAAGACGCGCTGTCCGTTGAGGATTTCCTCTCGCACAAATGGCTTTGAAGGATTGACCTTGAGATGCTCTAGTGCTTGCCTTTGAAAATCATCCAACGATCGCTCACTTGCACGCCAAGGAAATGGCAAATCGCTGTAAAGCCGAACCTGTGTGCCGCCATCGACTTGAGACATGTAATGTCCCAACTCAATCGTCAGCGTTGCAGGCAAAGGCAGCGCGTTATCTCGTGTTTTGTAATCATGGGTCACTTCAATGCCCGCTTGAGCGGCACGTGGCACAAGCTCTTGCGCATAAAAGTTTCGAAACTGCGTGATGGATTCCGCATGTTCCTGTGCACTCTCAGTCGCGTATTCAAAAACAACACGCTCACTTGATTGATAGGTGTAAATCACCACACCAATCGAAACAGCAGCCAGCGCCGCACCCACCATTTGCAATGGCCAATGCGTTAACAAATGCCTTATCGGACGAAATAAACGGACAAGCATTCAGGCGAAGTCATGTGTAATTAATTATTTAGGTTTAATCTTAACCTCAACATTCATCACACAAGGCATCGCTTGTTGCCTGAAAGAAATTAGGTTTCTTTGGAAATTTTGATGCTGGGGAACTTGCTCGAAAAATCTTTGGCTTTGGCAGCGATCTTCACCGCCACTTGGCGAGCCACCGCCTTGTAAATGCCTGCCACCTCACCATCAGGGTCAGCCACCACCGTGGGCTTGCCACTGTCGGCTTGTAGGCGAATTTGCATGTTGAGTGGCAGTGCACCTAGGTAGTCCATGCCATATTGGGCAGCCATCTTCTTGCCGCCGTCTGCGCCAAAGATGTGTTCAATGTGGCCGCAATTGGTACACACGTGCACCGCCATGTTCTCGACCAAACCGAGGATGGGTACGCCCACCTTTTCAAACATCTTGATGCCTTTTTTGGCATCTAGCAAAGCAATATCTTGCGGCGTGGTCACGATGACCGAGCCCGTCATGGGCACGCGCTGGCTGAGCGTGAGCTGAATGTCACCCGTGCCAGGCGGCATGTCCACAATCAAATAGTCCAACGATTTCCAGTTGGTTTGGCGCAGCAACTGCTCCAAGGCTTGGGTGGCCATGGGGCCGCGCCAAATCATGGCTTCGTCTTGGTCTACCAAGAAACCGATGGACATGACTTGCACGCCATAGTTCTCCAGTGGGTCCATGGTTTGGCCATCGCTGCTCTCGGGGCGGCCTTCAATGCCCATCATCATGGGCTGGCTGGGGCCGTAAATGTCAGCATCCAATAAACCCACGCTCGCGCCTTCTGCGGCCAAGGCCAAAGCCAAATTGGCAGCAGTGGTGCTTTTACCTACACCGCCCTTGCCCGAGGCTACGGCGATGATGTTTTTGACTTGAGGCAACAAGGCCACACCGCGCTGCGCCGCATGCGCCACGATGTTGACAGTGATGTTGGCTGACACGTTTTCAACGCCCGCCACACTTTTGGCAGCAGCTATCAACTCTTAGCGAAAGACTGCAATCTGGCTTTTAGCGGGGTAACCCAGAACCACGTCAAAAGACACGTCGCCGCCTTGAATTTGCAGGTTCTTCAGCGCTTTGCTGGTCACAAAGTCTTTGCCCGTGTTGGGGTCAATCACGGTTTGCAGGGCTGCGGTGAGGGTTTGTTCGTTTAGGGACATGGTGGGTGATGAGTGGATCTATTTGAATTTCAGAGCAAGTCTAGCTCGGCCTAGGTCACCACACTGTTTATCCGTGTATCAAAATTAAGTTCAATAAAAATCATTACAATTAGTTAAAATTAACTCATTTTAATGAACGAGGTTTACTATGGTTTACATAAAAGAAGGCAAAACTGGAGTTGTCATTGCTTTGATGTTGCTAGGGATGATCGGATGTAGCGGAGGCTCCTCAAGTGGCACATCCGTAAAAACAGGTTATTTCATCGATTCAGCAGTTGAAGGGGTGCAATACACCAGCGGAAACATCTCTGGCACAACAGGCGCTGATGGCTCGTTCAAATACGAAGAAGGTCAGCCTGTCACATTCAAAATTGGTAACCTCACACTGGGTAGTCTGACTGTGACAAATGAGCGTGTTTTTCCAACAGATCTCATCAGTGGCGCCACCAGCGAAACAAATGACTCCGTCAGTTTGATGGCCCGCGTGCTGCAAACACTTGACGCAGATGGAAACCCTGATAACGGTATCACGATTGACGCAACGGCTAGGGCCGCTTTTCAGCAAAACCTGAGCTTTACCGCCGATGTCAATGCGCTTGAAACCAATATCACTCCCGTCATCAGCGGCGCAACCAATCAACGTAAGGCGAGTCTTGTAGAAACAACCAGTGCACAAGCACATTTAAGAAACAACCTATTAGCCGAATACAGTGGTACTTGGACTGGCACGTATTCGGGGGGAGACTCAGGAACTTGTACCCTTACCATTGCCAGGCCTGCTTCTGCCTCATCTTTGGCATATTTGAATTCTGCTACTATAGACACCAACATCAGTACATCTTCTTCCAACATATCTATTAATGGTGCAAGTGCTACGAGCGCATCATCCACAAATACAGCGATAAGTGGAACAATTTCTAACACGGGTGCAGCATCAAGTGCAAGTTCTACAACCGTGTCGTCCGGAAATACTGCCATAAGCGGCACAATTTCCAACACGGGAACAATCTCGACAAATGCATCGGTACCCACTATTTCCTCAACAGGCACAATCTCGACAAACCCATCTGTACCCACTATTTCCTCAACGGGCACACTCACGGCATCTCAATCAATCATCGTCACTGGCTCATGCAACAACACCGAAATACGTAATGCAAGCATTGGGAGCAACGGAATTTTCAGCGGTTCGATGACAAACGGAGCTACGTTTTCAGGTCAATTTCTAAGAAATGGAACCATGACTGGTACTTGGATCAATAATCAAGAAGGCCTTCATGGCACATGGACTATGTCCAAAAAATAAAAGAACCACTCCTCGATAAAAAACCCGCGAATGCGGGTTTTTAAATTTACGACTCAGTTTTTCCGCGCCACCCAATAAGTAGCCCCCTCAGTCCCATACCGCTCGTCATGCGGCACGTTAGGCGCAAGCTCAAAGACAGAGCCAGGCAGCAAGTGCTGAATGTGGCCGTTCATGGTCAGCCACATCTCACCGCGCGTGAGGATGGCATGCACGCCAAAAGCGTGGGTGTGGGTCTCTAGCAAGGTATTGGGTGCCCATTCACGCTCAATCACCTCATCAAAGCCAGCGGCAAGGGCTTTTTGGCGGAATTCGTCAAAGCTAGGTAAGTTCATGGCTGCATTCTGTAGGAACTAAAATCGCCCCCTGCGCCCTAAGGTCTTGCCCTCTCATGTCCAGCGCCAGCTATTCGTCACCACCGCCTTGCCCTACGCCAATGGCAACTTTCATATC
>JACCDY010665393.1_pt1 | contig 12340 bp, 9 predicted proteins | sample 7446391 | NCBI WGS metagenome assembly JACCDY01 (sample SAMN15323451, study PRJNA562643) | freshwater metagenome | isolation source: river surface water | place: USA:Blue River Watershed | collected 2017-08-18 | reverse complement strand
CGGCTGCCAAACTTGGTCCGTTGGCTTTAGGGCGCAAAGTTATAAAGAGCTATTGCAAGAAGGCTTATGGCGCTTAGCTGAATCGCTGGAAGATATTCCGGAGCTAGAAAAGCGCTTTGCCGATCCAGAGCAAAGAGCAACCCATCATGCAGAACAGTTGCCAAAAGAAATCATTCATCAAGTGGCGCAAAAGTTAAAAAGCTTAAAACTGGATCGCGTAGAAACATTTCTTCCTGGCATCACCGCTTACCTGAGTGAACCAAAACCCCAAGCCTATTTTGATGGCATGGCAAACCATCTTTCACCAGAGGAATTGAAGCACCAGCTTGCCAAGCAAGCTCTAAAACCACATCCACAAACCAGGCTATTAGCCTTGGGTGCCGTAATTTACTGCAATGGTGAAGATATGACCAGTAAGCAGCCCGCCTTGATACAGGCCGCCTGGCGATCACTAGCGGCAAGCCGGCAATTTAAAGGGGCTATAAGGAAAATTGATGCGAATAATAGCCTTTTTGAAGCCTATGAAGCTGGCTGGTTGGTTTTTTAACGCCAGATTAAGAGATGGCTATAATGAATGCTGGAAAGTACCTAAGGGCTAACCCTGCACTTTTCTTGTATTAATAACCGGTTATTAATGATAATTTTTTAAGAGGAAATTACAAATGAAGAAGTCACTCGTACTCGTAGCAATGTTGGCAATCGCTTTGGCCGCTTGCGGTAAAAAAGAAGAAGCAAAACCTGTAGAAGCTGCTCCTGTTGCACCTGCTGCTGCTCCAGCTGCTGACGCTCCCGCTGCTGCTCCAGCTGCACCTGCTGCTGCTCCAGCTGCTGACGCTAAGAAGTAATCTTCTTCTTGAAGAAAAAAAGCCGCTGAAAAGCGGCTTTTTTATTGGCTAAGTTTTTTAACTGAATACTTACCTAGACATCTGCTCGGTAAGAAGAGTTAAGAGTTGCAGTCCAGCAGCAGAGTTCTCAGGCTTACCATCTGCATTTTGTACATAAATACTTGAAGCGTTATCGCCAGTCGATTTAACTACTACGAGGTACTTTTTTGCCTTCAAGCTGGAGTCATCCTTACTGCTAAACAGGTTTGTGAAGAATCCCTTTGTATCGCCCAAATCCTTAGGATTGACATAGCGTACGTAGTAAACGCCGTTGGCGCGGTTGCGATCTTCCACAGTAAAGTTAGAGCGATCCAGAGCTAGACCCGTGTCGCGCCACGCGCGATCAAAGCCTGCTGCCATTTCAATATGGGCAGTATTAACACCCTCTTGAACCAGCTTCGCTTTTGGCGTCTTAGGGCCAAGCGGTGCGGCAACTTGAGCTTTAGCCATTTCTTGGGTCATGCCCAAGCGCTCCATTAAGCGAGCCAAGAATGCCGCTTCAAGCTCAGGATCATTTGGACGTGCAGTCCAAATAGTAGAGATACAGGCACCAGTGCCATCGGTTGTACATTTCTCAATAGCACCGCGTTGGGTAATGTAAACCTCAGTTTCGCCTGGCTTACTCACCTCAAGACGGGTCTTGTATTTGTCGCGCTCACCCGTGTCATAAATTGAATCTAAGGCGCCACCAATAATATTGCGAATAAAGTCTTGTGCAATCTTGGCGCGATTCTCAGCCCAGTCTGTCTCCATAATGCCGGTTGACGGTGAGTCAATAACCAGCAAGAAACCATTCTCCTGCCAGAAATCTTTGATTTGTGGGTATAGCTCTGGAGCTGGCTTCTCAACAACCAACCAACGTCGCTCACCATCACGCGCAATGCGCATACCCGGAATACCAGTCATGACATTCTTGCGCGTCTGCACTGATTTTTTTACTGCAGCGTTGTACTCAGACATCGTGGCGGAACCATCTTGAACAATATAACGACGGTCCGCTTGAGCAGCAATGAGATCTGGCGGATAGGTTAGATTGGGTCCGCGAACAGCGCCAGCAGACTTGTAATCAACTGTATCGTTTGTTCCTACAGACTTGCATCCAAGCAAAGCAATACTTGCAAAAGAAAGGAGTAATACAGTTGCACAATGTCGGCGCAAGAGTTGCATCAGATTCATCATAGTAAGCCAGCCTGTTTCATTGCAGTCTTCAAAGGTTCACGCAAAGCAACGCTCAAAGTGGTTAAAGGCAACCGAATTCCAGCAGTGACTTTGCCCATTTCATGCAGAGCCCATTTCACAGGAATCGGATTTGCCTCAGTAAACATGGCTTTATGAACAGCCAGTAATTGATATTGAATGGCGCGCGTCTTAACGACATCATCAGACATTGCAGCCTGACATAGTTCATGCATCAAACGAGGGGCGATATTCGCTGTTACGGAAATATTACCCTTGCCACCCATGAGCATCAGCATTGCCGCACTGAGATCATCACCAGAAAATACAGAAAAATCTTCATGTCCAGCACGTTTGAGATCAGCCAACAACAGAGTGCCGCGCTCAATGCTGCCGGTAGCATCCTTAATGCCGATAATGCCTGGTACTGCAGCTAAACGAACAGTGGTCTCACCAGCAAGATCAGCAACAGTTCTACCTGGAACGTTATACAAAATTACAGGCAGATCAACCGACTCTGCAATTTTCTTGAAGTGGGCGTACATACCCTCTTGAGTCGGCTTGTTGTAATACGGAACCACCTGCAGGCTGGCATCAGCACCAACCGACTTAGCAAAATTCGTTAACTCGATTGCCTCGGTAGTGGAATTTCCCCCAGTACCAGCGATTACCGGAATACGTCCAGCAATATGGTCAACCGTTACTTTGATGAGCTCACAATGCTCTTCAACAGACACCGTGGGAGACTCTCCACTTGTACCAACGATGACGATACCATCGGAGCCTTCAGCAACGTGCCAATCTAGCAAGGAACGTAAGGCTGGAAAATCCAGACTTCCATCCTCGAACATTGGCGTCACAATGGCGGGCATGCTACCTGCAATAGGCTTTTTACTAGCTTGGGATTGTGTTGTATTAGTCACTGAATGTGTCTGAATTATCTGAATGTTAACCACCAAATTGTAACGGAACGTACCCTTTTAAATGCCCTTTTACAGCACAAATTCGCTGAACCATGGCTGGTTTAGGGCGATCAAGGTAAATATCCTCGTAGGCGATCACTTTCAGCCCAGAACGCTGCGCCAAAGCCAGCAATTCCCCTGATTTGAGCAGGAAATTGGGGTTTGAGGGCTTACCAAACTCGGCATTCCCATCAGCAAAAGTTTCATAGATTAAAACCCCGCCCTCAGTCAGCATTTTGGGCAACTCATCCAAAAATGGGCGGTATAGATAATTGGTCACCACAATAGCTGAAAACTGTTGGTTCAGCAAAGGCCACTCCGAACCCTCAAGATCAAACTCTTTAGTTTGAATGAGATCACTTTTACATGACTCCATCATGGAAATATCTTGGTCAACCGCTAGGATGCGATGACCCAAAGATGCTAGTAAAGCAGCGTGTCGGCCAGCACCACAAGCAAGGTCAAGAACTAATCCATTCTTTGGAATTGCTGGCTCAAACCGTCTCACCCAAGGAGAGGCGTCTGCGATCACACTATGCATTGCAGTCAAGGGCTACCCTTAATCGTACGCCAAGCCCATAGACTCGCGGACCTCGCGCATGGTTTCTTGAGCAACTTTGCGCGCTTTATCAGAGCCATCAGCAATGATGGAGCGCAACAAGCTAGGGTCATCCAGGTACTTTTGAGCTCGCTCAAACATAGGTTGCTGCTCGGCAAGAATGGCATCAATGACAGGTTGCTTGCACTCTAAGCAGCCGATACCTGCTGACTGGCATTCTTTTTGAACCCAAGTCTTGGTTTCCTCATTCGAGTACACCGTATGTAGCTGCCACACTGGACAACGGGCAGGATCACCCGGGTCAGTTCTTCGCACCCGCGCTGGATCGGTGGGCATTGTCCTGATCTTCTTGATCACATCCTCAGGATTTTCACGAATGCTAATCATGTTGCCGTAAGACTTGGACATTTTCTGCCCATCAATGCCAGGCATGCGGGATGCGCTTGTTAGCAAAGCCTGCGGCTCAGGCAGAATAATTTTGCGAGCACCTTCCAAGAAACCAAACAATCTCTCACGATCAGCCATCGAAAGGCTTTGTGCCTCTTGGAGTAATGCCTTGGCTTGCTCTAAAGCCTCATCATCGCCCCGCTCCTGAAACGCAACCCTTAATTCTGCATACATCTTCGCACGCTTGCTGCCCAATTTTTTAACGGCCTCTAACGCTTTTTCTTCAAAACCAGGTTCACGTCCATACAGATAATTAAAACGACGCGCCACTTCTCGCGTCATCTCTACGTGAGGTACCTGATCTTCGCCTACTGGAACAAACTGTGCGCGGTAAATCAAAATGTCGGCAGCCTGCAATAAGGGGTAGCCTAAGAAACCATAAGTCTGCAAATCTTTTTCTTTGAGTTTCTCGATTTGGTCTTTGTAGGTTGGAACCCGCTCCAACCAGCCTAATGGAGTTCCCATAGACAGCAATAAGAATAGCTCTGCATGCTCAGGCACCTTACTCTGGATAAATAAAGTGGCCTGGTTTGGATCAACACCACAAGCCAACCAGTCAATCACCATGTCCCATACAGACTGCTCAATCACATCGGGAGTTTCATAGTGAGTCGTGAGGGCATGCCAGTCTGCTACAAAAAAGTAGCAGGGATACTCAGACTGCAAGCGAACCCAGTTCTTTAAAACACCATGGTAATGGCCGAGGTGCAAGCTACCGGTTGGTCGCATGCCAGAGAGAACGCGTTCTGCAAACATCTTGATCTTTATTCTTTAAGGGTAATTAAAAATGGTTAAGTAAGGTCGGCTGCTTAATGGAATAGCGACCATACAGGAGTTAAATGATCTGGTAAGTGAGGCAATGTACCGAGGTCAATGTAACTCTCTTCCGGATCATGGAAATCCGAGCCTCGAGAAGCCAAGAATCCATAGTGCTGTGCAATCTTGCCATAGGTTTGATATTGATTCGGGCTATGACTGCCTGTAATCACCTCAATAGCCATTCCGCCGATTTCTTTGAAGTGCTTATAAAGCTCATCCATCTGCATTGCACTGAGTTTGTATCTACCAGGGTGGGCAATTACAGCGGCGCCCCCTGCCCCTTTGATCCATGCAACCGCATCATCCAAGCTTGCCCACAAGTGCGGTACGTAGCCAGGCTTATCTTCAACTAAATAGTTTTTAAAGACTTGGTCTGTATCCCTACAGACGCCTTGCTCAACCAAAAAGCGTGCGAAGTGCGTACGAGAAATAAGATCATGATTGCCAGCAAAATGAAGGGCACCTTCATAAGCACCGGGTATACCTGCTTTTAATAATTGTTCAGCCATTTGCTTGGCTCGATTGCTGCGACCTTCGCGAGTGCGACGTAGGCCTTCTAAAATTCCTGCGTGGGCAGCATCAATTCCCAGGCCAACGATGTGAATTGTCTGTCCCATCCAGGTGACGGAAATTTCCACCCCAGAAAGGTAATCCATACCGAGGGAGCTTGCAGCAGCTTGAGCTCTCTCTTGGCCACCTAATTCATCATGATCAGTTAAAGCCCAGAGGCGAACACCATTGGCATAGGCGCGCTCAGCCAACTGCTCGGGCGTTAAGGTTCCATCGGAAACTACGGAATGGCAGTGTAAATCGGCGTTTAGACTGGAATTGCTGATCATGACCCTATTTTAGGTCAAGCTGGTATCAATTACCCGGCGAGGCGCATCTAGGTAATCACGGGACTGCATCTCAATCAAGCGGGAGACCGTTCTGGAGAACTCACTGGTAATTTGACCTTCGGTATACAAATCAACCGCAGGAACCTCTGCAGAGATGATTAATTTGATCTTATGGTCGTAAAGAACGTCAATGAGCCAAATAAAGCGACGAGCTTCATTAGTCATTCTAGGGGGCATATAAGGCACACCCGACAAAATCACCGTATGAAACTGGTTAGCAATCTCCAAATAGTCATTTTGAGACCTTGGGCCACAACAGAGGGTCTGAAAGTCAAACCAAACCACTCCCTCAGCCATATGCAGAGGTCTTAATTCACGGGATTCGATACGGAGAACTGGGCGGACTGTTTCTTTTTGATTGCCAATCAAAGTTTGGAACATTTGCATCAATGTAGTGTGTGTCGCCGCATTCACTGGCGTCAGATAAGCCTCCACTTGAGCCATTTGCACTCGACGATAGTCATTACCAGCATCCACGTTCATTACATCAAGCTGCTCTTCCAACAATTTGATAGCTGGCAACAAACGATCGCGATGCAAGCCATTGGGATAAAGTTGGCTAGGTTGGTAATTCGAAGTCATGACAAACTGGACGCGATCCTCAAAGAGCGCGCTCAGTAAACGATACAGAATCATCGCATCCGCAATGTCATTAATGTGGAACTCATCAAAACAGATGAGTCGATATCTCTTGGCAATTCTTTTAGAAAGCTCATCGAGCGGATCAGCCATACCGGAGAGTTCGTGAAGCTCACGGTGAACCTCTCGCATGAACTCATGAAAATGAATGCGGATCTTTTTTTCTAGCGGCGATGCCGCAAAGAAGCAATCCATGAGAAAGGATTTGCCGCGTCCAACGCCACCCCATAAATAGACACCTCGGGGTAATTTTGGTTTAAAGAGTTTCTTTTTTAAGCCATTGCTACGGATTTCTTTATAAGCAATCCACTCATCTTCACAGCGCTGTAAGCGCTCAATGGCAGCAAGCTGCGCGGGATCACTTTGATACCCGCGCGCTTTTAACTCTTGATGGTAATACTCTAACGCTTTCAATTACATGTTTAATGCACGTTTATCCGTCGCTAATGCTGCTTCGCGAACCACTTCCGATAAGCTTGGATGTGGATGACAGATACGAGCAATATCTTCAGCTGCCGCTTTAAATTCCATCGCTACAGCTGCTTCAGCAATTAAGTCGGAAGCATTTGGCCCAATAATATGCACGCCTAAGATTTCATCGGTTTTTTCATCAGCCAATACTTTGACAAAACCATCAGCACGATCCATGCCTAAAGCGCGACCGTTAGCGGCAAATGGGAACTGACCTGCTTTATAAGCAATACCAGCCTGCTTTAGTTGTTCTTCAGTTTTACCAACCCACGCAATTTCTGGATCGGTGTAGATAACCCAAGGGATGCAGTTGTAATCAATGTGCGGCTTTTGACCGGCGATCGTTTCAGCAACGAGTACACCTTCATCCTCAGCCTTATGAGCCAACATCGGCCCACGTACAACGTCGCCAACGGCGTAAACGCCAGGCGCAGCTGTTGCACAAGTGTGATCATCAATTGGAATAAAACCACGCTCATCCACTTTAAGACCAATCTTATCGAGACCCAATTTTTCAGTATTTGGAACACGGCCGACTGAAACGATTAAACGGTCACACTCTAATTTCTGAGCCTTGCCTTCGCTATCAGTGTAATTAACAACTACACCCTTTTTGTCGGCCTTAACTTCACCAATCTTGACGCCCATATTAATTTTGAGGCCTTGCTTGGTGAAGATCTTATGAGCTTCTTTGGCAATACCTTGATCGCAAGCACCCAAGAAAGATGGGAGCGCTTCCAGAATAGTGACATCAGAGCCAACACGGCGCCATACTGAGCCCAACTCTAAGCCGATAACACCAGCACCGATTACACCAAGCTTCTTTGGAATGGAATCAAACTTGAGTCCACCCTCGTTATCGCTAATCAACACGTTATCGACAGGAATACCTGGTAAGTGGCGGGCTTTAGAGCCAGTTGCAATGATCACGTTTTTAGCAGTCACTACTTCTTTGTCTTTACCGTCAATTTTGACTTGGTAACCATCAGCGCCTTTACCCTCAAATGAGGCATGGCCTTTTAACAAAGTAATTTTGTTCTTGCGGAACAAGAACTGAATACCAGCAGTCATCTTGGTCACAATCGCATCTTTACGAGCGATCATCTTGCCAGAGTCTAGCTTTACTGATCCTACGGTGATGCCGTGGTCAGCAACATGATGGCTAATCTTCTCAAATTCTTCAGAAGAGGCCAGTAAGGCCTTTGAAGGAATACAGCCGACGTTCAAGCAAGTTCCGCCTAAGCGTGGCTCACCCTTTGGATCGTCATAAGCATTCGATTCAGCACAGGCAACCTTGAAACCCAATTGTGCGGCACGGATCGCGGCGATGTAGCCACCAGGGCCACCGCCGATTACTACTACATCAAATGATTGGCTCATGTTCTTCCCTCTTACAAATCAAGGAGGAGACGTGAAGGATCTTCCAATGCATCCTTCATAGCAACCAAACCGAGAACAGCCTCGCGACCGTCAATGATGCGATGGTCATATGACAAGGCTAAGTAATTAATTGGGCGAATCACGATTTGACCATTCTCAACTACTGCACGCTCTTTAGTCGCATGAATACCGAGGATTGCAGACTGTGGAGGATTGATGATTGGGGTAGAAAGCATTGAGCCGAATACGCCACCGTTAGAGATGGAGAATGTGCCGCCAGTTAAATCTTCTAAAGACAATTTACCTTCGCGCGCCTTAACGCCAAACTCAGCAATTTTCTTCTCGATGTCGGCTAAATTCATTTGGTCAACATCACGCAGAATTGGAACTACCAAACCGCGTGGTGAACTTACAGCAATACCGATATCAAAGTAACCGTGGTAAACGATGTCATTGCCATCAACAGATGCATTCAACAATGGGAACTTCTTCAATGCATGGGTGGCCGCTTTAACAAAGAAAGACATGAAGCCCAACTTCACACCATGGACTTTCTCAAACTGATCTTTGTACTTGTTGCGCATAGCAATTACTGGAGCCATGTTGACTTCATTGAACGTAGTCAAGATAGCGTTGTTTGCTTGAGACTCAAGCAAACGCTCGGCAATACGTGCACGCAAGCGGCTCATTGGCACGCGCTCTTCTGGACGATCGCCCATCGGGATCGGTGCACTTGGCAAGGCAGCAGATTTTGCACCGCCAGCAGAAGCATTTAATGCATCGCCTTTAGTGATACGGCCATCGCGTCCAGAACCGGCAACTTGAGCAGCGTCGATATTTTTCTCTGCAAGAATTTTTGCTGCTGAAGGTGCAGCAGCTGCACCGGTTGACTTCGCTGCAGGAGCAGCTTTAGCTGGAGCGGCTACTGGGGCTGCTGCTGGTGCTGGCGCAGCTGCAGCTGCTGGAGCGGCAGAAGCAACAGCAGTGCTATCAATCTTTGCAATCAACTGCTCAGCAACAACGGTGCCGCCGTCAGCAACAACGATTTCCGTGAGGACGCCAGCAGATGGTGCTGGAACTTCTAATACCACTTTGTCAGTTTCAATTTCAATCAAGATCTCATCTTGACCGACAGCATCGCCGACTTTCTTTTTCCATTGCAACAAAGTAGCTTCTGCTACTGACTCGGAGAGTTGGGGAACTTTAACTTCAAAAATAGCCATGATTAATCCTATTTAGTGTTTGTGCATTGAGTGACGTCTACGATTACTTCGTAATGACATAACCCTTTAGTTTTGCGAATGCTGCAGTAAGAAGAGACTTCTGTTGTTCTTGATGGAGATGTGCATATCCACAAGCTGGTGAAGCTGATGCTGGACGACCCGCATATGCCAACTTCATGCCTTCAAACATGTTCTCCAAAATATTGTGCTGAACAAAGAACCAGGCGCCTTGGTTTTGTGGCTCATCCTGACACCACACCACCTCTTCTAGGTTTGGATACTTCTTCAACTCAGCAGTCAATGCTTTATGTGGGAACGGATACAACTGCTCCAAACGAATAATCGCCACATCTTCAAGTTTTTTCTCAGTACGTGTTTTAGCTAGATCGTAGTAAACCTTACCGGAACACATTACCAAGCGAGTCACCTTCTTGCCATCGATATCGTCATCACGCTCTGGAAGAATCGTTTGGAAACCACCCTTAGTGAATTCGGTCAATGGTGAAGCAGCTTCTTTATTGCGTAGTAATGATTTTGGCGTCATCAAGATCAGCGGTTTACGGAACTGACGAATCATCTGACGACGCAATACGTGGAAGATCTGCGCCGCAGTTGTTGGCTGGATCACTTGCATATTTGTGTCGGCGCATAACTGCATGAAGCGCTCTAGACGAGCGGATGAATGCTCTGGTCCCTGACCTTCATAACCATGAGGCAACATCATGACTAGACCGTTTGCACGACCCCACTTCACTTCGCCTGAAGCGATAAATTGGTCAATTACTACTTGAGCGCCGTTCGCAAAGTCGCCGAACTGAGCTTCCCAGATAGTCAAAGTATTAGGTTCAGCTGCTGCGTAACCGTATTCAAAGCCAAGAACAGCTTCTTCTGACAAGATGGAGTCAATCACCAGGAATGGTGCTTGGTCTTTAGCAACGTGTTCAAGGGCTACATAAGTACCGGTATCCCACTTTTCACGGTTCTGGTTATGCAATACCGCGTGGCGGTGGGTGAATGTCCCGCGACCACTGTCCTCACCAGACAAGCGTACTGGATATCCGCTAGCAACGAGGGATGCAAAGGCCATGTGCTCGCCCATGCCCCAGTCGATATTCACTTCTCCACGACCCATCGCAGCACGGTCACGGTAAACCTTCTCAACCAAAGGATGCGCTTTAAAGTCGTCTGGGATAGTGGAAATCTTTTCAGCTAAACGCTTCCATTCGGTTAATGGAATTGCTGTGTCTGCTTCATCAGTCCATTTCTTGTTTAAGAATGGTGACCAATCTACGGCAAACTTTCCTTTGAAATTACTCAGCACTGGATCAGAGGTTTGCTTACCTGCATCCATTGCGGCGCGGTACTCCTTAACCATCAAATCGCCAGTACCTGCAGGCAAAACACCTTGTGCTTCTAACTTATCAGCATAGTATTTGCGTGTGCCAGGATGAGCAGCAATAATTTTGTACATCAAAGGCTGCGTCATTGCTGGAGTATCTTGCTCGTTATGGCCCAGCTTTCGGAAACAAACGATGTCAATCGCAACGTCTTTGTGGAACTGACTGCGGAACTCTACCGCTAGCTTCGTGGCCAATACCACGGCCTCAGGATCATCACCATTTACATGCAATACCGGCGCATCAATGACCTTCATAATGTCGGTGCAATACAAGCTTGAACGCAAGTCGCGCGGATCGGATGTGGTGAAACCAATTTGGTTATTAATCACAATGTGAATCGTACCGCCAGTAGAGTAGCCGCGAACTTCAGCCATCGCCAAAGTCTCTTGCATTACACCTTGGCCTGCGATCGCAGCATCACCGTGTACCAATACTGGCATTACCTGCTCACCTAGCAAATCACCACGACGCTCCATGCGGGCACGTGCAGAACCTTCGACAACTGGGTTCACGATCTCTAGGTGGGATGGATTAAATGCTAAAGACAAATGCACTGGGCCAGCGGGAGTAGAAATATCACTAGAGAAACCTTGGTGATACTTCACGTCACCAGCAGGTAAGGTCTCTGGGCCCTTGTGTTCAAACTCAGCAAATAAATCGGTAGGCATCTTGCCTAAGGTATTTACAAGAACGTTTAGACGACCACGGTGGGCCATACCAATCACGATCTCTTGAACACCTTTAGCCCCAGCCTCGCGGATCAACTCATCCATACAGGCGATGAAGCTTTCACCACCCTCCAGTGAGAAGCGTTTTTGACCGACGTACTTAGCCTGAAGATAGCGCTCCAAGCCTTCAGCAGCAGTAACGCGATCAAGAATCTGGCGCTTTTGGTCCACATTAAAATGTGGGGTTGAGCGGATCGACTCTAGTTTCTCTTGCCACCATTTTTTAATCTTTTGGTCAGCAATAAACATGTACTCAGCACCCAAAGTGCCGCAGTAGGTTTGACGCAATGCTTGCAATAAATCACGCAAGGTCATCTCGTTTTTGCCGAAGAAGGTGTTGCTGGTGTTAAAGACGATATCCATATCGCCATCACCAAAGCCATAGAAGGCTGGATCTAATTCTGGAATATCCGGACGCTCAGTGCGTTTTAACGGATCAATATCAGCCCAACGATTGCCGACGTTACGATACGCCGCAATCAACTGTTGGACAGCAACACGCTTGCGGCCCATGGCAGAGTCAGCTGAATCAGCAGACACTGTGCGAATGGGTCCCTGCTTCGCGCGCTCAGCAAATGAAGCAACAATAGGTCCGTGGGCAATGTCAGTTCTAGATGAACCATCGACCGCTGGAATTTGCTTCACATTATCAAAATAGTCTCGCCAATGGTCAGCTACAGAAGCTGGATCGTGCAAGTAGGATTCGTAGAGTTCCTCTACGTAGGGGGCGTTTCCACCGAAGAGATAGGAGTT
>JACCDY010243469.1_pt1 | contig 12342 bp, 11 predicted proteins | sample 7446391 | NCBI WGS metagenome assembly JACCDY01 (sample SAMN15323451, study PRJNA562643) | freshwater metagenome | isolation source: river surface water | place: USA:Blue River Watershed | collected 2017-08-18 | reverse complement strand
GGCTGCTGGCTTGGGTTCGTTCTTCGCCGGTTCTGTGGGTACTTTGATCTTGGCGGCCTTCGCGCCTCCTTTGACCGAACTCGCGTTCAAGTTCGGCCCTGCCGAATACTTCTCGCTCATGATCTTGGGCTTGGTTGGCGCGGTGGTGTTGGCTTCGGGCTCTTTGCTCAAAGCGATTGCCATGATCGTGTTGGGCCTCTTGATGGGCTTGATCGGTACCGACGTGAACTCTGGTGTGGCACGTTTTAGCTTTGACATCCCCGAACTCACCGACGGTGTGGGCTTTGTGGTGGTGGCGATGGGCGTGTTCGGTTACGGCGAGATCATTTCCAACTTGTCGCGCCCCGAAGAAGACCGCGAGGTGTTCACGGCCAAGGTGGAAGGTTTGTTCCCCACCAAGGAAGACTTCAAGAACATGATGCCTGCTGTGATTCGCGGCACCTCATTGGGTTCCTTGCTGGGCGTGTTGCCTGGTGGCGGTGCTTTGTTGGCTGCGTTTGCGGCATACACCATCGAAAAGAAAACCAAGCTGCGTCCAGGCGAAGTGCCATTCGGTCAAGGCAACATCCGTGGTGTGGCGGCTCCTGAAGCAGCCAACAATGCTGGCGCACAAACCTCATTCATCCCATTGCTCACCTTGGGTATTCCACCCAACGCCGTGATGGCGTTGATGGTGGGTGCGATGACCATTCACAACATTCAGCCCGGCCCTCAGGTGATGACTAGCAACCCCGAGTTGTTCTGGGGTCTGATTGCCTCGATGTGGATTGGTAACTTGATGCTCGTGATTTTGAACTTGCCATTGATCGGCATGTGGATCAAGTTGTTGTCTGTGCCTTATCGCTTCTTGTTCCCCGCCATCGTGCTGTTCTGCGCGATCGGTGTCTACTCGACCAACAACAACACCTTCGACATTTGGATGGTGCCTGGTGTTGGTCTGGTGGGCTACACCTTCATGAAGTTGGGTGTAGAGCCTGCGCCTTTGCTGCTGGGTTTCATTCTTGGCCCAATGATGGAAGAAAACCTGCGTCGCGCCCTGTTGCTGTCGCGTGGTGACTGGACTGTGTTTGGTACACGCCCGCTGTCTGCTGGCTTGTTGGCTGCGGCTGCGATGCTCTTGGTGATTGTGCTGTTGCCGTCCATCAAGTCCAAACGCGAAGAAGCCTTCGTGGAAGAGTAATTCAGTTCAAACTGTTTAAACCTTCAAACGGCACCTTCGGGTGCCGTTTTACATTGGTCTTCGCTTATATTGATGGCTGAACGAGTTTTCTTGGAAAGACCGCGATGATCGACCATCCCCAACGCCTGGCGCTGCACAACGAAGTGCATGCCCGTCCGCCCGAGCCCATGCAAGCGCCGCAGGTCATCTCGCGTGTGGTCATGTGGGTGGACCGTGCCAGTGCGCAAGCCAGCCGCGACCACTTGGCCCAGCTTTTGCGCGACCACCATTTGCCCGCACCCGACGCTCACACCAACCATGTGCGCATGGATTTGGGCGCGTATCGCCTGCGGTGGGAGCTGCACACCGAGTTTGTCTCGTGGACCTTCATGCGGCCTGTGAGCGTCGATGTGTTTGCCCAAGCCGATCCCATGACCGCGGTACAAGCTGTGCCCCAAAAATGGCTAACCCAGCTGCCCGGCGAGTGCTTGGCACGCCTGCATGTGTGGCTGCTGCCGTCCTCCACCGCCAACATCCATGAAGACATGCCTAAAGTGCTGCACGACGACACCTTGGTGGCCTCGACCGTGGCTGAAGGTCATGGCGAGGTGTACACCGACTTTCAGTTGCACCCCGATGGCTATTCGCGCATTGTGTTGTTGACTGGCTCGCTCACGCCACGCCGTCAAGGCCGCTTGGTGCAGCAAATGCTTGAGATCGAAACCTACCGCATGGCCGCTTTGTTGGGCGTGCCCGCAGCCCGCGAAGCTTCGCACGCGCTGGCCGACGCTGAGCGCGAATTGGCTGCTTTGGCCAATGCCATTCGCAATGCCAGAAGCGCTGATGAGGCAGGTTTGCTAGACCGTCTCACACGCTTGGCGGGCGAGGTGGAAGGGCAATACGCCAGCACCCATTCGCGCTTCTCCGCCACGCGCGCTTATTTTGAGTTGGTCGATCGCCGCATCCGTGATATTGCTGAGTCACGCATGCCTGGCATGCAAACCATTGCTGAGTTCATGGAGCGTCGCTTGTCACCCGCGCGCACCACTTGCGACTGGGCAGCACGTCGACAAACTGCGCTGTCTGAACGCGTGTCGCGGATCAGTAACTTGTTGCGCACCCGTGTGGACTTTGAGCAGCAACAAAGCAGCCAAGAGTTGCTCACCACGATGAACCAGCGCCAAGACCTGCAGCTCAAGTTGCAGTCCACGGTGGAAGGTTTGTCGGTCGCAGCGATCACGTATTACTTCACGGGCTTGGTGAGCTACTTAGCCAAAGGCGCTGAAAAGATTGGCTGGCCGTTCTCTCCCGATCTGACGGCAGCGTGTGCTTTGCCGTTTGTGGGTTTACTCGTGTGGCTGTCGATGCGACGGCTGCACAACAAGGTGTTCAAGAAGTGATTCACCAAATCCGCACTTTGTTTTTTGGCTTGGTGGTGTTGCTGGGGGCGTGTGCCACGCAACCCAATAGCAGTAGCACTCCGCTCCAACCTGAAATAGGGACAGGCTTCACACGTAAAGCCGATGTGGTCACGCAAAAATTTGCAGTGGCCGCTGCCAACCCATGGGCCACGCAAGCGGGCTTTGACATCTTGAAAGCCGGTGGCTCGGCAGTGGATGCCGCGATCGCCGTGCAAATGGTGTTGGGTTTGGTGGAACCCCAATCGAGTGGTATCGGCGGTGGTGCGTTTTTGTTGCACAGCATGGCGGGCGAGGGCGCACAAAAGGTACAAGCCTTTGATGGCCGCGAAACCGCGCCTGCCGCTGCTACCGAAGATATGTTGCTCAATGCCGATGGCAAACCACTCGCATTTCATGTTGCCGTGGTAGGTGGTCGTTCGGTGGGTACACCGGGCGTGCTGCGTATGTTGGCGCAAGCCCATGCACAACACGGCAAGCTGCCGTGGGCCAAGTTGTTTGAACCCGCCATCAACTTGGCCAATCAAGGCTTTGCCATCAGCCCGCGCTTGCATGCGCAGCTTAAGGTGGATGCGTATTTGCGTTCAGACCCAACGGCACGTGCTTACTTTTATCAAGCCAATGGCGAGCCTCATGCGGTGGGTCACGTGTTGCGCAACCCCGAGTTAGCCGGTGTGCTGCAACGCATTGCCAATGAAGGTGTGCAAGCGTTTTACAGCGGTGACGTGGCCGAGGCGGTGGTGCGCAAAGTGCAGCAGCATCCCAGCAACCCTGGCCGCTTGGCATTGACTGACTTAGCCAACTACCAAGCCAAAGAGCGCACGCCGTTGTGCTTTGATCATGCAGCAGCAAGCCGTATGTACCGCGTGTGTGGTTTTCCGCCGCCCAGTTCTGGCTCAATTGCCATTGGCCAAATATTGGGCATGCTGCAACACACGCCTGCATCGTTGATGACGTCGCCTCTTGAGATGGTGGACAGCACCCCCGACCCCCGCTGGTTGCATCTGTATACCGAGGCCTCACGCCTCGCGTTTGCCGATCGAGCCCAATACGTGGCTGACCCTGACTTTGCGCCTGCTCCGAGTGGCGAGTGGCAAAGCTTGTTGTCACCCGTCTATTTGCGTGAGCGCGCCAAACTGATTCGCCCCACCGCCATGCCGCAAGCTTTGCCGGGCGTGCCTGTGCATGCGCACCGCAGTAGCTTTGCGCCAATGGTGGATCAGCCAGAGTACGGGACCTCACACATCAGCATCGTCGATGGGCAGGGCAACGCACTGGCTATGACTACGACCATTGAAGACGCGTTTGGTTCCCGCCAAATGGTCAAAGGCTTTTTGCTCAACAACGAGCTGACCGATTTCAGCTTTGCGCCGCGCGATGCACAAGGCAGCCCAGTGGCCAACCGTGTGCAACCCAATAAGCGCCCGCGCTCGTCGATGTCGCCCACCTTGGTGTTTGACAAAGCCACTGGCCAGTTGGTCATGAGTGTGGGTAGCCCTGGCGGCGCGATGATTATTCACTTCACTGCCAAAACTTTGTATGGCGTTTTGAACTGGGGCTTGAGCCCGCAGCAAGCCATTGCGCTGCCTAACTTTGGCAGTGTGGGCGGCCCCTTGGTGCTCGAAGGTGGCCGCTTCGCACCTGCTACGCTTGCGGCCTTGCGTGAGCGCGGGCACGAGGTACGTGAGCAAGCATTGACCAGTGGCCTGCAAGCCGTGGTCAAACAAAACAGTCATAGACACACAGTATGGGTGAGCGGTGCTGACCCACGACGCGAAGGTTTGGTCTTAGGTGAGTGATGAAAGAGAAAGAAAGTCAGCGATGTTTTTGAAGTTAAGTTTTAGCAGCACATGGCGCTCAGTTGTATTGGGGTTGCTCACTGTGATGGTGTTGTCGGCCTCTGGTGTGGCCAGCGCACGTTCACCCATCGACATGGAACACATCTTGGGTGCGGACTTCAACCGTCGCACCGGTTTGCCTACGGGCGGGCACACCCTGCTTAACGGCGATGTGCGCATCATTCCTGGTAGCGAGTCAGCACCCGACGCGACGGGTGTGTACCGCGCCCAAGTGCAAATGGCGGATCCATCCAAACCTGGCCTGTGGCTCACCAAAACAGATCGCAATGGCAAGCCCATGCAAAACACCATGTTCCCTAAAGCGTGGAACGCCGAGCGTGTGGCTTCTGAGTTAGATGCTGCTTGGAACAGCCCTAATAAAACTATCCGTGGCGACAAGTGGAGCGCACTCACACCTAGTGGTGTGCGCGTAGAGGGCTACACCGCCCCTCGCGTCACGGCCTATCCTGTTTACAGCAAATGACCATGCAACACATTCATTTCTTTCACCACCAAGAATTGCCAGTGCCAGGCTCGACAGTCAAGCCTGTGACATATCCCGTGTGCGAATGGCGTGGACCTCAAGGACACGCAGAAGCTGATGCCCAGCATCCGATCAACCGCTTTGTGTGCAGTTGGCTCACCAGTGACATGGCTGACGTGGCGCGTTGCGACGAAGCGCTGAGCGCATTGGCGCAATTGCAAAACCACAGCTTGACCGAGTGGTTTGCCGATGGCGATATGTTTTGCGTGGACTTCAAACCCAATGGCGTGCAGTTCAACCAAAGCAATGTGGGTCCAGAAGACACAGATTGGTGGAATTTGCCAGAAGCCAGATTTGCTTTGGCTGAGGTCAACGCCGCGCTGAAGGCTTGGCGTGATTTCTTGGCAAAAGCTGCCAAGCATTGAAGTTTCAGAAGTGAGTCGCTTGTGTTGTTGAGTTAATGATGGTCAACATCGCCCAAGCCCTCTTTGTGCTTGAGCGCATCACGCATCAGTGCGTAGCGCGTCATACGTTGGCCTTGCACCAAACGAATCACGCGCTTCAAGGGAATGCCAATGTGTGCCAAGGTTTGGCTGGCCAGCATGAGGCTGCCTTCAATCACTTCCGGCACCACTTCGGCTGCACCCGCAGCACGCAGATCTTCTAGGTGTTCGTCATCATGGGTGCGCACAATCACAGGCACATGGGGTGCGTGTTCTTTGACCCAAGCCAAGACCTTCAGGGCCGATGGTAAATCTGGGTAAGTCACAGCCACGGCTGACGCGCGTACCAAGCCCGCGGACATGAGGCTAGAAAATCTGGTGGCGTCACCCAACTCGACCAAGTGGCCATGGTCGCGGCCCATTTGCACGCGTTCAGGGTCTGAGTCCAGCGCCACAAACGGAATGTTTTCTAGGGTGAGTAAGTCAGCCAAGTTGTGGCCGCTGCGCCCATAGCCGCACACGATGACGTGGTGTTCAATCTTTAGCGCACGTTGCGCCATGCCAGTGACTGCGAGCGATTGCAGCAACCAATCGTTGCTGATGAAGCGGTTGACGATGCGGTCTGCATTCATCACCAAGAAGGGTGTGGCAATCATCGACAGCACCATCGACGCCAAGATAGGGCTCATCCAAGCTGCGGGGATGAGTGCGTTTTGTAGGCCGAGCGTGAGCAACACAAAACCGAATTCACCCGCTTGCGCGAGGTACAGCGCAGTGCGCAAGCTCACACCCGCAGGTGCACCTGTGAGACGAGCCAGCACAAACACCAAAGCCGCTTTGAGGAACAAGGGAATCAGCGACAGCAGCAGCACCCACGCCCAGCTATCAATCAACACTTCCCAATCCAGCTTCATGCCGATGGTGATGAAGAACAAGCCCAGCAACACATCGTGGAAGGGACGAATATCGGCCTCCACCTTGTGTTTGAAATCAGTTTCGGCAATCAGCATGCCTGCCAAGAATGCGCCCATGGCCAGCGATAAGCCCGCCAACTCGGTGAGCCATGCCAAACCCAATGTCATGAACAAGAGGTTGAGCATGAACAGCTCATCGCTCTTGCGGCGCGACACCATGCGCAGCCATGCTCGCATGACGCGTTGACCACCCCAGAGCAGCAAACCCACCAGCGCAGCGGCTTTGAGCATGGCGATGGACAGCACTTCCCAGATGTTGTGCTCGCCCATGTCGGCCAGCGCAGGGATGAGCACCAGCAGCGGCACAACAGCCAAATCTTGAAACAACAAAACGCCCATCACACGTTGGCCGTGGGGCGACTCCATCTCGACGCGGTCAGCCATCAGCTTGACCACAATGGCCGTACTCGACATGGCCAGCGCACTGCCCAACGCAATCGAGGCCTGCCAGCTCAAGCGCCAGATGTAGCCCAGCTCTTTGAGTGCAAAGCCCACTGCAAGGTTGAACAAAAAGGCGCCAATCAGCGTCAGCACCACTTGGCCCAGGCCCAAACCAAACACCAACTTGCGCATGCGCATGAGCTTGGGCAGGTTGAACTCCAAGCCAATGACGAACATCAAAAACACCACGCCAAACTCGGCCAAGTGTTCAACCGCTACCGACTCTTTGGCCAGCGCCAAGGCGTTAGGTCCAATCACCACGCCAGCAAACAAATAGCCCAACATGGCAGGCAAATGCAGAAGACGGCAACCCACCACGCTGACGACAGCCGCGCACAAATACAAGAGGGTGAGTTCAAGGGATGACATACCCCCCAATGGTACTGAGCGTTTGTGACACGCATGTGCGAAGGCCTCACATAAACTCAGGTTTTCTCCAGTGAAAACCACTACTTTTTCCATGCCCCATTCACACCGTCCTGCTTTGTCAGGGCTTTTGCTCGCCACAGCCGGTGCGATTGCATTCAGCGGCAAAGCCATCATCGTCAAGCTGTCTTATTTGCATGGAGTGGATGCGGTCACGGTCATCATGTTTCGCATGTTGTTTGCGCTGCCGTTCTTCATTGCTATAGGCCTGTGGGCTGAGCGCCAAGCCATTGCGCGTGAGAATCCGCTCACACGCCGTGATGTGATCGACATCGTGGGCCTCGGTTTTGTGGGCTACTACCTGTCGAGCTATTTGGATTTTTTAGGTTTGCAGTACATCACAGCCAGCCTTGAGCGACTCATTCTGTATCTCAACCCCACGCTGGTGGTCTTACTGGGCTGGGCGGTTTACAAAAAACCGATTCAACCCATTCGCATGTTGGCCATGGCCATCAGCTACAGCGGTGTGATGCTGGTGTTCTCGCACGAGCTGTCCTTGGCAGGCCCCAATGTGGCTTTGGGCAGTACCTTGGTATTGGGTAGCGCGGTGAGCTATGCGGTGTATTTGCTTTACAGCGGCCAGTTGGTGCAACGCATTGGTTCATTGCGTTTGGTCGGTTGGGCCACCAGCGTGGCTTGCGTGTGCTGCATTGCGCAGTTTGTGGTCTTGCGTCCGTTGTCGGCAGCGGTCGTGCCTGTGGAGGTGTTGTGGTTGGGGGGGCTCAATGCCGTAGCCTGCACCGTGGCCCCCGTGCTCATGGTGATGATGGCGATTGAACGCATCGGTGCAGCGCTGACTGCGCAAACGGGCATGATTGGCCCCATGTCCACCATCGCGCTCGGCGTGTTGTTGCTGGATGAACCACTGAATATTTGGATTGGCGTGGGCACACTCTTGGTGGTGAGCGGCGTGTTTATTGTTTCTAAGTACGGAGCGAAGTGATGGATTTAGGACTCAAAGGCAAATGGGCATTAGTGGGCGGCGCAAGCAAAGGCTTGGGGCTGGGTTGCGCGCAATCGTTGGCGCGTGAAGGCGTGAATGTGGTCATCGTCGCGCGCGGCGCAGACGCGTTAGAAGCTGCGGCCGCTGAGTTGCGCACACTGGGCACCACCATCCTCACGGTAGCGGCAGACATCACCACATCTGAAGGGCGTGAAGCCATTTGGTCGGTGGCAGGCGGCCCCGGTAAATACTTTGACATCGTCGTGACCAACGCAGGAGGTCCACCTCCTGGTGACTTCCGCAATTGGGAGCGTGACGATTGGATCAAAGCGGTGGACGCCAACATGCTCACGCCGATCGAGCTCATCAAAGCCACGGTGGATGGCATGGCCGAGCGTAAGTTTGGCCGCATCATCAACATCACGTCGAGCGCGGTGAAGGCTCCCATCGACATCTTGGGTTTATCAAACGGCGCGCGTTCAGGTTTGACAGGCTTTGTGGCGGGCGTGGCACGCACCCAAAAGCTCGCGGCTAACAACGTGACCATCAACAACTTGTTGCCAGGTAAGTTTGATACCGACCGTTTAGCTGCCACGCACAAAGTGGCGGCGGAGAAAACTGGCAAAAGCTTGGCCGACATCCGCGCTGTGCAAGAAGCGCAAATTCCAGCGGGCCGATTTGGCAACTCGCAAGAGTTTGGCGATATCTGCGCGTTCTTGTGCTCGGTGCAAGCTGGCTACATCACGGGGCAAAACATCTTGCCCGATGGTGGCCTGTACCCAGGTACGTACTAGGCTATTTGCGCGATGACACCACAATGCCGCCAATGATCAACGCAAACGCTGCCGCGTGATACAGCTGCGGCATTTCGCCCAACACCAGGGCTGACAAGGTGGCGGTGAACACGGGAATCAAGTTCACAAAAAAGCCTGCAATGTTGGGCCCCACGTTTTGCACGCCCAAGCCCCAAAAACGATAGGCCAAAACCGCTGGGCCGACCGATACATAAACCAGCGCAGCTACCAACGGCCAGCTCCAGCTGATGTGTGCCTCGGCAATGCCGGTTAGACCCGCCCACTCCGCGCCACTGAACGCGGCTGACCAGAACAAGCCAAACACCATTTGCGCCATCAGGAAGTTGGCCCAGTTGCTACGCGCTTCTGTGGGTTCTTGGGTGCCCGACAACAACCAGCTGTACCAAGACCACGCGGCAGTGGCCATGAGCACAAATACATCGCCGATCACCAAATGCACATTGGCCAGTGCATGCCAGTCACCACGGCATAGCACCACCATCACACCGAGGATGGACAGCACTGCCCCCGCCATTTGACGCTTGCGTACAGTTTGCTTGAAAAACAATGCACCCACCAGCAGCATGAACACGGGCATGCTTGAGCCGACCAAGGTCACGTTGATAGGCGTGGAGGTTTGTAGTGCTAGATAGAGAAAGCTGTTGTACAAGCCCACACCCAGCAGGCCCAGCAAGGTGTAGCGCTTCCAGTGCGCCCACAAGGGGCTGTCGCGGCGCAACATGCTGTGCGCCAAGGGCAGCACCAGCACAAAGGCCAAAGCCCAGCGGAAGAAATTGAGTGTGATGGGTGGAATTTGGTCCGCAATCATGCGGCCAATCACGGCGTTACCCGCCCACAAAAGCGGCGGGATCAATAAAAGCGCCGCATTGCGCGGCGTGAGAGCATGAGGAACAACGGACATAAGGGCAGGACTGTACCCGAGGCCCTCAATAACCTGTGCGACAGGAGAGGCACCGATTTCATGGCAGGATTCAGCGTCTGAAAAAAATTCACCCACATCTGGAGCATCACCCCATGACCAAAGCAGTCATCATCGAAAAAAACGGCGGCCCTGAAGAGCTCAAGCTCATTGACGTGACCGTGGGCCAACCCGGCCCAGGCGAGATTCGCATTCGCCACAAAGCCGTTGGCCTGAACTTCATCGACGTGTACCAACGCAGCGGCGTGTACGCATTGCCCATGCCATTGCATTTGGGCATGGAAGCCTCCGGCATCATCGAAGCCGTGGGCGAGGGCGTGACTCATTTGAAAGTGGGCGATCGCGCAGCCTATGCCAGTCAGCCACCCGGCAGCTACTGCGAAGAGCGTGTGATGCCCGCCAAGTGTGTGTGCAAATTACCAGACGCGATTTCGTTTGAAACCGGCGCAGCCATGATGCTCAAAGGTTTGACCGCACAGTATTTGTTGAAGCGCACCTTGCCCCAAGGCGGCTTGCACAAGGGTGACTTCATCTTGTTCCACGCAGCCGCTGGCGGTGTGGGCTTGATCGCTTGCCAATGGGCCAAGGCCTTGGGCTATCAACTGATTGGCACAGCCGGCAGCGATGCCAAGTGCGAATTGGCCAAAGCCAACGGTGCAGCCCACGTCATCAACTACAACACCGAAGACTTCCTTGTGCGCGTGAAAGAAGTCACAGGCGGCAAAGGTGTGAAAGTGGTTTACGACTCGGTGGGTAAAGACACTTGGGACAAATCACTGGATTGCATCGCACCGTTTGGTTTGATGGCCAGCTTTGGTAACGCTTCGGGTGCACCCGCGCCAATGGCCCCCGGCATCTTGGGCCCTAAAGGTTCGATTTACCTCACACGTCAAACCCTGTTCAGCCACATTGTCACGCGCGAAAGCACGCAAGAGATGGCAGACGATTTGTTTGAAGCCGTGACCAGCGGCAAGGTGAAGATTCACATCGACCAAACTTACCCCTTGGCCGACATTGCCCAAGCGCACCGCGACTTGGAAGCCCGCAAAACCACGGGTTGCACCATCATCACTTTGTGATGACAGCGCAGAGGTTTCAGGCGCTGGGTTCGGCGTCCTGAAACTTGTCTGCGCGGCAGGTGAGCACCAGCGTATCGCGATGACCGCCCTCAGCCAAAGGCTGAATGGGCGTGCTTTCGTGAATCATGCGGGTGTCGTCTAACAACATCAACGACCAAGGCTCGCTCAGCGTGAAGCGTTCGCCTTGTGGGCCGTTGGCTTCAAACACGCGCGTCTCGCCGCCTTTGATGTCGGTACGGTTGACCATGAACACCGCCACAAAATCCACACCGTCGCGATGTGCGCCTTCGGGTGTGGGGCGGCCAATGCCATCGGTGGTGTCAATGCGGAATTGATGCGCTTCGATGCACCACTTGGTGTGGGGTGTGCCACGTACTTGGCTAGCGGTATTGGCTAATGCCGTGAGCAACTTCGTCCACGCTGGTGTGGCCACAGTGGCCTCTTGCATGGGCTCAAACCAACGCTCCATGCCCCCGTGCAGCGCGTTGTAGTCGAGCGACTGCCAATGCGCACGGTGTGGCACTTGGGCCAGTGTGTTGTGCTCAAACACAAAACTGCTGTGCAAGCGGCGGCGATAGCGGCCACCGTCTTTCAGATAGTTGTCGGGTGGCATGTCGGCCCAGCTAGGTGACAGGGCTTGCAGCTCGGCCACCGAGCAGCCCGCCCATTGGGCCACACTCGCAGCACTTAGCATGCCGTAGCCTTTGTGTGCAATGGCCGTGTTCAGCTCGGCAACGCCAACTGTTTTTGGGGGAAGTATTTGCATATTTAGTTGCCGCGGCGCACGCGCAACACTTCATCCAAGATGAGGCAGCCTGCACCCACGGTGATGCCGCTGTCGGCAATGTTGAACGCGGGGAAGTGAATGCTGGCGTAATAAAAATCCAGAAAGTCGACCACGTAGCCATACAGAACGCGGTCAATCACATTGCCCACTGCGCCGCCCAAGATGCAGGCGATGGCAAAACCAAACAGTTTTTGGCCTGGGTGCTTTTTGAGCATCCACACCATCGCGATGGTGGCCACTACGCCAAGACCGGTGAAGAACCAACGCTGCCACCCACCCGCCGTGGCGAGGAACGAAAACGCAGCGCCTTCGTTGTGCACGCGCACGATGTTGAAAAAGTCAGTGACAGGAAAACCTTCACCCAGCTGAGACGTGCTGACGATGAGCACTTTGGTGAATTGATCGGCGATCAACACCAATGCAGCAATGCCGAGCCACACCCAATACGAGGTGGTGTTGCGAATGAAGGTGTGGCGTGCCATCTGTGGGTTCTTTCGTGGGCTGTTTATGCGAAGTGACGCACTTCACCGTCACTGTGCAAGTTGCTGTCGCAACGGCCGCACAGGGTGGGGTGAGCGGTGTTGTGCCCTACGTCGTCGCTGTAATGCCAGCAACG
>JACCDY010623952.1_pt1 | contig 12346 bp, 9 predicted proteins | sample 7446391 | NCBI WGS metagenome assembly JACCDY01 (sample SAMN15323451, study PRJNA562643) | freshwater metagenome | isolation source: river surface water | place: USA:Blue River Watershed | collected 2017-08-18 | reverse complement strand
GCCAACGTATTGGTACTGGACGAGCCGACCAACGACTTGGACATCGACACACTGGAATTGCTCGAAGAATTGCTGCAAAAGTACGATGGCACAGTGTTCATCGTCAGCCATGACCGCACCTTCCTCGCCAACGTGGCCACCAGTACCTTGGTGTTTGAAGGTACGGATGACAAGCCTGGTTTCTGGCGTGAATACGAGGGCGGCGTGCAAGATTGGCTCATCCAGTCCGAACGTGCGCGCAGCCTAGCCCCACAGGCAAAACCTGCAGCACCGATTGCAAAAAATACAGTCGTAGAACAGCCCAAAGCGCCAGCAGCGCAACCTGCCGTGAAGGCTCGCAAGCTCAGCTACAAAGAGCTACGCGAACTCAACGCACTCCCCGAGCTCATCGCCTCGCTCGAAGCTGAGCAAAAAGAAACGCAAGCCGCGCTGAACGACAGCAGCCTTTACGCCAGCGATCCCGCCAAAATGGCGCTGCTGCACAAGCGCGATACCGAAATTGAAGACGCACTGATGACAGCCCTAGAGCGTTGGGAGCAACTATCCTCGCCTGCATGAGCAGCGAAGAACTATTTGCCTTGATCACTCTCGCCACGGTGGGCACCTTCACACCTGGGCAAAACACCGCCCTGTCGGCCACCATTGCGGCCAACCACGGCTTGCGTCGTGCGTTGCCTTTTGTCTGCGCCGTGCCAGCTGGCTGGGGGGTCTTACTCATGCTCAACGCAGCGGGATTAGGCGTGATGGTGCTAGGCTACCCACCCCTGCGCTGGGGGCTGCTGGCGGCGGGTGTTTTGCATTTGTTGTGGCTCGCATGGAAACTGGCAAACACGCAACATTTGAGCGAGGCAGCAATTGGCCCAGTTGTAGGTTTCAAACAAGGTGTGATGCTGCAATTCGTCAACATCAAAGCGTGGTTCTTGGCTTTGTCTGTGGTGAGTGGCTGGGTCATTGGCCATGACGACGCCATCACCCGCTTGCTTGAAACATTGCCCATCTTCATGTTCTTTGGGCTCACCAGCAACCTCACCTATGCATGGATAGGCGCCAGCTTGCGCCATTGGTTGCGCGGACCCAACGACACCGCCCAACGGCTGCAATGGTTCAACCGCATCATGGCCTTGGCGCTTTTGGGCACGGTGGTGTGGATGGTGCGCTCCGCACTGCAAGCACCTTGAATAAACAACACGCATCACAAACATGGGACATCTCTACTTAGTGCGACACGGACAAGCCTCCTTAGGCGCCGCCGACTACGACCAGCTCAGCCCATTGGGACAACAGCAAAGCCAACGTCTGGGCGAGCACTGGCGAGCGCTAGGCATCCAATTTGACGCCGTCATCACTGGGTCGATGAAACGCCACGCGCAAACCTTGGCTGGCATTCAAGCCGGTATGGGCACGACACATGAGGCTCTCGTATTGCCCAGCCTCAATGAATACGACGCCGAGGCCGTGATTCGCAGCATTCAGACCGGCGAATTGGTCAAACCCACCACACCAGAAGGCTACAAACAGTATTTCCGACTGTTACGCGACGGCCTCGCGCAATGGATGGCGGGAGTTGTTAGCCCACAAGGCATGCCCAGCTATGCCGAATTTGCGCATGGCGTTACATCTGCGCTTGACCAAATTCGCCAACAGCACGACGGGAATGTTTTGCTGGTATCCAGCGGCGGGCCAATTGCCACAGCGGTGGCGCATGTGCAGAGCACCAGCCCAGAAACCAGCATTGAGCTGAATATGCGCTTGCGCAACACGGCCGTGACTGAATTTAGCTTCAACCCGAAGCGACACAGCCTGCAGAGCTTTAATGGCTTGCCGCACCTGGAGACACCCAATCACAAAGACTGGGTGACATTCGCATAAAACTCAGTTACTGAATTTTTAGGGCCGCACACTTGTCTTGGCCCGCGTTGACTAAGGCCTTAAACGCGTACCGTGCTCAGCGGCAGCGCGACCAGTTCTTTGAGCAACAGCGCCAGCTGTTCTCCCGCGCTGCGCACGAGCGCCTCGCCTTTTGCGGCCGTGGCAGCAGCAGCATTGCCTGCGGCACCTTGCGGGTTGTAGTCCTGCATGTGCCAACCCAGTTTGGCGCTTTTGCCGTTACCCAACACCGCATAGTGCTTGGCTCGATCTTGCGAGGTGGAGGCAAAGTTTTGCGCCTCGGCCATGTTCACGCTACTGGGCGATAGCGCCAGCATCATGGATGTCTCAATGTCGCCAGCGTGGATGCCAAAGCGGTGTTCATCTGCAGAAAACTGACCCATCATGTCCGCATCCATTGGCAAGTTGTACCAGCTGCTGCTGTAAACAATCAAACCGTGCTGTGCACGCAGTTCGCGAGCCACCACATCCATCAACCCCACGTTGCCACCATGCGAATTGAACATCAGCAGCTTCTTCACGCCCGCACGCGCTACAGATGCACCAATGTCACACCAGAGTTGAATCAATGTTTGTGGCGACAAGTGCAGCGTGCCCGCAAAGGCGGTGTGCTCAGTGCTCAGCCCAACGGTTTGCGTGGGCAGCACCAGCACTGGATCCGTCGCCGCCAAATGACCCAGCGCAGCATTGACCACGCCATCCACCAACACCGTGTCCACCGACAACGGTAGGTGTGGCCCATGCTGTTCCGTGGCGCCTAGCGGCAACACAGCCACTGTGCGTGCGGGGTCCAACGCGGCAAAGTCACGCGTGTTAAGTTCAGCCCAACGGTGAGAGGCCAAAGCTTGGGCGGTGTGTGTGCTGGTATTCGCAGTCATGAACGCCATCTTACTTTCCTTGTCATTGCCCCAGCGCAAGGCGGTTTAGGCCATAGCTCGGTAACATCTGACGCATGTTCAAACTCTTCTCACGTGTTTTATGGGTTGCAGGCCTGCTTGGCTCTGCTTGGGCACAAGGCGTGCCCAGCGCCGTGGTCAGCACACCGCAGTTGCGCGCCGAACTGGTAGCACACGCCCCCCAAGGCGTGCAAACAGGTCAGCCTTTGTGGGTGGGTGTGCAGCTCACGCACCAGCCCGAATGGCACACCTACTGGCGCAACCCTGGCGACTCTGGATTGCCCACGCAAATTGAACTCAACCTTCCCGCAGGCATCACAGCGGGTGATGTGCAATGGCCTCTACCGCACAAGCTGAAAGCGGGCAACCTCACCAACTACGGCTACGACAAAACCGTGCTGCTGGCCGTACCGCTGACGGTTTCAAAAGACTACAAACCCAACGCCTCACAAACGCTAGACCTGCAAGCGCACGCCAACTGGCTGGTGTGCCGCCTTGAGTGCATCCCGCAAGAAGGCGAATTTGCCTTGCGCATTCCCGTTAACAGCAGCTATGCACCTCAAGCTGCGGCGTTTGACGCAGTGCAGGCCCAACAACCCCAAACCTTGCCCAAAGTCAAAGCCACCACTAGTTTTGACGCGCAACGCTTGGTTATGAAAGTGAGCGGTTTACCTGCCGCGCTACAAGGCCAAACCTTGAGCGTGTTTCCAAATACGCCCGAGGTGCTGGAATCCGCCGCCGAACAACACCCACGCGCCAGCCAGTCTTGGCAAGACGGTGTGTGGACCGTGCAGCTTCCGCTGAGCAATTTGCGTTTGAACGATCCAAAGGAACTGGGCTTTGTGCTCACGGCGGGTGAAGGGGCTGCGCGCCAAGGCTTTGAAGTGACTGCCGCTATTACGCAAGCATGGCCTGCGGTGTCAGAACTACCAGCGGCCACAGCACCCGCCGTCGCACCTGTTGCGAGCGACGAAGGCGCTTTAGGTTTTGCGTTGGCGTTGTTAGGCGCTTTTGTGGGCGGTCTCATCCTCAACCTCATGCCCTGCGTGCTGCCCGTGCTGGCTATCAAGATCTTGGGCTTTGCGCAACACAGCCGCGCCCACCGTGCACACCGCGTGGCAGGCATGGCCTACACCGCGGGTGTGGTGTTGAGCTTTTTGGCCTTGGGTACTGGCGTGTTGGCGCTGCGTGCGGCGGGTGAGCAATTGGGCTGGGGCTTCCAATTGCAATCGCCCGTCGTGGTCAGCGTGCTGGCCGCCTTTTTCACGCTGATCGCGCTGAATTTGTTGGGCGTGTTTGAGTTCGGGCAAATCTTGCCTTCGCGCGTGGCGAGCTTTCAATACAAACACCCTGTGATGGATGCAGGCCTGTCAGGCGTGCTGGCTGTGGCCGTGGCCTCGCCTTGCACCGCACCATTCATGGGGGCCTCGTTAGGGCTGGCCATGACCTTGCCCACGTGGCAAGCGCTAAGCATTTTTATGGCCATGGGCTTGGGGCTGGCCGCGCCTTATTTGCTAGCCAGCTTCTTGCCGGCAGTGGCCCGCCTGCTGCCGCACCCTGGCCCTTGGATGGTCACGCTGCGTCAGTTGTTGGCCTTCCCCATGTTGGCCACCGTCGTTTGGTTGCTGTGGGTGTTGGGCCAACAAACCAGCTTAGATGCGGCCATGTTTGCGCTGGGCGGTTTGCTATTGCTCGCAGCCTTCATCTGGGCCATCACACAGCACAGCCGCGCAACGCGTGGTTTGGCTTGGCTTTTGGCCGCAGCCTTGGCATGGGGTGCACTGAACTTCGCAGAAGAGCTGAAAGCGCCAGCCACTCGCGCTGTAGAAAGCGACACAAATACATCCAATGGCAGCGCCATATGGCAGCCATGGTCAGAAGCCGCCGTGGCACAAAGCTTGGCTCAAGGCCGCCCCGTGTTCGTGGATTTCACGGCCGCATGGTGCGTGACTTGCCAGATCAACAAAAAATCTACGCTGTCTGACAGCGAGGTATTGGCAGACTTTGCCGCACACCAAGTCACTCTCATGCGGGCCGACTGGACGCGTCGCGACCCCGCCATCACCGCTGCACTTACTGACTTGGGCCGCAGCGGCGTGCCTGTCTATGTGCTGCATGCGCCGGGCAAAGCGCCGCTGGTGTTGTCAGAGTTACTCAGCGTGAGCAAGATGAAAGAAGCGCTGGCCAGCTTGCCCGCCCCCACCATCGTCACCAGCCAATAAACATGTCCGAAGTCGCCGTTCGCCAAAGCCTTGCCAATTGCAAAACCATCGCCGTGGTAGGCCTGTCGCCCAAGCCACACCGCGATAGTTTTCGTGTCGCCAAGTACATGCAAGAGCACGGCTTTCGCATCGTGCCCATCAACCCCAACGCCCCCGAAGTGCTGGGCGAAAAAGCCTACGCCTCGCTCACCGAAGCCGCGCAGCACGAGCGCATTGACATGGTGAACTGCTTTCGCAACTCTGACGACATTCCGCCCATCGCCGCCGAGGCCATTGCCATTGGCGCGAAATCGCTGTGGCTGCAAATCGGCGTGGTCAATGACGCTGCGGCTAAACAAGCCACCGACGCAGGCCTGGTCGTGGTGCAAAACCTCTGCTTGATGGTTGAGCACCGTCAATTGGGCTAAGCCCGTCGTCGGTGACAATGTCGCCATGTTTGCACCACTCCAAAACGACACCTTTTTGCGCGCTTGCATGCGACAAGCCACCGACCACACCCCCGTTTGGCTCATGCGCCAAGCTGGTCGCTATTTGCCAGAGTACTGCGCCACACGCGCCAAGGCGGGTAGCTTCATGGGTTTGGCCACCAACACCGACTTCGCCACCGAAGTCACCCTGCAGCCGCTTGAGCGTTACCCGCTCGATGCCGCCATCTTGTTCAGCGACATCTTGACCGTGCCTGATGCGATGGGCTTAGGCCTGTCTTTCGCCCAAGGCGAAGGCCCCAAGTTTGCCAAGAACGTGCGCAACGAAGACGCTGTGAATGAGCTGGCCGTGCCCGACATGGCCAAGCTGCGCTATGTCTTTGATGCTGTTACCTCCATTCGCAAAGCGCTCAACGGTCGCGTGCCTTTGATTGGCTTTTCTGGCAGCCCTTGGACTTTGGCTTGCTACATGGTCGAGGGCGCGGGCTCAGACGACTACCGCCAAGTCAAAAGCCTGATGTACAGCCGCCCCGACTTAATGCACCGCATTTTGGAAATCAACGCCGACGCGGTGGCTCTGTACCTGAACACCCAAATCGAAGCAGGCGCACAAGCCGTGATGATTTTTGACAGCTGGGGCGGCGTGTTGGCCGACGGCATGTTCCAACAGTTCAGCATGGCCTACACCAAACGCGTGTTGGCGCAACTCAAGCGCTCACACGACGGCGCAGTCATTCCCCGCTTGGTGTTCACCAAAGGCGGCGGCTTGTGGTTGCCCGAAATGGCCGACCTCGACTGCGAAGTTTTGGGCGTGGACTGGACGGTCAATCTCGCCAAAGCTCGCGCCCAAGTCGGCGGCGAAGTGGGCGGGCCCGGCAAGGCGCTGCAAGGCAACCTTGACCCCAACTCTTTGTTCGCGCCTGCCGACGCCATTGCGGCTGAAGCACGCCGTGTGTTGGATGCTTTTGGCAAACCTCACACCGACAAAACAACGACTGGCCCGACCCAAATTTTCAACTTGGGGCACGGCATCAGCCAATACACACCACCAGAGAGCGTAGGCGTGTTGGTTGAAGCCGTGCACAGCCACTCTCGTGCCTTGAGAAAACCTTAAAACCAACTCAAGAAATTACGTGTCAAGTCACCAAAAGTTTTACTTCAACTTCATACTTATGCACAAAAAAGTTGATCCAACGCACCAAGTTGGTTTTTTCTTTTGCAGCATTTCAGAAAACTTTAATCAACCGTAAGTCATTGATTTATATAGGATTCTAGGCTTGCATTTTTTTCAGGCAGTTTGTTCCAAGCCTTGATTCATGCGCCTTGTGAGCCTCTCATCTGCAGATATCAACAAAGTTATCCACAGAAATTCTGGGTTTGCCACGAAGCCTTTTTAAATCAACGACTTAAAGCCTTTTCTGCCAAAACACCTGAGCAAAACAGCCCAACTCGCCGCTTGACATGTCGCACCAAATTTCAGTGATGGTTCACACCCCCGCGCACAGCGGTATTGGTGGCGCACTCACGTACACATGCGATACAACGCACGCGCCTGGCACCTTGGTGCGTGTGCCACTGGGCAAGCGAGATTTGTTAGGCATAGTTTGGGATGAGGCAAGCAAGGCGAAGTTGGCAGCACCTGAGGGCACACCTTCAAACGAACCCGCTGCGCTGCAACTACGCCCAATTGCCAACGTACTCGAGGGCATTGCGCCACTCAGCCCCCACTGGCGCCAGTTGGTGCAGTTTGCCGCGAGCTACTACCAACGCAGTGCAGGCGAAGTGGCTTTAGCCGCACTGCCCAGCCAACTGCGTGACCTCAGCACAGAGCAATGGGCCCGCCGCTTAAAGCGCAAGCCCAAAGCCGTGGCCCCTTACGAAGGCGCAGCCCCCGTCATTCCCACGCCCACCGCAGAACAAACCCAAGTGCTGGCCGACATTGCGGCCCACCAAGGTCCGTTCTTGTTGTTTGGCAACACCGGCAGCGGCAAGACCGAGGTGTATTTACGCGCTGCGCAGAACGTGTTGGAACAGAACCCACACGCGCAAATTTTGGTGATGGTGCCCGAGATCAACCTCACGCCTCAGCTGGAAGAACGCTTTCGCGCACGCTTTTGTCCGCATTGGGGTGCCGATTGTTTGGTGTCCATGCACAGCAGCCTCACGCCTGCACAGCGCCTGAAAAACTGGCTGGCCGCGCACAGCGGCGAAGCGCGCATTGTGTTGGGCACACGCATGGCCGTGTTCGCGTCGATGCCGCATTTGCAACTCATCGTGGTGGATGAAGAGCACGATCCGAGCTACAAGCAGCAAGAAGGTGCACGTTATTCAGCGCGGGACCTCGCCATCTATCGCGGACAACTCGAAGGCGCGAAAGTGATTTTGGGTTCGGCCACGCCCTCACTCGAAAGCTGGCACCACAGCCGCCCTGCCACCGACGCCGAACTCGCTGGCCGCTACATGCGTTTGGCTATGCCCTCACGTGTAGGCCAAGGCGCGTTGCCTTTGGTGCGCCGCGTGGACATGAACCGCCAGCCATACAAAACCGTGTTCTCGAACCACCTGCTCGACGCCATGCGCGAGCGCGTGACGCGCGGCGAACAAATCTTGGTGCTGCTCAACCGCCGTGGCTACGCCCCCGTACTCAACTGCAACGACTGCGGCTGGAAAAGCGAATGCCCGCATTGCAGCGCCTACCGCGTGTTTCACAAACTCGACCGCACGCTGCGCTGCCACCACTGCGGCTTCACACAGCCCGTGCCGCGTGCGTGCCCAAGCTGCGGCAATTTAGACATTTCCCCCTTGGGCCGAGGCACCGAGCAGCTCGAAGAACATTTGGCCGAGTTGTTGGCCGATGTACGCCGGCCTGATGGCCAGCCCATTCGCATTGCCCGCATTGACGCGGACAGCACACGCCTCAAAGGCGAACTCGAACGCCAACTCGCCGAGGTCCATGCAGGCGCGGTGGACGTGCTGGTGGGCACGCAAATGATTGCCAAGGGACACGACTTCAGACGCGTCACCTTAGTGGCCGCGCTCAATCCTGATGGCGCTTTGTTTTCGAGTGACTTCCGTGCACCTGAGCGCTTATTCAGTTTGCTCATGCAAGCCGCAGGTCGTGCGGGCCGCGATGCTGACATGCAAACCAGCAGTCCGTGCGAGATGTGGGTGCAAAGCTTTCACCCACTGCATCCGCTGTTTGAAGCGCTCAAACAGCACGACTATCCCGCCTTCGCCGAGCAACAGCTCAAAGAACGCGAGCAAGCCACCTTGCCGCCCTTCAGCTTTCAAGCCTTGGTGCGTGCCGAGGCTCGCACGCAAGAAGCCGCCCAAGGCTTTTTAAACGCCGCACGCGATGCAGGCGTAGCCTTGGCCAATGAATTGATGGTGGATTTGTACCCAGCTGTGCCGATGACAATTCAGCGCGTGGCCAATATCGAGCGTGCGCAGATGTTGATTGAATGCACCTCGCGTAAAGCGCTGCAGCATTTCTTATCGCATTGGCAGGCAGATTTGCATGCCCTACGCAGCGTACATCGGCAAGTCATTCGCTGGGCGGTGGATGTAGACCCTTTGGCCATTTAAAACGAAACCGTCTGACGAGACCCTATGTCTCGACGCTTCAGCCGTGCAGCAAGGCAACAGCGCCCGAAAAAGTAAAAAACGCGGCCGCCGTGGTGAACAAAATAATCATGGCGATTCGGCCCGTATCCGCACCAAAGCGTTCCGACAGCAAGGCCACATTGCTGGCACTCGGCAATGCTGCCACCAGCACCACCACCACCATGGTGAAGCGTTCAATCACGAAGCCCATTTGCACTGCAGCAGCCAAGACGAGCAAGACCAGCACGGGATGCAAGATCAATTTGAAAAGTGCCACAGGCAAAAAGTCGCGCCACAGAATGGGCGGATGCCCGCTTTCTTTCACACGAATTTGTGAACGCGCCAGCACCGCGCCAATCGTAAACAGCGCCACGGGCGACGCGGCGTCAGCCAACAAGCCCACGGTCTTTGCAACAGGCCCCACCAACTGCCAATCCATCGCTGAAGACAAGCCACCTAAGCTGATGGCCCAAGGCATAGGGTTGGTCAACACACCTTTCAAAGCACTTTTGGCCGCCTTGCTTGCACCGTGTTCATCTGCACCATCCAATCGTGACAACGCGATGCACAACGACGTGGTGATGACCATATCCACCACGATGGTGACGATGGCGGGACCTGCCGCTGAAGCGCCAAGAAGCGCGACCAACAAAGGCACGCCCATAAAGCCAGTATTGGGAAACGCGCCAACCAATGCACCAAACGAGGCATCGTTCCAACCAATGCGCTTGTTCAAACTCACCGCCACCACAAAGCCCATCATCAACAAGGCACACAGCAAATAAGCGAAGAACAACGTGGCATCCAGCAGTTGCACGATTGGTGTGCTCGCGCCAAAGCGATACAACATGCATGGCAGCGCAAAGAACAACACAAAACCATTCAAACCTGGAATTGCGTCCAGGGGCAGCATGCGGCGATGCGCCGCCACGAAGCCAGCCAGCACCAGCGCAAAGAAGGGGAAGGTAACGAGAAGAATGTTCAGCACGCGGCTATTTTGCCTTGCGGGCAGGTCGGTATCATTGCTCGCTTCACTTTCACTGTCTCCCGAATGTCTGCTGGTCTCAATCTCGCGCAACAAGAAGCCGTCAATTTCTTGCACGGTCCTTGTCTGGTCTTGGCGGGCGCTGGTTCGGGCAAGACACGCGTGATCACCCACAAGATTGGCCGCCTCATTCAAACAGGGCTTGAGCCCAAACGCATCGCGGCGATCACCTTCACTAACAAAGCCGCTGCCGAAATGCGTGAGCGCGCCCGTGGCCTGATTGGCAAAGCTGCCAACGATGTGCTGATTTGCACTTTTCACGCACTGGGCGTGCGCATGCTGCGCCAAGACGGCGGTGTGATGGGCTTAAAGCCTCAGTTCAGCATCATGGACAGTGGTGACGTGACCGGCATTTTGAAAGACGCCGGCGGCACGACAGACATTGCCACCGCACGTCAATGGCAATGGACCATCAGCTTGTGGAAGAACATGGGCCTCAATTCGGCCCAAGCGTTGGCGCTAGCGAAAGACGACAACGAGCGCACCATCGCCAAAATCATGGCCCGCTACGAAGAACGTCTGGCCGCCTACCAAAGCGTGGACTTTGACGACCTCATTGGCATGCCCTTGAAACTGCTGCAAGAGCATGAGGAAGTACGCCAGAAATGGCAAAACCAGCTCGGCCACGTCCTGGTCGACGAATACCAAGACACCAACGCCACCCAATACGAAGTGCTCAAGTGCTTGGTCGGTGAAAATGCCCGATTCACCGCTGTAGGGGACGACGACCAATCCATTTACGGCTGGCGCGGCGCGACGCTCGACAACCTGCGCAAACTGCCGCAAGACTTCCCCACACTGAAGGTCATCAAGCTGGAGCAAAACTACCGCTCCACCAGCGCCATTTTGCGTGCGGCCAACAACGTGATTCAGCCCAACCCCAAGCTGTTCCCCAAAACCTTGTTCTCCGAGCTCGGCGAAGGCGAGCCTGTGCGCGTGGTCGATGCCGACACCGAAGAACACGAAGCCGAACGCGTGGTGGCACGCATCCAATCGCTACGTGCAGGCACCGATGCCGGAGGCAGCGGTCACCGCGAGCTGCAAGACTTTGCCATCCTCTACCGCGCCAATCACCAAGCCCGCGTGATTGAAATCGCCATGCGCAAGGCGCAAATTCCCTACAAGGTGTCGGGCGGCCAAAGCTTTTTTGACCGCGCTGAAATTCGCGATCTGTGTTCATGGCTGCGCCTGTGGGTGAACAACGACGACGACCCAGCGTTCTTGCGCGCGGTCACGACACCCAAGCGCGGCATTGGCCACCAAACCTTGGCCACCTTGGGTGAGTTCGCGAGCAAATACAAACTCAGCATGTTTGAAGCGCTGTTCAGCAACAGCCTGCCCTCTGTGTTGAGCTCACGCGCTTTGGGCAGCTTGCATGAGTTTGGCCGCTACGTGAACGACCTTGAATTTCGCGCCCGTCTCACCACGGGTGCTGATGACGCTCGCGCTTTCTTGACCGATTGGCTCAAAGACATTGGTTACGAAAAACACCTCTACGACGCAGAAGAAAGCGAAAAAGCCGCTGCATCCAAGTGGGCGAACGTGATGGAATTTTGCGACTGGATGGCACAGCGCTGTGGCGGTCAGATTGATGACACCGCTGGCGTGACCACTGGCAACGAGGTGAAAAACCTGTTGGAGGTGGCGCAAACCATCGCGCTGCTCTCCACCCTCACCGAGCGTGAGAAAGACCAAAACGTGGTGACGCTCTCAACCTTGCATGCATCCAAAGGCTTGGAGTGGCCGCACGTCATGTTAGTCGGCGTCACCGAAGGCATGTTGCCTTTCCGTTTAGACGACGAACCGGGCACCGAGCACACCAATGAAAACATTGCCGTGCGCTTGCAAGAAGAACGCCGACTCATGTACGTGGGCATCACGCGAGCACAACGTACCTTGGCCGTGAGCTGGACACGCAAGCGCAAAAAGGGCCGCGAGATGATTGCCGCTCAACCCAGTCGCTTCATTGCAGAGATGGGGCTCGACAAAGCCACCATCAAAGAAGACCCTCGCGAAAAGCTAAAAGCCCTCAGGGCGGAGTTTGCGAAACGCGCTAGCGCAGCATCAGCAGAAAGCGCGGCCAACAAATAAAAGAGGTTGACAATAAAAAAGCCCAACTGAAAACAGTTGGGCTTTTGGTTTGGTGGCCTGGGGCAGAATCGAACTGCCGACACGCGGATTTTCAATCCGCTGCTCTACCAACTGAGCTACCGGGCCGAGAAAAAGATTGTAGCACAGTACGGGTACTTAACTGGCCTTCTTTGTCTT
>JACCDY010118089.1_pt1 | contig 12350 bp, 9 predicted proteins | sample 7446391 | NCBI WGS metagenome assembly JACCDY01 (sample SAMN15323451, study PRJNA562643) | freshwater metagenome | isolation source: river surface water | place: USA:Blue River Watershed | collected 2017-08-18 | reverse complement strand
GGCGAACACGGCGTTCGAGCGCCAATAATCGGGCGCCCCCCACCCGAAGGCCCGCCTGCCATGTTCCTGCTCAAGCCGCCCGCCGTACGCCCCCTGGAGGTGTTCACCTCCATGCCCGCGAAGTTCCGCCGCACCGGTGTGCGAAGCCACTGGGCGGACGTGAACCAGGGCGGCCGGCTGGCGGATTCCTTCCTGGAAGGGCCGGTGTTCGACGGCGAGGGCAACCTGTTCGTCACGGACATCCCCTTCGGCCGGGTGTTCCGCATCGACCCCCGGGGCGAGTGGGACCTGGTGGCGCAGTGGGACGGCGAGCCCAACGGGATGAAGTTCCTCAGCGAGCGCGAGCTGCTGGTCACCGACTACAAGAACGGCCTGGTGGCGCTGGACATCGCCAGCGGCCAGGTGCGCCCCTACCTGGAGCGGCGCAACAGCGAGCGCTTCAAGGGCGTCAACGACCTGGTGTTCGATTCCCGGGGCAACCTGTACTTCACCGACCAGGGCCAGACCGGGCTGCACGATCCCACGGGCCGCGTGTACCGCCTGGGCCTGGACGGCCGGCTGGACCTGCTGCTGTCCAACGTGCCCAGCCCCAATGGCATCGTGCTGTCCAACGACGAGCGCTTCCTCTTCGTCGCGGCCACGCGGGGCAACTGTGTCTGGCGCATGCCGCTGCTGGCCGATGGCAGCGTGTCCAAGGCGGGGCAGTTCTTCACGTCCTACGGCCCCAGTGGCCCGGATGGCCTGGCGATGGACGCGGGCGGGCGCCTGCTGGTGGCCAACCCGGGGCTGGCCTATGTGTGGGTGCTCGGCCACCGTGCCGAGCCGGAGGAGGTGCTCACCGGCGAGCCTGGCACGTCGGTGACCAACCTCGCCTTCGGCGGGCCGGACCGGCGCACGCTGTTCTGCACGGATTCCACGCAGGGTCGCATCCTGTCCGCCGCGATGCCCCAGGCGGGCACGCGGCTGCACCAGCCGGGGGTCAGCCCCCCCGCTGCCTGAACCACCGCAGCATCACCGCGCACAAGCCTTCGGCCTTGAACGGCTTGGCCAGGAAGTCGTCCATCCCCGCCGCCAGGCAGCGGGTGCGGTCCTCGTCGAAGGCATTGGCGGTGATGGCGATGATGGCGGGCTGCCTGCGCCCGGGCAGGCTGCGGATCTCGCGGGTGGCACCCGGCCCGTCCAGCTCCGGCATCTGCATGTCCATCAGCACGACGTCGTAATCCGCCTGGCGGACTTTCTCCACCGCCTCCCGGCCATGGGCCGCCATGTCGACGGCCAGGCCGGCGTTGCCCAGCATGAGGCGCATGATCTCCCGGTTCACCGGCTCGTCGTCCACCACGAGGACCCGGCGGCCGCCGTAGTCCCGGGCCAGGATGGCCTCGGCGCACTCCGCGTCGTCACCTGGCGCGAAGACCCCGTCGGCCGCCTTGTCCAGCCGGCACGTCAGCCAGAAGGTGCTGCCCTCGCCCAGCGTGCTGGCCACGCCCGTCTCCCCGCCCATCACCTGCGCGATGCGCTTGGTGATCGCCAGCCCCAGCCCCGTGCCCTGGTACTTGCGGCTGGCGCTGCTGTCGGCCTGTTCGAAGGCCGTGAAGATGCGCGCCTGCTGCTCGGGTGTCATGCCCACGCCGGTGTCGGACACCTCGAACCGCAGCAGGTAGTCCGCCGGCGTCTCTTCCATCACCCGGCAGCGCAGGGTGATGCGCCCCTGCTCGGTGAACTTGACCGCATTGCCCAGGAAGTTGACCAGGGCCTGTTCCAGCCGGGTCTTGTCGCCGCGCACCCGCAGGCCGGGGTCGCTGCATTCGGTGACCTGCTCCAGGCCCTTGTCCCGGGCCCGCTCGCCCACCAGGGTCCAGGTTTCGCGGACCAGGTCCTCGAGCCGGAAGTCCACGGGGGACAGCTCGATCTTGCCGGCCTCGATCTTGGAGAAATCCAGGATGTCGTTGATGATGGCCAGCAGGTGCTCGCCCGAGGTCTGGATCTTGGCGACGAAGTCCTGCTGGCGCTTGTCCAGCGGGGTGCGCTGCAGCAGGCTGGCCATGCCCAGGATGCCGTTCATGGGCGTGCGGATCTCATGGCTCATGGTGGCCAGGAAGGCACTCTTGGCCTGGTTGGCGGCCTCGGCCAGCGACTTGGCCTCGGCCAGCGCCTGGTTGGCTGTCTTGAGCTGGGCACTGGCCGCCGCCACCTCGCGCGTGCGTTCGTAGATCTCGGCCTCCAGCCGCTGCGCCTCGCCGCCGAGGCTCGCGCGGTCCTGCCGCGGCTGCGCGTCCTGCTGCTTGAGGCGGATGAACTCGGTGACGTCCTCCGCCTTGTGCACGATGTAGCGCACCCGGCCATCGGCGCCCAGGATGGGCGAATTGACCACCGACCAGTACCGCTCCTCGTAGGCCCCGCCCTGGGCCTCGGGCTGGCGCACGTCGTATTTCTGCACGGCCATCGTGTCGGTCACGGCCGACCGCAGCACCTGCTCCAGCGAGGCCCGCAGGTTGTTCTGGCCGTCCGCGGAGGGATCGCCCGGGTTGTCCGGGAACACCTCGAACATGCTCTTGCCCAGCATGTCCTCGCGCCGGGTCATGGTGGCCTGGTTGTAGGCGTCGGTGACCTCGACGATCCTCAACTGGTCATCCATGATGACGAACAGGCCCGGCAGGCCCTCGATGATGGCGCGGCAATCCATGGTGGCGTCAGCGGTCCCTCTTGTTCTGATCCTAGCCGTCGTCCGCGAACCCGGACAAGACGGTTTGCGCAAGGGCAGCCCACGGGCGCGGTGGTATACTGCGCGCTGTCGTGACGCAGCCCTCCGCGGCCTGCGATCCCCACGGCAACTTCACGGTCAGTGCACAGCCTGGGTTCTTAGCTCAGTTGGTAGAGCAGCGGACTCTTAATCCGTAGGTCGTAGGTTCGAATCCTACAGGACCCACCACAGGCTCCCTCCTTTCCCGTCCCCGATTCCGGTTTGGGTTCTTAGCTCAGTTGGTAGAGCAGCGGACTCTTAATCCGTAGGTCGTAGGTTCGAATCCTACAGGACCCACCAAACCTCTCCCCCCTCGCCTCACCCCGCCTGCGCGAGCCACGCATCGAACGGCTGCGAGCGGCCGAAGTGCCAGCCCTGGAACAGGTCCACGCCCAGCTGCAGCAGCAGGGCATGCTGCTCGGCGGTCTCCACGCCTTCGGCCACGGTCATCATGCCCAGGCCCCGGCACATCTGCACGATGCCTTCGAGCAGGCGCGCGGCGCGGTCGCTGCGGGTGATGTCGGACACGAAGGTCCGGTCGATCTTGACCTTGTCGAACGGCAGGTCGCGCAACTGGCCCAGCGCCGAGTACCCGGTGCCGAAATCGTCCAGCGACAGCCCGAACCCCGCCTCGTGCAAGGTGTGCAGGGACGGCGCGGCCGCGGCGATGTCATGGACGAACGCCGTCTCGGTCAGCTCCAGGTCCAGGCACCGCGGCGAGACCCCCCGCTGCTCGCACAGCGCCAGCAGGCGTTCGCACAGCAGGCCGTCGCGCAGCTGGGTCGCCGAGATGTTCACCGCGATGTGGAGGCCTGTCGCCCCCCCGCAACCCAGTCGCGCCGCCGCCTCCACGGCCTGGGTGATGGCGTGCTGGCCCATGGCCGTCATCAGCCCCGCCTGTTCGGCCAGGGGAATGAATTCGTTGGGCGAGACCGGTCCATGCGCCTGCGTCGACCAGCGCATGAGCATCTCCCCGCCGGCCAGCTGGCCCCGGCGGTCCATGATGGACTGGATCTCGAAAGCGAACTTGTCGCTTTCGGCATCCAGCCGCAGCTGGGTCAGCAGTTCAGCCCGCCGCCGCACGCTGGACTCCATCCGCGGCTCGAAGAACTCCAGGCGGTTGCGGCCGTTTTCCTTGGCCCGGTACATGGCCGCGTCCGCCCGGCGCAGCAGCGTGGCCGCATCCTGGCCGTCCTGCGGCGCGATCGCGGCGCCCAGGCTGGCCCCCACGGCCAGCATGCGGTTGCTGGCGGGCACGGTCTGGCGGCAGCGCGCCAGGATGGTCCGGCCCAGCTGGCGGACCTGTTCGTGGCTGTCCAGCTCGGGCACCACCACGATGAACTCGTCGCCACCCCAGCGCCCGACAAAGGCAGGCGGCCGGATCGCTTCTCCCAGCCGCTGCGCGACGGCGCGCAGCAGGCCATCGCCCACCTCATGGCCGGCCGAGTCGTTGACCAGCTTGAACCCGTCCAGGTCGATGAAGATCAGCCCGGCCGGCTTGCCCGACTGCAACACCCCGTCCAGCTGCCGCTGGATGGCCGTGCGGTTGGGCAGGCCGGTCAGGCTGTCGGAGGTGGCCTGGCGGTGCAGTTCCCGCTGCGCCAGCTTGCGATCGCGCGCGTCCTGCAGCGCCACCACGGCGTACTGGCTTTCGCCCTCCATCGGGTCCACGGCCGCCACGGCCACATCCACGTCGACGGCCTGTCCGCAGCAGCGCAGCACACGCTCCCCCCGCCAGATGCGGCCCTGCTCGATGGCCTCCACCGGCAGCTCCAGGTGGTCCAGCAGGGCCAGGTTCCGCAGGTCGTCGGTCGAGACCGCCATCATCCGGGCCATCGCGGCGTTGCCTTCCACGATGCGCCAGTCGCCGTCCACCACGGCCATGGCGTCATGGGTGTTGGCGAAGGCATGGGCCATCAGCTGCAGCGAACGGTCGGACTCGCGCTGGCTGGTGATGTCCTTGATGGTGCCGACGATGCGGCCCACCCCGCCCTGGGCATCGTGCTCGACGCTGCGGCCCCGCAGCCGAACCCAGCGCCAATCCTCCCCCCAGCGGATGCGGCAGGCCGCATCGATGTCCGGCCGGCTGCCGCGCACCACCGACTGCCAGGCCAGTGAGAAGCTCATCAGGTCATCCGGGTGCACGATGGAACGCAGACGCTCCACGCTGTGCGCCTCGGGCGGCGTTTCCACGCCGTTCATGACGAGGTGGCGCACCTGCACACGGTCGTCGGCCGCGCGCCAGGACCAGATGCCCTCGCCGCTGGCCCACAGCGCCAGCTGCAGGTGGCGCTCGCTCTCGCGCGAATGCTGCAGGGCGTCGAACAGCTCGGCGCTCTTGTGGTTGAGCAGGCGCTCGGCCTCCTTGCGCGCCAGCCGCTCACGCTCGGCACGGCGCTCCAGGCGTGCCACCTGTTGGGCCAGCGCCTGCAAAGGCTGGGGCGTATCGCCCGGCCCGGCCGGTGGCGTCGGAGGGCCGTCCTGCGTCACGGGCGGATCTTCCGGATGGTGAACACGCAACCCTGCCCGTCGGGTTCGCTGGTGATGGCCAGGGGCTGGCCGGCATGCTCACCCAGTTGCTCCATCAGGCCCAGTGCCAGCTCCTCCATGCGTCGCGGCGAGATGTACCGCAGGCGCATCGTCGTGTCGTCACGCGACAGCACGCTGAAGCGGGGCAAGGTCGCGTTGGTGTAGAGCTTTTTGACCTCGACATGGATGTCGGAGTCGATGGCGGCGAGGAAGTCGAACACGTCCGGGTGGCGCTGGAAGTGCCCCGGATGGGACTGGGCGAAGCGCCCGAGCAGGTGGTGGCCGAAGGCGCGCACGAGGTCCGGCTCCGGCACCTTCGTGATCTCGGACAGGCGGCTCACCATGACACCGATCTGGTCCACCGGGTAGCTGCCCACGGCGGTATAGACGCCGCCGCCCGCGGACTCCGCGGCCTCCATCATCTCGTCGGCCACCTCCGGCGAGAATCGGTCCTCGACCATCTCGATCAGCTCGGTGAACACCATTCCCAGCATGCGATTCTCCGTCTGGTGAGTACGCAGGCGGCCCGGGGTGGGCGCCGGCGGATTGGGTGTAACTATACGTAACCAAACGGCCTTTTTCCTGGCGGCCCGCCATTTCATGCGTGCCGCAGGGCCAAGGCAGAACCTTAGGATGATCCCTTCGGACCCCCCATGCGCCTGAACTACCTGGATTTCGACTACACCGAAGACGACGACGGCCACGGCAGCTTCGACGCGATGGCCGCCGTCCCGCCCGCCCAGTGGCCGGCCCTGCTGGCCGAAGTTCAGCAGGTGCTGGCCTGGGCCCTGGGGGAATTCCCGGGGGGGCGCGGCCCGCTCGAGGAAGGCGGACAATGGGATTGCGAGTTGCAGGGCCTGCGGGAGGTCCCCACGCCGCTGGCCCTGCGGGCTGACGACGCCACGGGCCAGGTTCGCGTCACCGAGGGTGCGCCAGGCCAGCCCCGGCTGACCCTGAGCCTCACACTCTCGGGCACGCGGACGTTCTGCGATGCGATGCGCGAGGCATTCGCCATCGACTGAAGACCGCCCGGGAATCACACTGACCACCATTCCGACGAGAAGGAAGCGCCCCCGATGTACCAGGCCGCCCCCCACCGCTACGACACCATGACCTACCGCCGCTGCGGCCGCAGCGGCCTGCAGCTGCCCGAGATCACGCTGGGCCTGTGGCACAACTTCGGCGACGCCACGCCCATGGAGACCCAGCGCGCCATGCTGCGCACGGCCTTCGACCTGGGCATCACGCACTTCGACCTCGCCAACAACTACGGCCCGCCCGCGGGCAGCGCGGAAACCAATTTCGGCGAGCACCTGCGCCGCGACTTCCGCCCTTATCGTGACGAGTTGGTCATCTCGTCCAAGGCCGGCTGGGACATGTGGCCCGGCCCCTACGGCCAGGGCGGCGGCTCGCGCAAGTACGTGCTGGCCAGCCTGGACCAGAGCTTGAAGCGCATGGGCCTGGACTACGTGGACATCTTTTACTCCCACCGCTTCGACCCCGACACCCCGCTGGAGGAAACCTGCGGCGCGCTGGCCTCGGCGGTGCAACAAGGCAAGGCCCTGTACGTCGGCATCTCCAGCTACTCCGCCGGCAAGACGCGCGAAGCCACCGCCCTGCTGCGCGAGATGGGCGTACCGCTGCTGATCCACCAGCCCTCCTACAACATGCTCAATCGCTGGGTGGAGGACGAGCTGCTCGGCACGCTGGCCCAGGAGGGCATCGGCTGCATCGCCTTCAGCCCGCTGGCCCAGGGCCTGCTGACGAACAAGTACCTCGGCGGCGTGCCGCAGGATGCGCGCGTCAACCGGCCGGGCGGCGGCTCGTTCACCCCCGGCCACCTCAGCGCGGACAACCTCGCGCGCGTGCGGGCGCTCAACGACATCGCCCTGTCCCGCGGCCAGAGCCTGGCCCAGATGGCGGTGGCCTGGGTGCTGCGGCACCCGCAGGTCACCTCGGCGCTGATCGGCGCCAGCCAGCCCGCGCAGATCACCGAGCTGGCGGGCGCCCTGAAGAAGCTCGCCTTCACGGACGACGAGCTGGCGGCCATCGACCGGCATGCGGTGGAAGGCGGCATCAACCTCTGGCGCAAGCCTTCGACGGACCAGCGGCCCGGCTGATCGGCCCGCTCAGGCCGCCAGCGACTGATCCAGCGCCGCTGCCGCGCCCGACAGCCCCACCAGCGTGTCCGTGATCAGGAAGGTGGGGATGCCCTGCAGGTAGTCGTGGAACCGGCCCTTGGCCTCGAAGCACTCGCGAAAGCGCGAGCTGAAAAGCCGCCGCGCCATCCGCGGCAGGATGCCGCCGCCGAGGAACAGGCCGCCGCGCGCGCCATAGGTCAGCGCCACGTTGCCGCAGAAGCCGCCCAGCATCGCGCAGAAGACGTCCAGCGTGCGGCTGGCGGCCGGCTCCCCGAGCAGGCCGGCGCGCACGATCTGCGCGGCATCGGGGGCCTGGCCGGCCTCCGGCAGGGCCTCGCCCTGCAGCCGCGCCAGGGCCCGGTGCAGGTTGGGCAAGCCGATGCCCGAGAGCACCCGCTCGGCTGACACATGCGGCATTTCCTGGCGCAGCACCGCCAGGACCGCGCCCTGCGCATCGTCCTGCGGCGCCAGCGTGGCATGGCCGCCCTCGCCGGGCAGGGCGTCCCAGCGGCCGGCCACCGACGGCACCACGGCCCCCACGCCCAGCCCGGTGCCCGGTCCGACCACCGCCAGTGTCAGGCCCGGCACCGGCGTGCGCGGCCCGCCGGGAAAGCCCTGCATCTGCCCGGGCACCAGGCCAGGCAGCGACAGGGCCAGCGCCTCGAAATCATTGACCACGCGCAGCACCTGCAGGCCCAGCGCCTGGCGCACCGCCTCCTGCGAGAAGCTCCAGGGGCTGTTGGTGAAGCGCACACAGTCCTCGCGCACGGCGGTGGCCACCGCGAAGGCCGCGGTGCGCGGCTGCAGCGGCGCGCCACCGGCGGACAGCCGGGCCAGGTACTGGCGGGCCGCGCCGACCAGGTCGCCGTGCTCGGACACCGACACCGTGGCCTCGTGCGCGGCGCCGCGGCCGGGCGCGGCCTGCCAGCCGAAGCGCGCGTTCGTGCCGCCGATGTCGGCGAGCAGGCGGGGATAGCTGTCGGTCAGCCGGTGCATGGGGCCCAGGCCCCCGACTGCCGGCTGGACTGCACGGCCGCCTCGACGAAGCGGATGCCATGCAGGCCGTCTTCGACGGTCGGGAACCAGGGCGCGGCAAGCGGCGTGCCCGCGCGCGAGGCCAGGATGGCCTCGGCGAATTCGGCGTACAGGTTGGCGAAGGCCTCGGTGAAGCCCTCCGGGTGGCCGCGCGAGACGCGGATGCAACCCAGCGCGCGCGCGTCCAGCCAGGGGTCGCCCCGGCCCAGCACCTGCACCGGCGCGCCCTGCGGCGCATGGCGCAGGTAGTTGGGCGCCGCATGCTGCCACTCCAGCATGCCCTTCTCGCCGTACACGCGCAGGGTGAGGTTGTTCTCGGCGCCGGCCGCGGCTTGCGTCACCACACAGGCGCCGCGCGCGCCATGGTCGAAGCGCCAGAGGATGGCGGCATAGTCGTCCACCACGCGCCCGGGCACCACGGCGCCCACATCGGCGCTGACCTGCGTGACCTGGCCGTTCGTGACGAAGCAGGCCAGCTGGTGCGCGTGCGTGCCGATGTCGCCCAGCACCAGCGAGGGGCCGCTGCGCTGCGCGTCCAGCTTCCAGCGCTGGCGGTCGGTCAGCGTGCCCTGCTCCACGGGCAGCGCCATGCCGGACTGGAAGTAGTCCACCTGCACGATGCGCAGCGCGCCCAGCACGCCGGCCTCGACCATCGCACGGGCCTGCCGCACCATCGGGTAGCCGCTGTAGTTATGGGTCAGGCAGAACGCCAGGCCGGTGGACCTGACCAGGTCCGCCAGCGCGCGGGCCTGCGCCGAGTCGTTGACCATGGGCTTGTCGCACACCACGTGCAGGCCGGCCTGCAGGGCCATCACGCACTGGTCGTAGTGCAGGTCATTGGGCGTCATGATGGCCACGGCCTCGATGCCGTCGCCGGCGGGGCGGGTGGCCTCGGCGGCGACCATCTCGGCCATCGAGGCGTAAGTGCGCGAAGGATCGAGGCCGATGGCGGCGCCCTGGGCGCGGCCCTTGTCCGTGTGGGAGGAAGGAACGCCCGCGACGACCTGGAAGCGGCCGTCCAGCACGGCGGCCGCCCGGTGGATGGGGCCGATGAAGGAGGCGCCGCCACCGCCCACCACGCCGAGGCGCAGGGGACGGCCGAGGGCCTGGAGGACGGGGTTGGGGGCCTTGAGGTTCATGCCCCGCAATGTACCCGCGGCCTGTGCCGGCTCGGGTACGGGGCGGTTACCAGCTGGCCTCGCGGTCGGGGGTGGCGCCGATGCGGTGGATGGTCAGGTCGGCGCCCTCGTATTCCTCTTCCTGCGACAGGCGCAGGCCGATGGCCAGCCGGATCAGGCCGTACACGGCCAGGCCCGCGGCGAAGGCCCAGGCCACGCCCACCAGGGTGCCCAGCACCTGCGCGCCCAGGCTCACGCCGCCCAGGCCCCCCAGGGCCTGCTGGCCGAAGATGCCGCAGGCGATGCCGCCCCAGGCGCCGCACAGGCCGTGCAGCGGCCACACGCCCAGCACGTCGTCGATCTTCCACTTGTTCTGCGTCAGCGTGAACAGCCACACGAAGATGGCGCCGGCCACGCCGCCCACCACCAGGGCGCCGGCGGGGTGCATCAGGTCCGAGCCCGCGCACACCGCCACCAGGCCGGCCAACGGACCGTTGTAGGCGAAGCCGGGGTCGTTGCGGCCCAGGAGCACGGCCACCAGGGTGCCGCCCACCATCGCCATCAGCGAGTTCACCGCCACCAGGCCGGAGATCTTGTCGATGGTCTGCGCGCTCATCACGTTGAAGCCGAACCAGCCCACCGCCAGGATCCAGGCGCCCAGCGCGAGGAAGGGGATGCTCGAGGGCGGGTGCGCGCTCATCGCGCCGTCCTTGCGGTAGCGGTTGCTGCGCGGGCCCAGCAGGAGCACGGCGGCCAGGCCGATCCAGCCGCCCACGGCGTGGACCACCACGCTGCCGGCGAAGTCGTGGAACTCGGCGCCGGCCACGGACTTGACCCATTCCTGGAAGCCGAACTTGTTGGCCCACACCATGCCCTCGAACAGCGGGTAGGCCAGGCCCACCAGCACCGCGGTGGCCAGCAGCTGCGGGTTGAAGCGCGCGCGCTCGGCGATGCCGCCGGACACGATGGCCGGGATCGCCGCCGCGAAGGTGAGCAGGAAGAAGAACTTCACCAGCTCATACCCGTTCTTGGCGGCCAGCGTCTCGGCGCCGGTGAAGAAGCTGGTGCCGTAGGCCACCGTGTAGCCCACGAAGAAGTAGGCGATGGTCGACACGGCGAAGTCCACCAGGATCTTCACCAGCGCGTTCACCTGGTTCTTCTTGCGCACCGTGCCCAGCTCCAGAAAGGCAAAGCCCGCGTGCATGGCCAGCACCATGATGGCGCCCAGCAGAATGAACAGGGCGTCCGTGCCCTGCTTGACCTGATCCATGTTGTCTCCGAATGCACCGCCCGAAGGCGCGATGCACCAGAAACGCAAAAAGGATGCCTGAGTTGGTGCGGCTTGGCGGGGCCGGTTTGCACCACCCTGAGCCTGGGCTGGCCCCAAATTGCACCATTTTTGTGCATTTGACCGGGCGATCGCGCCCGATAAGTGTGCACCGGGGGCAGGTGCTGTGCTTCAGCCATTCCGGCAGCGGCCCGCGTCGGCGTCCGACGAGCCAGTCGCCCGCGCCGGGCTAGCCTCGGTCCCATCGACCCACCGACGGCCCGCGGGACCGCCGGTTCACGGGCCGCAAGGGAGCGGACATGGCCTCCACCATTCGTGTCGTCGCGCGCGGGCCCTGGGCCTGGCTGGCAGCGGTCCTGGTGGCGATCGCCTGCCCGGCGGCCCTGGGCTCCGCCCCGCCCGGCCTCGCCGCGAGTCCATCGGAAGTCGTCGAGAACACGCGCACCGGCTACCGCTCGATCCTGGCCATGGGAGTGCTGGACGATGGCGGCCATGCCGTCGCCTGGTTGGGCCGCGAGGCCCGGGAGCCGCAGGCGCCCTGGCAGCTGTGGGTCCAGCGCCATGACCGCCTGGGTCGCAAGTCGGGCCCGGCCCGGAACCTGGCGTATACCGGCGAAGCCATCGACCCGCGCCAGGTCGCCGCCGCCATCCGCCGCGATGCCACCGTGGCCGTGGCCTGGGCCACGGTGCGGCCCTACCAGCCGAACCTGCGGGACCTGAAGGTATCGGCCGTGCGCACCCGCCACTTCGGGCTGGACGGCAAGCCCCGTGGCGCCGAGCGGGTGCTGGAGGAAACCCTGTGGCTCCAGGGCCAGCCCGACACCGTCACCTTCGAGGACCTGGTCATGGCGCACTGGCCCGACGGCCGCTACCTGGTCGGCTGGACCGTGGCCAGCCCCTGGCACGGCCCCGCCGGCACGGTGCAGCGCCTGGCCGCCGACGGCCGGCCCCTCGCCCCCCCGGACCGCCTGGGGCCGATGGCCGGGCGCGGGATGCGGCTGTCCACGCTGGCGGCGGGCGGCTGGCTCGCCACCACCCTGGCGCAGGCGGCGGACGGGCGCCTGCACGCCAACATCACGCAGGTCGACGTGCGCCCGCCCATCGGCCTGCCCCTGCTGCCCACCCTGCCCCTGCGCTCCTTCGTGGTGGACCTGGGCACCCACGGCCGGCTGCTGCTCGCGGGCCTCCACCCCCAGGACGCGCCCGATCCTTCGGCTCCCCCAGCCCCCTGGAGCCTGTGGTTCACCCCGCAGGGCCGCGAGGCGGACCTCACCTCGCCCCTGCCCGCCCTGCCCACCCACACCGTCACGCTGGGCGATGGCACCTGGATCGGCCTGTGGCCCTTCGCCGCCCCGGGCCGGCTCTGGGCCCAGCGCTTCGACGCGCGTGGCACGCCGCTGGGCGGGCCCGTGCTCACCGCCGCAACCCGCGCCGCGCAGGCCCTGCGGCTGCCCGATGGCAGCGCGCTGCTCGCCTGGGTGGGGGCGGACACGGGACTG
>JACCDY010874823.1_pt1 | contig 12351 bp, 21 predicted proteins | sample 7446391 | NCBI WGS metagenome assembly JACCDY01 (sample SAMN15323451, study PRJNA562643) | freshwater metagenome | isolation source: river surface water | place: USA:Blue River Watershed | collected 2017-08-18 | reverse complement strand
TCAATCTGTACCACAATCGACGACGGTTTACCCGGTTCTGCATCCTCGTAAAAGTAAAGCGTTTCGCCGCGTTGTGCCAATAATTCGCGTAACGTCTGCCGGTGTCCTGCGTTCTGCCGCTGCAATGGTTTACTCTCCTCCACTGATAGCGCGTTCTCTAGCATCTCGTTCACTTGAACGTCGTTATCGGGACTGCGTTCGCTCAGGACAATGCGCCCATCTTCCAACTGCCACGCCCGCTTATCCCGCCGTCCGCCCGTAGCGACCCGGATGTTATCCACCGCCTCGAACTCGGTAATCGAATGCGCGCTGCCGGGGAAATCCCAGAAGGCGCGATTACGCCACCAATTGATTTCAGCGCGTACACCCGCCATCACGTCAAGGAATGCGTAAGCCGGGTCTACCTCGGTCGGCGCAAGCAGCATCCCGTTTACCGCCCGTCGCATGACGTATTCCGCCATGCGCTTATAATGCACTCGTTTCATGAGTGCCGCCTTGTCTAAGGCTTCCTCGTAACTTGTAGCCAATTAGTCACCTCACAGTTGACACAGGATGAACACCTGTGCTAGTCTAAATGAAGCGACTTAAAAAGTAGCAGACTTCTGGAATACAGGAACCCGGCATCGCACAGCCGGGTTTTTGTTTACCTAAACCTCTAAGTCGTACATAGTTTCTTCCGGTTGCCATCCATCGTCCTCTAAGGCACAAAGCCGCGCCTCTAAGTTTTTGATGACTTCCTCCAACGTTGCCACGCGCTCCGCAAGTGATGGACGCGCTTCCAACGGCGGCATGTCTAGGTCACTCGGTTGCATGGTTCCTCCCGTTAGCTGTGCAATCCGTTGCTGTTGACGCGCAATCGTGCGCGCCTGTTGGTGGATGAGGTCGTGGTTAGTCATCACTGCCTCACCTCCGGCTGTCGCTCATTCGCATTATCCATGCCGATAAGCTGACAGTACACCGCGTAAAGCGGATCACTCATCGTCACCGTCAACACGCCGTCAACGCGCTCCGTCGTAAACGTTTCGCTATCGTGTATACGCGGGTCGCCGTCATCGAATACGGTGATAACGACGCCGACAGTTTCCGCGTTAATCACGTCATCAAGGAAGCGGGCGGTATCACTCGGTTGCATGGTCTACATCCAACCCCATAAGCGCACGGTATGCGCGGTCAATCGCATCCGGCCCGTTGTCACCGGATGCTGTCCACTCAGTAGCCCGCACAAGCGGCGCAATACGCTTACCAATGACTTCAATCCGTCGGCTATGTGTTTCAATCTCCCTGATGTAAAGCAACAACTCATCTGCCGCGTCATGTTTTTGAATTTCGCGCAAATACTGCTCCATACGGTTAAGCTGTTCTCTAGCATTACCTGACAATGCGCGGCCTGCTTCTTCGACATCAAAACAAACATACTCAAATGATCCACCGCTCAAAATGGCACCTCGCTTCCATCGTCACCGCCTACCGCTTCCACGTCACCGCGTCCACCGAGGAAGCGGACGTCCCGCGCACGTAGGTCAAGCGACGACGCGGGTTGGTTGTTCTTATCCAGGTACGCCCGTGCTTCCACTGTGCCGACGACCATGACCATTTTACCCTTCTGGATATATTGGTTGCAGACCTCGGCAAGCTTGCCCCACGCGGATACCTTAAACCAAGTTGTCTTTTCCTTCTTCTCACCACTCTGCTGATCGTTCCAGCTTTCGCTAACGGCAACGCTGAAATCGCATACGGCGGTTCCCGATTGCAGGTAACGCAGCGTAGGAGAGTTGCCCACGTTGCCCACGATGATTGTTTGTTGCCAGCTCATGACTTACTCCCTACCGTTTCCATAGCATCAGCGGCTAAATCAAAAACCTCATACCTTGTTACCATAAGATACGCCTCGCCAGAAACCTTAATCCATGAGTTGGCAGGGGTAGTGCGTTCACCTGTATACCGCCACTCTCCCGCTTGCCCGTTTGGAACAAGGTTTTCGAGAAAGCGCTTTGCTTCTTGTTCAGTTAAAAAGAAACGGTATGGCATATCTTTGTAGACATTAAACTCCCCACCCGTGCCGTAAACGTATTTCATGCCGCATCCTCCAACACATTCTCATTATCCAACCATTGCCGCCAGTCAGTGAACGGCGGCGGACCAAACACCGTCGGGTATCCACCCTTGAGCATCGTAAACCCGTTGACCATGCGCGGCATCGTGTTATCGTCTAGCCGCGTGTACAGCAAGTGATCCTCAAGGAATAACCCGCCGTTGTCGATTACCAGGTACCGCTTATAACGGTCAAAACCGATAGCTAGATGGTGCTGGTGATGACCAATGATATGCTGCTGAAACTTCTGCGCTAGGTTGCTCGCCACCGATAACGTGTTGACGCTGTAGTTAGAGCCATGCGTAACGCGCCATGTTCCGGTATGCGCCTTGATGGTTGCCCATCCCCATGACGATACGTGTACGCGCTCACTGTACGGCGCAATCATCTGATAGACCATCTCCGCCTTAACCGTCCCCTTCGTGCGCTTTCCCGGTCGGCGGTCATGATTGCCCATCAAAATATAAATGTCGTCGAACGTATCAAGGTATGTTTTGAGGAAATCGCGTCCGGCTGCCAACTCACTTGAAAACGCATGCGAGGATACGTCGCTTTCGTAATTGCTAAACGCATCCATATTCAGGAAGTCACCCGCCAACAGTAACCGACGCTTACCCGTTAACCAGCGGGCGGCGATGGCGGGCGGTTGCGATGCCCATGCGCGGTTCATCGTGTTCAAGTGAACGTCGCCCACAATGATCCAATCCCCGTCAAACTTCCACGCCTCGCCTACCTGTTTGAGCGGGTTCTCGTAATCGTCCAGCGCGGCTTTCAGACGAGCGTTTTCCTCGCGCAGTTGTGTCAGTTCATCCACCGTGTACAACTCGCTTACGGTTCCTGGTTGCGCCCGCCGCCCGCGTGAGGCCATGCCGCGTGCTGCGTCGTAGCTGATACCCATCTCCGCCGCTACCTTGCGGTAATCGCGGTATCGCTGATACAGGTTGTAGGCTTCATCGTTGCGATTGGTCATAGTGTAACCTCGTTAAACCAGTCTACGCGCTTCCACGCTGCCGGGTCTACTGGTGCGGATTAATACACCAAGTACTGTTCCAACTTACGCTTATAGGCTTCGAGTTCGGCAATCGCGGCGGCGAACGTCGGTTCCGCTTTGTGCGCTTCGGTCGTGTTCATTTCATAGGATAGGTTCAAGTTATTGATGCGCCACGCACCACCGATTTCCACGTACAACTTGACGCCGGATAGCGCTACAAAGTCCTCAGCGTTTCGTCGCCAATACTGAAACATGACAATACCGAGGCTTAAGCTACCTGTGTTAATCATGCTGATTGCCATCGGCAACCCCTGAGCGCATAGCCATTGCCAACCCTCTTGAATTTGCTTGCGGCGCTTTTCCCGCTGCTCATTCAGTAGCGGTAACAGCAGTTCAATATCTTCGTCGGAATAGCCATGATCGTGTCTCATGCTTCCACCTTCTCAATCGTGGTTTCAGTGTTGCACAGGTAGTCATAAAACATGATGATTGGTGTTACCCGATTGCTGAGTTGCCACCATAGGCAGTCATTCTGAATGTCGAGTAATCGCGCATTCACGTGCTGCATTTGCCCGTATAGCTTGATGTTGTACAGATTACCTTTCACCAGTTCTGCGCCCGTGTAGCGCGTTATGAATTCGTCGTACTCGATTGCGCTGTATTTGCTCATGGTTGCGCCGCCTCCGCGAGTGCGTGGATGTAGCGAACGTCGTCATCGGTCAGCGCATTATGATGAAGCATGTTTCTTAGCCTTATTCCATGTTACGTAACTGATTTTGACGCCCATTGGGTTTCGAGTAGCTTCCAATTCTCGACCTGTCAATTCACGGTCAGTAGGATGCTCGGCAAGCCATTGACGCGCTAATTCATCCTTTGAAGGTAGCGCCACTCGCGTAGTCTCTTTTGGTAAATCTTCCCTTGGTAAATCATTTACCAGGCTTACCACAGCCGTTTCCGGCGCTTTCGCAACCACTTCGATGACGGGCGGTTGCACCGCTTTCATGGCCTCCGCAACCGCCATAGCGATGGCTTGCGGTAGCTTCTCCAGTGCGTCCGTTTGCGCCTTGATTGCCGCTATCAACTCAGGGTCTCCGGTTGCGCTTCGTTCAACTGGCGCGGCGGCGCTGTCAGTCTCAGGTACTCGGTTTGCAGGTAGACGATTTCCGCTTGCTGAATGTAATCGTCTACGGATGTGGTCGATAAAAAACTGATCTCTAAACCACCTGTGACCCGCTGATAAACCTCATGGATGAAATGGATGATGAAGTGAGTACCGAGTAGCAGCGCCGCCGTCATGACCGTTGCGCCGATGTAGCTCATCATGTCCCGCAAGCTACTCGCCTCAATGATGTGCCGCAATCCGGCAAACCAGTTCATAGCATCAATCTCGGTGAACTTCATACTGAGCCGACCGAGTAGGCCGAACAGAACAATTGTCCACATCAAAAGCCGGATAGCGCCGTCAATCTGTGTAAGCATGTTGCGGTGCTGTGTGTACTGATCGCGCCAGCCTTTACCGATACCAAAGAAGTAGGATAACCAGCGCCGCACATAGACCAGCGAAAACACCCGCGTCGGTTCGTCCTCAACCTTACCGATGAGCGTTTTCCGAATGAGTAGCAGTACCAACAGGAAGCCAACCGATGCGATGCTATAGAGCATGGAATATTGCGGGTCAATCGTATCGAACCCGGCGCGTACTGCGATAACCTCTGCGACCACTAGCACAACGGTTCCAGCGACCACGCCTAACAGGATGATGACCGCAAACATGAATGTCGCAATCAACTGAACCCCGCGCATAATCCAGGTTCCGGCGTTGCGGTAGAAGGCGGGTAACGCTTCCCGTTCACGGTGCTGCGCTGCTGCAAACTCCGACCGCGCTTTCTGACGGGCTTTCAGCAGACCGTTATTAAACGATGCTGCATTCGGGTTGCCGCCCGCGTCAATCACGGCGGCGCGTAACGCCTGCACATCGGTTGGAAGTTCATCCCTCATGTTTGCGGTCATCATGTTACCCGCCATTCTTGAGCCGATATACGTAATACGTTTGCGCCGCCCCCCGCGTCCGGGCTTCCCGCTCCACAAGTCCGCGTTGTACCAGTTCATCCAGCCGCCCCCGGTCGTAATAGGTGAGTTGCCCCATTTTACGCCCGATTGCACGCGCCAGCGCCGTCGAATTCATTTCACCACTACGCAGCGCGTTTACAATAAGACCGTCTAACGTTGTGAGTTCCGTATCCATGTTTTAGTTCCTTAGCTTATATAACTAAGATAAGTAAACCATAGTCGGAACCCGCAATCTACTGGTACGCTTTTACGCCGTTTTCCGCGCAACCTTCCCCTTCGCATCCTTCGCATGGGTATCCAACGTTTTCGCGTCATTCTTGGCGGCGACGGCGCGGATGGCCGCCTGCAAGTTGGTAAATTCACAACCATGAGCCATAAGCAAACCCATGCCGACCACAAGCACGTCAACTAATTCACGCTCAAGATTTGCGGGTGAATAGTCGTAATCACTCAACACGGCCATGCTAAACTCCGCAACTTCTTCCATGAATGCGCGGTACTGTGCCGGGATGAACGGATGTTCTTTATCATGGATCGTGTCAAACCGTTCGTGAAACGCGGCGGTGCTATTCCACAGCGTTGTTAGCGCGTCCTTCGGTTCCGGTATATCCAACCCGTTCATGTAGGCTTCCCCAGGTGTTACATCCTTGCCCAATGTAATTGTGTTCGTTTTCACGCTGCCTCCAGTTTCTTAACCGTGTACGGCCCGGTCACATATGCCGACAGTTCACCCGCAATCTTTAGCGCGTTCTCAATACGCTTCTTCGGTGGCTGCTCATTCAACGCCCGCAACGCACCCAGCGCATACTGTTCGCCAGCGCCGATTGCCGCGATTGCGCCGTAGCGGTTCACCTGGAAATCCTCCGCTGTCTGATACAGCGCGCCGCGATAGCCAATAAGCAACTCAACCCCGGTCTCAACCCCGCTATCCGCTTTTAGGATGCCGCCATCCCGGAAACAGGTTCGCACCGCATTTGTCCATGTAGTGACAAGGTATTCCATATCGTCTTGCTCGTCGTTTTGCGGTTCAACTTTCAGCGCGTATTGGATCAATTGACCCATGCGGAAGCTGCCACAATACCCGATGAGCATATCCCCCTTGCGGAATACCTTCGGAACCTGACTAACGAGCGAATTCCACCCGTTAGTGGCTATGCTATCGGAACCGATGTACACGGTTCCTTTTTCGACCACGCCAGCTATGCACGTCACGCTGCCTGCCTCCTGTATTCCCTTGCCGGTCTCACGTCAACTCGAATTCCTAGCGCAATCTCCATCGGCGTCAACCGCACCCGCGCCCGCCTTGCGCGGCAACTCGCACACGTCCCGCGCCGGTACTCGCTCGCATACGGTTCCCCGCTTGCCGCAATCGACACCGGGCACACCTCGAACGCGGTTACGGGTTTCGCGCAATCGCACGTCGGGCAGTAGCGCACGTAACCGAGGACGGCAAGCAGGGTAAGCGCGAGTTCGGGTGTCATGGTTAGAAGCTTCCGTTATTCACAATACGGTGTTGAACAAACGGACGCTTGGCATCCCACAGCGGCGCGCCACAATCAATCATTATGAAGTGGGTTTCTGAAGGTATCGGATACACAGGTTCAGCATTTAGCACCCGCCACTTCATCAAGGGCTTGTTGCTTTTACGCGCTTTCGCTTTCACAGCCTTGCGCCGTTGCTGTTGTTTCGCTAGTCGGTTCGCTTTCACGCTGCCACGCTCCCTTCGTTTGCAGGCGCTTGCACGATTTCGAGTTCCCCCGGCACCTCGCGTCCCAACGCTTCCCGGATCCGCAACGTCGTCAGCGTATACGGAAACCGCCACCCGCTTGCGGTGCGAACGCGGTACCACGCAATCGGTTCCGCGTGTGCCATCAGGTAGGTGTAAACGTGGGATGGCGGTTTTTCCGCGCTAGGAGCCTCGTAGCGCGTTTTTACGCCATCCTGCGCTGTGGTTACAGGCGCATCGTCAAATAGCGCGAATTTAGCCATTTTCGACGCGCTCCAGTTCTCGCTCATGGAAGCGGTACTTACTATCAGCAACGCCATACATAGACAATCTACGGTTACACTCAGTAACCGTCGTTTCTAATCCTGCGGGATAATCCTCAATGCGTATCAAGTCGCCTAAGTTTTGAACACGCGGTAACACGCGCACCCGGTCGCCTACGTTGAACTTGTACGCCGGTACCGCCTCCCGCAACCGCGCCACCAGTGCGCGCACCAGCGCAGGCGCGTCGGCGATGAACGCGGCGTCGGCGTCGGTGACGCAAACCACATCCTGATCCGCTTCAATAACCCTGACACGTTTTGGGTCACCGTTATTTAGCGCAAAATACAGATCCTCATCGATTGCATCCCACGTCCATTCCCCCGGCGTAATCTCCGCCGTCAACGTTTCCGCCGCTGCCACGAGTGCGGCGGTGTCGAGCTTGCTGTAATCGGTGGTCACGCTTCCACCTCCCCGACTTCCACGCTACGCACTCGCGTTAGCGCTTCCCCGATTTCGTAGGTGAACAGGTCGGCGGCGTACATGCGACCTTCCGCTATGTTCGACACACGTTCCAGGGTTGCGCCGAACTCAGCGTGGAAGCTTGCCGCGTCCTGCGGTTGTAGCCACCACTGAAACCACTGTTCCCCGTAGGGTATGTAAACGACGATATGGTGATCCCGTACTTCGATTTGAAATGCGTTCATGTTCCTATTCCCCCTTAGAAGCAAGATCAGTCCACATAGTCAGAACGATAATGATTGCGAGATAGATACCTGCCGCCATTACCTTTTCATATTCGGTTATAGCTATAGATACCGTATACCCAAACCACACAAGGCTAAACGCTATGAATATCAACCGTGCAAACGTCATTAGCTGTTTCACGCTGCCACCTCCTTCGCTTCCCGCTTCCCGACGACGTAGAGCGCAGTCAACCCGGTTGCCCCGGCGACGGCGTAGACACCGGGTACGGTCGGCGCGTACTCGATACCGCTTACGATGAAGTACGCGATCCCTTGCGGAACCGCGCCGCCGAAGTGCTTGCGCCAGAAGTAGGCGGCGGTTTGCTGTGAGACTTTCATGGTGTTCATGCTGTTTTCCTCCATTCTTCCTCAAGGTTGATGTGTTTCGTTTCGAGTTCAAAGAAGCCGCTACCACCCACGAATACCAACTTAACCGCACGGTTGATGGCATCCTTCCACCGATGCTTAATCACCCGCACGATTGCCGTTCCCGGCGGTAACTCTGGATCCGGTTGCGCGGATCCCAACTTAACGTAGTGGTCATGGTTGTACAGGGACATAATCACGTCGCTGTTTTGCTCAACCGTACCCGCGCCTAGTGCATCGTTAGGCATCGGCGTTTTGTTCGCACGGTCTTTCAGGTTGCGCCCAACTTGGCAGGTTAGCAGGAACGGCAGATTGGTTTCGCGGCACAAGTCCTGCAAAGCATCCATCACATTACGAGTGGTGTCGTAAATGTCAGACGTGCCGGGTACTTTCATCTTGCTGATAGAGTCAATCAGTACCCACTTAAAGCCGAACTTCTCTATACCATCCCGCACCTGAGCAGCCACCGCCGCCGTGGTCGGGCTACCCGCGTCCAGTACCCGGCATTGCAGGCTTTCGAGGATGGCGTAAGCGTTCATCACGTCTAGGTATTGCTTCTTATCCAGCCGCCCCTCGTTAATCAGGTCATAGGGCAAGCGGCACATACAGGCGACGATTTTGTCTAGGTAAGCCTGAGGCGGGCTTTCAGTGCAGACGACCAACCCCGCGCCCTGAGCCATCCAGCGCGATATGATGGTTACTGCCAGCGTGGATTTACCCATGTTCGTATCACCATAAATGGTGTGCAGTCGTCCCTCTTGCCATCCACCCAACGCCTTATCCAGCGTGGAAAGGTGCGTCCGTAAACCGCGCACTTCCTGCGGATTGCGGATCCGTTCATCGAGCGCCCGATGGTTAGCGGATACCAAGTCAGCAAACGCCAGCGACCGCGCCGGGGCCGCTTTCATGGTGAGTTGGTCAATCTCCGCTTGCGCCCGTGCTAACAGCGTTTCGAGGTTCTGTTGTTCTTCCCGCGCTTCCTTACGACGCTCTTTCAGCAGAGCGTTAATCGCGCCTTCTAACCCGCGCAGATCTTCCTGCTGCTGGAAGCTTGGCATCTTGACCGCGCCCGTTGTCAGCTTTTGCATGGCATCCTCACCATGCAAGGCGCAAAAGTCCGCAAGGTCGCCCCGGTCGGTTAGGCGCAGGTCAATATTGGAAGCGGTCGGTAACTTCTCAATAATCTTGCGGGCTGCTTGCCGCCCCTCGTTATCGCAGTCCATAGCGATGATGAGTTCACCGGGCCACTTGACGCGCAGTTCCTCAATAAGCGGATCCGGTATCGAGCTTCCGAGGCTTGCCGCAATCGCGGGTACACCGTAATGCTGCGCCACGACCACGCTAGGCGCACCGTTGCAAATGACTAGCGGTAGGTTACGTTGCTGTGCCAACGCGATAGCGCGGGTCAATCCATACCAACAATTTTTAGTCCCGCTAGGCGTATGGAACGTCGGCTTCTCGCCATCGAGGAACCGATAGCGCGTACCCGTTGCGGTCGGGATTGCCAGCGCAGGCCGCTCAACCCCGTTCATGTCATGCGCCCGCACTTCTTTCCAACCCGCCGCTTCATACACTTCGCTACCGACACCATGCGCTTGCGCGTATTCCGCCATGCCGTTGTAAGCGCGTTTCGTTTCGATAGCCTGCTGGCGTTCCACGTCAATCCCTAGCTTTTCTGCCAGTTCATACAGCGATCCGCTTTCCCCGCCCGCCCAATCATTGAATGCGCCGTGTTCACCGTCCGGCTCAATCATGACCGTGAAGGAATGACTATCGCTACCTGTGCGGAACGGACTGTTACAGCGGTACTTCCCGCCGCGTTCATCTTTTAGTTTGTACGGTGCCAGCGCTGCCAGCACCTTTTCGCCAGTGGTTTGCATAGTTAGTTCTCGAATATGAGGCCAGCGGTAGCCGATACGAAACCGGGCGGGGTAGACTTCTCACCTTGCTTGCGCCATTCCGATACGTTGCTTGCCAGTGCGAGCGGAGTGAAATGGGTAAACCGCGCATTGCAGTATGCGTACAACTTAGGAATGTCATCGGGCGTTAACCCTACGTCGCAAAGCTGTTTAGCAGCCGATTGGATTTTTCCCCACTCTGATTTAGTCATTGCATCGCTGTCATATCTGAAAGCGTCCACAATGGCGTTTTTCATTAGGGTCATCTTCGAAGATGGAACGGAGTTCCTTTTGGGCTTTGCGCCTACTGGCGCAATACTCTCTGATGTAGTATCTGATTCCTTATTATCATCATGTCGTTTTGACACGTTCTCATCATGCCATTTTGACATAATCGAAGGCATCACTTCGCTAAGTTTTGCGTAGTCGATTGTGTACCACTTGCGACGGTCAAAGCGATCCTTTACACCTTGCCGAGACTTGATAAACCCTTCGTCCTCAAGCCCCGCGAGTGTGCGCTGGATGGTTGAGACTGACAGCCATGTGAAGATCTCACTCCATTCTTCAAGACTGTTATAGACCCACCATTGATTGTCCACGTTGACATAGTTGTTACGTGAATTTTTCGCAGCCTGTAACAGGAAGTGAATTTGCTGAATGATGATAGCCGTGTTTAATCCGAGAGCTTTTGCGAGAGATGGATAGACCATGAGAGGGTTTTCATCCATCAAGCCTTCGATACGTTGGCGCGATGTCACGATTGCACCTCCTGAGGAAGTACAACCGCGTTTATGGGGTTGTGGCAAATGGGGGAAATATGCGATAATATCGCATGTACGTTCAACATTGGGTCAAGTCCTTTGTTGGGCTAGACGTGCCGGGCTGTTTCCGCAGCTTCGGCACGTTGTATTTAGGGTAAATTCTACCACAGATTGCCACGCTTGCATAGCATCCGTTAGAACATTCGTACTCACGCCGCCTCCGTTTCCGCGTTCACAATGCGCTTCCCGATCCACTCAAGCACGGGTACCGCAACCGCGTTTCCACACTGCTTGTAGCGGGCGCTATCCGGTTGCCCCGCAGTCCAGTCATCGGGGAAACCTTGTAAGCGTTCGCATTCACGCGGGGTTAGGCGGCGAACCGTAAGCGGGGTGTCCTGTACACCCATCGGAGTGTGATCGCTAACCGTAAGCGTTGGTGACAAGTTCTCACCGATTGACATCCGGTTAGCTGTGTGCCAAGTAAAGCCTAGCGGTGTATGTTGATTGTCAACCATGACGTTAATGTGAGTGCCGCCGCTGCTATGCGGAGAGTTGCCACCCGCTGATAGCGTTGGTGAAATACCATGCGGGGAATAGATATTCCGCCCTTGATAATCCCACCCGGTAAGCGCAATCAGGTCATGGGCTTCTTTTGCGCTATGTGCTGACAAGGTACTGGTTACGCTGCTTTCAACCCATCGCTCAAATCCAGCTTCAGTAAACGCTTGCGTTGCAACGGCGTGAACTTCGTTGGTTGTGAGCGTGTAACAACTGTTATCCGTGAGGATTTCACCGTATTGGGGGCCGTTTTCTGGCTTGCGACCGATTGCAGCGCCTTTAATAACTGTGGTGGTAGCGGCTTCTGGCGTTGCTCGGCGCGGCGGAGTATTCCCGTTGCCGCTTTCGCGCTCAAAAAGAACTTCGGCTGCACGTCCGTTTCCAAGACTTGCGACAATGAAGACACGCTTGCGTCGTTGTGCCAGTCCGAAATACTGAGCATCCAGCACCCTCCAGGCGACGCGATACCCGCACTTGACCAACCCGTCAAGGATGACGGCAAAGTCTCGTCCTCGATTTGAGGTAAGTAAACCGGGGACATTTTCGATAACAACCCATCGCGGCTTAAGCTCTCCAATAATGCGGTGGAATTCGAACCATAACCCGCTTCGCTCTCCATCAAAGCCTTTGCGCTTTCCAGCCACCGATAAGTCCTGACAGGGAAATCCTCCGCAGACCAAATCGACAGTTGGGAGATTGTGTTTTCCGACATTGCGTACCTCCTCATGTAATGACACGTCCGGCCAATGCTTACGCAGTACCTCGCGGGCGCGTTTGTCAAATTCCACTTGAGCAACGCACTGCATTCCAGCGCGTTCAAAGCCAAGATCAAAACCGCCGATACCCGTAAAGAGGCTAATGAATTTCACGCCGCCTCCGTTG
>JACCDY010771672.1_pt1 | contig 12351 bp, 11 predicted proteins | sample 7446391 | NCBI WGS metagenome assembly JACCDY01 (sample SAMN15323451, study PRJNA562643) | freshwater metagenome | isolation source: river surface water | place: USA:Blue River Watershed | collected 2017-08-18 | reverse complement strand
TACGACATGGTCATGGATTCGCCACAACTCAAACATAACGGTCTGATCGTTGAGACGCCCAATGCCATCGCGGGGACTGTCAAGATGCCTGGTCTCGCAGTGGGGGACCGGAATGCCCAATCACGCGTGCGCTATGGCCCTCCGACTTTGGGCGAACACAGCTGTGAAGTACTCGCTGAGTATGGTTTGAATCAAGCTCAAATCAAAGCGCTGTTGGATGACGGAATCGTTGTTCAAAGATAAACAGAAAAATATATAAATAAATATTTAGGGAATAGACAGCATGTCATTTAAAGCTATCAGACAATTTCTTGAAAATGATCAGCGCATCAGTCGCTTAATCGAGCTCAACATCGAGGATCTGGATCCGGGTGAAGTTGTCATCAAAACCCAATATGCCGCCGTGAACTACAAAGACGCCCGAGGAGTCATGGGTGTAGGCAAAGTGATTGGACGCTTCCCATGCATACCTGGCATTGAAATGGCGGGCACCGTGACCGAGTCCAGTCATCCAGACTTTAAGCCCGGGGACTTGGTAACCGTTCAAGGTGGCCGTGATTTCGGTATGCGGCGCGATGGAGCCTACAGCGAGTACATCCGCGTCCCTGCGGCCTGGGTCGGTCGTGTTCCGGCGGGCACAGATCCCTTTGATATCGTCGCCATGGGGCTTGCCGCGTACACCTCTGCTGTCGCAGTCGTCGAGATCGAACGTCGCGTCAAAACGACCGATGGCCCCATCATCGTCACCGGAGGAACGGGCGGTAGCTCTTCCTTTGCGATTGATATGCTCGCGGGTCTGGGTTACGAGGTCGTGGCCAGCACAGGTAAAAAGTCCGAAGAAGAATATCTCAAGTCAATCGGTGCAACCCGTGTGATTGGTCGCGATGAAATCGCCGGAGGCGACAAACCCCTCGAAGAACAACGCTGGGCGGGAGCCATTGATGCTGTCGGTGGTGCGCCTCTGGATGCAGTTTTAAGATCCGCCAAAAAACATGCTGTTGTTTGCGCCTTTGGTAATGCCGCGAGCGAAACCCTCACCACATCAATTTATCCCTTCATTCTCAGATCAGTTTCACTGGTTGGAATCAACGGCAACCATCCTGTTCCACAACGGGGGGAGACATGGGCGAGAATGGCCAAGGGCGGAGACCTACACCCAAAACACCTTCATCAAATCGCCTATCCAATCAAGTTTGAAAACTTGTTGGAGCATTGCGCCAAGGTGATGCAAGCGGGTATTCGCGGACGTGCGGTCGTGACGTTTTAAACGTGGAGATCGACCTCTCGCAATACATTCGGCCCGGTGATGCGATAGTCTGGACGCAAACCACTGCGGAGCCTTTGACACTCACTGAGGCGCTCATTTCTCAACGCCATACGATCGGGCATTGCTCAGCGTTCATTGGTGCAACGTATTCGCATACATTGCAACCTGAATACAAAGACTTTCTCCATCTCTCAAGTTTCGGTGGATTTGGATTCAATAGTCGTCTGATTGATGCCCATGCCCTGGATGTAATTCCGCTCCACTGTTCCGAAATCGGCGCCATGATTACAAAAGGTGTCATTCCTTGTGATGTGGCGATGCTGCAACTCAGTCCACCTGGACCGGATGGCAAGCACAGCCTGGGGATTTCTGCGGACTATATGATCGAGGCTGCACGACGGGCACGCATCGTCATCGCGGAAGTCAATGCTCAAATGCCTTGGACGGATACTTCCTCAATGCTGGAAGGCCTCACCATTCATGCGCAAGTCCACAGCAATCGTCCACTATTGGAATTACCTGCTGCCCGAATCGGCGATACAGAAAAGAAGATTGCACACATTGCCACTTCTTATATTGAAGATCGTGCGGTTCTCGAACTCGGTCTCGGTGCGATTCCGGAGGCAATCCTAGGAATGCTCTCGGACAGACGCGACTTGGGGATTCACACAGGTGTGCTCGGTGATGCGTCCATTGAGTTGGTCAAACAAGGGGTCATCACCAATGCCTTCAAATCACTCGATACTGGCAAAATCGTAACGGCATCACTGCTTGGCTCCCAAAAACTGTATGAGTTTGGTCGTGAAAATGCTGACCTTGCACTCAGACCATATGCATATACGCATGCGCATCACAATATTTGCCGTCTTCAAGACTTTACAGCCATTAATTCGGCTATCGAGGTAGATTTGACAGGCCAAGTCAACGCAGAGTGGGCGAATGGTCGCTACGTCGGGGCAACGGGCGGACTGGTAGATTTTGTACGCGGTGCACTCGCAGCGCGCGGCGGACGTTCGATTATCGCGCTCCCCTCCACGACGAAAGACACCAGTACGAGTCGTATCGTCAGTCAGATTCAGCATGGGCCCGTCACCTGTCTGCGCAGCGATGCGGATATTGTCGTCACAGAATGGGGTGCCGCCGAGCTACGCGGAAAATCATTCGCTGAACGTACCAGAGCCATGATCGCCATTGCACATCCCGAACATCGGGAAAGGCTTGAAAGAGAAAGTCACGTCCTTGTTGATTAAAATCCCTTGAATCAATTATTTTTCGGTCGCTGTCATGAATAAAAATATCCCCTTGAATCGCAGCAAGCGAGACTTTCTTGCCGCGACCGCACACCTAGGCTTACTGTCATGTTCATTGCCTTTACCTGTGTTGGCCGCCTCTGCACGTGCTGGTCAAAAAGTTCTGGATCAGGAAATCAGCTACATCGGCATCTATCCACCCATCGGGATTTCACGCGTTGGCAGTGCTTCGGTTGAACACGCGTTTTACGCCCCGGAGGTGCCAGGCATATCGCCTGAACCCGTTGACGGATTCAAAGACGGAACTTCCAAAATCAAAAAACAGGCTCAGCGTTTTTATCTATATGGCTTTAACCAGTCAGGACAAGTCGTCAAAGAAATCACAGCGGATGATGCACAAATCGAATGGAAGGTTAGAGTAGCCAACACCAAGGCGGCCTGGTATGGCTTCAACAATCCATTCAATCTGGGACCTGACGTCCCCGGCATACCAGCCAAGTTACGTAACCAAGGCGTGCGCTCAGTCGCTGAACGTGAAAAGCGCCTGATTATCGACTCAGGCGTGATCGGCATTGAGGGAAAAAGCATTAATCGCTCCGCGCAAGCACAGCAATACAAACTTTCCGGTCATTTTTGGCGCGAAGATCTCAAGGTCAGTTTGGGAGACTTGGCAACGGACGAGGCAGGAAGACTCATCGTCCTTCCGGCTGATGGTATTTCCTCGCCAGTCATTCCCAATAATCCCATCGTGGACTTTACAAAAAATGATGCCTGGTATGACGACTGGTGTGATGGCACGGTCAACGCATCGATCACCCTTCGAAACGGCAAGCGCATACAGGCGCTCCCTGCCTGGGTTGTCTGCTGCGGCCCTGACTATGCACCTGACATCACACCATTTACCTCGATGTACGACTCGATTCAAAACAATCTGGTCAAGAAATATGAAAATTGGGATGAAACAGCTTTGAGCAAGGTTGTTCAACCTCCGAAAAAACCTGCATTACCGCTTTCATTTTCCAGAGATATCTATCCACTCTTTCACCGAATGGCTCAAATGGAATGGGTCTCAAGTGCCGCACAATTACAGACTGGCTGGATCGATATCCCTAACTTTTCAGACCAGACTTTCATCGGTCAGCTTGCAAAAAAAGATCAAAAGGATCTTCGCCAAAAAGTCTTCTCTGCATTCAGAAACCCGCGCGCAAAAGATGAAGAAAAATATCGACTACCCTTTATGTTAGGTGGAGGTGTTGATTTCGAAGGTGTGAACGCGCACTGGTTTCAGATGACGAGTTTGCAATATTGGATCCTAACGAAATGGAATGAAGGAAACTATGTCGATGACTGGCAACAGTTTCTCGCTCAAAACAATGTCAGACAGAATCAGCCTCCAAAAATTTCTGACTTACCGCTCCAGGATCAACCTGCAGCCTTGACGCGCGCAGCTCTCGAACCGTTGTCAGGTGGTAACTTTCATCCTGGTGTTGAACTCACCTGGATACTTGAAAGGCCAGAGTTATTCGATGACCTGCATCCTTTCAGAATCGCGGTTGGAAACAGAACTTCTTTAGTGCAAAATCTTGGTCCCTTGATCACACCTCAAAATACGCTACCTCAGTCAGCGGACTCTACCCCGCAACAATCGCCCATAGGTCCGCAAATGCCTGGCGACTTGACTCGCTGGATGGGCTTACCCTGGCAGCCCGATGCGTTCAGCTGTCAAAGCGTCAACTATCCACAAGATTATCCAACTGTCGTGTGGTGGCCGGCGAATTTACCCGTTGACGTTCTCCCAGAGTTCGCCTACCAAAGGATTATTCGCGAAGATCTGACACGAGAGGAACGTCTCAAATTCGCTTCAGTTCGGGCAGCGTGGTCCAGAGGCGCTGCAGGTATCGGTTATCACGCCAACGGCAGTTATTTTGATGGCTTGAATCGTGCGATTTATCTCTGGGAACGCTTGGGTTTCGTCGTTAAAAAACCCACCCCGAAATCATTGACCACGGGCCCTGGTGCGCTACCGGATTTTCTATACGTCGAAACTGAACGCGGCTCCATGGACATATGAATGCTGACATCGTTGTCGCAGGATCTGGTATCGCCGCTTCGGCAGCAATGCTCTATCTCAGACAATCGGGATACTCTGTCATTCAAATCGCACCGCCAGAAAAAGCTTCAGAAAAAATCGGTGAAACGCTTTCTTGCTCCGCGAATCGAATCATCAAAGAGCTTGGAATTTGGGAGTTATTTTTATCCCGAAAATATCTCATCCACGACACTGTTTTCTCAGCGTGGGAAAACTCATCGCTGACTAGACAGTCCAGATTCTCTGCTGGGGAAGGATCGAACTGGTCCATCGATCGAAGAGACTTCGAGGACTTCCTAAGGTCACATGCAAATCATAGTCATCAACGAAGACTATTAAATAAAATTCAAAATTGCAGTGAGAATGTCGATGGTCTCTCGCTCGAACTTGACGATCACACAGTCATACAAGCCAGATTTGTCATCGACTGTTCCGGACGTTCCGCAGTCATTGGGCGCCGCTTCAGTCAACGTCATCGTGTCGACAATATGATCTGCTATTACAACTTTATCAAGCAAAGTGATACAGAGATCGAGCCCACTGTCGGGATCATGATTGAAGCAGTTGCATATGGATGGTGGTATTCCGCTGTATTACCTGATAATCGAATGATTATTTCTTTGTATACCTATCCAGATTTAGTTCCTCAACATTTAAACCGAGATCTCAAGGCTTGGCTGTCAGTCGTTGACCAAGCGCCTCTCACCTCTCGACGTGTAGAGTCTGCAGGTTATCTAGTACAGGAGGCTCCTGTAGCGGTTGATGCCGGCATGCTCATCCAGGAAGATATATCCGGACGACACTGGGTGGCAGCGGGAGATGCTCTTGTCTCTCTGGACCCATTGTCATCACATGGGATGACCCAAGCATTATGGTCTGGATGCAGAGCAGCCGAGGCCTGCATCAAAAGCATCAACGGTGATTATTCAGCGATCGATCAATTCAGGCAAACGATGTCTCTGGCGATAAAAGCTTATCAAACTGAACTTTTGCAAAAATATCGATCAGTACAACGCTATGCAGAAGAACCTTTTTGGAAAAGAAGGGGATCACTCATTTTTCCGATGGAAAAAGCGCCTGGGAAAGCAGGAACATGACTGCAGTACTCCAGCCAAAAGAGAAAAATCCTGAGGCTGCCATGATAACAGTGATCAATTGCCAGTGCACTGGTAGCGGATCTGTCACAAAGCCGACCGTTGTATAAGTACTGCCGGCAAACACCATCGCCTGATGCTGATTGGGAATAATGTCAAACAACGTCAAAGCAAGACCCCACACATAGATTTGCACCAGATGTGAAATCAACAGCATCAGGATTCCTGCAAAAAATACAACCTGCGCAAGCATCCAGCGATCACTATTGATCAGATTCCGTACACCAGTCTTGAACTTGGATGTGACGAGCATCACAAACAATGCCTGAATAATCAAGCAAAGCAGGATCGTGGCACATCCCAGTATCAGTGCATCGAAATTGAAAACGTAATTCGCGGCAGTTGCGTTCATGGTTCAAACCGCTCTTTATTGTTTGTAAGCAGTCCAGGCATCGATCGCGAAACCTGACACGCTCTTCCATTGCTGCAATGCCTTGGAATCTGCAGGAAAAACCAAAGGCGAAGCGAGATCAGCGCGACGGCCGGCGAGTAGCTTGCTTTGATTCATCCAGTAGGCATTGCCGAGCGTGGTGAACTTCAGTGACACGATCTCTTCGTGATCAATTGATCCCACGACAGGAATTTCAAGCGAATCAATTGGATTGATCGTAAATACACCACTCGAGCCCAAACAGCCATTACCGACGGAGTTTGCCACCACAGTGTAGGCTTGAGAAGTTTTCGCCGCGGCATACCAAAACACCATCGTATTGGCGGCATAGGGATGATCAAACAGACCCGCAGCATCTTGCAGCCTTCCACCATATTGTCCGGACCAGCTTACCGGTGCGGCAATGATATCCGCACGACGCATGGCTAACATGCCAGAGGCTTCAGGAAAGCGGAAATCATCGTTCAGCAACATTCCAACCCTACCGATCGCAGTCTCGAAAACAGGTAAGTCATCACCCGGGGTTAAAAATGCAGCATCCGCCGGATCAAGGTGTGTTTGGCGATAGTGACCAAGCACCTTTCCGTCAGGAGCTAACAAGACTGCCGTGTGGAAGTATCGGTCTCCTTCTTTTTCAATAAAACTTGCGACAAGATGTGTTTTGAGACGGACTGCGAAATCACTCGCAGCCTGCGTGGATTTCCCAAGCGCTTTTTCTGCAATGCTTTCAACATTGTCCTTTGATGCGGGACCGCTAAATGAACATGCAGGCAACACCACTAAATTAAATGTCGTCGTATCACCCTGCATTTTTTTAATCAATGCATCGCAACGATTTAAATTCCCTTCGAAATCATTTGCATCCAGGCAATATTGAACTGCTGCAGCCATCACCTCGGAAGCATGTTTTGTCGCTGCCGTGTCGGTCGGCGCGCGATAGAAAGCCAGCTCCTTGTAGAGCTCAGGGCGACGACGCTCAAGCGTGCGCTTTTGTTCGTTATCAAAACGTGTCGGATCGATCATGCCATTGATGATCGAAGGCTTGTTGGTCATTGTCTTTGTATAGTCTGTCGAAGACGCATGCGCAATACGCTCACCATCGGCCTGCCAGATCGAAGCCGAGCCTCCGTAGGTCACCGTGACACCTGTCGTAGGATTACTCTCCGCATTATTTCGATCAGCGGCCACCATCGCCAGACCGTTCCAGGCACTTTGATGCTGGACAGCGGCAATCGTGGAGTGTTTACCTGCCGCTTGCTCGCCCAACTGGGGGAGCAAACGATCGGACGAGCATATGTAGGCGATTACATCACACCCTTTGACGGCAGCTACGCGCGCGGGCTCCCAGTAAGTATCGTCATAGCAAATGATCATCGTGATACGACCGAGTTCGGTCTCAAACACAGGATAACCAGTATTTCCAGGCACGAACCACAATACATCGGAGGGATTTAAACCATTTTTACGATACTTACCCACGAGACCATTTGGACCAACCAGGGCACCCGTGTTGTATGTCAAACCTGTGTCACGATCAATTTCCGCGATACCGATTGCAATGTAGCAGTTATATTTTTTGGTGACTGTTAAAAGCGAATCCGTTGTCTTGCCAGGGACCGTATCCATATAGGGTAAAAACTGCTCAAGATCCCGATAGATATAACCCGATACGGCCGCCTCAGGCATCACAATCAGTCGCGCACCATTTTTTGCAGCCTCTTCCGCGATCGCAGTGGCTGCCACAATATTTTTATCGAGCTCCATGAACTCTGGATTGAACTCAATGGCTGCGACTTTGAACGCTTCTTTCACAACAGGCATGTTTTTTTTCCTTGTAATTGATATCAGGCAGACATATCGGTATCTTCTTTTGGCCACATAGGAGATGGCCAGTTGCGAAGAACGCTGGTGACATACAGTACGGCAGCGGTCAGTGTCGCACCCGCAGTCGCGAGGTAAAAATTAGTGGTCATCGTCAGGCCATAAAAAACGAGGCTGCCAATGATAAGTGCGGTCGCAAACCAATGCGCCTGACTAAAGACGGCTGCTCGGTGACGCGTCAAGGTATCGATCGCCATCCCGCCGACTGTCGCAGTCAAAACGCCACACAGAATGATCGAGACAAACGGCACATCGTGCATCAGCGCCTTTTGACAGCCAATGGAAATCAACAAGCCGATCGCGATACCCTTTAGAACGAGGAAAGGCACTTTTTGTGAAATAAATTTGTAAAAGAAAAATGCGCCAAAAACAGTCGCTAATAAAATCCAGGGAAAGTAATAGGGTCCGGTAATCGCGACAGGCTCAAGGCCAAGCAACAGATCGCGAACGATACCGCCAGCCGCGCCGCCCAAAATACCCGCGAATAAAGTACCAGACACAGGCACATTCCTGCTGCGGGCTGTCGCGGCACCGTAGATCGCCGTGGTCGCCATCGCAGTGACATCAACCCATAGCGGCAATGTCGGCATTGTCTCTACCATTTTCAATTCTCGTTTACGTTAACACCTGTCAAATTTTAACAAATTCATCATATTGCAGATGAAAATTCAATTGTCGCGCCATTCAATGAACAGGAGTGATCATGGTACTAAACCATGATGCAAGGTTACTCACGTCTTCCGAATTTTGAAAAATTCTCTGGAGCGCCCCTGGGATTATTGGGTACAGAGAAAAATTTAATCTTGCCTAGACAGACTGTTGGGCTTGGTCAGAAACAACATCATCACTCCGAAAGCCGGCAGAAAGAGATCGGAATAAAACATAATTCCCGCGTTGCCTGGCGCAAAATTATGGGCAACGATCATTTGATACACATGACCTCCCGCAGCCCCCAGCATGAACAATCCGGGACCCACAACCGCTGCCACTCTAAGCCACCAATTTTTTCTAAATGCAATAAAACCAACCATTGCATAGCCTAGACTCGCAAAACCTACTTCCAGTTGAAATGGACTGTTCGCCCAGCCAATAAACTGCGCGGACACTTCGCCAAAAAAAGTGTGGGCAACAAAGTTATAGAAGTAACTCACACCAACACAGAAAAATAAAAACCACCTGAAAACTGATTCGTAAACATAAGAGGAGTTTCGTTGGGCTGGATGTGCCTTCAATATTTGAACTGCCGCAAATAGCATCGCCATCACAAAAAATGTCAGCGTGAAATTGAACATCGCGAACTTAATCATGGCAGCCATGTCAGTCTCCATATTCAATCAATAACCACGCAGTCGGTTGTAAGCCTCAACCTGCTCCTGACTCATCGCCTCGGTCGTAGACAGGTGATAACGTAAATGTGCTTCTCGCAATCTTGCCTGCGCTTGTGCCGCGTTTAACGTAGCATCTTTCAAGTTTTGAGAACTCACCGTTTTATTTTTAAATAACAAATCAAGTTTTCGTTCTGCCTCAATCACCTCAAGACCCAAAGCCTTTGCTTCGGCTGACATCGAATTAAATAAGTCTTGAATACGTTTCTTTTGCTCATCAGTCAGTTTGAGCTTATCTGCGAGTTCAAGTGCGTGAGCCGGACCAGGGTAACCATTCAGCTCGGCGGGCAAGGCAAGAGACATCCCTTTGCCCGCCTTGAGGTCCTCGATCTGCTGTGGAGAGAGCGCCTTGATTTCTCTATTTTGCAGCCCGGAATATTGCGAATGATTGTGCTGACTCGACTGGTGCTGGTGCTGACCTGAATGCTGCGCAAAAGCCGACACTGAAAGCATCGCAAATGTGAGAAAAGAGACTGTTTGCTTGAGCATGATGGATTATCCTATAGCTTGACTCCCATCTTTTAGCACGACATCCACCCAAACGGTTTGTTTTACTCTGGAGTGATATTTTGAAAATCTATGTGGCTGGCTATCAACACGAAACGAATACGTTTGCACCCACCAAAGCAGACTGGGCCGCGTTTAACCGTGGAGAATCCTTTCCTGCCTTTATCAAAGGCCAGCCGATGCTGGACAGTTTGAGAGATGTCAACATTCCCATCGCCGGATTCATGGAAGCTGCACGTCTCGAAGGATGGCAGCTCGTACCCGGCTCCTGGTGTGGCGCGATTCCTTCTGCGCATGTGACGCGCGATGCCTTCGAGCGCATCAGTGATTCGATATTGACCGACATCCGTCAAGGCGGCTTTGATGCCGTTTATCTTGACTTACATGGCGCAGCAGTGGCTGAGCACATCGATGATACAGAGGGCGAACTCATTGCGCGCATCCGGTCAGTCGTCGGTCCTAAAATGCCGATTATCGCGAGTTTGGATTTGCACGCGAACGTGACGCACCGCATGTTGATTGAGGCGGACGCCCTAGTTTCGTATCGCACCTACCCACATGTGGATATGGCCAAAACAGGCGAACTCGCCGCAAAGCTATTAAAACGCCGCCTCAAGCGCGGCTCGAAAGAGCAGTTGGCTTATCATCGCCTACCCTATCTGATTCCACTCAATGCTCAAAGCACTTGGCTCGAACCTGCAAAGTCGCGCTACGAAGAGCTTGCCGCAATGGACCGAGAGTTTGATACTGTTCTGAGCTTTTGCATGGCATTTCCAGCATCCGACATTGCGGAGTGTGCTCCCATGGTATGGGGCTACGGAGAGCGTGCCGAGGCTGCAGTCAAGCGACTGTATGAACAGGTCAGTGAGCCTACCCAGTGGAAACTGGAAATGTATTCGGCACGCGATGCAGTCGAGCGCGCTTGCATACTGGGCGAGACGAATGAAAAACCTGTGGTGATTGCAGACACACAAGACAACCCAGGCGCTGGTGGAGACAGCAATACGACAGGGCTGTTGCGGGCCTTGCTTGAAAAAGGCGCCGGCAAACGACTACCAGGTAAAGTCGCCCTCGGCCTGCTTTTTGATCCTGCAACAGCAAGCATGGCCCATGAGGCAGGCTTAGGCGCCTCGATCACAACCTCGATCGGTACCGCTGTGCCAACCTTTACAGGTCAACTCAGCGACCCACCGATTCAGGGCACTTTTAAAGTCAAGGCGCTATCGGATGGCAAAGTCACGCTCAAGGGCCCCATGATGACCGGCTCGACGATTGCGCTTGGTCCGTGCGCGTTGCTTGAAATCGAAGGTGTGCTGGTAGCGGTCGCAAGCGGGAAAAAGCAACTGTTGGATCGCGAATTATTCAGAATGCTGGGCGTTCACCCCGAAACCATGAAAGTATTGGTCGTCAAAAGCTCCAACCATTTTCGGGCGGATTTCACACCGATTGCCTCGCATATTCTGGTGGCAAAGGCTGCCGGACCGATGGCCGCAGATCCGGCAGATTTACCTTGGACGAAACTCGCAAAGACGACGCGGACGAGGCCATAAGGATGATTGCGAAGTTTTCCAAAAAAACAATTCCTTTCCTCACCCATTCCGGACAGCAAACCGATCCTGATTGGCTCATAGAGCATCAACCTGAATATGATGCTCTCATCAGATTGCCTTTTATCGCGCTTGCTGAATATCTCAAACAGGCCATGCAATCCGACGCAGCTGATTATCATTTTCCGACAAAAGGAATTGGAAGAATCAAGCGTTTAGCAAACAAAGTGATGCCGGGTGAACCTCACTACAAAGACTGGCTATCACTTTCTGCCTCGAGACCGAGTGACTCTCGGTTTGAAAGAAATCCCCATTTATTTTTTGGCATCCTTCCAAATGAAGCACCTTGGAATGGAGTCATTGTCTCTGGTGGACTCTTTATGCCTTCAGGGCCACAGCTCAAGAAAATGAGGCATGCAATTGCTAAAGATGCAAAGCCCTTTCACTCGCTCTTCAAGGATAGGCATTTCAAGGCCCGATTTAAAGAAGGTTTCTCCTCGTTCAATATCGCGTCCCGAGCGCCACGAGGTTTTGATCCCGAACATCCGGAAAGAGAATGGATTAGGCTTAAAAGCTTTCTGGTCGTGAAAAAGATTTCGATGTCTGAATTTACATCTCCAGCTCTCCCAGACTCGCTTGTGACTGATTTTAAGCAACTACTCAGGCTGAATAGATTGATTGAAGGCGTACTTGCTAATAGATGACGCGTTGATTCACCCCATTTATTGCGATGAATATGCCACCTAATCACCGCATAATATTCAAAAGAACGCCACCTAAATCACACCACTTTTCTTTAAATTCAAAATATCTTGCTCGGTATAACCTAGCTCTGCAAGAACTTCATCGACGTGCTGACCGACTCGCGGTGGTGGCCTGG
>JACCDY010037276.1_pt1 | contig 12355 bp, 13 predicted proteins | sample 7446391 | NCBI WGS metagenome assembly JACCDY01 (sample SAMN15323451, study PRJNA562643) | freshwater metagenome | isolation source: river surface water | place: USA:Blue River Watershed | collected 2017-08-18 | reverse complement strand
TTCGACCATCGAGACAGGTTTCGATTGGAGTTGTCCAAGGCCAAATTCTCTTGAAGAACTCTTCATCTTCGGCAAAGAAGGTATCGCAGTGTGCTTGAGCCTCAGGGCTTGATGCACAGAATGCGGTGTTAGCTGGTGCCATACCGAAGTTAACAGCGATTGCGCCGTTGACATCTGCTCGGCTGGTGTAATCCAGCCAAGCGTAAGCACAGTTAATGTTCTTTGTCTTTGAGCTAACTAGCCATGCGTCATACCAACCAGTTGAACCTTCGATTGGCAGAGTTGTCTTGAGATTGTCTTTCGCAGCAAATTTGCGCAAGACCTCCCATGAAGTTCCCACAACGGTGTTGCCACCGACGAAGGAAGTAATTTGTGCGACTGGATCTGACCAGTACTCACCGATGATCTTGTTCTGTTGCTTCAAGAGATCAACGGCTGCAGCAAGCTGAGTTTGATCGAGCGCGTATGGGTTCTTGATGTTGAGTTCTGGCTTGTGGTACATCAAGTACACAGCTGCGTCAGCGATATAGATCGGTGCATCGTATGCTGTGATTTTTCCTGCGTATGGGCTATTTGATTCCCAAACAACATCCCAGCTCTCAGGAGCGCTTCCGGTTACTTCCTCGTTGTACTGAAGCAAGTTAGCTCCACGTCCAATAGGTACTCCGTATGGCTTTCCGTTAACTGTGTCGTAGATATTGCCCTTCATTCCGGCTGCGATTTCTCCACCGAAGTTTGGAATCAAGTCAATATTAAGAGGCTGAACATCGCCACCGACAATGAGTCGGAGTGCAGCATCACCAGATGCTGAGACGATGTCGTAATTTCCGGTACGCATCAAGGTGACCATTTCATCGCTAGTTCCTGCGACGCGTGGGTTAACTTTGCAACCGGTATCTGCTGTGAACTTGTCAGTCCAGGCTGGCTCAACGAAGCCAGACCAGTTAACGATATTTAGTTCACCTTCAAAATCTCCCATTGCTTCGTGCATTGGGATATCTGGTACCTCAATGGAAACTCCAGAGCTTTCTTCGCCGCCGGATGAACATCCGCTCAGGACGAGTGCAAAAGCTGAAATAGCACTGAGTACCGCTAACTTTTTGCGCTTCATTTACTTCCTTTCGACTGACGATTGTCAGTACTAAGCGGGAATCTCTGCTGCGTGACTATCACGCCAGACAGCGGTTACCCGATCGCCAGTGACAAAACTATTGTCGTCTGCCGGCAATTCTCGATTGGTATTGCTTACGCTGATTTTGAGTCCAAAATCAGTCTCGATGACGTACACGGTGCTTGCACCGATAAAAGCTTTTTCGACGATGGCGCCTGATACAGCGGTCTCACCCTTTTTCGCAGAGTAGCTTGATGGGTGAAGCGCAATGCGTTCTGGTCGGATGCTCATCGTGAGTTCAGAACCGAAAACTTTCTTAGCATGCTGGCCGCTGACGATATTTGCAGCGCCAAGGAATCCGGCGACAAATTTGGTGGCGGGTTTGTTATAGACCTCTTCGGGAGTGCCGATCTGTTCGATTTTTCCTTCATTGAAGACAACTATGCGATCGCTCATACGCATTGCTTCTTCTTGATCATGTGTAACAAAGACGAAAGTGATTCCGGCCTCACGTTGGATGCGCTTGAGTTCTGATTGCATCTCTTCACGGAGTTGGCGATCGAGTGCGCCGAGTGGTTCATCGAGAAGAAGAACACGTGGGCGAAGGACGAGAGAACGCGCAAGTGCAATGCGTTGACGTTGTCCGCCGGAGAGTTGATGTGGAAGGCGCTGGGAGACATGTTCGAGTTTTACGGAGGCGATTGCTTCGAGCGCTTGCTTTGCGCGCTCTGGTTTCGGAACTTTCCGATTGCGTAATCCGTACTCAACATTCTCTTGGATTGTCATATGAGGAAAGAGCGCGTAATCCTGGAAGACGGTGTTAACGTCGCGATCAAAGGGTGGAAGGTGGGTGATCTCTTCGCCGCTTAGGGTGATGCTTCCGGCATCTGCATCTTCGAAACCTGCGATTAACCTGAGAACGGTTGTCTTGCCAGAACCAGAGGGACCAAGAAGGGTGATGAACTCACCGGCTTCGATCTGGAGGGATACCCCATCGACTGCCCGGACCTGTCCGAAAGATTTCGCCAGGTCCTTGATTTCAATCAGCGCCACCCCTAAACCCTAGGGGCTGGCCCGAGGATTCAGGTAGCACCCCGGGGTAACTTTTTAGTTACCGAGCCTTCGCAACCGGGTTTGTTGGGCTAGATCACCTTGGTAGGGGCAATTTTCCTTAAAACTTGCATCCAGCTGATGCAAATTTACTGCGATATTTCGAGAGGTTCGAAATCGGGAATTGAGAGATAGCTGTTCCCTCGCTTGAGCTAAATTTGATGCTTAGGCGCTTCTTGCCTTTTGCCAAATTAGCAGCGAATGTCTTGGGTGAATTTACAAAGAATGCTTCGTTATCTGTTGATTCATTGAAGGTTGTAGAAATCACTTTTCCGCTATCAACTCTATATTGAAGCTTCTTTGAATAAGCTCGATTGTCTTTATCGAATAATACGTATTGTGAAGCGAAGTAGACTTCAAACTTCTTTGATGTACAACGAAGGTGTAGACCAAGCTTGTAGATTGTTGTATCTGCTGGAAGTCCTGCTAGATCTTCAGGCATGTAGAGAAGAGTCTTCTTATCAAAACCGTCAGAAGTTTGCGTGAACTCCCACTCCATCAGCTCACACTCATAATAGGTGTTGTAATCTTCATCTTCATACTCAATGGATTCATAACCGAAATCACAATTTTCATCCGTGCTTGCGTAAGAACTTTGCACGCTCATCAGTGAGATGGCGAAAACTAATGATAGAAATATGGATAGCTTCTTCCGTATAGTTAAGCTAAACATTGGTGTGCCCTCTCCTGGTTTCGAATCTATCCAAAGCGTAATGGAAATGTGCTCAATTTCAACTGCTCTGAGCATCTTGTTGGATCGAAAATCGCCCTTAGGCGAACCCTTTCACGCTAATTGGCAAGTGACTTTGCGATGCTTTCAAGCGCAGGAATCGCGTTAAGGACAGTATTGAGCTGACTCTTGGCTTTACTGATGGTGAGGTTCTCGTCGCTCGTATCTAGGGCTGCTACCGCTTTTTTTAGAATCTCGAGTTTCTGATTCCAGCGTTCTGCGTATTCTTCACGCGGCATGAGGGCTTCAAGTTGAGCCATATTGAATTGAATCTCTACAACATTCCAATAAAACTTACCTAGACCATTTTCTGAAATACCAATCCTGGCGTCATTTACATCAGTGCGGAGATCCTTCAAATCACGAAGAGCGGAGAATCTGAACTCTAGTGGCGTCTCTGGAGTTGGACTTTCGCTCGGGGTTGCTGTTGGACTTTCGCTCGGCGTCGGAGTTGGCGTTGGTGAAGCGCTCGGAGTCGCGGTTGCCTGAGGTTCTGAGGTACTCGTAGAAGAATCTGTTGAAGAAGAAGCTATGGCAACAATTGCAATTCCAATCAAGATTGCCGCTCTCTTTTTGGCGCTGAGCGTGATGAATTTATTCCAGAGATTCTTAATCATGTCAGCATGTTCCAATCTTTACGAAGTCCTTAATCGAGAAGCTTGGCACCGATGTTCTTCCACCGAGAGTTGTGTAGGTGGTTGCTCCTGAGACAGTGACCTTTGCAGCGAATGCATCATCTTCACTCAATTTCAGAAGTGACTTCGATGCTCCCGTATACATGGAATTGGCTCCGCTGTAATAGCGCTCCGCAGGCGATGGCAATGTATAAGCGCGGAACTTGCTTCCGCCCGTATTGCTATCGAATTGGGCCACACAGCCATAAACAATGAACTTCTTGTTCTTCAGTGAACCAGCGCTTCTCGTCAGCGTGTTCCACTGAATAGTGCTTAGTGTTTCGAAGTTAGCCTTCTTGAATCCAGCTGGGCAATTGCCCTTAGCTGTTTTATACGTGCTTCCTTTCTGGCAAACATTTGGCATAGCAGCAACCAGTGCGTCAACCGCAGCGTACTTACTTGCAAGTTGGAACGGGGTCGCAATGATTGCTGGCACCCTATTCAAAGCGGAATCAAATTCGATTTCAATTTGAAATTTGAACGGTGCAGTCGCGGCCTCTAAAGTAAACGGACAGAGGCTAAGTTTACCTTGAATAGTTTCACTTCGATATCCATATGAGTAAGCGCCGCCCATGCTCTTTCCAGTGGAATCTACAACATCGAAATTGACTTGATCGATATCTTCGTACGGATCATTCATGGTGTATGAGAAGTTCAGATCTGTACATTCCTCTGGGAAAGCAAAAGGTTTAGAGAAGTCAGAGTTGAGCTTTATATATTCACTTGACTGCGTTGGACGCTTTGGAAAAGTTGTGGTTGGAACGATGAAGGTAAAGGTTCCGCCTTTTCGCTCAGTCTGACCGAAACGATCAATACGCAATTTCGCTGTGAGACCTTTTGCTAAATCGCTTCCTGCGAGTCTGCTCTTATAAATCAGCGTCACTTCAACCACGGCACTCTTCGTCGTTCCGTTTTTCTGTAAGAAAGTACCGCTTCCAATCGTGGCTCCTGCAGAATTAAAGATTTCAAGCCAAATTAAATCTGTTTGATCAATTTGGTTGGAGCCATTCGCCTTAACTTCAAAATTCCATTCATCATCACTTCCAAGCTTGGAAAAGTCTGGGTAGGTCAGCGACCATTCACCTTGAGTGATAGTTCCCTGAGAATGAGCTTGTTGCATAGGTGCAAAGCTGATTAAGGAGAGGCATAGGAAGAGCGAGCTGAGATACCGTTTCATTGCAGGAGGGTAAAGAGTCTCGAAATCCTCGGCAACTCAAAGCCGGTCAAATATTTGGCTCAGCGGGCAAATTTTCATGTAGCTTCGATAAATCGGCATGGGAACGAGAAATTTTGAGTTCAAGGTTCTTAATGTTGTCATCAAACTGGTTAAAGAGACTGGTTAGGTCGATTGCCTGGGATTTGAGCGTCCTTGTCCGCGCTGCGCTCAATAGCGCCAGAGCAATCTCCTTTTCGAATTCGCCAGGAAATCGAGTCAACCAAATTCTCTCCGCGTTGAGGATGCTGAAGCCGATTCCTTTGTCGTAGTCAGTATTAATCGCCAAGATATCTCGATAGTGACCTGTTCTCGAAAATTGATTTCCGATAAAGGCAGCGAATTCTTGGCTTATGCGCAGAATTCCTGTATCGATTTGCATGAACTCATTAGAGATCATCTCTGTTGTGTGAGATGCGATTGTTCCTCGCGTGACACCTTGGCTTGCTGCCCAACCAATCCCATCGTTCCAACCTAACCCAACGGTTCCGGTTCGGGTTTTACCAAGAGTTGTTCCTGAAGTAACAGAGGTAACTTGTTCTCGTGACTCCCAGAGCCAAACTTTTGGCAATTCGAAGGGAATTTCGAAATTACTCTCAATCGACAATTCGATATCACTTCTGACTTTTTTGAGATCGCTAATCGTAGCTTGATGGTTCTCGATCTCATTTCGGAGAGAGTTGATTTTCTTGTTATGTTCGTTTTCGGCTCGCCAGATCTTGTTCTCGCGCGATGATGCTATAAAGACTTCTAGCAGAATTGCGGGTAGCACCCAAAATCCTGCAGTAAAGATCGCGATTACAACATGTGCTATCGCTCGACTTTTGGGAATCTGCCAGCGATCAAGAAGGTCAGTGATGCGGGACATAGGTCTATTTTAGAACCGAAGTGAGAATTCTGAAGAATTCCTACTTTGCCCCTAATTCAGCCATCTTGTCGGCAACTTGTTTAGCTGATGGGTTGGTCATCGCGGTGCCGTCGGAGAAAACCAGGGTGGGGACGGTGCGATTGCCGCCATTTACTTTTTCGACGATTTCAGCGGTGCCAGGAACTTCTTCGATATTGATTTCATCAAAAGTGATCCCGATATCGGCGAGCTGGGATTTGAGCCTCTTGCAATAACCGCACCAAGTGGTGGAATACATAACGAATGACATGGTGACAGTCTATTGGTGTTTACAGTTTTATGAGTTCGCCGTGGAGTAGCTCTTGTTTAGGCGCACCTTGAAGGATATGTACTTTAGCTTCACCGTGGACCAGCCAATTCTCTTCACCACTTCTTTGCACGAGGGCGGTGAGTTCATCAATTCCTAGCAGGACAGTGCCTTCGGGTGCGTGCATCAATACTTTTGCGGCGCTATCGGGGATCCATCGGAAGAATTTGTCGAAGTGTGGAATCACGCGCAAGTTAGGAAGCAGGTTCAGGCCCGGTGTTGCGCTGCGTTTTGTAAATCTGAAGTTTGGAATTTCTGCGCAGATTGCCATGGCGCCAGCGCTGCAACCAGCAAGTGATGCTCCGCTCTGCCAATTGGTGACAATTGCATCCCAGACTGGGGTATCAATGAGCGATGTTGCGAGGTAATGCGGATCGCCACCGGACATATACATCAGAGCCGAGTTCTGGATTTGATTTACAAATTCTGGGTTAAAGGCATCATCACGAGTAAAGATCGGCAAGAAGTGTGGTTCAACATTCAGTAAGGCGGCTTGTCTATTTCCCAGTTCTTCCCAATATTTCAAACGATCAGTGCTCTCTTGACCAGCAGCTGTGGGGATCTGTACGTACTTTGCGGCTTTGCCATTTTTGATGCCGTCGTTGATGAGTGATTCTTCAAAGTCAGCCATGATCGGCAGGAATTCACCAGAACCGACAAGAGCGATTGAGCCGCGCATAAATGAAGTGTAGGTAGCCCGAAGGTCTTTGAAGTGACAACTAGGTGCCTTTTTGCTACCTTTTGCCACATAACAAAGGAGCCTCGTGATGGCGCATAAATCGGTGAAGTTATCTGAAAGTCTTGTTGAGCTTGCAATATCTGATGCTGAAAATGCAATGCGTTCCACGCCGATGCAGATTGAGTATTACTACCGCTTAGGAAGACTTGCCGAGCAATACGACGATCTGCCAATTTCAATGATTAAGTCGCTCATGACTTCGACAAAAGAAAAAGCGGATATTCCTTTCTCCTTTGATCGATGAAGCTTTTACAAACTCCTACTTTTCAGCGCAAATACAAGAAGCTCCATGCAAGTCAAAGATTAATTGTTAACTCTGCGCTTGACGACATAATTGAGAATGTTGAAATTGGCACGCAAAAAAAGGGTGACCTAGGAAGTATTCGAGTTTACAAAAAACATAAAGGTGATGTGGAGTTTCTCGTCGCCTATTGGGCCACTAAGAATTCTATTGAGTTCATTGATCTAGGTTCGCACGAGAACTTCTATCGAGACCTTCGGCGCAAGCTCTAGCGTTCAAGAAGTTTATAGTAGGACTAATACGCTGACAGAAATAAGCACCACCGCGGCTACAACAGAACCTCGTGTTCCTAATCTTTGTGGCAGGCCTTTGATGCCGCTTACGTGATCTTCTTTCATGTCTTTGAGGACGTTAATGAAGTGTGCAGCCATCCCTAGAAGTGCGCCACCAAGCCACATCCACAGCGGTGGAGTTACATCTTTTGAAATCGCGATTGAAGATGGCAAGGCTGCGAAGGCGATTGCATATGGCAGAGGTGAAAGTACAGAGAATTTAAAGTAGAAGTTATAGGCAACCCCACATGCGATTCCGAGCATGTAGACCAAGCCGCCTCTGATTCCCAGCGGGCCAAGTAGGTTTGCAACGAATGAGAATGGCACCATCGCCCGTAGCCACTTCTCTAGATATTGCTTGGTAATAAGCCCTGAGACAAGAGGTTTGTTGGTGCGTTGGTGGCGGAGATCGTCATCAAAGTCGTAGAGATCGTTGCTCCAACCCACGACGAGTTGGCCGGTAAATACTCCAAATGCGATGACATAAGCCGGACCTTCCCACCAGTAATGAACGGCGAAACCAAAAGAGATCGATGTGACAATCAGGGTGGGTCCGAAGTGCGACGCTTTGAGAAGTCCTCGCAACTTTGCCATGATTCCAATGTAACCTACAAGCCTTAGGACGTCACACTTACATTCGAGAGATGGAAAACTACTTGGCCCACTTATTTGATCCACTTACATTGCGCGGAGTCACTTTCCAAAATCGTGTGTGGGTTTCTCCCATGTGCCAATACTCAGCTACTGACGGATTGATTGGCGCGTGGCACCGTGGGCATTTGATGGCTTTTGCTACTGGCGCACCAGGTTTGATTATGGCTGAAGCTTCCGGCGTTGTACCTGAAGGTCGAATCTCTATTGGTTGTCCTTCGATGGAGACCGATGCAAAAGTTGATGCATTCCGTGAAATCAATGACTTTGCGCATTCATTAAATGTGAAGATGGGAATTCAATTAGCTCACGCAGGCCGTAAAGGTTCATCCATGCGTCCTTGGGATGATCATCGCAATGCCTCGCTCGACGAAGGTGGTTGGAAGACAGTTTCAGCATCTCCCCTTACCTATCACGGCATGACAGAGCCTCATGCTCTAACAATTGCTGAAATCAAAGAATTGGTTGGGGCATTTGCCGCGGCTGCGGTACGCGCTGTTAACGCTGGCTTTGACGTGATTGAGATTCATGCCGCACATGGATATCTCTTCCACCAGTTCTACTCCCCGCTTTCAAATCAACGTACTGATGAATATGGCGGAAGTTTCGAGAATCGGATCCGCTTTTTAATGGAGACAGTCGATGCAGTACGCGCGGTGATGCCCGATTCCTTGCCGCTCTTTGTCCGTATCAGCGCTAGTGATTGGGTGCCTGAAGGTTGGACCATCGACGAATCCGTTGAGTTATCCAAGAAAATGAAGGCTCATGGCGTTGATCTCATTGATGTTTCAAGCGGCGGCAATCTACATAATGCGCCCATCAAAGCGGTTCCTGGGTTCCAAGTTCCATTTGCTGAAGCGATTCGTAAAGGCGCAGATATCCCAACTTCAGCAGTTGGTCTAATTACCGAAGCAAAGCAAGCAGAAGAGATCATCACTTCTGGAAAAGCTGATGCGGTTTTCTTGGCCCGAGCCATGATTAGAAATCCACGATGGGCCCTTCAAGCCGCCGAAGAATTAGGAGTGAAGATTGATTGGCCTGACCAATTCGATCGCGGTCGTACCCTGACATAATCCCCAGTATTCGATTCTTGAGGAGTACCGTGGTCTCATGAGTAAAGAAATCACATCGCAAGGACTTCGTAAGGTAAACATTTTTGCGGGCTTTCTTCATTTAGCCCAAATGACAGCAGTGCTCGCTCTTAGTAGCGACTTTGCACTTCCAGTTACTGCGACTTACATGGAAGGTCCCCCAGGCACATCTTTTGCTCCATCTGTGATTCTCTTCAGCACTCCAATTGGATTGACTGTTGCAATCTTCTTAGGTTTGTCGGCTCTTGCTCACTTCATCGTGGCAAGCCCTCAGTTCTTCCCGCGCTACAGCGCAGGTATTGCAGCTCAACGTAATTATTTCCGCTGGGTCGAGTATTCCATTAGCTCTTCAGTCATGATTGTTTTGATTGCTCAAGTCACCGGCGTTGCAGATATCGCCGCCTTGATTTCAATCTTTGGCGTTAATGCTTCGATGATTCTCTTTGGTTGGCTGCAAGAGAAGTATGAGACCCCCGGTAACGGCGGTTGGCTGCCCTTCATCTTCGGCTGCATCACCGGAATCGTGCCGTGGATTGCCCTGATGTTCTATGTGTTCTCCATCGGCGGAGTCGGCGAAACTTCAGCACCAGCCTTCGTTTATGGCATTGTCGTGACGATTTTCTTGTTCTTCAACTCATTCGCACTTGTCCAATGGTTGCAGTACAAGAAGGTCGGAAAGTGGAGCGATTACATTCGAGGCGAGCGGACTTATATAACTCTCTCGCTCGTTGCAAAGTCGGCTCTGGCGTGGCAGATCTTCGCCAATACCTTGATTCCACCTATGTAAATAGGTTTGCTACTTCCCCGCTTTACAACGCTCTGAGCAATACTTCACGCGCTCCCAATCGCGGGCCCACTTCTTCCGCCATTCGAATTCGCGGCCGCAATGCGCACAGACTTTTGGTGGGAAACCATTCTTAATTTTGGCTTTCACACAGGAAGCGTAAGTCATGGATTGAAAGTCATCTAGAATCTACTCATGACCGATGAAACTCCAGAAATCATTGACCTAGAACCCCAGAGACTCGCCTCAATCCAGGCCCGCTTTGGATCTGCTCTCCTTGATGCACTTCTTTTGATTGTGACCCTCTTTGTTGGATGGGTAATTTGGAACCTCTTTACTTGGAAGACCGGCCAGACACCTGCCAAGCGCATCTTGAAACAAGTTGTTGTTGATGCCAAGACTGGAGAAGTCTTTTCGTGGTCCCGTATGGCGCTCCGTGAATTTGCCGTGAAGGGCGCAGCAGGAAACATTGCATCAGGTGCAACCAGCGGTATCACTTTCGTGATTGATAGCCTCTTTGTCTTCCGCGAAGATCGTCGAACTGTTCACGATCTCATCGTCGGCAGCAAAGTTATCCAGCTGTAATTACGCGGTTGGGGCCTCTGCGAGATCTTCTGGTGTATCAGGAAGCGCTTCGCGAGCAGTACCTTTGAAGGTAAAGGTTTCTTTTCCTTCTTCGCCTTCAACATCAATCAAGATGATCTGGCCGCTCTTGACCTCACCAAAGAGAATCTTCTCGGATAGCGCATCTTCAATCTCACGTTGGATTGTGCGACGGAGTGGGCGTGCACCAAGGACGGGGTCATAACCGCGAGCTGCGAGTACTGATTTCGCCTTTGATGTGAGTTCGATACCCATATCTTTCGCCTTCAAACGAGTCTCAAGATTTGCGATCATGAGATCAACAATCTGGATGATTTCGTTTTCAGATAGCTGGTGGAAGACGATGGTGTCATCAATACGATTGAGGAACTCTGGACGGAAGTGATTCTTCAATTCGTCCTGAACCTTGTTCTTCATACGCTCGTAGTTACCGAGAGCATCGTTGACGTTAGTGAAACCAAGTGAGAGCGACTTCGAAATATCGCGTGTTCCAAGGTTGGTGGTCATGATGATCACGGTGTTCTTGAAATCTACTTGGCGTCCTTGAGCATCAGTCAGGCGACCCTCTTCGAGTACCTGTAAGAGTGAGTTGAAGATATCTGGGTGCGCTTTTTCGATCTCATCAAAGAGAACTACAGAGAATGGACGACGACGTACCTTTTCGGTGAGCTGTCCACCTTCGTCATAACCAACATATCCGGGGGGTGCGCCGAAGAGACGTGACGCGGTGTGCTTCTCGGAGTACTCAGACATATCGAGTTGGATCAACGCATCTTCGTCGCCAAAGAGGAACTGTGCGAGAGTGCGTGAAAGTTCGGTCTTACCAACACCGGAAGGACCAGCGAAGATAAATGAGCCGCCAGGGCGCTTTGGATCCTTGAGCCCTGCGCGAGTACGACGGATTGCTTGTGACAACGCCTTAATCGCTTGCTCTTGGCCAATGATGCGCTTATGTAATTCATCTTCCATGCGCAACAGACGTGAAGTTTCTGCTTCAGTTAACTTAAATACTGGGATACCAGTCGCGGTAGAAAGAACTTCAGCGATGAGCTCTTCATCTACTTCAGCGACTACGTCGAGGTCGCCTGCCTTCCAGGATTTTTCGCGCTCTGCTTTCTCAGCCATGAGCTGCTTTTCCTTGTCGCGAAGCGACGCGGCTTTTTCAAAATCTTGGCCATCGATAGCTGATTCCTTCTCTTTACGGACATCAGCGATTTTGTCATCGAATGCGCGTAGTTCTGGGGGCGCAGTCATGCGACGGATACGTAGACGTGAACCTGCTTCATCAAGAAGATCGATCGCTTTATCTGGAAGGAAGCGAGCGGAGATGTAGCGATCAGCAAGGGTTGCGGCAGCGACGATCGCATCATCGTTGATGGAAACCTTGTGGTGTGATTCGTAGCGATCACGTAGACCTTTGAGAATTTCAATGGTGTGCGCAAGAGATGGCTCTGCAACCTGAATTGGCTGGAAACGACGCTCAAGAGCAGCATCTTTTTCTAGGTGTTTGCGATACTCATCAAGAGTGGTCGCGCCGATTGTCTGGAGCTCACCTCGTGCGAGCATCGGCTTCAAGATGCTTGCTGCATCGATTGCGCCTTCTGCTGCACCGGCACCGACGAGGGTATGGATTTCGTCGATGAACAGAATAATGTCGCCGCGAGTGCGGATCTCCTTGAGGACCTTCTTCAAACGCTCTTCGAAATCACCGCGATAGCGTGAGCCGGCAACAAGTGCGCCGAGATCAAGTGAGTAGAGCTGCTTATCTTTCAAAGTTTCTGGGACATCGCCTTTAACGATTGCTTGTGCAAGGCCTTCGACGACTGCGGTCTTACCAACACCGGGTTCTCCGATAAGAACTG
>JACCDY010240533.1_pt1 | contig 12360 bp, 11 predicted proteins | sample 7446391 | NCBI WGS metagenome assembly JACCDY01 (sample SAMN15323451, study PRJNA562643) | freshwater metagenome | isolation source: river surface water | place: USA:Blue River Watershed | collected 2017-08-18 | reverse complement strand
GGCGCTAGCGCTGGTAAAGATTCTTTAGGTTGGGATTTAAATGAAGTTTTGGCCCCATTAAATACAAAGAGTGACAATCGTGCTGCAGCTTTTGATGATCTATCTGCTTTGGTCAAGGCTGTTGCAAATGAAGCAAAGCCTGGCGATCACATCTTGGTGATGAGTAATGGCGGCTTTGGTGGAGTGCACCAAAAAATATTGACTGCAATACAAGAGAAAGCAAAGCAATGACTATGAGATTGAAAGATAAAGTCGCCATCATTACTGGCGCTGCGAAAGGCATTGGCTTTGCAACTGCAAAACGTTTTGCGCAAGAAGGTGCAAAAGTCATGATTGCCGATGTTAACCCCGAGGCTGTTAAGGCTGCTGTTGACCTCATTCCTGGTTCGGAAGCTTTTGTCGTGAATGTAACTGATCGTGCAAGTGTTGAAGCGGCTGTTGATCAAATCATGCAGCGTCATGGACGCATTGATATCCTAATTAACAATGCTGGAATCACACAGGATGCACGCTTAGTCAAAATGACGGAAGCGCAATTTGATACGGTGATTGATGTCAATTTGAAGGGTGTATTCAACTGCACACAGTTGGTGGTGCCGCATATGTTGGAAGCTGGAAAAGGCGCCGTGGTGAACGCCTCTAGTGTTGTTGGTATTTACGGAAACTTTGGCCAGACAAATTACTCTGCGACGAAATTTGGTGTTATTGGCTTTACTAAAACTTGGGCACGTGAATTGGGTGCAAAAGGTATTCGAGTAAATGCAGTATGCCCAGGCTTTATTGCTACTGAGATGGTCAAAGCTATGCCAGAAAACATCCTAAAGGATATTGAAAGACGCAGCTGGCTCGGTCGCTTAGGTACTCCAGAAGAAATGGCGAGCGTGTATTTATTCTTAGCGAGCGATGAAGCCAGTTATGTCAATGGCGTTGCACTTGAGGCCAGCGGCGGGATCTCTCTCTAAGCATGCATCTTTTATATGAAGAGGGTGGCGACATCAAGGTCGCCACAGTCCAGTCTGCCTCGGGCGCTGGAGATGCTGAATCTTGGCAGGCGACGAGCCTGTCCGGGAAGAAGATCAAACTAAAAGCCAAAGAAGTTTGGCTACGTTTTGAAAAGCCAGAACCCCAAGCCTTAATGGATGAGGCAAATACTTTATCTAAAGAGATTGATCTGCAGTTCTTATGGGACTGTGCGCCTGATGAAGAATTCGGTTTGGTGGATGTTGCTCAAGAATACTTTGGCGCACAAGCCAGTATCCCGCAACAGACGGCATTAGCCATTGCCTTACAAGGTGCGCCGGTATTTTTCCGTCGCAAAGGGCGCGGACGTTTTCAAAGAGCGCCGCTAGAGCAGTTACAGGCTGGTCTGGCTGCACTCGAGCGCAAGCAAAAAGAATTAGAGCAGCAAGCTTCATGGCAACAGGAGTTGGTAGCTGGCGTGTTTCCAGAAACACTCAAATCTCAATCAAATCAACTTCTCTTTTCCCCGGATAAAAACACCTCTGCCTATAAAGCATTGATTGCAGCGTGTACCGAGTCAGGGGAATCGCCTGCGCAGTTAATGATCCGCTGTGGTGCTATTGACTCACCTTTGCAATATCACCAGGGAATGTTCTTAAAGGCGCATTTTCCTCAAGGCGCTGCACATGACCCGGGTTTGGTGGTTGAGCAAGCTGCATTAGATGCCGCTATTTCAGAGTTACCTTTAGCTGAAGTGACCGCCTTCTCAATTGATGATTTAGGCACTACTGAAATTGATGACGCTCTATCAGTTACCGCGCTTGAGGGTGGGGGGCATCGTATTGGTATTCATATCGCGGCACCGGGTTTGGTGATCGCTAAAGATGACGCCTTAGATAAGGTCGCGCGCACGCGTATGTCCACGGTGTATTTCCCTGGCGATAAGATCACGATGTTGCCCGATACAGTGATTTCGCAGTTCTCATTGGATGAGGGTGCCGCTCGCCCAGCTTTATCGATTTATGTGGATATTGATCCAACTGGAGTTGTAGATAAAGGGAGTCTGCAGTTGCGCGCTGAGATGGTTCCTATGGGATCTAACCTTCGCCTCGAGAATTTGGAGCACCTGGTAACGGAAGAAAGTTTGGCCGATGAATCGTCTAACTATCCGTATCGTCAAGAGCTCAGTGTGTTGTGGGTCGCAGCAAAGTTATTGCATGCAGGGCGCCAGGAGCAGCGTGTAGCCAACGGATTGCGCGCCGAACAATTAGGGGTCTTTGATCCTAATGCCTTAGCGAGAGACTTTCATTTTCAAATCAAAGAAGTAGATGGATCGCAGCGAGTAGACATTACTCCCCGTCAACGTGGCTCCATCTTAGATACGATCGTCGCTGAGTGGATGATTTATTGCAATAGTGCTTCAGGGCGCTTGTTGGCAGATCATGGGATACCTGGTTTGTTCCGAACTCAAAAGGGCTGGGGCCCTTTACGTACACGTATGCAGACGACACCCGGTCCTCATGAAGGATTGGGCTTAGATTACTACGCCTGGTGCACTTCACCGCTGCGTCGTTATTCCGATTTGGTGAATCAGTGGCAGTTAATTGCCATAGCCAAGCATGGCATCACTGCCAAGATGGTGGCACCATTCCCGCCGCGAGATGCTGCCTTGATGGGTATTGCCGCTGACTTTGAAGCCTGCTATTCAGCCTATGGTGAATACCAGGATCGACTTGAAAAATATTGGTGTTTGCGCTGGGTTTCTCAGGATGAAGTTCCTAAGCAAGTCTTTGTGAGACATCTTAAAGAAGGTATGTCTCGAGTGGAGCCTGTTCCATTGCATTTGCCAGTCCCAGAGTTGGCTACTCACCCGCGTATGACCAGGGCTGAAGTGAGTATTGCGGATGTAGATCTTCTGCAACTCGCTGCGGGAGTTCGAGTTCTTCATATAGAAGCTCCAGAAGTTCCCGAGAGTGATGCAAGCCTCACCTAAGTTGACTCAGTTAGTTGCTCGTTTAGATGGTAGTTGGCGCCGCTACCCATTTGGCTATGCCTTGGGCCTCTCGATTTTGGCTCACCTGATATTTCTATCCTTTCGCTGGGGCATTGGAGAAATAGAAAATCGCCGTTTAAACACACCGCTGAGCGTTGTTTTGGTGAATGCCAGCAATCAAGTGGCGCCTAAGCAGGCAAATAAATTGGCTCAGGCAGATTTGCAAGGGGGTGGCAATACACCCAATCAAGATGCAAGTGCATTGCACCGGGCAAGACTTGGTGCAGATGCTCGCCTAGAAGTTTTAGAGAAACAGCAAAAACAAATGTTAGCTAAGCTCGAAGTGGAACGGGCTCTAGCAGGTGGTCGTAAAAGTGGTGATGAGAAAAAAGCCACGTCGCAGCTGAACTCTTTAGAGGCTGAGTTAGCGAAACGTTTGCAGGTCAATGGGCGCGAGCCTCGTCGTAAGGTTTTGACTGGAGCCAGCACTAAGGCAGTTGTATTTGCGCAGTATTACGATGCCATGCGTCAAAAGATTGAGGCTTATGGGAGCGCTTTTTTTCCGCGAGCTAATGGTCGGCCTTTGTATGGCAGCTTGGTGATTGTTGTGAGTGTCGATGCCCAAGGCCGTATTGGCAATAATGCACAGGGTAAAGATGGTTTGAGCATTGGGAGAAGTTCTGGCAATCCCGAGTTAGATCGCCAGGCCCTAGCGATTGTTCGTGCTTCCGCTCCCTTTGGAGTTTTCCCTGTAGAAATGCGCAATCAGATTGATATCTTGGATTGGGTCTCCACTTTTGATTTCGCGCGAGATGGATCTGATCGCTTAGATCTGCGTCCTTAATTCAGTAGACATCACTCAATTTCGCTTATCCTGTAGTCACTATGAGTCAAGATACATCCGCCGAGTTGCATATCGATCCCACCCAATTTCCTGGTGTGGATGTCTATGCGGTCGCCGGTAATCCGATCTCACACAGTAAATCGCCCGCTATTCATAAACGGTTTGCTGAGCAGTCAAATCAAAAAATGCATTACGGACGTTTGCAGCCTGCACTTGATCAATTCAAAACCGCTGCGCAATCTTTCTTTGCTACTGGCGGTAAAGGTATGAATGTCACTGTTCCATTTAAGTTGGACGCCCAGGCGCTTGCAGATGTATTAACGCCGCGTGCACAGCTGGCTGGCGCTGTAAATACTTTGCGTATTGAAGATGGAAAAATCTTTGGTGACAACACTGATGGCGCTGGTTTAGTCAGAGACCTATTAGCACAGGGTATCCAGATTCAAGGCTCCCGAATTCTATTATTGGGAGCGGGTGGTGCTTCGCGTGGAGTGCTGGGCCCATTGCTAGAGCAATCGCCGAAAGAATTCATGATTGCCAATCGATCCAATTCCAAGGCTGATGAATTGGTCCACTTGTTTGCTAGCTTGGCTAACTCACTGGGTATTGCACTACAAGCGGTTTCCTTAAGTGATCTTGAAGATGCTAGTAAGACTGCATCTCCTTTTGATCTCATTATTAATGCCACTGCTGCCGGCTTATCTGATGCATCACCAATTAGCGATGCGGCAGCCAGCAATATTTTTATTCCAAAATCTTTCGCCTACGATATGGTGTACGGTAAAGCAACTGCCTTTATGCAACAGGCATTGCATCGCGGCGCACGGGTCAGTGATGGCTTGGGCATGCTAGTAGAGCAAGCTGCGGATGCTTTCTTAATTTGGCGTGGTTCTGAGCTTGCCAATGCGATTGATCCTCGCGCTGTATTGGCAGAACTTCGCACTTCCTAGTTTTTAGCTGAGCTTCGATGCGCTGGCTTTCTTACCTTCTGAAATGTTTGCTGGGTGGTTTTATCGCTATGCAAATCTACTTTGTTATTCAGGTTGGCTTTTGGGCGGCGCTGGATCCAAGCAGTACTGCTTTTCAGAGGGCGGAACGCTGGCGTCTTTGCGGTCTGTCATGGTCTTGCCCGGTGCATTCATCTTGGGTTCCTTACGAAAAAATCTCCGGCAATCTTAAGCGTGCAGTCTTGGTGAGTGAAGATGACATCTTTTTTCAGCACATGGGTGTGCGGGTCGAGGATATGAAAAAAGCTTGGACTAAAAACTCGCAACTTAATCAACAGAGCAGTAAATCTAAAACCGCTTTACGCGGTGGCTCAACAATTACGCAGCAGCTCGCAAAGAATCTTTTTCTCTCTTCCGAGCAAAATTATTTTCGCAAAGCGCAGGAGCTGATCATTACCGGCCTACTTGAGGTAATGCTATCTAAGCAGCGACTGTTCGAAATCTATCTAAATTCAGTAGAGTGGGGTGAAGGTATTTTTGGAATTGGTTCCGCCTCTCAACATTACTATGGCATTAAGCCCTCCCTACTTGATCGAGAGCAGTCTGCAGCTTTAGCTTCTGCATTGCCAGCACCAAAGTGTTTTGATAAAGCGCAATACTGTCGCAAGGCCAATATTCACTTCCCTACGCGACAAGACTTTATTTTGGAAAACATGGATAGAGTGGCTTTAACACCCGCTCTAAAACCAAAGGCGCGATAGGTCTGCTGCAACTCGACCCAATTCCTTTTTTATTTACTTGCCGCAGCTCTTAATGCATCTCTCGTAGTGATAGCCACTTTTCTGGCTGCCTCAGCAAAATCATTGCCTGAGCTCGCGTACAAGATTGCTCTCGAAGAGTTAATCATCATGCCGGTACCTGGTTTATTCGGGATGCCGCCAGCCTTCACAGTGGCATCGATATCGCCGCCTTGAGCACCAATACCTGGGATGAGCAAAGGCATCTCGCCCACAATCGCACGTACTTTGGCAATTTCTTCGGGGAAGGTTGCGCCAACTACGAGGCTAATTTGACCGGAGCTATTCCATTTCTGCGCGGCCAGCTTGGCAACATGCAAGTAGAGTGGTTCACTATTGGGGGCCACATTCAAGAACTGAAGGTCAGAGCCCCCTGGGTTTGATGTGCGACATAAAACAATCACACCCTTGCCAGCATGCTTTAGGTAAGGCTCAATCGTGTCAAAGCCCATGTAAGGGTTCACGGTAACGGCATCCGCACCATAACGTTCAAAAGCCTCTAAGGCATAGTGGTCTGCTGTGCTGCCGATATCACCACGCTTGGAATCAAGAATGACGGGGATGTGGGGGTATTTGTCTTTAAGGTAGCGAGTCAGTTTTTCTAGTTGGGCTTCGGCTCTTTGGGAGGCAAAGTAGGCGAACTGGGGCTTAAAGGAGCAGACGCTATCCGCAGTAGCGTCAGCGATCTCCCGGCAGAACTCAAAAATCCCCTCAGGCTTACCCTGAAATACAGCGGGCAAGCGCTTTGGATCTGGATCAAAGCCCACACACAACATGCTGCCTTGGGAAGCCCATGCAGACTGGAGTTGTTGGGTAAAGGTATTTGAGCTGGAGTTCATTAGATTTAAGCTTATTTTAGTGAAACTGTCATGAGCTATAGGATAAACTAGCGACCATTCCTTAGGAGTTCACCATGATCAACTTGTTCGTCCTGCAAAATGGCCGCCTCTCTCAAGAGCAAGTGGAAGATCGCAATGAATTGTTGCAATACTCCAATCCTATCTGGATCGACGTAGTTGACCCTGAAGAGGAAGAACTCCTGTGGATTAAAGAGGCTTTTGGCGTTCTTTTGCCTGAATTAGATGATTTAGGTGACTTAGAAGCTTCTGCACGTTATTTCGAGGCAGATGACGGCCACCTCCATATTCGTACTGATTTCTTACTGGATGAAGAAGAAACTTCTCGCAACGTGCGAGTCGCTTTCGTAATGACCAAGCAAGTTTTGTTCTCTATTCATGATGAAGATTTACCGGTGTTCCGTTTGGTTCGCTTGCGTGCCCGTTTGCGCCCTGGTTCAGTGAGTAATGCAAAAGATGTTTTGCTGGATTTGTATTCCACTGATGCAGAATATTCTGCTGACGCCTTGGAAGAGGTTTATGAAAATCTTGAGCAAGCAGGTAAGCGCGTTCTGCAAGATGACATCACGGATAACGATGCAGAAGAAGTGCTCGAAACAATTGCTAAGGAAGAGGATACCAACGGACGTATCCGTCGCAATGTGATGGATACCCGCCGTGCATTGTCATTCTTAATGCGCAGCAAATTATTGTCTGATGAGCAGCAAGAAGAAGCGCGTCAGATTTTGCGAGATATCGATTCATTAGAAAACCATACCGCGTTCTTGTTCGATAAGATTAACTTCTTGATGGATGCGACAGTCGGTTTTATTAATTTGAACCAAAGTAAGATCATCAAGATCTTCTCGGTGGTATCTGTTGCCTTAATGCCGCCTACTTTATTGGCGAGTGTCTGGGGTATGAACTTCCGCTACATGCCAGAGCTAGAACAGACTTGGGGTTATCCAGTTGCGATTATCTCTATGGTGATCTCCGCGATGATCCCTCTGGGCTACTTCCGCCATAAGGGTTGGCTGAGCTCACGCTAATTCTGTAGTACTGCCTTATTAGGCGTTTTTAGGTTTAAGCAATTCCAGAAATTGTGAGAGCGCAAAATCACGCGCTTGTTCTCGTACGATTTGACGATCACCCTTGAAATGTTTGGTCAGTGTGGCGGTATTGATTACATCAATTCCAATATTCTCTTTAATTGCCCAGCCAAAGCAAACAGTACCAACTGGTTTTTCAGGTGAACCACCTGTTGGTCCAGCGATGCCGGTAATCGAGATTGCAGCGTTGACATTTGAGTTACGGAGCGCCCCCTCAGCCATGGCTTTAGCAACTGGTTCGCTTACTGCTCCAAAAGATTCAAGTGCTTCTACTGGAACATCTAAGCATTCAGATTTTGCAGCATTGCTATAGGTGATGTAGCCTCGATCAAGCCAATCACTGGAACCTGCCAAATCCGTCAGGGTTGCGCAGACAAGACCGCCAGTACAGGATTCAGCCAAAGCAATTTTCCAGCCTCGGTTTATTAAAGTCAGCGCAACAGCTCTCGATATTTCATGCTGAGGATCGTTGTTATTTTTCATGAGATGTAGCTCAATCCAATATGTAAAAGCGTCATGGTGAGTAGGGTGAAGAATGCTGCCGCTAAGTCGTCAGCAATGATTCCGAAGCCGCGCCAAAGTATTAAACCCAAATTGGATGGAGAGGAGTTTTCGCTACCTTCTAAGTGTTTAAAGTGTCGATCAATCACTCCAATCGGACCTGGTTTCACGGCATCAAAAAATCGGAATAGTGCAAACGCTAAAATCTGCATCCACAAGTCTGCTGGCATGATGAAGATCAATACCAGCCAGAAGGCGACAACTTCATCCCACACAATTCCGCCAAAATCTTTTTTGCCCAACTCTTCGCTGACTTGTCCGCAGATCCAGCAGCCCAGCAGTATTCCAATTCCAATGATCCACAGCCATGCTTCGGTAGATAGAAAATATTCTCCCACCAAGAATACGGCCCAAGCCCACAGCGTTCCTGCGGTGCCAGGGGCGAAGGGCGCTAAACCACTGCCCATGCCAAATGCAAGGGCGCGACTGGGTTTACTAAACACCCACTTGAAGCTGGGGATAAATGTAAGGGAGCTTGGTGTATCGGATTGGGTGTTCATGCGAAGTGATCAAAGGATTTCAGTAGTAAATCTGCTTCCTGAGTATTTAATTCTTTTCCGCTCTTATCGATGATGTGTATCTCAGGCGCTGAGTGTTGCATTGATTTAATGCTGCCAATTTGAGTGAGCGTAAGACTTAGATCGGCGCTTAATTTGGCAATGGCATCCCGTTTGCTAATTGGAGCGGTAAAGCACAACTCGTAATCATCCCCGCCATTCGCTGAATACTGATTTTGAATTGCCAAGGCCTGTTTGCGTAGCGTGGCAGATTTCGGAATCTGGTCTAAAAAGATTTCTGCATCTTTGCCTGACTGCTTCAGGATATGTCTTAGGTCGCCCAATAGGCCATCTGAGACATCCAAGGCGGAGTTGGCAATACCTCTTAAACCAAGGCCTAAATCCAACCTAGGAGTAGGTTGATGCATTCGCGCTTCAATGCTCATTAAATCTTGATTGGATAATTCAACTTCATGACGCAGTGCAGCAAGAGTAAGTCTGGCATCGCCAACAATGCCTGATATCCAAATGTCATCTCCTGCCAATGCCCCCGATCTACGAATGGCTTTGTCTTTCGGAATACTGCCAAAGGCGGTGATGCAAATATTGAGTGGGCCAGCAGTGGTGTCACCACCAATCAAAGGGCAGTCATATTCATTTGCTATGGCAAACAAGCCCCTACTAAAGGCCTCCAGCCAGCTTGGATTGGGATCTGGCAATGCTAGTGCCAAGGTAAAGCCCAAGGGCTTGGCGCCCATGGCTGCTAGGTCTGAGAGGTTGACTGCTAGGGCTTTCCAGCCAAGCCACTCTGGATTAGCGTCTGGGAAAAAGTGTCTGCCAGAGACCAGCATGTCGCTGGTGATTGCAATTTCTTCAGTGGAGTTAATTTTGAGTAGGGCGCAGTCATCACCAATTCCTAGCGTCACCGAGGTGGGATTCTTGGCGAGCATGAGTTCTGACTGCGTTTTGAAGAAACGCTGAATCAGGTCAAATTCACCAAGTGGGGATGTTTGAGATTGCATGCCCCATTTTATGGCTCTTGGGACTCTTCCATCCGAGAGGAATAGAATTAGAAACTTGAATACGTCTGATTGATGAGTGAACTGATGAGTAAACCAAGCAATAGCAGCAAAGAACAGCAAATAGCGGATTTAAGAGCAGCCGCTCTCCACTATCACGAGTTTCCGACCCCAGGAAAAATTGAGATTGCCCCGACAAAGCAACTCACGAATCAGCGAGATTTAGCGCTGGCATATACACCTGGTGTAGCCGCCCCTTGCGAAGAGATTGTTAAGGATCCTGCAAATGCATTCAAGTACACAGCGCGTGGCAATTTAGTTGGCGTAATTACCAACGGCACCGCAGTTTTAGGCTTGGGAAATATTGGACCATTGGCAAGTAAGCCGGTGATGGAAGGAAAGGCGGTTCTCTTTAAGAAATTTGCCGGTATCGATGTATTCGATATTGAGGTCAATGAAAACGATCCAGATAAATTGGTTGAGATCATTGCCGCGCTTGAGCCCACTTTTGGCGGTATTAATCTAGAAGATATTAAGGCGCCCGATTGTTTTGTAGTCGAGCGTAAGTTACAAGCGCGCATGAAGATTCCGGTCTTCCATGATGATCAACATGGAACTGCGATTGTGGTCGCTGCCGCAATTCTCAATGGCTTGAAAGTCGTTGGTAAAGATGTTTCTGACGTAAAGTTGGTCACATCTGGTGCTGGCGCTGCTGCATTAGCTTGTTTGGATTTATTGGTTGACCTTGGGATCCCGCGTAAAAATATTTGGGTTACCGACTTAGCTGGTGTTGCATACAAAGGCCGCAAAGAACTTATGGATCCGGAGAAGGAGCCGTTCTGCCAAGAGACAGAATTACGCACTTTGGATCAAGCAATTGAAGGTGCTGATATTTTCTTGGGTCTTTCTGCTGGCGGTGTGTTGAAGCAGGACATGGTTAAGAAGATGGCACCCAAGCCATTGGTCTTCGCTTTGGCAAATCCAACACCAGAGATTCTTCCTGAGGAAGTAAAAGAAGTTCGCCCGGATGCGGTGATGGCAACTGGCCGCACCGATTATCCAAATCAAGTGAATAACGTTTTATGTTTCCCATTCATCTTCCGTGGCGCATTAGACGTTGGTGCCACCACTATCACTCGTGGCATGGAAGTCGCGGCAGTCAAGGCTGTAGCGGAGTTGGCGCAAGCTGAACAGAGCGAAGTAGTGACCTCTGTGTACGGGATTGAGAACTTGTCTTTTGGTCCAGAGTATTTGATTCCGAAGCCATTTGACCCACGTCTCATTACGGTTATTGCACCTGCGGTTGCTAAGGCTGCAATGGATGATGGTGTTGCTCAACGTCCTATTAAAGACTTTGACGCTTACCGTAATCAGTTGCAGCAATTTGTGTACCACTCTGGTACTTTGATGAAGCCACTATTTAGCATTGCTAAACGTGTGCCTGCTGCACAAAAACGTATTGTGTTTGCTGAGGGTGAAGATGAGCGTGTATTGCGTGCAGTACAAATCATTATCGATGAGCATTTAGCTACTCCGATCCTGATTGGTCGCCCCGCAGTAATTGAGCACCGCATTGGCAAATTTGGATTGCGCATTAAAGCTGGCGATGATTTTGAAATCGTCAATCCAGAGAATGATCCTCGCTATCGTGATTTCTGGCAAACCTATTTAGGTTTGACTGAACGCAAGGGTGTTACTGAATCATTTGCAAAATTAGAAATGCGTCGTCGCAACAGCTTAATTGGTTCAGTGATGATTACCAAAGGCATGGCAGATGGCATGATTTGTGGAACTGTTGGCAACTTAGCAACCCATTTGAAATACATCGATGAGGTGGTGGGTCAAGAGCCGGGTGCCAATGTTTATGGCGCCATGTCTGGTTTGATATTGCCAGGTCGTCAAGTTTTCTTGGTAGATACCCATGTCAACATTGATCCAACTGCAGAGCAATTGGCTGAATTGACTTTGATGGCTGCAAGTGAAATGCGGAAATTAGGTTTAGCACCTAAGGTTGCGCTCTTGTCCCATTCTAATTTTGGTTCAAGCAGTGCGCCATCCGCAATCAAGATGCGTGACGTGTTGGCTTTGATTCAAAAAGCAGATCCCACCCTTGAGGTGGATGGTGAAATGCATGGCGATAGCGCTTTGGATGAAACCATTCGCGCCAGCGCCGTTACTTCATCACCTTTAAAAGGCGATGCCAATTTGCTGGTGCTGCCAAATATTGATGCCGCAAATATTTCTTACAACTTGCTAAAGACAGCTGCTGGTAACGGTATTGCAATCGGACCATTACTCCTAGGCGCCGCTAAGCCAATTCATATTCTGACGCCATCAGCTACTGTGCGCCGTATCGTGAATGTCACCACTTTGGCGGTAGTTGAGGCAGCAAGTAATGCTAGGGGTGTAGCTTAAGGCTTCATAGCAGACTTTTATTTATGTTAGTTAGCAATAACTAACATAAATAATTATTATATAAATCAATGGTTTATATAAAATGCACTGTAATTGGGCTTGATTTGATGACGTGTTAAGGGTAACCTAGCACCCATCATGAATAATCGCTCTGAAAACGGCACTACAGTAGGGTTCGACGAACACAGTCGAGCTGAAAGTTGGGATAGCAACGATCGACTTGAAACCGAGTCATCCGCTGCCAACATCTATGCCGAGGGTGGTTTATCTCGTTTACAAACCTATGCAGCAAATCAAGTTTCGGGGAAAAAAGTGACAGCTTCTTGGCGTGCCGCTTTGGCCGTTCGCGATGCCGGACCGCCGGCAATGTTGCGCAGTGTGC
>JACCDY010162864.1_pt1 | contig 12364 bp, 7 predicted proteins | sample 7446391 | NCBI WGS metagenome assembly JACCDY01 (sample SAMN15323451, study PRJNA562643) | freshwater metagenome | isolation source: river surface water | place: USA:Blue River Watershed | collected 2017-08-18 | reverse complement strand
CTTCATAACCCTTGTTTTCTAAAGAACCAAAATTGTCTAATAAGCTACTGAAGCCATTCGTTGGAGCTAATTGTCTGTTGATTAATAAATCAGTTACTTTCTTGTTATAAACGTTTAAAGTAACATTTACTCTATTATTAAACATACCTAAGTCCATACCAAATTCTGTTTCAGCTTGTCTTTCTGGCTTTACATTTTCGTTAGCCAATACTGAACTAGAGTTTAATGCACTTCTACTCAAGAAAGAGTTAGAAGAATAAGAGTTGAATCTAGAGTAAGCACCAATACCAGTTAAGTTTCCGCTCTCACCATAAGCAATACGCACTTTCAATAAATCTACAAAATTCTTCAAGCGTAAGCTATTAAAGAATTCTGTGCTAGAAATTACATAACTCGCACTTGCTTTAGAATATGTTTGATTGCGTTGGTTTTGACCAAATACACTAGAACCATCTCTTCTAACAGCACCTGTAACGAAGAAGTTGTTTCTGAATTTGAAATTTTGTTGAACATAAGTTCCTGTTACAGAAATTTCACTTCTATCATCAATACCTGGTAATACAGTACTTGCACCATTCACTGTTTGAATGAAAGGAGCAAAACCTCTACCTTGTAATAATACATAATTATTCTTCTCGTATTGTTGAGAGAAACCTACTTGAGTTGTAGAAACTAAATTGTCAGTAATATTCCAATTGTAGTTTGCACTTACATCATGGTTGATTTGGAAGAAACTATTCGTTGAAGCACTTGCATAACCATTTTGTGTTGGATCTAAAGTTAAACCACCACCAAAGAATGCTGGGTTAGCATTGTATGCATATGGAGGAATATAAGTAGTACCATTTTGTGCATAGTTGTCGATACCCATTACATAATCTACTGTTAGATTTTTAATAGGCTTCATCTTTACACCAAAGTTAGAGATGATACGACTTGTAGTTTGTTTTTGCTTGATATCTTCAATAACAGATACTGGGTTAATTCTACCTCTTTCACCCACTGCTTTGATATTACCATTTGCATCTCTTGTCCAAATATCATGGAAGTTACCAATGATAGTTACTGAGTTAGTAGGAGAGAAGAAAGATTGTCCATCTGGTTTTTCATTAGCACTTGAATTAGTGTAATTTAAACCTAAGCTCATGCTTAACCATTTGTTGATGGTTTGATCAATGTTTGATCTAAAGCTAAATCTTTGGAAATCAGTATTCTTGATAATACCTTGGTTCATGAAATAAGAACCACCAAAATAGTATTTAGTTTTATCTGTACCACCGCTAATAGAGATAGTATTATCTGTACCAGAAGCTGTTCTAAAAATATAATCTTGGTAATCATATCTTTTAACTTGAGTGGTAGTAGTTGCGAAAGGTGCTGTGATGATATCTTGCGTTAAAGCACCAGGGCCATCTGTTGGACCACCAAATTTAACTGTAGATTGGTTCACTTCTAATTTCTTTCTTAATGAGCTACTCATAAATGTAGAAGAGAAAGAAACTTTTGCAGCACCCGTCTTACCTCTCTTTGTGAAGATTTGAATTACACCAGCGTTTGCTCTACTACCATAAGTAGCTGCTGCAGCTGCACCATTCAACACCTCCACTCTTTCAATATCTGCTGGGTTAATATCAACCATTCTACTTTGACCAATAGTACCAACAAAGTTGCCACCATCATAGTTAGAAGAAGTATTCGTAACTCTGTTAGTTGCATTGTTGATGATTACACCATCTACAATGTATAAAGGCTCTGAAGAAGACAATACAGAACTAATACCTCTTAATCTAACAGAGATACCACCTGCAGGATCACCACTGTTTTGACTAATTTGAGCACCAGCTGTTTTACCTTGTAAAGCTGCTAAGATATTTCCTGTAGCACCTTTGTTTAAGTCTTCAGCATTTACAGTACTTACATAGCTTCCTAATTGTCTTTTTGTAGTTCCTGCAGAGGTACCTGTAACAACTACTTCATCTAATTTAGAAAACTGCTCTGTTAATGCGATAGCGATACCTTTTGTATTTCCTTTTGGATCTACAAGAATATCTTGACTTTTAAATCCAACACCTGATGCAGTAATAGTGAAAGCACTATTGGCAGTGTGTGTTAAAGAGAAATTACCATTGTTATCTGTATTGGTACCTTTTTTAGTACCCTTGATAACAATTGAAATTCCTTCCAATGCACTATTGTCTTTTTGATTCGTGACTTTACCAGTAATGGCAACCTGTGCTATACTAGAAAATCCAAATGTAGACAACAGTGTTAAAACCATCATAAGCCTGGTTAGGAAAGGCTTTTTTGTTTTTTGTAGTTTCATAACTGTGTTTTAATTATTAATAGATGATAATTCCGTGTTGTTTGTAAGGAGCCAATAGGGGATCATTCGGATCCAATTCTGTGATGAGAATATCTATCTCATCCAAATTGGCTACTTTGATTTTTTGTTGAGAATTTAATTTCTCAGAGATACCAATGCAAACTGTTTTCTTGGATGCTTTGATCATGGCTTTTTTGATTTGCACTACTTCCCAATCGTTTTCACTTAATCCAAACTGTGTATCCATAGAGTTGATACCCATAATACATAAATCTGCTTGTATAGATTCAATGGCTTGCACAGCGCTTGCTCCCGTTGCTAACATAGATTCTTTGGCAATCTTATCTCCAATCATTACTACTTCGATGCTAGGGTGGTGTGCAAATTCAATAGCTGCGTTTAAACTACAAGTAAAAAAAGTTGCGTTTAGTTGTTGATCTAAGGATTTAGCGAATTCTAAAATAGAGGTACCTCCCGATGTTAAAATGTACATTCCGTTTTGTACCAATGCAGCAGCTTTTTTAGCAATAATATTTTTGTGTTCAATATTATATACCATCTCTCTATCAAAAGCAGTGTGAAAAGATTTGCTTAATGCGCCTCCGTGTACTTTGATTAGTTTGCCATCTTGAGAGAGCTCTTGTAAGTCTCTTCTAACAGTATCGTCAGACACGCCCATCTTGCTGCTTAAATCCGCACATAATACTTTATTATGCAGGTTTAGCTGATGCAATATGTATTCTTGACGCTCTTGTTTAAGCATTTTGCGGTTTTAACAATACAAATTATGCAAAAAACCGCAAATACGAACGCCTGTTAATAACTAAGGCTAAAATGTGAAATGTAGCCTTAGTGGAGGCCTTTTAAGCTCCTGCCAAGCTCTTTAAAGCTTTAACAAACTGGTCTAGTTCTTGGGTAGTGGTGTACACATTAGGAGTGATTCTACAACCATGAATATTGGCATAATCTATAGCCACGGTGAATATCTTAAACTCCTTCATTAATCTTTGTGCTAAGTCAGCTGGTGTAATACCCTCAATTCCAACATTGGCAATTCCACAACTTCTAGATGCATCTGCTGGAGTATTCACTATAATTTTTGGAATATTTCTTACTTTCTCAGACCAATATAATTGTAAATAGCGAAGTCTTGCTTCTTTGCGTTCATGTCCCACCATTTCATAATAATCAATAGAATCATTAATGGTTAAATCGGTATGAACAGGGTGGGTACCCACATGGTTTAATCTTTTGATTTTATTTTTTTGTTTCTCACCATCTGCAATTAATGGCCATACATTTTCTATGCGAGATTTATTGACATATAAAATACCAGCACCTAAAGGAACGCTTAACCATTTGTGCAAAGACGCAGCATAATAATCGCAATGCAAATCTTCAATGCGATATTGGATATGTGCAAATGCGTGAGCGCCATCCACCATTACTTGTACGCCATGTTCATGCGCCATGTCACAGATTTTTCTAATAGGCAAAATTTGACCAGAAATATTAATCATATGACTTACCAAAATCATTTTCGTTTTAGGTGTAATGGCTTTTCTATATAAATCAACAATCTCTTCGTCATCTTTTGGATGATTAGGTACAGAGATTATTTTATTTACTACACCATATCTATCTTTTACCTGAGTAAACATGTCTAGCATGGCACCATAATCTTGCTCCGCCATAATTGCTTCGTCACCGGCATTCCAGTTTTGTCCGCCAATGGCTAGGTCTAAAGATTCTGTTGTGTTTCTGGTAATGATTAATTCCTCTGCGCTACATCCAGCCAATGCTGCAAGTCTTGCCGCAGCTTTATTTTTATTGTCCCATTGAACAGTTCTCATATAATAAGAACCTTGATAATTGACTTCTTTAATATGCTCAATGTATTTTTCTAAAAGGGGTTGAGGTAAGAAATTATAATAGCCATTTTCTAAATTAATATAGTCAGGCTTTAGTAAATATTGTTTTCTCAACTCCTCCCAAAATGCATCATCTTTTGCAAGTATATTGGCAGGTACGGATGCTTTTGCTTCAAAGCTTTTTGCTAAAGCGCTTAAGCCTAAAGGAGCGCCCACTGATGTCATCAATACATTCTTTATAAATTGTCTTTTATGCATGTTCCATTATTTTTTATAATCAATTCTTGAAAGTCCTGCGTCTTCGTTTTTAGAGAACCATCCTTTGCCATACTCCAATACATAAATTCTTCCGTCTGGTCCAAGTTCCATATCAATTGCTCCATTCCATCTATGAGATCCCATAAATGGTTCCATTCTTACAAATTCACTTTGATCATTCATGGTAACTGCTTTAATATATCCTCTCATCCACTCATACAAGAAAAATTTACCATTATAATATGCAGGGTAGCGAGTTGCCGCAGGATATAAATCGCCATAATATACTGGTCCTGCCATCGCAGTTCTACTGCCACTTCCCATGCTTGGGAAATCTGTTCCAATACCATAGGGGTAATAAATAAATGCTGGTTGCGCTGGAGGTAATTCTTTTAAACCGGTGTTATTTCTAGAATTGTTGATGGGTTTTTTTGGATCCTGTGTGGGTCCTGATTTGCCTGTAGCATAATCATACATATGGTATGCATAATTATTACCAATAAAATATGGCCATCCGAAATTACCTGGTTTTTTTGCTTGATTTACTTCATCATATCCTTGTGGTCCTCTGATGTCTAAACTATCTGTTGGTGCATCTGGTCCCACTTCACCCCAATAAAGGTTGCCATTTTTTTGGTCTACTGAAATTCTGTAAGGGTTACGATGTCCCATTGTGTAAATTTCTGGTCTTGTATTAGGTGTTCCTTTTGGAAATAAATTTCCTTCAGGAATTTCATAAGTACCATCTGCTTTTACTTTAATGCGTAAGATCTTTCCTCTTAAATCATTGGTATTGCCTGATCCTCTTTGTTCATCATATTGTTCATGACCTGGTCTATCGTCTAATGGTGCATATCCATGACTTGCATATTTTTGATTAGGTTCATCAAATGGGGTAGTGTTATCACCTGTTGAAACAAATAAAGTTTTATCTGGTCCAAATGCAATAGATCCGCCAGTATGACAACATATATCTCTTTGAGAATAAAATTCTAAAACCACTTTTTCAGAACTATTTATAATAGTATCATTTTCAAATGTGAATCTAGATAGTCTATTCACTGACTTATCAGCTGGACTATAAAAAATAAATACATGGTGATTCTTTGCAAAATCAGGATCAGCTTGCATACCTAATAAACCTTCTTCTGCATTCACACCAGGAGCTTCGGTTTTATGATATACATTCAAAAATCCAACTTGCTTTACTTTCTTCGTTTCATTATTGTAATAATAAATTTCACCTCTTCTTTGTGCCACCAAAACATCCAAATCAGGTAGTACGGTTAATTCAGTAGGTTCAAAGAAATTGCCAGTCACTAAATCTGTTTTCACAAAACCTTTTTCGTCTGGTGCATACTCGCTATGCGCTTTGCTATAATTACCAGTATTATCTCCCATGGCATATTGAATACCTCCTAAAATATGTCCTAAGTATAATGGATCAGCATAAGATTCAGCAGTATGTCCTAGTTCTGTATAGAATACTCTTCCACCGTCAAACTCATGATACCATGCCATTGGATGATTCTTTCCATTCTTGCCACCTTTATAAGAACTTTCATCTATGTTTAATAATACTTTAATTTCCTTACTAATATTTTTAAAATTATACCACTCGTCTTTTCTTACCCATTCTTTTGGTAAAGCTTTGGTAGAAGCATGTGTTGCATCTGTTACTACTAATTTTGCTTCTTGTTGTTCTGGATGACTTTCGAAATATGCACCAATCATATTGCCATACCATCTCCAGTCATATTCTGTATCTGATGCAGCATGAATACCTACAAAGCCACCTCCTGATTGAACATATCTTTCTAATGCAATTTCTTCATTGCCACTTAATACATCTCCAGTGGTTTGTAAGAAAACAATAGCTGCATATTTTTTCAAACTATCTTCTTGAAAATAATTTGAATTCGTAGTAGTGTCTACATCAAATCCGTTTTTAGCTCCCAAGTCTTGCAATGCTTTCACACCTGTTGGAATTGCATCGTGATGAAATGCTGCTGTTTTTGAAAATACTAAAATGGTTGGTTTAGAACTTCTTTTATTACTACAAGCAGTTAGTAATAAAATGGCCATACTAAAAAGGCCAATGGATAGGATAGATTTTTTCATATTGGAAGTTAATTTCCTACTTTTTTAGCGCAAATCAAAATAAACTGACATTATAATGATTATCAGTTCTTTACAAATTCAAATCGAATTAGTAAAAGTCATTTAAAAAGGATAAATTTGCTAGGTATCAAAGACAGATGTGTTTCATACAATGAAAAATTATAGCTTTATTACTAACTATTCTCTTTTATCATTCGCCACAAATTTTTTCATAGTAATCTATGCGATAATTACTTTGGTAGATTTATTATTGAAATTCAGAAAACCTTGGACTGTTAAGTTGATATTTTCCTTGTTGATTTTGAGTATTTGCATTAGTAATTTATTTCAATTGGTTGAATTAAATTATTATCAAAACAAAGTAGCCAATTTTTGCATTAAAACGATTTTTACAATTTCTTTTTTGCAACTTCTAAGTACTTTGTTTTTCCCACATTTCAAGAAATTCGTTAATGTGCTATCTATAGCAATAGTAGCTTTTGCAACTGTTTCTATATCTGCTATTATTATTAACAATTACCCAGTGTTATCTCAAAATAATATTGTTTATTATAATGAAATAGCTCCATACAATGATGGGATTAAAGTGCCATTGATCATTGATATTTTTAGGTTAATTTTTTCAATTTTATACATTGGTACCATTTTATATTTCTGTTTTCAAATTATTGTAAACTTTAATCATAATAACCTTTATTTCAAAAGGGTGAAAAATTTCACTTATGCAATTGTTGTTTATATTATGTTGCTTTTGACATTTTTTGTAACAAGACAATTTTTCTCTTTGAAGCACCCATTCTTAAATATTTCTATATCATTCTCTTTAGACTTGTTATTTTTATTAATTATATATAATAGGCCCGAATTTTTAAATAGATCTTCAATGAAAATGAATCTAATTCATAGATTCATTCCGGTCAAGAAATTTGAAATTGATGTGGTCAACTTTAATGCTTTGTTTTTTAATCAGATGTTCTTCTTGGATAAAGAGGCTAAGATTGAGCAGTTTTCCAAGCTAATGGATGTTAGTAAAGATGAAGTGAACAATTTTGTTCAAAATGAATATGGATTAGATTTTGATGACCTCTTGAATAAAAACAGAGTAGATTATTTTATCAAATTGGTAAAAGAACCTAAGTATCAAAATATGACTATAGATGCCCTTGCTAAAGAGTCTGGATTTGTTTCTAGAAATGCTTTTTACAAGCCATTTAAGAAATTTCATGGTGGAAATCCTTCCGATTTGATCGACTTTAATTCTTAGATTTTTATCTAATATTTAAATTATTTATTATTTAAATAATTGATTATAAGTGTTTTATATTTTAAAACACTGTTTTTCTTAAAAAATCATTAAATTTTTGTTGTTGGGCAATAATTAACTCAGATTAGCGATAAAATCGAATTTCTGTGCCCTCGATATTAAACTTATTTAAAGCATTAATTAGTCCTTTTGATCAAAAATCAAAGGGCATGAAAGATATATTTGATCATCACTTTTTTGAACAAAAATATTTTCTACAGCCTTCTGCTTCAGAGCATGATTTTGCCAATCGTCTAAACATCAGTTTAGAAAATTTGAATCAAATATCTAAGACTTTTTATTTTAGACCCTTTTCATATTTGATAGAAGAGCATAGATATCAGCACTTTATGAAAGAGTTTGAGAATCCGATCAATGCTGATTTGCCTTTTGAGTCAATTATAAAATTATCCGGTTTTGAAAATAATGACTCATTTATACAATTTGTTCATGAAAAAAGAAATAAAATAAATAAATAATTAAACAATTAAATTCTCAATAACATGTCAAAAACAAAAAAATTAGACATTTTCAATCTTTTTTACAGTGGAGCTGCCGTTGTAATTTTGATTGGCGTAATTGCAAAATTGCTTGAATGGCCTGCCCAAGATATTTTGATTACTGGGGGTCTTGCCATTGAAGCTGTGGTTTTTGGCGTATCTGCCATAAAGTTTGTTGAAGTTAAAACTGATAAAGAAGTAGCTACAGAAGCCACTTTGTCAAAAGTTGCTGAGGGATTGGGCAATATTGCTTCAGGATCTGGTGGTGGAGCAGCTGGTTCAGGAGGTGTTGGGTCCGTAGCAGGTGCTTCTGGAAGTGGATCTATAGCAGGCAGAGGTAATGGAGATGCATATATTAATATACAAACAGGAGCTGCAGACACAAGCATAGCAAGTCAGGCTAGTGCTTCCGATAAAAATGTCTCCATTTCTATTAATAATTCTACTACACAACAGAATAATGCTACTCATTCATTATGGCAATTAGAACAAATGGATATTTTAAGCTTGGCAAAAGATTTGTTCTTCCAACCAAAATGGGACGCTCTAAGCTCAGAAGAATATACTCAGTTAAGTGCTTTGTTTAAAAGAGTATTTGATAAGAAATTACCAAATAAAGAGGCATTGCCATTTTTACTTCAGTTCCCAGTAAAATTACCGGTGCCAGAGTTAAGTAAATTATTACTTGACAAGTCTCATCAAATTGAAACAGTAGAAATTGAATTATTGTGTAAGGCATTCAATATGATCAATTTTCATAACTATCTCGATAATTTTATTTTAGAGTCAGCAGGGGAGTCTAATACAATTAGACCTAAAAAAACAACAGATGTTCAAATATATGGAGGCGAAGACGAGCTGGTAATAAGTCATGTTAATAAATATTACAACAATGAGTTAATTATTAGTCCAAATATTGAATGTTTGCAAAGCTCTATCAAACTTAAAGGTCAATTATTATTAGAATTCTTTATCCAAAAAATTGATATTAAGAAAGAAGATGAATTAAGTTCTTTAAATACAATTTTATTAAATGAGTCAGATGAATTGAAACTTAAATTATGGAATAAGTTTAAGAAAATCAAGTTCAATCAATTGAATAATGAAGGTTATTCATATTTAAAATTACTCGCACAGTCGGCAGTATCTTTTGTGAATACCAATACAGGGGCGCAATTGTTTAATAAATTGATTGAATTAAAAATTAATGATTCTAAATCTATTTGTCTAGATGATGTGGTAAATTTTGCTGCAGAGAATATTTATTTTGGTCCAAAGAATGAGTATAGTGTTTCTTTAAAAGAATTATTTGTTAATGGGGAATTAGAAAATCTTGGTTATGTACAATCATTAATTGAAAGATTAGTTGCAGACAATATTGCACCAAAAGCAAAACTTGTTCAAATATTTAATTTAAATGAACAAGATTCTAAGAAAGAGGTATTTGACAAATTAAATTATCATTTGAATAAGACAAATACATCTCCAAGTGGAACACAATTGGCATTTGTATTATTGTATAAGCAATACGTAAATTCATAAATCTAGTATTTTATGGCAGAAGGACATGTAGATGTCAAAAGATACCAGATTATAAGTCTTTTGTACATTGTATTTATTTGCTTTTCGGTTATTAGTATCAAGATTTCTATTCTTGATTCTAATATGTATACTATCAAGTCTTTGCAGTCTATAGATAAAGAAGAATTGAAGAAGGTAGTGATTAGCAACAAGATTATAGATGATAATATTGCTTTATTAAACAAAAGCCCAAAAGCAGCTGCGTATTTAAAAATTAGAAGCAGACTAAAAGTTAGTAATCAAGTAATTACTGATGTATTAAAGCATGTGGATGATGAATTTGCAAAAAATAATACAAGTTTATCAAAGCAGTTTAATAGCAAGAATTTAATTGAAGAAATTTTGAAAAGTGAAAAAGGGGTAAAGGTTTTAGAAAAAGATTTATTTGAACTTTCTGACTTTATAAAAAAATCACCTTTTAAAATTCAAACTTCTTTAGACTCTCTAATACCTATTCAACCAAATGTTACTACTTTAAAAGGTAAAGTTGAGACATGGGAATACTACTTATTTATGCACAAACCTTCTGCAATTAGTTATATGCAGTTGGAAAGGATTAAACTTTTATTGACAAAAGCGCAATTGCTTTATCAAGAAGCTGCATTGGCGGAAATTGGATATCAACCAACTTATTTTTCTCAATTTAATCCCAAATTATATGTCTTAAAATCCAGCGTTAAAGAATATAAAGAAGAGGAGATTATTAAGCCAGGTCAAAAAGTAATTAGTGTTAATGATGAAGTTTTTGATGATTTATTTAAGAGAATTTTAGCGTCTTTACATACTGAAAATATTTTTGTAGGGTTAAATAATACTTTATTAAGCGATTTTGACTTTATGATGGGAAGAGATTTTGAAGTAGAAATTTTACCTAAAGTGAACATAAATAAAGTTAACAATAACTATAGGGTAGTGTTCAATAAGACCGGTGAATATATGTTAAGGTTTTATGATTTGAGAAAAGATAGAAAGGTCTTGTTTGAAAAGAGAATTATGGTTAATCCAATACCAGATCCTATTGTTAAGGTAAAAGGAGATAATCTGAATAATTATGTTATCAGTGTTAAGGATTTATTGAATGCAGAGAGATTGGAGGCGAAGTTAGAAATCAATAATTTAAATTATTTCCCAGGAAGAATAAATAGTTATAAAGTTATTAGAATTCATAATGGTAAAGAAGAAGAGTCGGTAAATAATTATGGTGAATTATTTCAGTCTCCTACTCAAAAAGTTATGGGTGCTTTGAAAAAGAATGATTTATTGATTTTTGACAATGTAAATATGTCTTTAGTAGATGGATCAACTAGAACTTCCGCACCTATTATATATAAAATAACCGATTAGATTAATGTTAGTGAAACTAAGTCATAAAAAAATACTATCAACTCTTTTTATAGGGTTTCTTAATGTCGTATTAGTAACTAATACTATTGCTCAGGATACACTATCTGGAGATTATAATAATCTTATTATTAAATCTGGCAAACATGTTATTAAAAGTGTGGTTAATTCAAAAGGTTTATTAAAAGTCGAAGCTGGAGCGCAAGTTGAATTTATTGAGCCCGGGATTTTAGTTTGCGTAGGTTCTGTTTCGATGGATGGAGAATTTAATAATAGAATTGATTTTTTTGGAAAAGCAGGTTATGAAGGAGTTGGCTTGGTTTTTAGAGGGATAGATTCTTCAATTGAAAGTAAAATTGTTATCAAAAATGTAAACTTCAAAAATTTACAATTACCGCTATTTTTTGATTTTGGTTGGAAAAGAAATAGGGTAAGTATTACGGACAATAATTTTATAAAAAATACTGGGAAGGTATCTGTAATTCAGGTTTTGAATCCTCCATTCAATTTCAATATCGATTCAACTTTCATAGAATTTAAAATTCAGAATAATGTATTCTCAGGTAATAATGCATCTATATATTTCGAGGATCTTAAAAGTGATCATATCGATTTAGAAATTTCCAATAATGTCTTTGTTGAGAATGCAGTTTATGGATTTAAAAATTATAATATATCAACAAATATTTTGTACGGGAGGGTTGATCAAATCTTTACAAGATTTACACCTAAAATTTCGAATAATAGTTTTGTAAATAATTACTTAATAGACAATTTATCAGACACAATTGTACATGCTGCAAATTTTGGTGTTTATGGGTCTGAGAAAACTTTTGATCTAAAACAAAATTTTCTAGGGTCTAATGATAAGAACAAAATAATTAAATCAATTTATGATCAAACATTAAATTATAATGCACCCAAAATAGAGTTTGAGCCATTTTTAAGTACTCCTGCTGAGAACAATCCTGGACATATTTACAAAATAGATGGGCTTGATAAGAAACAAATTGAAGATACATTAATTATCAAAGAAGCATTAAGTGGATTGATTTTAACCGCAAAT
>JACCDY010769336.1_pt1 | contig 12365 bp, 9 predicted proteins | sample 7446391 | NCBI WGS metagenome assembly JACCDY01 (sample SAMN15323451, study PRJNA562643) | freshwater metagenome | isolation source: river surface water | place: USA:Blue River Watershed | collected 2017-08-18 | reverse complement strand
TTTTATCAAACGACTTCTTCAAGAATTTGCTTGATTTCAACATCACTTGGAAGCCAACATCAGAGCACAAAGATGTCTTCGAAGGCAGCGACCGTGCAACCGGAACCGTAAAATACACCGGTACACGTGTTGACTTAATCTTCGGTTCAAACTCTGAACTTCGCGCCATCGCCGAAGTATACGCCTGTGCTGACGGCGAAGCAAAATTCATAAAGGATTTTGTTGCTGCTTGGAACAAAGTAATGAATCTGTGATTGGTACTAGGTAGCGGGTAGCGGGTAGCGGGTAGCGGGTAGCGGGTGGCAGGTAGCGGGTAGCGGGAGTTAGGCAACAATTGGGTTTACAACTCCCAGCTCCCCATTACCCAGCTCCCCATTACCCATTACCCATTACCCATTACCCATTACCCATTACCCATTACCCATTACCCATTACCCTCTACCAGCTACCCATTACCCTCTACCCTCTACCCTCTACCCTCTACCCTCTACCAGCTACCAGCTACCCAATTGTTTCTTACCTTTGCGGCATCATGAGCGAAGAAAACTACCCCTGCCCTTCATGCAAATGCGATTATGCCTACCCCCTTGATAATGTGTGGGTCTGTCCAGAATGTGCATTTGAATGGGACCCAAATTCAGATGAGTATGCAGCACCGTCTAACGAAATTATTGTAAAAGATTCATTAGGAAACCTATTGAAAAATGGCGACAGCGTGCAAATAATCAAAGACTTACCCGTAAAAGGCGCATCGAAAAGCATCAAAGTGGGCACAAAGGTCACCAACATAAAATTGGTTGACGGCGATCACAATATTGACTGTAAAATACCGGGTTTTGGGGCTATGGGATTAAAAAGTGAGTTTGTAAAGAAGATTTAATTATTTTTTACCAAATATTCGCACTACCTTGCGAGTGTGGAAATAGCCACAAATTTTAACTAGTATTTTAAATGAACTTGTACGTTTCAAACCTGAATTTTAGAACAGGTGACGATGAATTGATGCAGGCGTTCTCCGCGTATGGGAACGTAGCATCTGCCCGAATTATCAAAGACCGCGAAACCGGAAGATCTCGTGGATTTGGCTTTGTAGAAATGGACTCAGACGAGGAAGCGCAAGCTGCCATGACTGCGTTAAATGGATCTGAGCTGAACGAAAGAACAATCTCAGTTTCTGAAGCTAAAGAACGAACTGAAAGACCCGCTCGTGGCGGTTTCAATCAGAATCGCAATTCACGCTGGTAATTTTGACCCTCCAAGCCGCCCCCAAAAGGGCGGCTTTTTTCCCCTTCCCTAATAAAAACAATGGCTAAATCCCAAACCACATTCTCCAAAAAAGAAAAAGAAAAAAAGAAAATTCAAAAGCGCCAAGAGAAACAAGAAAAAATGGCTCAGCGCAAATTTGAGAACAATAAAGGTAAATCATTCGAAGACATGCTAGCTTATGTCGATGAGAATGGTAACATTTCAGATCGTCCAGCAGACCCTACCAAATTAGTAGAAATTCAGGCTGAAGACATCGGTACCAGCGGTTATCAAGTGGTACACAATGTAGTTACCAACACCCGTAAAGGAAAAATCACCTATTTTAACGACCAAAAAGGTTACGGCTTCATCCAAGATTATAAGTCGCAAGACCGTGTATTTGTTCACATGAGCAATCTTCCTCCCGATTGGAAACTAGACGTTGAGGTTGAATACGAAATAGAAAGAAGTCCTAAAGGTGAAGCGGCTATCAATGTTCGCAGAAAACAAGGTTAATATTTATCAATTTCAATGAACAATTTCGGGACTTCCCTCGTTGTTCATTAATGATATCGTCTTCAGGGAATAAAGGTTTTTACTTCAAAGAATTTGAACCAAAGAGCTTAGACCCTTTCGATGCTCTTTTCGATATTTTTAAAGAACTCATTACCCATACCTCAGGTGACTTTGATGAAGCCATCTCATGGTTGCGTGAGCTTGATAAAGAATACCAACTTACCGATGAAAATTATTCGGTAGATCAATTCATTGAAGACCTTAAAGATCGCGGTTACATTCGGGAAGAACTCGACAATCCCTCAGGTTCTGGCATGGGCATTACCGCTAAAACCGAACGCGCTATTAGACAAACCGCTTTAGATCAGATTTTTGGCAACCTCCATAAAAGCGGCGCCGGAAATCATAAAAGCAAAGCCGCCGGTGCAGGAGAAGAACTAACGGGCGAATTTAGAAGCTACCGCTTTGGCGATGGACTCGAACGCATTTCCATGACCGAAAGTCTGAGAAATGCTCAAATTCGCAAAGGACTGGGCGACATTAATCTCACTGAGGATGATTTAGTGGTGGAAGACACCAAATTTCAGACCCAAATGAGCACTGTGCTCATGATTGACATCAGTCACTCCATGATTCTTTACGGCGAAGATCGCATTACACCTGCAAAAAAGGTGGCAATGGCCTTAGCTGAATTGATTACGACGCGCTACCCCAAAGATTCTATTGATATTCTGGTGTTTGGAAACGATGCCTGGCGCATATCCATCAAAGACATCCCTTATCTAAAAGTTGGCCCTTACCATACCAATACGGTAGCTGGTTTGCAACTCGCTATGGATATCCTCCGAAGGAAGAAAAACACCCACAAACAAATCTTTATGATCACAGATGGTAAGCCCAGTTGTGTGAAAGAGCGCGATGGACGTTACTACATGAATAGCAATGGATTAGACCCCTATATTACGGAACAGTGCTACACTCAAGCTTCACAAGCCCGAAAACTTCACATTCCCATAACCACCTTCATGATTGCCCGTGACCCCTATCTGCAACAATTTGTCGATAAATTCACCGAAGCCAATCAAGGAAAGGCCTTCTACACCGGGCTCAAAGGCCTCGGTGAAATGATTTTTCAAGACTACGAAACAAACAGAAAAAAACGACTCAAATAATATGATTTCTACATTCGGCGAACTTAAAGCTTCAGGTTACACCCCAAAATCCATCAAAGATGAATTGCGCGAAAACCTCATTCGTAACATTCAATCTGGCATCAACTCTTTTGAAGGGGTACACGGCTTTGAAAAAACCGTCATTCCCGAATTGGAAAGAGCCATTTTATCAAGGCACAACATCAATTTCTTGGGACTTAGAGGTCAGGCAAAAACACGACTCGCTCGATTAATGGTCAATCTGTTAGATGAGTACATTCCCTATATTGAAGGTTCTGAAATCAACGACGACCCCTTTAACCCCATTTCCCGCTATGCCTATGAACTCATTGCCGAAAAAGGCGACAATACCCCCATTGCTTGGCTACACAGAAATGACCGTTTCACCGAAAAACTCGCCACACCTGACGTTACAGTGGCCGACCTCATTGGCGATGTAGATCCTATCAAAGCAGCCAATTTGAAATTGTCTTACGCCGATGATCGAGTGATTCACTACGGCATGATTCCTCGCTCGAACCGCTGTATTTTCGTGATCAATGAAATTCCCGATTTACAAGCACGTATTCAGGTATCGCTGTTCAATATTCTCCAAGAAGGTGACATTCAAATTCGCGGATTTAAACTCCGCCTTCCGTTAGACATTCAATTCATTTTCACGGCCAATCCCGAAGACTACACCAACCGTGGAAGCATCGTGACTCCGCTCAAAGACCGTATAGGTTCGCAAATATTGACCCACTACCCGGAGAGCGTTGAAATTGCGCGTAAAATATCCGCTCAGGAAGCAAAAATTCATACATCTCAATCAGAAGTAGTTCATGTGCCTGATTTTGCCTTAGACCTCTTGGAACAAATCATTTTTGAGGCGAGAAACAACGAGTACATTGACAACAAAAGCGGCGTGAGCGCTCGTATGAGCATATCCATGTTGGAAAACTTGGTGAGTACGGCTGAACGTCGAGCTTTGCTCAATAAAGAAAATCACACCACGGTTCGTTTGTCTGATTTTATGGGAATCATTCCCGCCATCACGGGCAAAGTTGAGCTGGTTTACGAAGGCGAACAAGAAGGTGCCACGTTTGTGGCTGAACAACTGCTAGGGTCTGCAATTAAAACTCTCTTTCCTTCTTTGTTTCCGAGGATTGAAAAGCTATCCAAAAAGACCGATTCAACACCCTATGATGAACTTCTCGCTGAACTAATTGCCGAAGGCGGACTCTTTCTCTACGACGACTGCGAAGATAGCGAATACACTGAATCCATCAATAAAATCACTGCCTTAAGCGATCTGATTACGCAATACCAACCCGAGTTCCCTGTAAAAGATCAACTTTTCCTTAAAGAATTCGTGTTGTGGGCTTTAGCAGAGCACCAAAAGTTGGGCAAGGAACGCATGAACAACGGCTTCGACTTTGGCGATTTGTTCTAAAAAAAAAAGGGATGTTTTCACATCCCTTTTTTTACTGAGTTATTATATTTTAGTTCAATATGATAGACTTAGTTGCAACACGCGCACCTTGTTTATCTAAAATTTCCAATCTGTAAACACCCAAAGAAGACCATGACTTCAAGTCTACTGTGTACACTTGCTGGCTAATATTTTGAGTGTATACTTCAGCACCTAAGCTGTTGTATACTTTAACTGTATATCCATTCAAGTCAGTTAGGTTACTAACATCAATAGTTAATTGATCTTGAGCAGGGTTTGGATAAACTTTCACCAACTGATTCTTAGAAATACTGTTAACTTTAACTGAGAATTTAACCATCAATGTATCAGTTACTGTAACACTTTTGGTCTCAACGCATGTATCAGCAATCGTTAATGAAACAGTGTTAGAAGTATCAATACAAACATTTGTGAAAGCGATGACTCTAAATGCCTGCTTATGATTTCTTAAACTTACTGATTTTACGTTTAACTCTTTTGTGTTAGCACCTACATACTTTGAACTTACGGTTGGTAACGCAACCAATCCTAAGTCGAAATCTGTCTCCCAAGTGAATTTGCTTGCAGTATCATTAACGCCTGCAGTAAATTTAACGTCTGAGCCAATGGTAACTGTCTCATTTTTAGGCTGCGAAGTAATCAAAGTACAAGCCTTGAAAATAGTATTCAATTTAGCCGTTGCACTGGTATCTTTACACCAACGAGTATTCACTAAACATCTATACAACTCTCCGTTGTTAGCCATAGTAATATTCAAAACTGATAAGGTATCGTTAGTAGAACCCTTTAAGTTTGCGTTATCGCTAAGATTTGTAAAGTTTGCGCCTTTAGAAATTTGCCAAGAATATTGAGCATCTAGGTCTGGGTATGAAACATCAAACGATGCATTTTCACCCGCCTTAAGGGTTACAGACTTTGGATTTACCGTAAAATCATCACAAATCACGAATGAACCAACTTTATTCAACAAGTTCGCAGAATAATCACTGCTTCCAATTAAATCTGTATTGGTAGATACTGGACGAAAATCAGGTGCTGTAGCGTTTTGTGGATCAATTAAAATCAAACCAGATTTATATTGAGCTTTATCAACTTGGTTAGCATTTCCAGCAAGTTTAATCCAAGCATCTAAACCAGAAGCAGTATTCTTTGAATCAACCTCGGCCAAACCCGTGTTAGTAGCACTTGAACTTGCTGCAGCCGCAGTGTTTGCGATGTAGTTATTTCTGAACAAGTTACCATTTTCGCTTATTGTACCAGCCTTAACACCAGCAGCTATTAATGTACTATCACCGTCAAACATGATGAAGTTTCTGTATCCCATGAAAATTGAATTGACAATACTCAATCGGCTATTTCTGCGAATACGTGCACCGCGACGGAAAGCACCTCTTCTTGTGCTACCTAAATCGCTGTAGGTTTTATCTAAAGCAACTGGACCAACACAAGTAATGTTAGAGAAGATTGGTGCAGTCAAAGGCAACTTACCAGAACCTGCTGCATCGTTATCACTTTCAAAAGTTTCAGAAGTAGAAGCTCCAGAAGCTGCATTCCATGATAAATCGTAATAGTTAGTATCACGTACAGCAATACCGAACTGAACTACACCTGTGTATCCAAAGTCAGTATCAAAATCGTCATCTGTAGTTTTGTAAGAAATGATTTTTTTGCAATTAACTTTACCTCCAAACCATTCGAAAGCGTCATCATTTCCGAAAGAACACTGAACGCCTTCAATTACAGTTCCAGAACCTAAAGATCCCATTGTCAATGAATTGACTTCCTTATTTGGTTCAAATGCAAGACCAGCGAATTCAATACGAACATATTTAACAGATCCACTGTTGTCCTTGTCATCATTTCCACCAAATTTACCCAATCCGTTATTTACAGAGACGTTATTGAAACCTTCCAATTGCACGTCCGTACCTTGGTTATTTACAGCTTTACCGCAGATAACCAAACCGCCCCAATCACCTCTGTCACGAGATCCAGCGGCTTTGTTTGAGGTCATAATTACAGGATTTGTGTTGGTTCCTTGAACATCAATTTGTCCACCTCTTTCAATAACTATCGTCGCGTAATTTTTTGGTGAAGCTTGAAGATCTGCTTGACCTCTGATAACAGTCCCCGCAGGAATAATTAATTTTCCACCATTTTCAACTACCAACATACTTTTCAATAAGTATACTGTTTTAGCATCTAATGTTAACGTAGAAGTAATTTTCTTAATACTTGAAGCATCATTTAAAGTTGTAGAATCAGTAGAAGTTGGATAACTAGCATTTTTCGGATTCCACTCGGCCCAACCCTTGGTCCAATCCTTTGATGCATCTCTGTGCAATGCACCAACAAAATTTACCTTTTCCAATGTTTGAGCTGCCAAAAACTGAGCGGCACAGGCACAAACGATTAAACTAAATTTTTTCATAATTATAAGGCGAAGATCTACCCGGCTTATAATTTTTGTGTGTCTGTAATGTTAACTTTTGATTAATAGCGCCCCAAAATAATATAAATGAATTCTTAAAATCAAAACCTTAGACTGTAGGTAACCGTAGCTTGCCGTCCATTAGTGAAACTGAAAAGTGTATTGTCTCCATCCTTATCTTGATCTGTCCAAGCTTTACTATCATATTTGCCATTCTTATTTAAGTCTTGGAAGAAAACTGACTTCTGAGCAATTAAATCTCCACATGTTAATTTGATTGTACCATATTTAGCATTTTTACCAAGGTCTTTGCCAATTTGTAAATCTAGAATACTTCTTCCAAATTCATAAATATCGGCACCAAATGGTTGCACTGTTTGAGCTACCCCAATGTATGCAATACGCTGCCCAATTTTGTTGAAACTTGTATTGATTTGCCAACCATTATTTTCGTAAAATAAACTCATATTCACGACATATGGACTCTGACCTTGTAGTGGTCTGTTATTATTGCTATTTGAGCCATCGTTAAATTCAACAGTTGAGCTGATTAATGCCAAGTTACCGTAAAGAGTAAGATATTTTAACCATTTAACTCCACGATTCAAACTACCCAAGTTTTTTCTTATCTCCAATTCCAATCCTAAATTTTTTGCCTTGCTTTCATTTCCATAGGTAAATGTTCTGATCAATGCTTGTGAAACATCCAAATTCACTTCAATTGGATTTAGAATCTCCTTATAGAATCCACCAATACTTATCATATCTTCTTTATTAGAAAAAAGTTCCCATCTGACATCCGCATTGTTGATAAATGCGCGTTTCAGGTTTGTATTACCTAGAATCTCTGAATTCAAACCGAAATTATAGAAAGCAAAAGGCGCCATTTCTCTTAATTCGGGTCTATTGACCGTTCTGTAATAAGCAAAACGAAGATTGCTCTTAGCTGAAATCGGTAAAATCATATTTACGGATGGCAACCAATCTGTGTTTACTCCCAAATCGCTCATCACTTTTCCAGAATTTCTAAAATACTCATTATTTAGGCTTTGTGTGAATTGTTCAACTCTCACCCCGTAAATCAACTTGAGAAAATTCACTTTAGTACCAGTTTTAAAGAACGGGATTTGATTTTCCATCATTGAATAACCCGCAAAAAGACTACTTCTTCCCTCATACAAATCTTTATCTATACCAGTTTTCTCTATCAAATAAATGGTCTTATCAGAAATTGCATTTGCTCCCAAATCTTGTTCGGGTAAATCTTTCGTGGGTAAATAACTACCAATAGGAGCATAAACAAACTGCCTACTGCTGAAGTCGCGTTGTCTGTTTTGAATAAAAACACCGCTTTTCACACTATTTACAATTCCACCTAAATCAAATCTATATTCATAATCGGTACTTGCCGAAATATTGTTTTCGTTCATAAAACTAAAAAATCTACCCGTACCTGCATTAAAAAATGCATTCAATACCAATTGTCTTGAATCAATATCATTATCTGGCAATGAGTAACTTGCAATTCTAAAATCTGGGGTAGATCGATAAGTATTACCGAAATTCAACAACCAACTTAATTTGCTTTTATTATTACCGAAACTATGTAAACCATTAATTTGACTGCTGAACAACCTATTGAAGTTAACCTGATTGGAATAACCCTCTCCAAACATATTGTTATCCGCATCTGTCATTCCTCTTCGAGAAATGGATCCAGCATCATAGGTTAAACTGAAAAGATTGCGAAAATCAATTTTATTCTTTTTGTTTAACTTGATACTAAAATTCAATACCCCTCCATTTTGAACGTTGGTTGTCAAAATGTCATCTTCAAAGTTCTTAGTAATGTAATTTGTACTATAATCGCGAGATACAATATTTCCTTCGCTCATTCTTGGCGAAATAGAATAATTCCAACTAAACAAAACTCCTGCTTGTTTTTTTCCAATATTGAATGGCTTACCCATTGAATAGGTGAAACGAGGAGCAGGTAAAATATTCACCTTTCTTAAGCTCCAATCATTATTGAACTTTTTTGTTTCTGACGCATTAAATTCTGGGTCAGCAGCAGCCGTGCCACCTTCAAATTGCATTTTAGGATCCAAGTTTGGAATCAACCTCTTTTTCGATGGTAATCCCAAATACTCCGAACCAGATAGGCTGAACACATCCATTGAATTAAAAGTGGTGATGCTGTTGTATTGAAGTCCAAAAGAAAAACTCTGGGTCATTTTTTCAGGAATACTCTTTGTATTAATCTGTATGATACCGCCACCAAAATCACCAATAACATCTGGTGTAGCACTTTTCACCACAACGATGTTATCCAATAAAGCTGCAGGAATAACATCAAATGAAAACGCTTTTCGATCGCTCTCAGTACTAGGCAATGGAGCACCATTTAGGTATCCCGCATTATAACGATCAAACATACCCCTAATGTTTGCAAACTTCCCCTCAGAAATTGTAGCTCCTGGAATTCTCTTGATTGCATCAGAAGTAGTCCTAATAGTTGTTTTTGCAAAATCTTCTGCACTTATTGATTCAACCATGCCTAAAGAAAGCTTTTTAGTTTGAATTGCCGCAGCTACAGAATTGTCTGTTGGCTTTTTCTTTTTAACAATATCAACTTGCCCAATTTTCTCTGCTTTGGTGACAATTGGATTGTAAAAGGTTTCTTTTCCAGACACAATCATTATGGTTTCAGTAATCATATCATAACCATCAGCTTCTACAGTTACAATTCTCTCACCAGCGTCCATACTCATTGAAAAGCGCCCCTCAACATCTGTAATAATTGTATCCTTTGCTCCAGAAACAGTAATTTTTACTCCTGATAGAACATTTCCAGATTCAGCTATAACGCGACCTAATAATAGCCCCTTTTCAGACTGTGAATAAAGACTCGACATACCTAAAAAGAATGCCAAAAACACTACCTTCAACCATGGATTTTGCATTCTGTAAAATTGATATTTGTGTGTTACATTAATATTAACTCAAGATTATCTTAAGTATAATTGCCCTTAGTTCTTTTTAAAAATGATCTACCGCATTTTAAAACAGATGGAATAAGTGTTTTTAATCAATAACTTTGTATTCAGTTAGCTGTTATTTACTTGAAATGAAATCTTTTGTTGCAATTATCTCTAGTTTCTTTTTTCTCATTTATTCATTGGTGGGTCAAGTTGGTATTGGTACCACTACCCCAGATGCCAGCGCACAATTGGATATCAGCAGCAGTTCTAAGGGACTTTTAACTCCCCGAATGACCTCAGCACAGAGAACCAGCATCTCAAATCCGGCAACCGGACTCTTGGTATTTCAAACCGACGGAATTTCGGGCTTCTATTATTACAACGGAAGTTCGTGGACCAACCTATCGAGCGCATCGGCCAGTTCAGTTCCCAGCGGCACTGTGGTTTCCTATGCCGGCAGCTCTGCTCCTTCGGGTTGGCTCCTTTGCGATGGATCTACAGTCAGCAGAAGCACCTATTCAGATTTATTTTCAGCTATTGGCACGGTTTACGGCTCAGGAAACGGTTCCACCACCTTCAATCTCCCAGATTTGCGGGGACGCACTGTTTTTGGATTGGACAACATGGGCGGTACGGCTGCCAACAGATTAACCACTACAGGCGGCATCAGTTCCAACAACTCTTTGGGCGCCACCGGCGGATCTCAAAGCATCACATTGTCAACCACCAATCTACCAGCACACAACCACACCTTCACCGGAACCCAGGTCACCACCTCATCTGATGCTCACACCCACAACTATCAAGACGCCTATTTCGCCGAAAACTTCAGTGGAGGAACCGGCGGTAGTGCCCGTTACGGAACAAGCGCCAACACTGATAACGACAACAATTTCTATTGGAGAACCTCCAGCAACACGCACAGCACCAGCCCCAGCAACATCGCCACGAGCTCTGAAAGCCACAGCCACACCGTCACCGCTTCAGGCAGCATCGGCAACACCGGCAACGGCACTGCCTTTTCGCCTTTAAATCCGGCAGTGGTTTTGAATTATATTATTAAGATTTAGCGTTTTTACTTCCCAATACAAAACCTACTAAAAATATTCCCTAATATCTCCTCAGTATCTATCTCGCCAGTGATTGAGGCCAAAGCGCGGATGCCGCTGCGCAAATGAAAAGATAAGAGGTCGCCGGTCATTTGGTATTCGATGCCTTCCAAAAGCTTGACTAACTCCTGCGAACATTGGTCAAGAGCGTCGGCGTGGCGCGCGTTGGTGACTACCGTTAAGCCATCCAAAGAACGCAATTCTGCCGTGAATCGCTGTGTCAGCTCTGCCGTTAATTGCTGTACCGATGAACGATCTTTGGCAACAACACGAAGCAATTCGCCTTCTTGCCTCTCATGTTCCATCATCAATTCAGAGGTGGAAAACGATTGAATGTCCCCAGAAAAAACATCCATTTTATTGGCAACTACCCAGATTCGTGTAGTCTTTTCGCGGAGCATTTTTAGGTCTGACTCAAATTCATCGAGGGTCAATTCTGACGGATCAAACAAATACAGTGTTGCGCCGCCCGCTTCGATGTGCTTGAAGGTGCGGTTGATACCCTCTCGTTCTATCGAATCGCTGGCCTCTCGGATGCCTGCCGTGTCAACCAAACGAATGCGTACATCTCCCAAATTCAAAACCTCTTCGATCGCATCGCGCGTGGTGCCCTTGATGTCGCTCACTATGGCCCGATCTTCGTTCAAAAGGGCATTGAAGAGCGTGCTTTTTCCGGCGTTGGGACGACCGGCTAGAACCAAAGTAAATCCTTTTTTCAAAGCATTTCCAAGGGCGAAAGAATCTCTCAAATGATCAACCCTTTGCTTCAAGTCAAGAACCAAGTTCTGCAGTTCAGCACGCGAAGCAAATTCAACGTCTTCCTCGCCAAAATCAAGTTCCAATTCTATCAAGGAAACAAACCAAAGCAACTTATCTCGCAGCTCTGCAATGTCTTTAGAAAACCCTCCACGAAGCTGCTTCAACGCCTGTTCGTGGGCAAACTTGTGCTCAGCAGCAATGACATCGGCAACGGCTTCGGCTTGCGCCAAATCAATCTTCCCGTTGAGAAAGGCTCTTTGGGTAAACTCACCGGGATCAGCCATCCGAATTCCCACCGACAACAAAGCTTTAAGCAAACGTTGCGCAATATAATCACTTCCGTGGTAGGCAATCTCCACCGAGTTTTCGCCGGTGTAACTTTTGCCATCCCTGAAAACCGTTATGAGCGACTCGTCTATAAGTCCCTCGTAATCAAAAATCCGCCTCAAAACCGCCCTGTGAGATTCAACCTCATTTAGGGGTTTCTTCAGCAATGCATTCACTTTCAGTAAACTTTCAGCACCAGAAACGCGTATTAGTCCAACAGCTCCAATACCCGATGCGGTGGCGATGGCGGCGATACAATCTTGGTGCTTCATGTTGCAAAAATACATCGAAAATATTAGTAACTTGCCGTATGCTCACCGATATAGAAATTGCGCAACAGGCCCAGTTAAAGCCTATTGCTGAAATAGCTCG
>JACCDY010521772.1_pt1 | contig 12366 bp, 16 predicted proteins | sample 7446391 | NCBI WGS metagenome assembly JACCDY01 (sample SAMN15323451, study PRJNA562643) | freshwater metagenome | isolation source: river surface water | place: USA:Blue River Watershed | collected 2017-08-18 | reverse complement strand
TCCTATCCGTTGGTTTCAATCTAGGATCCACTTTCGGAAGATGATTGGGATGGCTGGAAGGCAATCACTGCTGAATTAGGTGAGCGTGTACAACTTGTAGGCGATGATCTCTTTGTCACAAACCCAACTCGATTGGCGCGCGGAATTGAAGAGAAGACCGCAAATGCGCTCTTGGTTAAGGTCAATCAAATCGGAACTCTCACCGAGACACTGGATGCAGTCGCAATGGCGCATAAGAGCGGTTATCGCTCCATGATGAGCCATCGATCAGGTGAGACTGAAGATACGACAATCGCAGATCTTGCGGTTGCTGCATTGTGCGGACAAATCAAAACTGGCGCTCCTGCACGTAGCGAGCGCGTCGCTAAGTACAATCAGTTGCTAAGGATCGAAGAAGAACTTGGCTCACAGGCTAAGTACGCAGGTCGCGAAGCTTTTCCTCGATTTAGCGTCCGATAGACAGTTGTTGAAGAGCGCATTCCTGTAGCTAAGGAAGAAATAAGGAGTTGATATGAGGCGGCCAAAAATCTCGCTTCGTGGAGCTCTGGAAGATTTCGCAGAAAAACGCGGAATCTCCACGCGTTTACTCATTCTCTTCATAGTCTTATTCGTTGTAGCCGTAACACTTGCTCCGCCGACTCAACACTATTTTGCTCAACGCGCCCAGATCAGCGCACTGCAAGCAGACGTAGAATCCAATCGAAAGAAACTTGAAGAGGCTCGTGCCGAGCTACAGAGATGGCGTGATCCAGATTATGTGAAGTCACAAGCAAGAGATCGTCTTCACTTTGTACTTCCGGGCGAGCGCCAATACATCATTCTTGGTGTTAACTCTCAAATAGATGATTCGACAGGAACTGCAGCGCCCATTAATCAAGACTTTCCTCTAGGAATCCCTTGGTACTCCCGCGTTATTTCCTCCATAACCTCCGTAGGAATCGGCGCACCAACTCCGTGAGCGAGCAGCCGAATTCAAGTGATCTCACAGCTATAGAGATCCAACTTGGTCGCACCCCTCGAGATGTTCACGGGATCGCTTATCGCTGTCCATGTGGCAATCCAGCAGTCGTTGAAACGCCACCTCGCTTAAGCGATGGCTCTCCTTTTCCTACATTTTTCTATGCTACCTGTCCCAATCTCACTTCTGAGATCTCATCGCTCGAAAATTCAGAATTGATGTCAGAAATGAATGAGCGATTGCAGATCGACGCTGAATTATCTGGTGCATATAGAGCAGCTCATGATGACTACCTTGCCGCGCGCGCAGCTCTAGGTATTGATGTCCCAGAAATCGCAGATATTTCAGCGGGTGGAATGCCCGATCGCGTGAAGTGTCTTCACTCGCTTATTGCTCACTCTTTAGCCTCTGGAGAAGGAGTTAACCCTCTGGGAGATGAAGCGCTTGCTCGTTTGCCACAGTGGTGGCTTAATGGAAATTGCATTGAACGTCGCCAACAAGAAAGCGATCGTGATCAAGCATGACACGAGTAGCAGCCATAGATTGCGGCACCAATTCAATCCGACTTTTGATTGCAGATATTGAGGGGGAGAACTTCCGAGAGATCTATCGAACGATGGAGATAGTCAGACTTGGCCAAGGCGTTGATAAGACAAAGGCATTTCATCCTGATGCTTTGCATAGAACTCTGACTGCAGTCGCACAGTTCGCAGACGAAATCGCGCGACGGGGAGTTCAAAAGATCCGGTTCTGTGCAACGAGCGCAACTCGAGATGCAACCAATCGAGATCTTTTTATCGATGGCGTCAAAGCTCTGCTCGGAGTCGCACCAGAAGTCATCAGCGGCGAAGAAGAGGCTCGTCTTTCTTTTCTTGGGGCGACCAAGGAACTTAAAGGTTTTGGCGCTCCTTATTTGGTCATTGATATCGGCGGAGGATCAACCGAGTTTGTCTTTGGTTCCACAAGCGTTGAATCTGCCAAGAGTCAGAACATCGGTTGTGTCCGAATGAGCGAGCGACACTTCACCGCTCTTCCTCCCAGCGAGGGCGAAATTTCCAAAGCCAGAGTTGATATCGATGATGCAATCAAAGAGGCAGCCGAATTCGTACCCATCACTCAAGCAAAAACAGTTATCGCAGTTGCAGGAACCGCAACTACTGTCGCCGCAGCCGCACTCGAGCTTGAACAATATGATCGGTATTCAATTCATCTATCTCGAATTTCCGCTCAGGCCACGCATGAGATTGCCAACTCTTTCTTAGCCATGAGTCGTGACAATTTATCAGCGCTTCCATTTATGCATCCTGGTCGCATAGATGTGATTGCAGCCGGAGCTTTAGTCTTATCGCGGATTATGGAGTTCACTGGCGCCCCAGAGTTCGTCGCTTCAGAATCAGACATTCTTGATGGAATGGCGTGGTCACTTGCCAACTAATCCCGCACGGCTCGCTCCTACGATCCGTTCGCTAAAGCTTCTTGATCAACAGATTACACAGTGCGACGCATGTACCAGGCTTGTTCAGTGGCGGGAAGAAGTTGCCGTCACAAAACGCAAGGCGTACATGAATGAGAAGTATTGGGGCAAACCAATCACAGGTTTTGGACCTCGCGATGCGAAGTTGCTCATTATTGGACTTGCTCCAGGTGCGCATGGCGCTAATCGCACGGGAAGAGTTTTCACGGGTGATAGTTCGGGGGATTGGTTATACAGATCCCTCTTTAGAAATGGACTTGCAGCAATTGAAACAAGTACATCTCGCAATGACGGTCAGGAGTTGATCGATACGCGGATTGCATGCGCAGTTCGATGTGCACCTCCTGGCAACAAACCTCTTCCTTTGGAGGCGAGTACCTGCCAACCTTGGTTAGTGCGAGAGTTTGAGCTGCTCTTTCCGACAGTCCGTACCTACCTAGCTCTTGGTTCGATCGCGTGGAAGGCAACGCTCGATGTTCTTGCCGAGTTAGATGAAGAATTGCCGAGAAAGCGCCCAAAGTTCGGACACGGAGCCCAATTCAAGTTTCGCGGCAGTGATGGGAATACTAGATTGGTGATTGGGAGTTACCACCCTAGCCAACAGAATACTTTTACCGGAAAGCTCACGCGATCCCAATTGGATTCAGTGGTAAAAAAGGCAGGTAGATTTGCCCACGCAGGAACGCCCCTGTAGCCCAATGGCAGAGGCAGACGACTTAAAATCGTCCAAGTGTGGGTTCGACCCCCACCGGGGGCACCCGCAGTACTAGAGAACAGACAACTAAAGGAGAGCAATGAATAGTTCGAACCCAGTATTGGGCAAGGCATTCGGTCAAGAGAGACGTCGTGGTTACGCCTCGATGGGCTCTGTTGCAACGCCAGATAATCTAGAAGAGACATTTAACGCTCCGGCCGCATCGTCACTTCGCACTGGTCGCATGACCATGGATGATGTCGTTGCGCGTACCGGAATGCTCTTCGGAACTTCCATTCTTGTTGGTGCAGCAGCCTGGTACTTCAATCTTGGTGGCGGCGCACTACTCGTAGGTTTCATCGGTGGATTAGTCACCGCAATGATTGGCGTCTTTAGCAAAACGATTCGTCCAGCTGTGTATATGACATATGCAGTCTGCCAAGGCCTCGTGCTGGGAATCATCAGCAATACCTACGAGCTCTTCTATCCCGGCATCGTTCAACAAGCGATTGTTGCGACCATTGCAGCTTTCGTAGGAATGCTCTTCCTCTACAAGAGTGGTCGACTTCGTGCGACTCCGAAGTTCACACGGATGCTTCTTGGTGCAGCGCTTGGATATTTCGTTCTTGCACTCGGTAGCTTGATCGGATCTTTCTTCGGCCTTGGTGGCGGAATGGGACTCTACGGTCTTAGCGGATTTGGTCCACTCCTTGCGATTGCAGGTGTTGCAATTGCTTCCTTCTTCTTAATTCTTGATTTTGATCAGATCGAAGAGGGCGTTCGCGCCGGCGTTCCACAAGAAGAGTCATGGCGTGCGGGCTTCGGACTATTGATGACAATGGTCTGGCTCTATCTTGAAATACTTCGCTTGCTCGCAATCCTGCGCGGCAATAACGACTAGTTTAGGAATTACCCCTCATTTAACTGAGGTTTACCAGAATCTCCGAGACGAGCAGAATTTGTCTCGGGGATTCTTATTGCCACAATAATTGCCAGAGAGAAAACAGCGGCGCTTACCGCAATGGCCGTGCGATACGAGAAGTAATCAGAGATAAAGCCCAATAGAACTGGCCCCACCATCATTCCTGCATCTCCAGCCATCTGCCAGAAGGCGTAAACCTTTCCGCTCTTTCCTTTAATGACATCGCCGACAATCGCACCTGCTGAGGCAGCAAAGCCCGCGCCAAGGCCCATGACAATCATGGCGAGTAGATACATCGCAATGTTGGTCGAGACCATCAGAATCATGAGTGCAATCATGACGATTGTGAAGCCCGTAAGAATGACTGGCTTGCGACCATTTTTATCCGAGTACTTTCCGGCGCGCACCATGACTGTTCCTTGAGCAATCAGCGCGATTGTGAAACTCAAGCCAACAATGGATGCACTCGCACCGAGATCTTCAACAACAAAGAGCGGCAAGATTGAAGAACGCATGCCGAATAGAATCCAGCTGCCAAGAAATGCAAGAAAGAGCGAGTAAAGGTAAGGCTTAATCTGGAGCGCTTCCTTAATAGTCAATGCGCGCTCTTCTTTCTGAGCTTCAATCTTCGCGCCGAGTCGACTCTCATGGAGATAAATCAAGGAGACCGTTCCGGCAGCAATAAGAAGAGCTGAGTAGATAAAGAATGGAGCGCGTGGTGAGAGCGCAATAAGTGCACCACCGAATGCTGGGCCTGCGACTCCACCGGCAATAAATCCACCGTTGTAGAGCGATTGAGCTCGTCCACGTTGGCTATCTGAGACAACTCGCAGGATGAGCGCGCCGGCAGAGACAGAGAACATCGATGAACCAAGTCCACCAGCCGTACGGAAAAACAGTAGTTGTTCATAGTTTTGCGAGAGCCCAGCGAGGAGAGTGAAAATCGAGACCATAAAGAGGCCAAAACCCAAGACAACACGTTCGCCAAAGCGATCAACTAATTTGCCAGAGAAAAGCCCTGAAACAAAGCGCATGATTGCGAAAGAGGAGATGATCAAACCGATCAGAGTATTGGAGACCCCGAATGTCTTAGCGAAAATAGGGATAGCTGGAATGATTAAGCCGAATCCGACTGCGACAAGAAATGAGATTGCAGTCAGTACTGAGACCTCTTTTGGAAGTCCCTTAAATGGAGAGTTGATGCGAATTGTTATCCCAGCGCCTCTCCAGCAGCATCCTGCCGAGCAGTCGCGTGGCTGGCGCTATCTTGCAGAGGCTTCTCTTCCAGTGCGATAGCAAAGAAGAAAGCCAGAGCCACAACAGGGAATGCGACTAAGAAAACGGTATGGAAAGAACTCGAGAACGCTTCTAGTACTGCTGTCTGTACTTGAACGGGAAGGCTGGCAATCACCTGCGTGTTATTTGCCAACGTTTCAACAAGTGATGGGTCGAGCGCACCTAATTGGTCTGGATTAGTTGTACCAAGAGCGTTGAATTCACTCTTGAGGTTCTGAGATAAACGATCGCTGAGAATTGTTCCAAAGATTGCGGTTCCGAACGCTCCGCCGAGCGTGCGGAAGAAAGTATTGGACGATGTTGCGATTCCAAGATCCTTGAAATCAACCGCGTTCTGCAAGGCAATAACAATGGTCTGCATACACAGTCCAAGTCCACCGCCAACGATGACTGCATAAACTGCAATTTGCCAGTACGGAGTATCGACTTTCGCAGTACTCATCAAGAAGATACCGAGGCTCATAATCAGAGTTCCGGCAACAGGATAACGCTTGTATTTTCCAGTCTTAGTGATCATGCGACCACTTGTGATTGTGAATACCAAGATTCCAAGCATCAACGGAATCAATTTGAGTCCAGCCGATGTCGCAGAATTGCCTTGGATAATCTGAAGGTACAGCGGCAACATGATGATGGCGCCAAACATTCCGGCTCCGATGATGAAGCCAATAATTGAAGTCAGCGTGAAGGTGCGGTTCTTAAAGAGGGTCATGGGAAGAATCGGTTCGGTAGCTTTGAACTCCCAGAATACGAAGAGCGTTGCCAAGATTGCTCCACCCAGTAGCGCAGCGATTGTGCGATTGTCGCTCCAACCATTTTCTGGCCCGAGTACCGAGAGACCAACGAGCAGCGAAACGACAGCAGAGACCATCAAGATTGCGCCAAGGAAATCGATCTTATGTTCACGCTTTACTTTAGGAATATGTAGCACCATGGCTGTGACAATCATCGCGAGTAATCCAAAGGGAAGATTGATGTAGAAAATCCAGCGCCAACCAGTGATACCAAGGATTGTTTCGCGATCTGAGAAGAAGCCACCAAGAAGTGGGCCCGCAACAGAGGAAACTCCCCAGACAGCTCCGAAGAGCCCTTGGTACTTGCCGCGATCGCGAGGCGAGACGATGTCGCCCACGATCACAAAGGTGAGCCCCATCAAACCACCGGCGCCGATACCTTGAATCGCGCGAGTAATAATGAGTTGTTCCATCGATGTTGAAGCGCCTGCAAGGAATGAACCAAGTAAGAAGACAACGATTGAGAATTGATAGACCGGACGACGGCCATAAAGATCCGAAATTTTTCCATAGAGCGGAGTTGATGCTGTTGAAGTCAACAGATATGCAGTCACAACCCATGAGTAATGATTCAATCCATTGAAATCTTCGACGATGCTCTTGAGAGCAGTAGAAATGATTGTTTGATCCAGGGCCGCCAGCAGCATTCCTGTCATAAGGCTGCTCATTATGATGAGAATCTCGCGATGCGTGAGCGGCTTGGAATGATCTACTTTTTGGCGTCCGAACATAACTTCCTAACGTGAATTTTGATTAGAGACTCAAGGTTACTACCATATGGCGAATGAAGAGCGTCATCGCAGAGAATCTCGTCAAAACATATGACAAGGGAAAAGTAAAAGCTCTCAATAATCTGAGCCTAGATGTCGAAGAAGGCACAGTCCTAGGCGTACTTGGACCTAATGGCGCTGGAAAGACCACAACAGTCAGAATCCTTGCGACACTTCTCACACCTGATTCAGGACATGCAACTGTCGCAGGCATCGATGTAATTAAGAATCCTGATCAAGTCCGTGAAGTTATTGGTCTATCGGGCCAATACGCTGCTGTCGACGAAACGCTCACTGGCTGGGATAACTTGGTGATGTTTAGCCGTTTGTATCACTTGTCTCCATCTGCTTCGAAGAAGCGTGCAGAAGAGCTACTAGAACAGTTCTCACTGACCGATGCAGCAAAGCGTCCAATCCGAACATACTCCGGTGGTATGCGCCGACGCCTCGATCTTGCAGCTTCTCTGATTGTTCGACCAAAGATTCTTTTTCTTGACGAACCGACGACAGGTCTTGATCCTCGTGGTCGCCAAGAGATGTGGGGAGTCATTGAAGGATTGGTTAAGGATGGAACAACGCTTCTGCTGACGACCCAATACCTTGAAGAAGCAGATCAGTTAGCCGATGACATTGCAGTCATCGATAACGGAGAAGTTATAGCGCGAGGTTCCTCCGATGAACTTAAGCGCCAAGTTGGCGGCGAAAGACTAGAGATCGTTGCGGAATCTCAAGATCTCAAGAAAGTTACTGAGATCGTCGAAAAAATTAGCGGTGGAAAAGCGCTAGTAGAAGAGAATGCCCGCCAAGTCTCAGCTCCAGTAACAACTGGTTCCAAGGCCCTTATTGAGGCAGCCCGATCACTCGATGAAGCTGGCATTCATCCCCTCGATATCGGTTTGAAGCGCCCATCACTCGACGATGTCTTTATCTCACTTACTGGCCATGCAGCTGAAGATAAGAAGGAAGAAGAAGCAGTAGACCCACGCGCTCGAAAGAGGAAGAAGAAATGAAATACGCAATCTCTGACTCCCTCGTTGTAACAAAGCGCCAACTTCTTCAACTTATTCGCGTACCTGAGGTATTGATCTTCTCCACCATCCAGCCAGTTATGTTCGTCTTGCTCCTTAGATATGTCTTCGGTGGATCTATCTCAACTGGAATTCCAGGCGTGGATTACGTCCAACTTTTGATGCCGGGAATCTTTGTTCAGACTGTGGCTTTTACTCTTGCAGGCACTGCAGTAGGACTTGCAGAAGATATGCAGAAGGGTTTAATCGATCGCTTCCGCTCGCTTCCAATCTCACGTTCGGCTGTGGTCTTCGGACGCGCGCTCGGTGATAGCGCACTCAATATCGTTGTATTGGCCGTTATGGGATTAGCAGGATTTGTAGTCGGATGGAGGCCTTCCTCTGGTTTCTTCAATGTAGTGCTCGGCTTTGCATTCTTATTGCTGTTCGGATTTGCGATGTCATGGGTGGGAGTTCTGATTGGACTCTCAGTGCGTTCTGCTCGAGTCGCTAACGCCGCAGTCTTCATCGCAGTTTTCCCACTGACATTCCTCTCCAACGCTTTCGCACCAACCACGGGTATGCCTAAAGCGTTGCAGTACTTCGCGGAATGGAATCCTGTTTCCACGATGGTTGCGGGATGTCGCGAACTATTCGGCCTCCAGAATATCTTCGGAGTTACTGCGAACTCCTGGCCCAGCCAGAATCCGCTTGAGATGTCATTGATTTATATGGTCGTGATTATGGCGATTTTCATTCCGCTGAGCGTCCGCAAATACATCAATACCGCTTCAAAGTAAGGCCAACTAGATCTAGCTGTAGATTTCAGCCTTCAAGACTTTGACTGCAATCGTCTTTCCATTAGGCGCGGTGTACGACTTCTCATCTCCGACTTTTGCTCCCATGACTGCAGAACCCAACGGAGATTTCTCGCTATAGACATCGAGGTCTCCAGAGGAAATTTCGCGAGAGCCAAGGAGGAATTGCATCTCATCGCCCATGATCTCAACAGTGACTTTCATACCAGGAGCAATTACGCCATCTTCACTCGCGGGAGGAGTACCAATTTCTGCATTTTCTAACATGTGCTTGAGCTGACGAATACGCGCTTCTATCTTGCCTTGCTCTTCTCGAGCCGCGTGATAGCCGCCATTTTCTTTTAAGTCGCCTTCTGCGCGAGCTGACTCAATTTTCTTGACGATTTCAGAGCGACCCGTTGTTTCAAGGTGCGATAACTCAGCAGACAATCGATCTGCTGCTTCTTGTGTTAACCACGTCTTACTCATGAGGGCCTCAGAATACTTTCTTCACTGCTGAACTGCACGGCATTCCAGGACAGCGGCATTGACCGGCGTTACACGGGCTGGGATTGTGGTGGTGATTGTTACTGCGGGCTCTACAGAGGCTGGCACGCGATCTTCAATTTCGCCCACAACATTCTTGTCGTAATCACGGGCGAGCAAAGTGCAGCTCAGAGGAGTAGAGGGATCCCGTCGTTGTACGAGATAGGTAATATCGATTGAATCGTTCTTCTCATTCTGAAAACTAACGAGCGTTACTCGTATTTCGGGGTTTGAGTGATGCCATGCGCTCCAGAAGAGCCAGGGAAGCCCAACCAGCGCAACCACTAGGGCAATCAATCTCCATGATTTTCGCTCTTTGATGCCATATCTATCAGCCAACATCGCCTGCGTCTCTGCTGGGAGATGGGAGAAGTTGGCGCTCATGGCAGAATCATGTCATGGAACAACCCGTGTACGACGCTGGTATTGCTGGCTCAATGACCATGATCTTTCTAACTGTCGCGATGCTGATTTTGCTCCGCAGTTTTTATAAGCGTTGGAAGCGAATGGACGAGCGTCGCATAAACGATGAAACAAAGTAGAAGCGATAGTTATCAGAAGATTGGTTTTGGATTAGTCGTCATCATTCTCTCCGCGACCTTTATTCGATTAGGAATCTGGCAACTTGATAGGGCTGCAGAATTTAAAGAACTCCAGAAACCATATGTAGAGCAGCCTGTTACGACATTGAGTGAAGTCGCAGAGCCATCCTCGAATCTGGCAGATAGCGCCATCAATCGCATTGTCACCTTCTCGGGTCGCTATGTTGCACAGTTCGATGCGCCGGGACAAGTTGATCGTGACAAGAGAGTTGCAACCTGGCTAGTAGGTCTTCTAGAAGTCAACGGCGGCGGCGCGATACTTGTTGTGCGAAGTGCAGAGCAAGCAGAGATTCCCAAAGGGGAAGTCTTTCTGCAGGGCCGTTTATTTGTCCGACAGTTTGAAGATCGCGCTGCCAAATCTGGCGATGATTTAAGTCGACTCGACCCCTCTCTACTTCTAGCTACCTATGATCTTCCAGTCTTTGATGGATACGTGGTCGCAGACTCTGAGAGAGTTGACGGTCGAGAGATCTCACTTCCACGAGTCAAGGTTGACCCAGTCCGCCCGACTGTCCCCGGGTACTACTGGCAACATATTTCGTATGTTGTTGTTTGGTGGCTTATGGCCTTAGTAGTACTTTTTCTTCCGTTCTACGGTAGACGTTTGAAAAGAGAGCCCAGACTCAGCAAAGAAACGGAGCAATAGATGAATGGTGTAATCAAACGCTTTCGCTTCATGGCCTTTGCTGCCGGCATCATGTCGCTTCTGCTCTGGTTTGTCGAACTACCTGTCGTGTACTTGCTCGATAACCCTGATTTAGAGTCGAAAGTGAAGTGGATTCCCTTCGTTCACGGCTACGTCTACGCCTTCTATGTATTGGCAGCCATTCACTTCACTGCTAAAGCTCGCTTCACAATCAAGCGCATGATCCTCTTTATCTTGGCTGGAACCCTGCCTATTGCATCTTTCATCGCGGAACGGAGAGTCATGAGGGAATTTCCGCTGAAATGACGCTCCGTTCTCTCATCAAGTCCGCGCTCTATCCGATTTACGCGCGTCGACTTATGGCCCAACTCGACCTATCCCGCACGCCGCATCACATCGGGGTTATCCTCGATGGCAATCGCAGATGGGCAAAGGAGAATCCATCAAAGACGGGAGATACCTCCTCGTTACATGGCCATCGCGCCGGTGCAGAGAAGATCATCGAACTACTCGATTGGTGTGAAGAGACAGATATCAATGTTGTAACGCTCTGGCTCTTGTCCAGCGATAATCTCAAGCGCGGGGCCCAAGAATTGGAGCACCTGATCTCCATCATTGGAGAGACCGTTGATGATCTCAGCTCTACTGGACGTTGGAAGATACGCCCCGTAGGTTCCTTAGAGTTGCTCCCAGAATCACTGCGCGCCCGACTCAAGAGCGCAGAAGAGAAGACTTCAGGCATTGAAGGAATTACAGTCAATGTCGCAATCGGTTATGGCGGGCGCCTCGAAATTATCGATGCATTTAAAAAGTACCTTATTGAATCAGGCACGAGCGGGAAGAAGTTCTCCGAAATCGCTGATGAACTCACGGTGAACTCCCTTGATCAATATCTCTACACAGCTGGTCAGCCAGATCCTGAGTTAGTGATTAGAACTTCAGGAGAACAGAGGCTGGGTGGTTTTCTCTTGTGGCAGAGCCATCAATCCGAGTTCTATTTCTGCGAAGCCTATTGGCCAGATTTTCGTCGCGTTGATTTCCTTCGAGCTCTGCGCTCTTATGCAATGCGTGAACGCCGGTTGGGTAAGTAGAAAACCTCAACCTCAACTTGAGCGTGTCGCGTGATTTCAACGCTATGAAGTCTTACCTTTTTCTCGTGTCACTTCCCCGGCTTATTACGCATAATTCTCGGCGTTTGTAGGCCCTAGGAAAACAGAATAAGAAGGAGTTACTTGGCCCGCAGCAGCTCCGAAGGACGCAAGACTTATGTCCTCGATACCAGCGTCCTGCTTGCAGATCCCTCCGCTTTCTTCCGCTTCGACGAGCACGAAATCATCATCCCGATCGCAGTCATCGGCGAGCTCGAGACTAAACGCGATCATCCAGAATTGGGTTACTTTGCCCGTGCAGCCCTGCGCCAACTCGATGATTTACGTATCTCCCATGGCAGGCTCGATAAACCATTGAAAATCACTGCTTCTGGCGGCACTCTTTCAGTAGAACTTAATCACACAGATACTTCATCGTTGCCGCAGGGATTCTTACGCGACGGAACCAATGACTCGCGCATCCTGGCAGTCGCTCGAAACCTTGTAAGTGAAGGAAGAGATGTAGTTCTTGTGACCAAAGATCTACCACTTCGCGTTAAAGCTTCCTCAGTTGGAATTACGGCCGAGGAGTATCGCGCTGAACTTGCACCAAGTAGTGGTTGGACAGGAATGATCGATGCCACGGTGGGTAGCAAAGTGATTGATGCGCTCTACGCTGGAGAGAAAGTCACTGATCCAGTCGCAAAAGATCTTCCATGTCACACTGGCGTTGTTCTTCATTCGGAACGAGGCAGTGCACTGGCTCGAGTGA
>JACCDY010236106.1_pt1 | contig 12373 bp, 15 predicted proteins | sample 7446391 | NCBI WGS metagenome assembly JACCDY01 (sample SAMN15323451, study PRJNA562643) | freshwater metagenome | isolation source: river surface water | place: USA:Blue River Watershed | collected 2017-08-18 | reverse complement strand
GTTTAATACCGTATCATGGACTTCAGGCGACACCTGTTCTATTTCTTCTTTGACTCTAACTGTACCGGGAGCTTAATTATGGATATTGTTGATGCAATTAAAGTTCAAATTAGTGGTACTGGTGTAATTACTCCTAAAAAAGAAGAAGTTAAAAAGTGTAATAACGCTTGCGGTTGTCAGATCCCTACTGTTGAGCCTCCAAGGGATAGTGATAATCAACTTGTCAAGAATGGCCCAGGCGGATTGTGGTAGGGCGAACGGTGCCACCCGTGGTAACGACGGTGGGGCCATTGGAGCCGAAGGTGGTGCTGATGCTAGTGCCCATGTGAGACCTCAACTGTTTGCGATAACGCTGTATAGGCCTCTCCACTGCAATCACCAACAGCCAGGATAGGGCTAGGGTTGGGAGTAGGGCGGGGGAGTAGTGGGAACGGGATCTACTCCCCGTCTTCTCTAATTAGTAAATACTGATTGCCTCTAATTTGCTCGGTTCCATCATTCCAATTTGTCTCTAAAACAACGTCAATATAGTTGTTAGCTCCTGTTAGGCGTGCATACTTATAGTTAGCACTGGCTGTAATAATCTGAATCGTAACAGGCCCAACTAAATGCCTAAAAAATGTCCAGCCTGAAGTAGTTCGTTGCCCCGTGTTTGGATTAAAAAATGTCCCGCCGCCATATTTCACAGCGTATAAAGCTCCGGGGGTCAATCCCGCACTAGAAATCTCCCCTGTACCTGTAACTGTTATAGCCCCTAATGTAAGTGTCCCTAGACCTGTTGTATTGGACACCCAACCAGGGCGAAAAACCTGTTCAAAAGTAGCAGAGAAATTCCAAACGCCACTAACGCTATCTGTGTAAACAATCCAATCCCACGACCAAGTTTTGCAAACATACAAGCCGGAAGAAGTGACGCCATCGTATCTAAATTCAAACGGTTTACCTCGATTTACTTCTAAGAAATTTTGTAGTGTGTCTTTATCTTTTAGTACAGCATTTATAAAATAGCTTTTACGAGTATTGTTAAAAAAGTGGATCCTGCTCCTGTCTAGCACACCTCCTTTGCCTAGCTCAACTTTAGCCGCACGGGGGTCATAGGTAACGGCGTTGTTATAAAACTGCGTAATAGGAATAACAGGATAGATAGACATATAGTTTTTAGCTATTCACTTTATAGTTTAGGTTATATCATTTTATTAGAAGACTTTAATCGCTACCAACGTGTCCTAACGGGATGTATAATAGAATAACTATTGTAATTTTCAATAATTTCACTATTCTCATTATTGGAATAAACTTCATCCCAAATAACAGGATTTATTTCTAGTCTTTTACACACCGATCCTAAAACCCAATCTTCTCTTCGTATGTTATTAAATTCGTTATCAGGATCTCCAAATTTTCTATAACGCTGATAACGATTATAGAATCCTTTTTTATCGTCATACTTCAGATCTAGTAGTAAACCTGATTCTAATATTTTTATTATAGTAGTCCTAGATAGACCCATAGCTCCGCCAGCTACAAAATCAAATTTATAGTTTAAGTAAGGTATTACTATATTATGAACATCACCAAACCAGTCATAATCTGGAATTTCACAACTTTTCAATATGTAGCTATCAGGGTCAAGCTTAATAAATATTTTACTTTTCGATTCATTTAATAATAGTCTAAAATTTCTATCAGTAAATCGGCATCCTCCCGTAGGAGAAGATTTTAATCTTTCCCCAATAATAATTTTTAGATTAGTATTAAATTCTTTGGCTTGTCTAAGACTATGCTCATCACATGGGCCGTCTGCTATAGCAATAACTTCAACTCCCGGAAAGTATTTATTTAATTGCCAAGCAAGTCTAACTGCATATATTTCGTCTTTGAAAACAGAAAAGAAAAAACTATATGTATTCTCCAAATTCATAAAAATACCAAATTGCGTGATCTTGATCTTTAGATATACCTATATATAGACGATAAATAGAATTAGGTAAATAGCTAACATGAAAATGCACACGACCTTCTGAAGGAACATATTGGGGAAATTCAGAAGGTTCTGAATTTGAGGTTGTAACTACTGGGTCAGCAACAATAAAATTACCTACTTCAGCTTCCGGTAGAGCTTCTACAAGACCAGCACCTACAGAAATTCTTCCCCATCTTTCTAAACCTGTTGTGCTTAAACCCACCCAAATGTTTTCTTGCGTTGCGTTAACATAAAAATCAATGCCCACCCCTAATCTAGGATCGTAGAAGGGGGGATTAACAGGGGTAGAATCGCCTATGGTGAAATTTATTTTACTCATATACTAAGGAGGGGAAAGGTAAACAAAACGTCTTCCTGATGTACTAATAGTTAACCACTGTGTCGTATTTTTTGTTATTCCTATTACTATACTAGATGAAACTTGATCTATCAATAAGTTTAATCGACAAGAATTTATAGCGGTACTTTTAGGAACAGTAGAAGTGTTAAACAACAGACCGACGCCACAAGGTTCAGAATTTTTTGGTGTGTTACAACAACTATTAGGAATAGGCTCAGTAGTAATAATCGATAAAGGTTCTGAACATGATGGATAAGTTATAAAGTTTTTATATTTAAGTAAATTGCAATAAAATCTTATACAAGCTCCATGCCACGACGAATAATATTGTTTTAAGTTTATTGAGTAAGAAGCTTGGGAAGCGCTCCAAGAGCCTGACATAGGGCTACCTGGAATAACAAATTGAGTTTCTAGGTAATCTAAAGTTCGTTTTATATTTCTAAACGTGGTTGCTGGATCGCCTCCTGAGAGATTAGCTAATAACGCTGATTCGCCAATTAAAGCCTGGAAACCTGGATTATCGCCCCCGGTAGCTAAATTGTCACTGGCGAAATTATTTGGCGGTATCAATCCTGCTCGACTCGTGTATTTCTGATCCGCCCATTGCAGCCATCCCATAACAAGTTCTTTTAACCTGGAATCGCCTTTTTTAAGGAACCAAGATTTAGCGAGACGAAAAAGAATCTCAGCTTGATATTCTCCTGATGTAGCTAGAAAATCGTCCGTGTTAAAAATAAAAGTGTTAATGTCTTCTAAATCAATTTTATTTTGAGCATCCGACCAGTTATAAGCAGGAGTAAAAGGCCCAGATTCGCTAACAACTTTACCATAGTTATTCTTAGAATTTTCTAGAAAATCTAATATGTTATTCAGTTTTTCATTATCCGACCAAACTTGTAATGTGTACGGATCTTGATAACTGATGTGAGGTAAACCAATAACGGAATCTGTCAAATTTCCAGATTCAACAGTTCTAGAAAATGGAACTAAACCGGGAGTTTTGTATAAAACATCAGACGGGGAGTTATTTACTAATATATTTCCAGCGGCTAACGTTTTATTTATTAGAGTTCTAAATCTTACTCCTGATCGGTAAATTATATTAGGCATGGGTAAAGCTTCAGGAGTAATCTTATTAACCCACCAAAGATATACAACACTTCCAGATGCCACAATAATTTGAACAGTTTGTATATTAGCATTAGCATCTGGTGTAATACTACCTTGAGATGTGCCGTTTATAGGACTCCAGTTAAAAACACCCCAAGTTAGATTTAATAAACTCCAATCATTTACGCTAGTGGCGAAATCCCACCATCTACCCGATCCGTCTTGTAAACGAATAATAGAACTATTATTTTCTACTTTAATAAAGAAATTAAATGGTGTGCGACTACTGTAAGCTAGATCAACATTCAAAGTAGCTGTTTCATTTAATCGTAAAACTACGTTATCGGAAGTTAAACCATTATAGTTAATGCTTTGAGATTCATAAGTCCCCGTCCCGCTTATAAGCCCTCGCTCAATATTCCAAAGAACATTGTCCCATTTGTATAGGTTACTAGAATTGATAGTTCTTACATTAATTAAATTAGCCGCCCCTAATCTTATGTAATGTTTATATATTTTAGTCTCATCATTGCTATCAATAGACGTAGAAACAAAAAATTCTATTATGGAATTGTTAATATTCGCACTTAATTCAGAAGAAAAAGAGGTGGACGAAGTTACAGCTAATTCTAATAAAGTGTTTTGGATCGTCAATATAGAAGTTCCAGATACACTTCCAAATTGGTCTAAAGTGCCCGTGGAGATGCGAGATGTACTGTCACCTAGTAACTCAGTACCCGGATATTCATTGACGACTCCAGAGTTTTTTCTATAGATAATAGTCTGTTTAGTAAACAAACAAAGATTCAAATAGTCTGTTCTAGTAGAGTTAGCTAACGTATTCCACTGGGTTTCTGTTGAATTATGTTCGGCTAGTTTGCTATACAATTCCCACAACATAGGAATATAAGCAAAGGGGGCGTTTACTTGTCCTGCTGACAAAGTTCCTACAGTAGGATAAATTTCTTCTAACCTATTATCACCTTTAGTATCAAAAAGCCAATGCGGTAAATAAGTGCCTGTTCCAGGGGAGGAATTGTAATAATTATCAATTATTGCGTTTGCGTAATTGATTGCTCGATTTAACCAAATGTTTGATTGTGTGTATTCATAAGCATGAATACATGCGAGCGCTAAAGTAACTTGATCATATAAAGTACCATGCGTACTAGGTATAGGTTCAGAATGGCTATGGAGTGTACGACAAACTAGATTATTAGTTGAGTTAATTAAATAATTTCCAGTGTTACCCGTAAAATTTGTAAGGAACGTTGAGGCGTCGTTTAGCTTGCTTTCAATATCATCAGAATCGATTAGTGCAGCTAATTCGACACATTCACCTCTAATATCCTCAACAAAGGTAGCAGAAAACTCGTAATGCTTAAAACCTATGGGCGTTACAGTCCATTTTTCACAAAAATATAATTTTCTTTGTATTCCAGGATGGGGTTGCCAATAAAACGGCGTGACTCCTCCCCAGATAGATAACTGTTCGACAAGTTCATCAACTTCTTCTTTGCTCAGACCATTACGACGAATTGACCACTCAGCACGAGTTGGTTGGTTCGTAGAGACGCTATTATATGTATATCCGTCACCTAACGTTATTTCTAACGTGTGGTCTGGATACTGCTCTTGAGCGTTAAAATTAGGTGGTAGTACTAAAGTAGGATAGTTAGCCATAATTATAAGAATAAGTTTAATAGCGAGTAAGTATATTTCTCAATAGCTACTCAAAACAAAACCTCCTAAAGCACTCGCCGCAATAGGAAGTTTTGTTTCAACTGGAGGAGGTGCCAGCTATTAATAGTATGCCTTAATTGCAATCAGAATGTCAACAAATTCTTCACTAATATCAGACAACATATTGATATTGCCACCATAAGAAGGTCGTCCATTGAGACTAGGCATCAAAATAGCATTTTCATCGACATACATATAGGCGGCGACTTGATCTTCAATACCGTCATACATAAATATCAAATAACCTTGTCCTACTCTGGTAGCCGTGAGAACAAACTGACCACCATAGCCTGTAGGGATAGCGTACAAGATAGGTGAACCATCAGGCATAGTACCGTGGCACACGCGACTGATAACTACAGGACAATTCACAGACTGAGGGAACTGCTCATAGGATTGAGCGTAGGCGGCTCCTGGTAAAAGAACAGCGGCACTAGCCAGTAAACTAAAAATAATTTTTCTCATACTAAGTTCCTCAATAATGGTTATTTCCTCAAAAATAGAGAAAGCTGGGGAAGGAGGAAAACCCCAGCAATACACCATCAAGAGGAAACTGTACTTAGTATGCCCACCTAGTCGTTAAATTGGATCGCTTTAATCAAGCTATATTTTACTTCTTTGAGGGAAGCGAGAGCTTTAGCCGCCACAGTTAGGGATTCAGCTTTTTCTTCTTCAGTCAGAACTCGACCTTCAGCGGATTCGGAACTAAGAGCTTCAAGAGTCAGTTCGATACAATCTTCTAGCAATTCCAAAGCTTCGCCCATGTGCGCTTTGGCTTCATTGAGATCCGCGATAAGCCCATCTTTCTGAGATCTTAAAAAATAAGCTTGTAACCGAACGCGCTATTGAACTTATTCATGATCTAGGTATGCGGGCTATTGCTGAAGGGGTAGAGACTAAAGAGGATGCTGAGTGGTTGACTAATATAGGGTGTGATTTCGCTCAAGGGTATTTCTTTGGGATGCCCAGTATTGAGTTAGTGTAGCGTTTTGACCTTATTTGAAGGTGGGAGTTCTTTAATTGTGACACACTGTGCAGTGCTACTATAGATGAAGCCCCAATACAATCATATCAGTTATGCGCCGAATCGTTGGCTACAGTAGGGTTTCAAGCATGGAGCAGGCTGAGAACAGTCATGCCTTAGAGCAGCAAAATGAACGTCTTAGACAAGCAGGCGCACTAGAAATCATATCAGACATAGAGAGCGGATCCAAGTCTAACCGCAAAGAGTACAAGCAATTAATGAAAGATATAAAATCAGGGTTGGTGGGAGAAGTGATCATCACTCGTACTGATCGTCTCTCCAGAAGTCTAACCGATTTAAGGATCTTTGCAGACTTGTGTATGGAGCATGACTGTAATCTTAGAATACTTGATCAACAAATCGACCTCAGCACTCCACACGGTAAGTTTACCTTCAACATTATCGGTTCAGCCGCCGAATTAGAACTTGATATGCTCAAGTCAAGAGTCGAAGCGGGGCTTAGGCATTTCAGGGCTGAGAAGAGAGCACATGGAATAGTACCCTTTGGCTACGTTAGAAGAAACGATAAATACCACCCAAACACAGAACCCTACTACGACTCCGGTAAGACAGTCTGGGAAGTGGCTAAAGAAATTATAGAGGTATTTCTAGAAGAAGAAACGGTACGTGGAGCTTCGAGAGTACTGGGAAATAAATATGGCGCTCGAAGAAAAGAGTATAGTCCAGAAAAAGATTTTCCTAGAGAGGAAGGATTAAAATACTGGCTTGAGTCTCCAGTACTTCGGGGCCATGTCGCTTACTATTACAGATCGAGAAATAAAGAAACACAGGTTATTTTGAATCAGCATACTCGACTAATAACAGAAGAAGAGTCACTAGAAATCAACCGTATCCTCTCACAACATCGTGGCGGAAGGAAAATGAGTGAGAGGTCAGAATTAGCAGGGCTGATTATTTGTGCTAAGTGTGGGACTAAAGCTAGGGCATTTAGGTATAAATCAAAATCTTATGGTGGCGGTAAGCCCTCAAAAATTCGGAAATACCCCAAGGTCGTGTGGAGATGTAAATTAGCTTATGAAGCCGTACAAGGTTGTGTCAGACAACCAGGGATACGTGACGAAATAATTCAAGCTGAAGTTATAAAAGCGTTGACTCAAAAAGCTAATAAAATAGTTAACGCCCCAATATCGGATGAACCCATCGTAGATACCCCTGAAATTATCAATCTCAAAAATTCAATAAACTCTTTGTTATCTATGGGTCAATCTCAAGCGATTATAAATGCTAGAAAAGAGCTTGAGTCAGAGTTAGAATCTTTGTATGCAATCGCACACGAAAAGGGTCAGTACGGTTCTATTCTTAAAAACGATTTAATTGAACTAAGAGAAGCCGCCGCCGACCCAGACTTTTGGATAGAGCTATCTCAGTCGGATCGGCGGAAGTTATTTAATCGATTTGTACACTCCGTAGTCATAGAAGACGGAGTAATTGTTGACGTTAAGCTACACGTTTGTTGACAGGAAATTCTAGGACAGGGGGATTAGATGTCCCTAGATTTTTCTTTTTTTCTATGTGCTTTCTTAGCAAAGCGTGAAATTCTTGATCTTTCATTTTTACCTCCTATGCAGACCGCTTAAGAGTTAGATTTTCAATCGCACGGAAGAAACCACGACTAATTAGTTTTCCAACTTTGGCTTTTACTGTATCCATTTTTAGGACTTTATCTTTGGTTTTTCCGGTAGGCGTAACGTCTTCCGCTGCCCAATTCTCAATAAAAGCTGTCATCTCTTCAGGCCCAAACTCTTCTTCTTCGTTTAGACCAACACCATCAATATACAAAGCCCAGAAACAATAATCTTGATCGGTGATAAATCCACTTACCCAGAAATCTCGTAGCATCTGCTTATTGATTGAACGAGTGCCTGAGTATTCAACGTTAACCTTTGGTGTCTTATCAGCTAGATGCGCGATTGCAGCTTCTTTGCTAAATTCAATTACATTGGTTTCTTGATTATCAGTCGCGTACATAATTAATTAATCTCCTTATTTGAAAAATCGCAAAGATGCCTCTTTAACTAGAGCTTTAGCATAATCAGATTTTAGATCCATTGTTTTTTTAACTCATTCTTAAGTTCAGCATCAGTCATGTGTTTAGGGTGCATACTTTCTCCATGTAGTTAAGCTACTTTAGTTAAATCAATCAGGGAACTCTCATAGCAATGTTTAGCATAGTTAGCTAGTAACACTGCATCTGCCCAGTTAGGATTAGGAGTATTAAATACTCCTTCCCTTGACTTATGAGGTGGACAAATCTTTTGCCAAGAATTAGGGAATAGCTCTTGGACTGTTGCGATCGCGGCAGCATCAATTAACTTGGTTTTTTCATTTTTGTCGGATACACCTTTACCTGCTCCGTGTAGATTAGGGTATATACGTTTCCAAGTTTGAGGTGTAGCTTTTCCGTAATCAACTAATTTTATACAACCTTTGGTAGAAGCTACGGCTTGGTGAAGGGCGGCATAAGTAACCATTAACTGAGCGATTCCTGTGGCAGATGTACGGCCTTGTTCACTAACCTCTTCAATACACATGAAGATATCTAGATCCCAAGTAAGTAGACCGACTCGGATGATGGAATCTAACTCACTAAAGTCGATAATCTTTTTGATCTTATATTTACCCTTCACCTTATTAGTTAGTTGTCTGGTAGTAGCAGGAAAAGGCGCGATCCATTCAATATCACCACCATCTGCTGTGAGAAGGGCGATTGCTCCACTAAAACCTGGGTCTGCTCCTGCAAAACGTACCATCTGAATCTTCAACCTCTAAGTTGTATTCCCACCTTGTTACACTACAATAGCACAACAGGGTGGGATTGTGTCTAGAACTTTCCTGTATGACCAAAGCCGCCGTCACTACGAATAGTGTCGTCTAGTTCATCTACCTCTACAATTTCAGGATAAAGAACAGGCCGCACAACCATTTGGGTTAGCTTGGAGTAGGGTTCTACGGTATATGGCTTATCACTGGCGTTATATAGAATAACTTTCAATTCCCCGACATAACCATGATCGATAAGACCCCCAAGTACCGTAATACCATTCTTCCAAGCTAGTCCCGACTTATCAACAAATTGAATATCATAACCAGCTTCTACAGTGGCGGCGATACCAGTAGAGATTAGTCGGCGTTGACCAGGTTCGATCACATGCACAATATCATCAGAAAATAGGTCGGCTCCTGAATCGGTATCGTGAGCACGAACAGGTAGTTTAGCGGTTTCCGTCAGACGTTTTACTTTGATTTGCATTTGTCCTCCTTAATTATTAATAATCATAAACGCACGATCAAGTGGAACGAATGAGTTTAGTTGATAAAGATCCCCTAAACAATCAGACGCTACATTCCAGAAGTATTCAGCCTCTTCAATAGCACCTGCTTGAAGTAAAGCTACATAAACGTCTCTAGCATCTTCAATAGTCTTAGAATAAGATTCTTTATTGAATGATCGAAGGATAACTTGATCATTCATAGTAAAGGTCGCTTTGACTTTTGCTTCTAGATTGTTCTCTTTTGTTTCAGGGTATTCGCTCATTAACATGCAGCGCCCTCCTTTGAGTACATAAACGAGTTTAACACAGAAATGGAAGTTTCAACCCTTTGGCGGAAACCTCTTTAAGTAGTCTTGCTTCTCTAGAGCTGCTAATGAATCATATTTACAAGACATAGTTTCGTTATAAAAACTACCGTCTAGAAAGGGTAATTCACAATCCGGATCAACTTGAACATCGAATCAGTAGTCAAAAAACCAATCTTTATATTTATTGAGAGTGGCCGAGTATTCCAATAGCATAAACCATGTCTCAAAGTCACCTTGAGTATTATAATCTTTCATGATTTTCCTCCTTGAGTGGTTATTCGTCTATGCCAGTAATAACATAACACTAGCATAGACGATTTTAGTTGAACTTTCAACCTTACCTAATTGGACAACCAGAACTAGCGCATCCTGCTCCTAGGTCAACAGCATCAATGTCGATATCATCCTCAAGATCTTTCCGTTCTTCCTTAGCCATCAGTTCTTCATCTACCATGAACGTAGTGCGTCCATTGATAGTGGTAATGTAGTTAGGATCGAACTGATCAACCAACCTATAGTATTCATCCTCAGTGATATCTTCATAAGGTAAAAGAGGATAACTACCATTGAAGTAAGAGAACATAGATGCCGTTACATAACTATCCCAGTTTTTGTTAATCCATTCGGCTACATCGTCCCACTCATGATCCTTAACCGTGATAGTCGATGATGGCATGTGATCAGTATAGTTGACTGCAAAAGACTTCACATTTTCTAATTGCTCGATTGCGGAAACCGTACCCCCTGCAACTTTGGCAGGAGATTTAATAGGAAAGTCAAACGTTACTGCATTGGATGCGAAGAAAATTTCATCCTTTTGTTCGTCGGTCATGTCATTAAACAGATCGATACGATTCCACACCGTTAGATTAGTATTGTCAGGTGCAATAAGACGGTTTAAGTCGTAATCCTTAGGGTTCCAAGGGAATCCTTGAATCTTTAGAGTCCTAGCCAGGGCATCGGTAGTGGCCATCTGGATACGGCGAATATAGTATGGTGCCCAATCCCAGTGGAGTCCGTCCGTGCTGCCAAAGACTTTAGATCCTGTTCCTTCGGGTTTAATAGTTGTAACTAACAGCGGTCGAGGAACACCCAAAACTTCGGCGTAGCGGGTAGCTTCATCGTTAGCCCAAGCATTCATGGACTTTTGAAGATTGACAACTTCAGGAGAAGCTGTAGTCCAATCTAATAGATCGAATAACATTCTCCAACCTGTTGCACTCACACCTAATAAACGCTCCTCAATTTGAGTATCATTTAACTCAGGTCGGGGCATGGTTACACAAGTTTGTCGCAAGCCGATACGCACCGTTAGACGAACTGCGGCTTCTAGTAGTTCATAATCCAGCTTACTGTCTACAACAAAATTCTGAAGGGGAATAGTAGTTAGATTACAAAAACTAACGCCATAACCACAATCTTCAAGCTTTTCACTGTAGCCTGCCGAGAGAACGATCTCATGACATGGGTTAGTACAAACGTCGCAATAACGTTGCCAAATTTCATTGGTAGGACATTCAGGACGATGCTCTCGAACGGCTTTCCATCGCTTAGCTACCATCGCTAAGAAATTGTTAAACCCTGGTTCGCCCTCATAACGAACAACTTCAAAACGAGATTTTAACCATTCTACGGAAGGTTTGTATTTATCAATAATTGAATTGATTTCATTCCAAGAAGCATCAGGATTAGATTCAAGGAAAGACCGCAACTCATGTAGTCCCTTCACGCCAATACATTCAGTATTATTGGATTGAATCCGATATTGCTTGTGGGCTAATTCGGGATTGGTAAACAACCCTCGCTTAGCATTAGCGCAAAGATCATCTCCTTCCTCAAACAAACAGATGAGAGCAGAGCGGCGGCTACTCCCGGCAACGACGCCTTTTGCTATACAGTCCGCGATATCCATACAATCAATGCTTCGTAGCTTGTTGCTAGGACACTCTTGAATAACACGAAACACATCTTCAATGATGCCCTTCAAAGCATCAGGGCCAGAGGCAGTACCACCGAACCCGTAGATGCGTTCGCCCATCGGACGAATAGAATCTACATTGTATTGAATATATTCGGGTGGACACTCTTCAAAGAAAGCTGCATTTAACAAATATTTTAGTGCATCAATCCAACCTTGGCGACTATCCCCTACAAAAACTTTCCAAGTCTTAGTCATTTTTTCATCGTTATTCTCAATGACTTGACAATAAGTGTCTTCAATACGATTACTAGAAAGTCTGGGAATGTAGTTTTCAAAACTTAAAGAAACGCCTTGAAGATTAACTTCAGGTAGTTTTTCAATGTCAGAACTAAATACTCGATAGCCTACCCCTGTACCTAGCATCAACAATTCAAAAATTGTAGTAAATGCCGATACTCGATTAATAGCCAATGCTGAACAATTAAAAGAACCTGCGGGATGTCTTTCAGTTACGGGAGTTCCACCCACCCACATGCTTCGACCACTAGGAAAAGCTAAAAAGTTATTCATATAATCGAACATCATAGCCCGATCATTTTCTAGATTCGGGTCAATCTTAGGAGTATTGAAAGCTAATCCAATATTATAAT
>JACCDY011141348.1_pt1 | contig 12377 bp, 19 predicted proteins | sample 7446391 | NCBI WGS metagenome assembly JACCDY01 (sample SAMN15323451, study PRJNA562643) | freshwater metagenome | isolation source: river surface water | place: USA:Blue River Watershed | collected 2017-08-18 | reverse complement strand
AGTGTAAGGCATAGGATTTGCAGGTCCTCCCATCTCATTATGGATTATATCAAACAATTGATTAATCACTAAACTCTCAAAGTCTTCTTGGTCTGGATAATACTCCCAGTCCTCAAACATTTCAGTTGTGGGAGCAAGTGTGAGAGTTCTGGTGTAAGTTACTGTGACTGCTTTGAGTTGGATTTTAGTCATTTCAGTTCTCCCACCCATCAAAGTATGTTGTGAAAAAGTTGAAACTGAAACTAACCTTACCAACTTGAAAATCTGCTCCAAACAAAGAAGTAGAAGTGAAAAATGAGAGTAGGATGTGTAATCCACCATTACTATGAACTAAACTACTGGGGTTCTCATAATTCACCCACAGGAATGAACGATTTTTGATGATACCAAACTGCCAAGTGCGGTCAGTATCACTATCATCCCATACTTTTTTATCGTGTTGAAAGAGTTTCATCAGGTGTCTGTGTCTATGAAGTCATTATAGACCAAAAAAGGGTCTCCGTGAAGACCCCTTGTGCCAGTTCTTTAAGTGTCTGATTATTTTGTGAGGTTCAAAATATAAAGACCATTTTGCCAAAGATTTAACAGTTCTTGAGTTTTTTGTTTACCTGTCATATCAATAACTTCACAAGAAGAATATCCCAAACGAGCAGACAGTTCAACAAGAGGTTCAACCCAGGAAGAAACAATAATATCTTCAATAATTAAACTACCACCATCTTTTAGTTTAGAAAAATATCTCATCATCAAAAGAACAAATGATTCAAGTGTATGGGGACCATCATCAATAATCAAATCAAAAAATTTATCAGGAAATAAAGAAGATTTCTCCAAAGAATACATATCACCGATCACAGTAAAAACACCAAAAACGTGATTATAATATCCAAAATCAATATCCGCACCATAAATTTCAGATTTTTCGTGAAAATAATCTTTCCAAAGTTTCAAAGATCCTCCAGTTTCTACACCAATTTCCATCATAGTAATTGGAGTTTCTTTATATTTTTTCAAAAAATTATTATAAAAGTTATCAATATATCCAAGTCTATCTTTATCTGATGTGTAGGTGTTTGAATGAAAGAGATCTGAGAGAAGTTTATTACTCATTTTACTTATAAATTAAATTTTGTACTTAGAATTATTATAGTTCATAATATAAAAAATATCAAATATTCCAGATACCAGTAATCGTATCAATATCTGCTTTCCTAAACAACCAAGTAGAACTTGGATTATAGTTATAAGACATCACAGTATCATTTGTGCTTTCACCATACCACACATCATTATCATTATCATCAAATGGATGCTCCATTCCAAGAAAGTGACCGAACTCGTGAAGATAGATCCATTTTTTTGAAGATACTGGATTTGTTTTTACATAAATGTCCCAGACATTACCAATAGGGGAAACATATGGGACAGCAAGTCCAACATAAGTCGGTTCATTTGCGATTAATGGTGTTTCATAAAACTTAAGTTCTGCGTTCCTTTGCTTTCTTGTTACTTTAAAATCAATACCAATTAGATTTTCTGTAAAGGAAAGCATATCAAGAATGAATCCTTTTGGTTCACAAGATTTATGAATAAATGTTTTTACTAAACCATCCTCAAAAATAGGTTTAGTAAAATTATAATATTGTGACGAAATCAATTCAACTACCATACTTTTCCTCAACTTCTTTCACCCGTTCCATAAAACTATCTTCTCCGTGGTCTCCAGAATAAAGACGGTCAATGTGGTACATAATGTCTGCCATCTTGTGTAGATAATGAACCTGTTCTTCAAGATACTCAATCACTTCTGGACTGTAGTTGTAAGAATATCCATCCTCATCTTCTTTACTGTTGCTTGCAATCTCTTCCTCCAAATCCCTAGCAAACTGAGAGACCTGAAAGTAGCAGTAATCTCCAAAGTGTCCTCCGCTCATTCTATCATCTCCGATGGTTGTGAATAAAATAGTTGATCTCTCCAGTTTCTTCCAGCAATATCAAAAGTAAAACCTACTCTACCAATAGAAAAAAGAAATGAAAATAACTTACCATAACCCATAGAGATTTGTAGATAAGGGAATTCAATCCATTTACCATATTCACCATAATCAAACGCAACTTGAAGAAATGAATATCTTTTTGTTGTTAGAAATGTGAAATAATATTCAGTCCCATAATCATTTCTAATTCCATATTGGAAGATTTTCATCCCTTTAGTTCCTCTGCAAGTTGTAAAATATCATTCTTATCCAATACGATAAGATCATTTTGTGCCGTATAAAACTTTACATACCCAGCAGCAAGAGAAAGAATAGCAGCAACTAACTTTTCTTCGGTATCAGCACCTTGGTTGTTTCGCTGATCCCACACCAAACTCATAAACTCTTTTGCTCTATCGCTCATTTTCCTTCCTCAATATTCGTCAGTTCTTCTTCAGTCAGCACAGTTCCCATCGGTCCTCTTTGAAGACGGGCAATATCTTCATCACGCACTTTCCACTCTTCAAACTTACTGTGAAGGTCTTCATCCATCGTTAGTTCATATTCACTACAAACCTTACGTTGTTCTTCAAAAGATACCCAGTCATTAAAGACCAAAGACATCGCACCACTACGGATATTTGCAGGAGACATACCAACACACAACATAAACTTCTCAAACAGTTTGAAATACTGTTTAGCATTCAAGTCTGCAGCAGGAGCAGTAATCAAGTAGTGTTCTTCGGGGATAAAGTCATCATCAGAGAACGATGAACCATATCCAGTAGGTGTCCAAGTAGAATCAAAAGAAAATTTGACTGTTGCGTCGTAAGTCATAGTGAAAATGTTTCAATGTACATATGATAAAACCTCCTCAATCAAAAGTCAAGGAGGTGTGTCACAGTTGTTAAAGTGGTTAGTCTCTCTGCTTCCAGTCTCCTTCATTATCACGACTAAAGAAGTCTACAATATCATCAGCACTATCAAATCGCGAACGATGATTTGATGGGTCAGGATCACCAAGGTCAAGAGCATTTAGAAACCCATCTAAACTATCTTCAGACATATTTGGATTCATCGCTTTTCTTCTGGCACTTCTTAAGATAGTTGCAGCACTTCTATTTGCTTTTGCAAGTTTCTCTGCCCAGATGATATCATTTAATTCTACCGTTTCACCTTTTACGATTCTATCACAAATATTTTCCAAACGAAGTCTGTAAGCTGTAGATAGCATAAGTATCACCAGATATAGTGTTATTTATTCCTTTCTTCAAACTCCTTCATCAACTCTTCAGCAAGTTTCATAGAACGACGATGCATAGAATATCTAACCCAAGGTGTTTTTGGGTTATTCATCAACCACCATTTAAATATTAGAAACTTATTCTTTGCTATTTGTGATATAAAAACAACTGCTTTAGCAATAGACTGATCAGTTACAATCAAATACCCAGCACAAGCAAATATAATAAAGTAAATATACGTTGGACTCATTTTCTAAGTGTTTTGAGATATTCTAGCACAATTTCACGAACCTGTAGGAGTTCGTTGTAACACTTTTGATTGTGAGCACAGTTTCGAAGTTCTGCATCTGGTTTTAGTACACTCTCTTCAAAAAGAGTCAATCCACGATTCCATTTATCTTCTTGAGTTTCTTCGTTCATCTTTAAGTATTTTAACTGGACAAAAAGGAATGGTTTTCCTATTCTGATACTATTTAATGTAGTTTAAATTTCAGTCCCAGCTAATGTTTTGAACAAGAAACCCAGGCATCACATAAGTCCAAGCACCAAGTTCTTGGTTACCACCAATTTTGTAATCCCATTTATACTCATATTTGTTATGACTATCCCAAGTCATATAACCTTTTTCTTTATCAAACCGACCTTTAATAGTCAGACCGTGTTTATTTGAGTAGATGTTACGAGTTCTCAAAGCACCACCCTTTTCACGTGTTTCAATTACCACACAGGTATCGGGATAAGTTTGAATACCTGCTTCAAGTACACAAGGGGTTTCATATCGAAATGGACGATATGTTTCTCCAGCAATCACAGGAGAAGAAAACAAAAGTGTAGAAAGAATCAAAAGTTTTTTCATGTGTTTAACCTCAAAAAAAGAACTCATTTCATAATATCCCAGTGTTCATTACCCTCTTTTGCGATCCAAAAGCAGTATTTACGATTGATTGATACTACAAAGAACTGAGTTTCATTTTCTTGTTCGACTTCCATAGCGTGTAGAGAATCCATTTGATTTACAAAGCGATTCTTTGCTTTGGAACTTTTTGGAATTACGTTAATGAAACGTTTCTTAGTCTTAAGAGCTTTCATAGAGATCATGATTTTTCAACCCTCACAAAGGTTATTATACAGAGTTTTGATAGGGTTGTCAAGTTAGAAAAAAGAGTTTATAATGACTTGTGTAAGTCTCACTCCCCAGTTCATAAGGACCATAAAGGACCCCACAAACAGCAGTCTGTCTAAACTTGAGTACTTCAAGGTGTTTGGTGTAACTGTGAATACTATAAGACCTCCAGGGGTGCTCTGGAGGTCTTTGTGGACGGTTTTTTAAGTGTCCACTTGAGTGAATACTTTTATTTCCTTATAATTTGAGTTAGTTTCCTCATTTATTTTTCTTTTAATCTCTGCCCTTCTATCATTAGTAATATAAACACTTCTTGCCAACTCAATAAACTCTCTATCAAACTCCTTTAGTTTTTCCTTTTCTCTGAGTTTATCTTCTATTCTCCAAAGTTTTTCATTCACCTTTCTAAGTTCAACCTCATAATCTAAAGTGTATTGAGTTAAAGTACTTTTGATTAACTTTAGTTCTTCTAGTTCTTTATGAACATATTCACTGTCAGTAAATAAAGACTTAATTTCAAGAATAGAAATCTTGTCTATCAGTTCTCCAACAGAGATTGGAATTGATATTTTCATAGGACTTCTAACACTTTAGTTCTTATTGTTTGAATTCTATTCTCCCACCAACTCAGAACACTTTGATTGTCTATTCCAGTTTCCAAAAAAAACTTACATTTTTCTACTGCCTTCTCCCAAGTTTCTGCAAATATCCAAGGCGGGTTTTCTTCATACTTAAAGGTGCATCCTATTTCTTCCTTTGAACCAACAACTACAGGTATTGCTCCATTCATAGATGCTTCATAAAGACGAAAACAATCCAAAGATGAATTTCCACGTCCACAAGGAACAAAAATAGACTGAGAATATATCTCAGACATCTTTTCTTTATTCATATTGTCACCAACAAATCCTTTTGATATCTTTGAGAACTGTTCAAGCATCTCTGCTCTATCACTTTTAATCTCTCCAATAAAACTCCAGTTGTATTTTTTAGGGGATATTAATTTTTTACATTCATTCGTATATCCAAGTGGAAAAACAAGTGTGTTTGGACTATAGTTATAATATGGATGATGATAATTTCTCAAAAACAAGTCACAATAGTTACCCAACATATTATAATCCCACTTGTTTTCTTGATAGAACTCATCAGACAACAGTATTATTATTTTGGGATTTATTCTTTTTATAACTTTTTTAATATTGTAGAAATCGTGAGTTCTTGATGAAAAAATAAAAACATCATAATGCTCTTCTAAACTTTCTATTAAGTAAGGTGGAACTTCTATGACCTCACCTTTGGGGAGAATATCATTTAGAATAAAATCCTTCTCCCAAGCATTCTGTTCAATTGCTATCTTCATTCCAAATTAAATGTTTTTCTGATATGCTCAATAATATTTTTATTTTTAGATACTACCCCTAACCCAAATGTGTGAGTAAAATTGCATTTAGGAAGGTCAATCTCTTCAAAGAACCTCTTGACTCCATAAGTAACATTCCCATTAAAGTCTTCAACACAAGTATCATGGAATAGAATCACTCCATCATCCTTAACAAACTTACTCCAAGTCTCATAGTCATTCTTAACTGATTCATATAAATGATCTCCATCTATGTGGAGGATATCAATTTTTTGATTCCACTCTTTAGCAACCTCTGTAAAGTCTCCTTTAATAATGGTAGTATTTTTTGTGAGAAAAAGTTTTTCTCTCTTTGCCATTACATAGTTGTATTTTGCTTCATCATCTTGCTGTCCAACAAAACTATCTCCAGTAAAGTTATCAATACTATAAACGTGACCTATTCTTGGAATAGCAAAGGAGAATGCAGAAAATCCCCAATCAGTTCCAAGGTCAACAGTTACTTGTGGTTTTAAATATGAAACTAACCACTGGGCAAATGGTCTATGACCATACCAAGCAGTTGAAGGAATATCATCTAAATTAGTTAAAAATAAACTATCAATTGCTTGCTGTCTTTCTGGAAGTCTTATTGTATTTTGAGAAAAACCTGTGGAAAAAATAGTAATGTTTGGATTATTTAAAACCTTTGAAACACCTGTAAGATTAGAAAAGGCATCTCCAAGGTATGGATTACCAAGATTCATAGACTCACTTACTGCGTGAAAAGCATAGTTTGCTGCCAGTTGAATTTGATTTTGCTGGAGAAGTATTCTGCTACAAAAAATAAAAACTTGAATTCTAAACACATCAAAGTATGCTTTTGAATGTTGTAAGTAATATTGTCCATATTCAAGTGCCTTTTCCCAGTTCTTAACTTCAAAATAATGATTAAATATGAACCAAACGTAAAAACAATTTGTGGGGTCTTTCTTAAGTTCTCTCTCACAAATTGAAAGATAGAATAATTCTTTATCTATTGGTCTTCTTATTTTTTTAGTTATCTTTACAGTAGTGTCTACTGAAACTTCATTTGGATATTTTTCAGTAGGTATAAAAAATGGAAGTTCGTGAACAGCATTTTTCCATTTATAATTCTCTGTTCTATGAATTCTCACATAAACTTCTTGTGACTGTTCTATACCATCATCACCATTATCATTATATCTTTGATGTTTAAATGTGGTAAAATCTTCAGCAATTACATCAAGTCCTTCTGGCAAAAAATCTTTAACATCTTCATTAAAGTCAAGTGAAAATGCCCAGTCAGTTTTGACATAAGAAAGTGCTTGATTTCTTGCTACTGAAAAGTCGAACTCATCTCTTGTTTGTGGATGTTCATAAACTTCAATACCAGCATCACGAAGTAACTGAACTGTATTGTCTGTACTTCCAGTATCAACTACAACCGTGTGATAAAACTTTTTTGAGTTGTTAATAAACTTCTCAATATTCTTCTCTTCATTCTTTGAAATTGCGTAAAGTGTGACTTTCATATCAGTTTCTTTTTGGGTATTTATTTTTTTATGACACCAGTGCCATACTCCTTGTGAATATGGATGATTTAAGTTTCCATTTAGAAAGAATAGTTGTTTACCTTTAAAATATTCATCTACCGCATTTCTAACTTCTTGCCAACAAGGGGCATAATCATCACCACAAATTAATCCACCAGGTTTAATTTTTGGATACCAGGAAGTAATATCATCCAAAACACTCTTGTAATCGTGAGCACCATCTATAAAAATAAAGTCAATACTTTCATCCTCAAACATAGATGATGCTTCTATACTTGTTGATTTAATAGTATGAACTACATCATAAACATCGCACAACTTTAGATTTTTTTCATACTCATCAAAAAGACTTGTATTAGTATCCTTAAAATATTGTATCCATTCTTGATGCCAATTCTCATCACTACCATCAAAAGTATCAATAGCATAAAATTTAATATTTTTCCCAGAAGATTTAATCAACTGTCCCATACAAGAAGTTGATTTTCCTCTCCAAGTTCCAATCTCAACAAAAACAGAGTTCTCTGCAGCAGATTTAACTGCCATTTTATAAACTAAATCTGAATCAAAAAACCCAGGAACATCAGTCCAATTCATCTTCAGTTCCTCACTTTTTCATGTTCTCTTAAGATGTTAGTTTTAGTGGGACCCCAATCATTATTTGGGTTTACATACGTTTGATAGAAGTCATATCCTCCGCGAAGGAGATTCAAAGAAGAAATAGATAGGGCAATCAACACTAACTTTTGAATCACTCCAATTTGTTCTTGAATTTGATTGTCCAGTTTGATTCTATCTAAAATACTTCTTTGATGAAGTTTTGGAAGTTCAACCTCAGTTTCAGGTTTTCTTGTATAAGTCCAAGTGCTTGTTTCAAAGTCATATTCGGCAAGATTGGCGTGGTCATAATTTCTCATAATTGGAGAGCAAATATAAGGAATCTCCTTATCAATATGCCCAATACTCAAATCAATCAAAATGGGAATTTCAGTCTCAGTAACACAAACTACATGAGTTGAAAGCATTTTATCCTTTTCATAATTGTTCTGATGAAACCCAGGATATCCCATCAAAAATAGTCCTGGTGGGTCTTTCAGAGACACCATTAGACTACACTCAACCATTTGAGATTTAATACCTTCTTTATGTAAGAGTTTGTGAATAATATCACTCATACTCACACAATAACCTGAACCTGCTTGTAGCATTCCAGAGGTCTTTAAATTATCTACAACACCTTTAATGATCTTGAAATATTCAGTTTGAGTTACAGGATGATTTTTCATAAGTATGTGCTCCAATCAATACAAGGGGATAACAGAAATTTGTGACAATGTGTAGAATAACCAGGAAGTGAGGATATTAATCTTCTACCTCTTTGTGAAAGTTCTAAAAACTTCTGATGGTCATTAGAAGGTTCACAATAAGATGAATGACTTCTATGTATATGTATGTCTTTTAAAAGGGTCTCAAATTTAACCGCAAATGTATTTGTTGTAGATGGAACTGGCATCCAGTGAGATGAATCTGTATGAATTATTTTAGTTCTAAAATCATCATACCAGTGCATATACTTGTCTTTATGATCATAAAGAGTCGCATAGTGAATGGGAAGTTCAAATGCTTCTGCTAAAATTTTATCCCAATTTGGACGATGAATATAATCATCTTCAAGAAAGTAGACGATAGTATCTTCATCTAATTTTTGACTCTCAATATATTCTAAAGTTCTTAAGAAACTCTTTGCTTCTCCTCCTTCATTTATAATATGAACATTTTTTTCTTCTTTGAGGAAAGTATGTTCTATTTTTCCATAATGCTCATCGTATATAATTGTATAGTTTGTAGTTTGTGGATTATAAGTTCTCTTAAAGTTTTCAAATACTTTTTCTTTATTCCACCAGTCTGGTCTTTCTCTTGATGGTTGCTCTTGAATTTTTGAATAATAACAATGTCTTAAAAATACTTCAATTTTCATAAATGTTGAATACACTATAAAGTTTTACATTTTCTTCACCAATCACTTCTTCTGGTGACCTTGATTTTCTTTCTAACTTTGGACGAATCTTGTGTAGGTTTTTAAGTCCCCACTCATTATCTTTTTCTTCCGCACAAGTATTTAATATGTTTGAAAAGTCGTGTTTATGAGGTTCTATATTTAAAAACTCATATATTGAATTGAGTTCTTTTTCTGGGTCTTTAATTAAGTTATTATACTCTACTAAATGTATTTTTTCTCTATGATGACGCAATCCGTAAATTAAACTTTCATACACATTTGAAGTATAAAACCTCCAAAGATATTCTAAACGATTGTCTGTAGTAATTGGCAAATTGACATTTTTTAAACGATTGTCAATAAAGTTATTTTCATCTTTATCAATTAAAGTCATAAAAGATGTAAGAACTTCTGGAATCGGTCTATAGGTTGCAACAATTTTTACTTCATTATCTAAAAATTTTTCTGTAGATAAAACGTTTCTTGGCCAGGCGCGATGTTTATCTAAGATATATTTTTCGGGAATGTGGTTATAAAAATTGGATAAAATTGCATTATATGTATTATATTGTACCTGTGATTTATCATACGTATATTGTATATCACATTTATTAAATGCTTCATCTAATGAGCAAAGTAAATCTGAAAGTGGTGAAGTTGATGTTGTATGTATTTCTGGATGTTGACTTAAAAGAGAACCTAAAAGTGTAGAACCAGATCTAGCCAAACCAGAGAGGAAGAATAATGTTTTCATAAAAAATAATTTAAAGTTTATATGTATTTAATTGCTACAGTTATTTGATTGCCAGCACAAACTTGTTTCCAATTATTGCTTGCAGTAAATTCTTGTCTTGGTGTTGATCTGTTCGCATTTGTTCCTGATGTATTATCGCCTACTTGTCCATTAGTATTTTGACCCCAACCCCATAAAGTTCCATTAGATTTTGATGCTAGTATATGGTTAGCTCCCGCAGAAACTTGTTTCCAATTATTGCTTGCTGTAAATTCTTGTCTTGGTGATGATTTAGTTATAGTACTATTATCCCCCAGTTGCCCATAATTATTCAGTCCCCAAGTCCACAAAGTTCCATCATTTTTTATTGCTGCCGTGGTCCAATTATTACAAGAAACTTGTTTCCAATTAGTACTTGCTGTAAATTCTTGTACTGGCAGTGACTTTGATATATTTGTATTATCTCCTAGGTTTCCATAAAAATTATCTCCCCACATCCATAAAGTATTATTGGTTCTTATTGCTGCACTAAAAAAAGTCCCACCAGAAATTTGTTTCCAACCAGTAATACCAGTCGCTCCAGCACTTATTTGTCTTGGTGATGATCTAGTTATACTAGTATTATCACCAACTTGCCCTTGACTATTACGTCCCCAAGCCCATAAAGTTCCATCATTTCTTAATGCTATTGTATGAAAACCTCCACAATCAACTTGCTTCCAACCTGTTATACCATTTGCTCCAGCACTTATTTGTCTTGGTGTTGTTTTGTATGCGGTGTTTCCCGCTGTATTATCACCTAGTTGTCCATAACTATTCAGTCCCCAACACCATAAACTTCCATCACTTTTGATTGCTGCTGAATGAGCACCTGCAGAAACTTGTACCCAATTAGTGCTTGAAGTGAATTCTTGTGTTGGTGTTGATCTATCTGCACGTGTATTATCACCTAATTGTCCATAATTATTACGTCCCCAACACCATAAAGTTCCATCACTTTTGATTGCCAACATCGAAGAACCTTGTGAACTAGAATTGCTAGGAAGTTTTAGCCAATTGATATTTGATGTAAATTCTTGTTTTGGTGTTGATCTAGAAAATGTGGTAGTCCAATCAGCTGTCTGACCAAAGCTACTACTTCCCCAAGTAAATACCTGACCGTCAGCAAGTACATCCCTACGAACAAATACATCGTCAAAAGAATAAACATTTCCGTTTTCGGAAAAATTATAATACGTTGGCATTTATAGAAGTCTCCAAGAATTATTTTCTCTATAAATCACAGGAGTATTCATTCTTTCTCCCCAAATTTTAAGATAATCTAATATATCACTATTTATTTTTTCTCCATTACTATTTACAACTCTTAAAAACTGACCATCTCCTTTATTCTCAACACTCACAAGAACCTTGCATTTATCTGGTCTCATTTCTTCTGGTAATAACTCTTGTGCCCAAGCACAATAATACTTTCTACAAAACTCTGGACGAACTCTATAAATTTCACATCCACATTCTCCAAGAAATTTACAAGGAGTTCCGTTTCCAAAAGGGTGTCCATATGCTTCTCCATAAGGAACAATACAACATTCCTTACACTCACCACACTCTCTCATAGGTTATAAATCTCTCCAGTAGGTCCGTGTATTTGAGTAATACCAAGAACTTTCATATTTACAATATTTTTTTCATCAATAAACTTATATAAACATCTTTCAATATCAATAGAATTTCCAATACTCAATACCCAATCCATATATTGAATTGATTTTTTATATGTTTCATAAATGTCGTAAATTAAAGTAGAACAAAAACTCCATAAACCAGTTGTAAGTTGTCCATCTATTCCCATTAAGTCTTTAAAGTATTCAAGATTTTTGTCATTAAACTTACATACATTAAACACATAATAATTCATAAGACATCTTGAACAATAATCATTAATATCAAAGTTTTCATTCAAATAATATCTTCCAGTTAATTTAAAAATCCTGTGATGGTACAGAAATATCTTATCTTTAATGATTTTTTCAAAAGCATTTCTCATTCCAATACTTTCTAAAATTGATTTGCCAAAATCAAACTGATTTGGATTTGAATGTAAGTTTTCATAAGTTCGTTTTAATGAGTCATCATCATAACATTCTAAAAATATATCAGAACTTTTTATCAACATCTTTCTATACTTATCTTCAAGTTTGAACTCTGAACATTCAACTAATAAAATTGTAGAGTTTGGTACTTTTTCTCTGACAGTTTCTATCGTCTGAAGAGTCTGGTTAAGTCTATCTTCTGATAAGTTATGAAAACTACCGTTTTTAAATGGTAGTAATGCTGAAGTTATAATAAAAAGAAATTTATAGTCCATACAAACCTCTTTCTT
>JACCDY010620086.1_pt1 | contig 12377 bp, 15 predicted proteins | sample 7446391 | NCBI WGS metagenome assembly JACCDY01 (sample SAMN15323451, study PRJNA562643) | freshwater metagenome | isolation source: river surface water | place: USA:Blue River Watershed | collected 2017-08-18 | reverse complement strand
GTACCGGAAAGTCAGATCTAGGCCTTGCAATCGCCCATGCGCTACATGAGAGCGGTCAGACCGCTGAAATCGTGAACACGGATTCAATGCAGTTCTACCGCGGAATGAACATTGGCACCGCGAAGCTTGCCGAAGCAGAACGAGGCGGTGTCAAGCATCACCTAATCGATTGGTTAGAGGTCACCGATGAATCGACGGCGGCGGAATACCAATCGAAAGCCCGCGAAGTCATCGAAGGCATTCAGTCACGGGGAGCAGTGCCGATTCTTGTCGGCGGTTCGATGCTCTACATCGCTGCAGTTCTGAACACATTCGAGTTTCCGGGTCAAGACGAAGACCTGCGCGCCAAGTTAGAGCAACAACTGATCGAGGTCGGGCCTGGTTTGATGCATCGAAAGCTTCAACAACTCGACCCGATTGCTGCAAGTCGCATCGACCCCCTCAACGGGCGTCGTATCGTTCGCGCAATCGAGATTATTTCTGTTACCGGTGAACCGTTTGCCGCGAGTCTGCCTGATGAGCCGGAATCTTGGCAGCCAGTTCTCGAAATCGGGCTAAACAGCGATCGTGCTCATTTGGTCGAACGTCTAAATCAGCGCGTTGAGAAAATGTGGCAGCGTGGTCTGGTTGCCGAGGTGGAGCAACTCATCGCCCAAGGGTTGCGAGAGGCCAAGACATCCAAGCGGGCTATCGGCTATGCGCAGGCTTTGGCTCAACTCGACGGTGAAATACCCGAGGCAGAGGCAATCGAACAAACCAAGCTACTCACCGCTCGTTACGCACGTCGGCAAATGTCATGGTTCCGACGCGACAAGCGAATCAACTGGCTCGACTATCAAGACTCAAAAGCCACAGCCAAAGCAATCGAGTTGAGCTCACGCTGGGTATCCTCGGGCGAACAGCCGCGTGTTGGGGAATAGGCTTATCTAATGGCGCAGCTAATCAACTTCACTAAGGGTCACGGCACCGGTAACGACTTCGTGCTGATTTTTGACCCCGAAGACCAGTTAGCGCTCACCCCGACACAAATCGCAAAGCTCTGTGATCGCCATTTTGGGGTCGGAGCAGATGGTCTCATTCGAATTGTGCCGAGCTCATCACTTTCAGCTGGCCGCGAGTGTCTCGAAACCGAACCAAATGCAATCTGGTTTATGGATTACTACAACGCCGACGGGTCTTCGGCCGAGATGTGCGGAAACGGAACTCGAGTATTCGCTCGTTACTTGACCGAACGTGTGCTCGAACTTAGCGACGGTGAAACGCTCTCGATCGGCACTCGAGCCGGAGTAAAAGACCTGCAGCGCAACATGGCTGGCTTCGCAGTGAACATGGGGCGTTGGCGACTAGAGGGCGATCACACCGTAAGCGCTTCGTCGCTAGACGTTGCAAGACCCGGCCTAGGCATTAGCGTTGGCAACCCGCACGTAGTCGTCGCACTCGCATCAGATGAGGAACTCGCAAACTTATCGCTTCACTCAGCTCCAGTCATCGAGCCTCGTCTTGAGTCGGGGGCCAACGTCGAATTCGTCGCTCCAGCAGAGCCGATGGTCAAAGAAGGTGTCGGCTACATCAGCATGCGCGTGCACGAACGCGGTGTTGGTGAGACCTTGTCTTGCGGCACCGGAATAGTGGCTGCTGCTTTAGCCACCCGTCACTGGGCCGGACAAGGAGCGCCAAACCAGTGGCAGGTAAAGGTTCCAGGCGGAACTCTCGGCGTGCGCATGTTCGCAACCGAAGATGGTGAAATGGTGGGCCTAAGCGGTGCTGCCGAGTTGGTCTTTGACGGCCAGATTGACCTAGACCTGCTTTAGCCGCGGTTCTTGACCTTGAACACCCTAAACGACTTAGCGGTGTCGACGCGGATGGTGCTGAACTCATCCGGAAGAGTCGCATCGAGCCACCGCTGCAACGAATCGGCACCCAAGTTCTTTTGAACCACTAGGTAACTTTCGGCACCGACGACGAGGCGAGGCAGCCAGGTAAGCAAAATCTCATGTAGCGCATCCTTGCCAACCCGAATCGGCGGGTTCGACCAAATGCCGTTGAACTCGAGCTCAGCCGGAACTTCATCTGGCTTGCATACGCGAATGTTGGTCAATCCGGCGAGCTCCGCGTTTCGCTTGGTCAGAGCTAGTGATCTCTCGTTGACATCGATGGCCCAAACCGTCGCCCTCGGCGAATGCAAGGCAAGACTGATAGCAATCGGCCCCCAACCACAACCAACGTCGAGCAAGTTTCCACCGACTGGGGCGTGTGAAAGCTGCTCAAGCAGCACGGCCGTGCCCTGGTCGATGTGATCCGGAGAGAACACCCCGCCAGCGGTTTCCAAGCGCAGTTCGCGCCCACATAAAGTGACGTCAATCTGCTTTGGTTTGTATTCGGTTGCGGGGGTCTCCGAGAAATAATGCTCTGAAGACATAGCGTCAATCTATACCCGTTTGCCCCGTTAGTGTTAGTTCCAATGAGTCAAAACAGTCCCTTGATTCCCGATGAGGAAGCAACCGCTCAGCCAGCCAATCAGGGCGAGGCGGTCATCGACCGCATTTTGCGGCGCGGTGCTCGTGCGGCGGCTCTCGGCGCCGATTCAGACCATGGTCACAGTGACACCGACGGCGACCAGTTTGACCTAGAAGATCGCTCAGCACTGCGGCGCGTATCCGGCTTATCGACTGAGCTCGAAGACATTACCGAGGTCGAATACCGTCAACTTCGCCTTGAGAAGGTTCTGCTGATTGGTCTTTGGGGTGAGCAAACCCTGCAGGATGCTGAAAACTCGTTGCGCGAACTCGCTGCCCTTGCCGAAACCGCTGGTTCGCAGGTTCTTGACGGACTGCTTCAGCGACGAGCCCACCCAGACCCAGCCACTTACCTTGGAAAGGGTAAGGCGCAGGAGTTGCGCCAGATGGTCGTTGCGACTGGTGCTGACACGGTGATTGCCGACACCGAATTAGCTCCCTCGCAGAGACGAGCCCTTGAAGACGTTGTCAAAGTAAAGGTCATCGACCGCACGGCTGTGATTCTCGACATTTTCGCCCAGCACGCCAAGAGTCGTGAGGGTAAGGCCCAGGTAGAACTAGCCCAGCTCGAGTACTTGCTGCCAAGACTTCGCGGTTGGGGTGAGTCGATGTCGCGTCAGGCTGGTGGTCAAGCCGCAGGCGGTGTTGGTATGGGCTCGCGTGGACCCGGTGAAACCAAGATTGAACTAGATCGACGCCGCATCAATACACGCATGGCCAAGCTGCGCAAGCAGATCATCGCCATGAAGCCTGCCCGCGAAGCCAAGCGTGCGTCTAGAAAAAAGAATTCGGTTCCCTCGGTTGCCATCGCGGGCTACACCAACGCCGGCAAGTCATCGTTGCTCAACCGCATTACCTCGGCAGGCGTTTTGGTTGAAAACGCTCTGTTCGCCACCCTCGACCCAACGGTGCGCAAAACCCTAACTCCCGATGGTCGCGAGTACACACTTGCCGACACCGTTGGTTTCGTGCGCAACCTGCCTCACCAGTTGGTTGAGGCGTTTAGGTCGACGCTTGAAGAAATCGGCGATTCAGACCTGATTGTGCACGTGGTCGACGCTTCGCACCCAGACCCGTCAAGCCAGATAGCCACGGTTCGCGATGTCATCGGTGAGGTTGGGGCCAGCGACATCCCAGAATTAATCGTTTTCAACAAGATCGACCTTGCCGACGAGACCATGCGTCTAGCCCTACGTGGGCTTGAACCGGCAAGCGTCTTTGTGTCGGCACGTTCGGGCGAAGGCATCGAAGAGCTACAAGAGCTGCTGGCAAGGCTGATTCCCGAGCCAAATGTAAGAGTGACGGTCGTGGTGCCTTATTCGCGCGGTGACCTGGTGTCGCGCATCCACTTGAATAGCCGCATTTTGTCTCTCGAGTACATCGAAGAGGGAACGAAAATTACGGCCATGGTCAAGCCAGAACTTGCCTCTGACCTTGCGGTGTTTACGGTTATTGACCAGCTCTAGTTATAGAGAGCGGATGACCGAAACAACCTTGCCCATGATTACTGCGTGGGTTCCGTCGATCGGGTCATAAGAAGAGTTTCTTGGCAGTAGCCAGGTTTGACCGTTCGACTGCTTGAAAACCTTCACGGTCGCGCCTTCTTCGAGAAGTGCTGCCACGATGTCGCCCTGTTCGGCGGTCTGCTGCTGTCTAACGACAACCCAGTCGCCGTCGCAAATGGCTGCGTCTATCATCGAGTCGCCCGAAACCTTGAGCATAAAGAGATCGCCGCCGCCGACAAGTTCGCGGGGGAGCGTGAAGTGGTTTTCGATGTTCTGCTCGGCCAAGATCGGGCCACCGGCTGCGATTCGACCAACGAGCGGAATGCTCACGACATTGTCGCTAACTTCGCTGCGAGAAGCGGTGCTCATGCCAGGCGCGCTTTTTAGAACATCCATGGCGCGCTGACCGGCGTCTGCCTTCGACAAGAAACCAAGTTCGCGCAACTGGCTCAGTTGATAAGACACCGAGGATGTTGAGCTCAAGCCAACCGCCTCACCAACCTCGCGCATGGTCGGGTTGTAACCCTTTTCGCGGCGATAACTAACGATCGCCTCGAGAATGTTCGACTGCACTTCAGTGAGCTTTTTTTCGTCAGCCACGTTGGCCTCCTTATGTCGCAGAACTAAATGTCTGGGGTGGCTGTTTGAATGCCGTTACCACACATATCGAAACTCTATTCGATTGAATCAAGATTTTCTAGCATTTATTCGAAAAAGTTTTCGAAAAACGCTTGACATGATGTCGGTGGGTGTGGGTAACTTGATTTTATCGAACAGTTGTTCGAAACAGATTTTCGAACAGTGAGTTAGAAGGAGACAGCAAATGTCATCTCAAATCACCCGCGTGGCTACCGTTTCACAGGCCACCTATCGCCGCCGCCGCATGGTTGCCGCATTGTTCCTGGTTACCGCGCTAACCCTAGGTGCTTCGCTCTTCTCAGGTCTCTCAGCACAAGCCACCAATGAGAGCACTGTTGCCAAGTTCGAATACGTCACCGTAACTCCCGGCACAACCCTCTGGGGCCTGGCTCAGGCTCACGCGGGTGACCAAGAGCCCCGCGAATGGATCGCAGAGTTGGTAAACCTAAACGCTCTCGAAGACGCCACCTTGCAGCCGGGCCAGCAGTTGGCACTACCTACCAACTAGAGCCAAGCCTCGCGTTTAGATACCGCCCAGTGCCAACACGCTGGGCGGTAATCTTGTCTAATGGCAAACCTCTCAGACCTACCGATTCGCGATTCTCTAAAGGGTCGCGTTCCCTACGGGGCACCTCAACTGCACGTGCCAGTGGCTCTGAACGTGAACGAGAACACCCACGGCATTCCAGAAGTTGTCGCCATGGACATCATCACTCGTTTGGCAACCGAGGTTTTGACCATCAACCGTTACCCAGATCGCGAGTTTGTCGAACTGCGTGATGCCTTGGCTAAATATCTTGGGCACGGCCTAACCCGTGAGCAAATTTGGGCAGCCAACGGTTCTAACGAGGTTATTCAGCAAATTCTTCAGGCGTTCGGTGGTCCCGGGCGCAAGGCATTGGGTTTCAGCCCGACATATTCGATGTACCGCATCATCTCTGACGGAACCGACACGGAATATGTTGACGCAGAACGCGACGACCGATACGAACTATCTAAAGAAACCGCTTTGGCTTCAATAGAACAGCACAAGCCAGACATCATTTTGTTGTGCTCGCCTAACAACCCAACCGGCACACCGTTGTCACTTGAGGTAATCGAGGCCATTTATGCGGCAACCGATGGAGTCGTGGTTGTCGACGAGGCCTATGCCGAGTTCGCCCACCCAGACACACAGAGCGCAATCACCCTGCTTGAAGGGCGCGAGCGCTTGATGGTTTCTCGAACCATGTCAAAGGCATTCGCATTTGCCGGTGCTCGCGTTGGCTACTTGGCCGCAGACCCTGCTGTGATTGATGCCCTGCGCCTGGTGCGCTTGCCTTACCACCTCAGCGCATTCACCCAGGCCGCAGCTTTGGCGGCCCTCGCGCACAGCGACCTCATGTTGAGTGCTGTTGCCGACATTCGTGTTCAGCGCGACCGCATCATTGCTGAGTTGATCGAAATGGGCTTAGACCCTTATCGAAGTGATTCAAACTTCGTGCTGTTCGGTGGTCTTGAATCTCCCAACGATGTCTGGCAGCAGCTTCTCGAAAGAGGCGTTCTGGTTCGCGACGTAGGCATCGAAGGCAAGCTTCGCGTCACGGCTGGAACCGAAGCTGAGACCACGCTTTTTCTCGACAACCTTCGCGAAGTTCTAAAGGGCTAAACTTAGAGGCATCCCCAATGTCGCTTTTTGGCGAAAGGTAATTCCATGAGCAGGTCTGCATCTCTTTCGAGAACGACTTCTGAGTCGTCCATCGAACTCAGCCTGAACCTAGACGGAACCGGCAAGTCGAGCATTTCGACCACTGTTCCGTTTTTCGACCACTTGCTCACCGCCTTCGCTAAACACTCGCTGATTGACCTCGAGGTTCGAGCATCCGGCGACACTCACATTGATGCACACCACACCGTCGAAGACACCGCCATCGTTTTGGGTCAGGCGCTCAAGCAGGCACTTGGCGATAAAGCCGGTATCGGTCGTTACGGTGATGCAACCGTTCCCCTTGATGACGCTTTGGCACGTGCAGTTGTAGACGTTTCTGGTCGTCCATACCTGGTTCACACCGGCGAGCCTGCTGGCTTCGAGTTTCACCAAATCGGCGGCCACTTCACCGGTTCGCTGGTTCGTCACGTTTTTGAGGCAATCAGCTTGAACGCCGGAATCACCGTGCACGTCACGGTTCTAGATGGACGCGACCCTCACCACATCGCCGAAGCTGAGTTCAAGGCTTTTGCTCGTGCGATGCGCAAGGCTGTTGAACTTGACCCACGAGTCGAAGGTGTTCCTTCGACCAAGGGCGCTCTGTGACCAAAAAACGCGTAGTCGTTCTCGACTACGGAAGCGGCAATGTGCACTCGGCCGTAAAGGCGCTCGTGGCTGCCGGAGCTGATGTTGAACTAACCGCAGATCGCACCAAGGTTCTTGAAGCCGATGGCCTAGTGGTGCCGGGTGTAGGTGCTTTTGCAGCGGTGATGCAGAGCTTGAACGCCATTGGAGCTCCCGAACTAATCGACAAGCGCCTGACCGGCGGCAAAAAGGTTCTTGGCATTTGCGTCGGCCTCCAGGTGCTTTTTGACCGTGGCGTAGAACACGGAATCGACTGCGACGGGCTAGGTCAGTTACCAGGTGTGGTTGAAGAACTTGACTCGCCAAAGCTGCCGCACATCGGTTGGAACACCGTGGATGCTGCGCCAGGGTCAACCCTGTTCGAAGGTGTCGAGAACGAGCGTTTTTACTTCGTGCATTCGTACGGAGTGCAAAATTGGCAACTCGAAGCGATGGGTGCCTTCATTCCTCCCAAGGTTTCGTGGAGTGAATACGGATCGCGATTCGTGGCCGCCTGCGAGGTCGGGCCATTGGCTGCCACACAGTTTCACCCTGAGAAGTCGGGCGAGGCGGGCATCCGCTTGTTGACCAACTGGGTGAACAGCCTCTAACCGCAAGAAACTTGATCTAGCCACAAAAGAGAGAACCGATGTTTGAATACCTAGAACTACTTCCGGCCGTCGATGTTGCCGACGGTAAGGCCGTGCGCCTGACCCAGGGCGAGGCCGGATCAGAGACCGATTATGGCGACCCTGTCGAAGCTGCCATGACCTGGATCAACGCCGGAGCCGAATGGATTCACCTCGTTGACCTCGATGCAGCATTTGGTCGAGGCGAGAATCGTGCCGTTCTGCGCGAAGTGGTCAACGCTGCCAGCGCGGTAAAGATTGAGCTTTCGGGCGGAATTCGCGATGATGCATCGCTCGAGGCTGCCCTCGAGGCCGGCGCAACCCGCGTGAATCTCGGCACCGCTGCGCTTGAAGACCCAGAGTGGACCAAGCGTGCCATTACTCGCTTTGGTGACGCAATCGCTGTTGGCTTGGATGTTCGTGGCACGACCCTTGCGGCCCGTGGCTGGACCCGCGAGGGCGGCGACCTCTTCGAGGTGCTCGCTCGACTCGAAGATGACGGCTGCGCCCGCTATGTGGTTACCGACGTGACCAAAGATGGCACGCTTCGTGGGCCGAACCTTGACCTTTTGGCGCAGGTGATGGCCAAGACCGATAAGCCGGTGGTTGCCTCTGGTGGTATTTCTTCACTTCAAGACATCACCGACCTTCGTGCCATGGTGAGCCAAGGCCTAGAAGGCGCAATCTTGGGCAAGTCGCTGTACGCCGGCAAGTTCACGCTCGAAGCAGCTTTAGAAATCGCCAACGCCCGATAACCATGAGCCACGATCACGAGCACATCAACCAAGACCGCATGGCCGATTCGGCTGGGGTTCCTTGGGCTGGCCGTTCGTTCGAACCAAACTCGTGGGCTGGTGACAATGGCCAGGCCGACGAAGCATTGGTGGCGAGCATCCACGCTCTCGCCTCGGGCGAGGGTAACACCGAGCAAGTTATCGAGGCCCTTTCAAGTGCTCGAGTGCTGATTCCCCTACTGGCTGAGTTGGGGGAGTCGGGCGAGGGTGCTCACGGGCAAACCGTCGACAAGAGCGCAGACCTTGCCATCGTCACCGTCGAAACCCCAGACGGCCAGGATGCTCTGCCAGTGTTCAGCTCGGTTGCAGCCATGAAAATCTGGAATCCGACCGCTCGACCTGTGCCGGTTACTGCTCAGAAGGCCGCAATTGCTGCCGCACAAGAGGGAAACACACGAATCGTGCTCGACGCCGCCAATGACACCGAGTTCGTGGTGCGTCGCCCAGCGCTCGCGGCGATTGGGCAGGGGCTTGCTTGGGTGCATCCGGTTCGTGATGAGCGCGTAAGTTCAGCCTTTGCCGAGGCGACTGCGAGCATCCCAGAGATTTTGAAGTTTGAACTGAGCGATTGCGATCCGCTATCTCGTCTGGTCGCCGCCGAGGTTCAGCTCGAGCTCACGCTAAAGCCTGGAATGTCGCGCGATGAGCTTGATGAGGTCATGCAAACACTTGCCAAAGCGCTCGCGGCGAGTGAAGCCGTGGCAGAGTACGTTGATTCGCTGCGCGTAAAGCTCGTTTAGTTGACCGGGCCGGTGTATTTTTCGCCGGGGCCAGCACCTGGGGCGTCTTTAATCACGGATGCTTCGCGGAACGCCAACTGAAGTGCACGTAGCCCGTCTCGAAGTGGTCTCGCGTGGTGGTCGCCGACCTCGGCGGCTGCGGCGGTAACTAATCCGGCTAGAGCCGTGATCAACTTGCGTGCCTCATCGAGGTCTGCTGGGTGTCCGTCTTCGCCGAGTCCAACCTGCACCGCGGCCGCGCTCATCAAGTGAACGGCGGTGGTGTTGATGATCTCAACAGCGGGAACCTCGGCGATGTCTCTGATCTCGCCACTGACGTCAGTGAACGAAAATGATTCTTGAGATTCAGACATCTTTGGGGGTTCTCCTTTTGAACACTTTCTGCTAGGCTATCTCATGGCTCCGAGGTCAACTCGGTCAGAAGTGGATTCATTTCCCACCCGCGTTCATCGCTTTCTACAAGATGGCCGGGTAAAGCTTTGGAAACTTTCGTTTCTGTGCGCTCTAGGGTTTTTACCCGAAGGTGTGGCCGTTTGTCACATTACCTTTAGGAGCAGCAATCAGCGATCCACGTATTAATGAGCGCATCCGTGTGCCTGAGGTTCGACTAGTCGGATCAGCAGGCGAGCAAATCGGAGTAGTTAGCATCGAAGACGCTCTTCGCATGGCCCAAGAACAAGATCTTGACCTAGTCGAAGTTGCGCCTACCTCGAAGCCTCCGGTCGCGAAAATTATGGACTTCGGCAAATTCAAGTACGAAGCAGCCCAGAAAGTTCGCGAAGCCCGCAAGAACCAGGTAAACACCGTTCTCAAGACCGTACGTTTCGGACTCAAGATTGACGCACACGATTACGGAACCAAGCGTGGTCAAATCGAGCGCTTCCTAAAGGCCGGTGACAAGGTCAAGGTGATCGTGGTTTTCCGCGGTCGCGAGCAGTCACGCCCAGAAATGGGTATCAAGCTGCTACAGAAGTTGGCTGAAGAAGTAGCCGAGTTCGGTTCGGTCGAATCGACACCGTCAATCGACGGTCGCAACATGGTTATGGTTATTGGTCCACTTCGCAACAAGGCTGAGGCTAAGGCTGATGCAAAGCGCGCTGCCGACAAGGCATCCGCGTCGTCAACCGAAGCAGAAACACCAGCAGCGTAAGGCTGCAACATTAGAAGGAGAAAGTAATGCCAAAGCAGAAAACTCACTCAGGTGCCAAGAAGCGCTTTCGCTTCACCGGCAGCGGCAAGCTTATGAAGCAGCAGATCAACATGCGCCACAACCTCGAGCACAAGTCGAGCCGTCGCACCCGTCGTCTAAACCAAGACCAGGTTGTCTCGGCTGCTGACTTCAAAACCATCAAGACCCAGCTCGGCAAGTAGAGAAAGACTTTAGGAGTAAAAAATGGCAAGAGTAAAAAGCGCGGTTAACTCGCTCAAGAAGCGTCGCACTGTACTAGAGCGAGCTAAAGGTTACCGTGGACAGCGTTCACGTCTCTACCGCATGGCGAAGCAGCAGATGCTTCACTCGTTGGTTTACGCATACAACGACCGTCGTGCTCGCAAGGGTGACTTCCGTCGCCTCTGGATTCAGCGCATCAACGCTGCATCACGCGCCAACGGCATGACCTACAACCGTTTCATTCAGGGCCTAGGCCTTGCCGGTGTTGAGGTTGACCGTCGCATCTTGGCTGAGCTAGCTGTGAACGAGCCTGCAACCTTCGCAAGCCTCGTTGCCACCGCTAAGGCAGCACTACCAGCAGACACTTCGGCTCCAAAGGCCTAGTGATTTGCTAAACGATCCCAAAGCGAACCGAGTTCGCGGGGTCGCGAAGCTCAACAAGAAAGATGCCCGGTCTCAGACCGGGCTCTTTCTGCTTGAGGGCCTTCAAGGCCTGAAAGAAGCGCTCGACCGACCCAAGCTGATTCGAGAAATCTTCGCCACCGGCGTTGTTATTTCGGCTAACCCTGACATTTTTGCCAAGGCTGCCGCTGCTCGAGTTGAAGTTGTCGAGGTAACCGAGCAAGTGCTTGCCGCGCTAGCCGACACTCGCACGCCACAGGGCGTTGTTGCTGTCTGCGAACAAGCCCACGTTTCATTCGAAGACGTTATGACGGCCGAACCGAAACTTCTGGCCCTGTTGGCCAACATCCGCGACCCTGGTAACGCCGGCACCGTTTTGCGCGCTGCCGACGCGGCGGGCGCAGACGCGGTGATTTTCAGCGAAAACAGCGTGGATGTTTACAACCCGAAGGTCGTACGTTCGACCACCGGTTCGATTTTTCACCTGCCTGTAGTTATTGGCGCAAGCCTCGAGTCGACTATTGCTGCCGCCAAGCAGGCCGGCTATCAGGTTTTTGCGGCGACCGCGGGCGGCACCACTCTGCCCGAGCTCGAGCAGAGCATCCTTGCTAAACCAACCCTGTGGATGTTCGGCAACGAGGCTTGGGGTTTCGAACCACACATTCTCGAACTGGCCGATTTGCAAGTTGCGGTCCCTATTTACGGTGCTGCCGAGAGCCTAAATCTCGCGACCGCCGCAAGTATTTGCCTGTACGCCACTGCCTTCGCTCAGAACCGCTAGTTGGTAGGCTAAAACCCTATGTCTGAGAGCATTTCGATCAACTCATCAACCGTCGACCAAGTCGTGGCCGAGGCGCTTGCCGCTATTGCAGCCGCGACCGACATCGCCGCACTTCGCGCAAGCCGAAATGCAACCGTTGGCGAGCAGTCTGCAATCGCAAAACTCAACGCTGCACTGAAGAATCTTCCGCACGAAGAAAAGGCCGCTGCCGGCGCTCTGATCGGCAAGGCCAGAGGTGAGCTCAATTCGGCGTTTGCGGCACGCGAAACCGAACTGGGTAAGGCCGACGAGCTTGCCAAGCTGGCCGCCGAGTCGGTTGACGTAACCGCAGCGCCTGTGCCTGCAGGGCTAGGTGCGAGACATCCGCTTTCACTTTTGCAAGACCAGATCAGCGACATTTTCGTGGGTATGGGCTGGGAAATCGCCGAAGGGCCCGAGCTCGAGAGTGAATGGTTCAACTTCGACGCATTGAACTTCGATGTTGATCACCCAGCTCGAGCGATGCAAGACACATTCTTCGTCGACCCGGTCGATTCACACCTAGTTCTTCGCACCCACACTTCACCGGTTCAGGTTCGTTCGCTGCTAGAGCGCGACCTTCCGGTCTATGTGCTTTGCCCAGGTCGTGTCTTTCGCACCGACGAACTAGACGCCACTCACACACCGGTCT
>JACCDY010453795.1_pt1 | contig 12379 bp, 15 predicted proteins | sample 7446391 | NCBI WGS metagenome assembly JACCDY01 (sample SAMN15323451, study PRJNA562643) | freshwater metagenome | isolation source: river surface water | place: USA:Blue River Watershed | collected 2017-08-18 | reverse complement strand
ATTGGCACTACTTCGCCTGGCAGCTATGCGACAGGTTTCAACGATCTTGTTGTCGGCAACCACACGGGGAACCATGGTGTAACTATTGCCTCGCAAAACACCTCAACCGGACGCATTATGTTTGCGGACGGCACAGGGGCTTCAGAAGTTGACGTAGGTGAAATCCTTTATAACCACGCAAATAATAGCCTTTCCATAAGCACCAACCGATTTACTGCGCTGACCGTTGATAGCAGTCAGAGGCTTTTAGTTGGCACGTCTGATGGGTCTGGCAGTGTAGGCAGAATCATTGTCCAAGGGGCATCTAACGGAAGCGCCACAGGTGTTCTGCAAGTTGCTTACAACGGTTCTGCAACAGCTCCTTTATCCGCTGGCACGCAGCTTGGCTTCCTTCGTTTTACGGATCAAGCCAGCAATGGAAACGTATTTGCCCAGATTCAAGCTGAAGTCGATGCCACCAGTGGATCGGGTGACTATCCTGGCCGTTTAGTGTTCTCCACTACCGCCGATGGAGCGAGCCTGCCGACGGAGCGGATGAGAATTGCCCAAAATGGAGTTATTACCGCACAAGGTGTATACGACTTTACCACAGCCAATGCAGCAAATGTTGCCGTTTTATCTGCCGGTCAAATTTATAGAAGCACTTCTTCAAGTAAATATAAAACAGACATCGAGACGCTCGAAAATGCTTACTCTGAAGCACTTCTTGAGTGCCGTCCTGTTTGGTATCGCTCAACTTGCGAAAGCGACAATCCCTCCCATAGCTGGTGGGGCTTTATCGCAGAAGAAGTTGCAGCGATTGACCCGCGCCTTGTTCACTGGAAAACAGTTCAAGTCAATTACGATGAAAAGGGTTCCGCAGTCGAAACACCCTGCGACCCTGAACCTGAAGGCGTCGCCTACGACCGCTTCGTCCCTCACCTATTGAACCTGGTCAAACGACAGAAGGAACAGATCGAAGCAATGGAAGCTCGCCTGTCAGCCCTTGAGGCGTCGTAGTCCTACTCTCCTCTGTGTCTGAGTTAGTTACAATCAAACTGTCGCCGGTGCATGGACTGGAAATGTCTGGTTGCCGCATCGGCTCTAAGTCCTAGCTTGCTAGGCCGGGAGGGTTGATCTCCTCCCGCAGTATTTAGCAAAGCGTCGTAGTCACCTTCACTAAAACCCCTGGTACAATAAGTAAAAACACTAAGTAAAATGGCTAACGTTTCTTGGGACATTGCTAATCTTGAGCGTCATCTTCCTGATGGTGAAACTTGTCCTGATGGTGCTGTATACACCGTCCATTGGACTGCTTCCCTGGAAGAAAGCGGTAAATCTGCCGGTTGTTATGGCAGTGTTGGTCTCGGTGATCCAGACCCCGAAAATTTTACTCCTTTTAGTGAACTGACCAAAGAAGAAGTAGTGAATTGGACCCTGGCAGCACTTGGCGTTGATCAAGTTGTTTCTATTGAAGAAGCACTGCACAATCAAATCCAAGCCGAATTAAATCCGACATCAGCCACTGGCACTCCTTGGTGATCTATTGTTATATTGTTTAAAACAACAATTGCTCCATGGCCTGCAAAAAATCCGAACTGATCTCCGCCATTAATTCGTTTGGCGCTGCTCGCGCAACAAACGATATTAACCTGATTACCTTTGCCGGTAACCTGATTGGCAGTTTGATTGAAACCCTGGAATTTGCTCCAGAGGAAGATGCTACGGTCGAAAAAACCGAAGAAGAAACTGCTGAGTGAATAGACCTGACCTAGAGTTATATCAATAGCTTTAGGTCGATGTCTATAAAATTTACGGACGCTGCAAAGTTTTTTGCGGAAGAACAGCATCAAATTGATGCGTGGAATTGGCTCCAGGGGCAGTTATCTGCTGACACCCTGGAGTCTTTTGCTGTGCGTTATCGCACCAAACCACAACCAACCAATCAATATTCCAATATTTGGGACGGTGTTTTGGCAGCAGGAAAAGCTGCTGGCGCTAAATGGCCAGAAGTTGTAGCAGCTCAGTGGGCACTGGAATCTGGCTGGGGTAAACACACCTCTGGTTTAAATAACTACTTTGGTCTCAAAGGGAACGGAACACAGGTCAACACACAGGAATTTATTAACGGAAAATGGATCACAATCAAAGCAGGGTTTATTGACTTTCCTGATCTTTATACCTGCGTTTGTTACCTTGTTGATCGTTGGTACAAAGACTTTGGTAAATACCAAGGTGTTAACAGGGCTAACAGTAGGAATGAGTGTGCCAATTTATTGGTAAAAGAAGGTTACGCTACTGATCCAGGCTATGCCACAAAATTAATTCAAATCATGGATAACAAGCTTGGGACCAGTGGTAATGCTCCAAGCAAACCTACAGATCCAGTACAAGCACAAAAGTTTAATCCCAAAAGTCCATTTAGTTACAAGGTGACACCCAACATTACTTATGGAGAACTGACGTTAAATCAAGAAGCACGGCGTTTTACTCAACAATATCAATGTGATACGGCATTGGAGTTATGTCGTTTTGTTGAAAAAGTTCGTGCGCATTTTGGTGGTAAACCAGTGACCATCACAAGCGCATCACGGCCAGAGCCAATTAACACTCAAGTTGGTGGTGCTAAAAACAGTGAGCATACATATGATGCAGCCAATAAAGGGGCAATTGATTTTTATATTGAAGGAGTAAACACATATGTGTTGCAAGATTGGTGTGATAAAAATTGGCCATACTCTTTAGGCTATGGTGCACCAAAGGGATTTGTACATTTAGGAATTCGACCAGGCAAACCGCGCGTACGTTGGGACTATTGAAGTGAAAGTAAAAAGAAACAAAGAAATAAAAGTAAATATGTGTTGGGAATTAGATGATGAAAAAAAGTGCGTAACGTTGACCAAAGATCAGGCCTACGCTACGCGTGAATGGGTTGAAAGCAAGGGTGGTTGCGTATGGTGGTTTACGGCAATTGAAAACTAATTAACGCATTTTGGCACGACCGATAACCAGGCCACCAATTTCAATTAACTTGTAAAGTTTGCCGACTAAACTGTCGTCTTTTGGGGTTTTGGTTGTAGCTGCAACTAAGGAACACAGAGCATGCAGTGCAAGAAGAATTTCGAAATACTGATTAATTTTGTCCATGAGAATCTCCTGTTTCTTTTATTTTAAATCAAACGCAGTATAGAAAGTATTTAAAATTTCTATTGAATGTCCAACCTTGTTGTTCGTGTTTTTCAAACCATTTTTGCCACACTATAAATTGTTTTTCTGACTCAGCGCACTCGCACCGAAAACAAATGCAGTCTCCCTGGGGCAACTGCGAAACCCAATACCGAAGCTGGCGCACAGCAACAGCTTGAACTTTGGGACCCCACAAACCTGTCATTGTGTTGTTTAATTTTTTAGTGCGTCGATTTTTGCGTTGGTTTAACCAATCGTTAATTTGATGTTTTGATTTAGATACAGCCAGTGATACAAGCCATGTGCAATGGTTGCGTGTCTTTTGCCATGGTAATAAACGCATTTTGAGATAATGCGTATTAGATATTTTGATGCAAAAAGTTTTCTTTACACGTCGTATATTTTGCATTCAGCAGCCCAAGGGTTTTCTTCGCAATAAATTTGAAAGTTTGATTTTGTTTTTGATGGTTTTATTTGCTGCAGCTCACATTTTTTAAACAGTTTGCAGATCAACCAATTGTAAATTTTAATCATGACGTTGTTATCAGTGGTAAGAAAATGTCCGGAAAACGATCGTCTTGTTGATGGTCTCGTTCCCATGCAATTTGCCATTCAGATAACGAATGCTGGTGTTCGTCTTGTCCATTATAGTTTTCTGTTTTGTCTAGCAATATAAAGTCTTGAGATGCTGTCACAGTATTGTTGTCAATAAGCCACGTGCTACCACTAGGAATTGTAACGGTAACACCAGAATTTACTGTCGCTACAACATTTGTATAGGCATTGTTTCCGGTGGGCAGTGTGTAATTAACAAAAAAATCAGGACCAATAACAAACGTATTGCTTAAATCAAGGGCATTTTCATATACAAATTTATCTTGACCGCCGGTTTCAAGTAGAAGTTCTAATTCAGTATCTTCAATTTCAATAACAAGCCCAAGAGAGTAATCAAGAGGTTCATTTCGTGTGGTTGAGACGCACAATAAATAGCTCCCTGCGTCCAGGGGAAAATACCTGTCATCTCCTTTGTCTAAACGTTTTACCTGAAAATTGTTATACAGATCAGATTGGGCACTCATTATGTGTCCAACATAAGGGTAATAAATTACACCATTATTGTTTTGTTGGACACTGTCTGCGTCAAAGATGCCTCGACCTTGGATTGGTACATCATTAAGATCGTAAGCAGAAACTTGAATGTATTTAGGGCGCGGTTCACCTTTAACTGTAATAATCCACGCAGGAGCGGTTAACGTGATTTTGAACCAGTGGTTGTATGTACCACCACCAAAGCCACCGTTTGATAGTTGATTTGTATCTGCCCTACCAATAAGTTTATTTTCTGGTCCAAGTTTTCCTTTTAGATAACGCAACGACGTACGGTCAAACGTGCCCAGGGCAAGGGGGTTTTGCCTGGTGCGTTGACGTTGAGTTGCGCTACCAGAAAAACGAGACATTTTAACGGCATTCTTTTTACTATTTTACTGTTCTGGTTCTTTAACTAAAGATGGCTTTGCAATAGAAAGTTTGTATTGAGAACGAAGGAAATTTTTGAGCGTACCACGTTCTTGTTGTTCCGCATAGAACATTAATTTTTCGGCTTTAAACTTGATATCAAACGGAGCAATGCTACGTGGTGGGGTAAGGCGATTAAACTGCGATGTCAGATGAAGGGGGTTGCAACATTCTTTATTGCCACAAGTCCTAGTAACACTAAGGCTACCCACGTCTCCCCAGGCGCATTGATAGATGGCTTTGTGTACAGTTACATTTTCTGCACATTGTTTGCTGTAGCCAGATCTGTAGGAAGGCAAACATATTCGTTTAGAGGATTTTGATTTTTTATTTTTGAGTGTCCAACACTCAGAGAAGGAGTGCATTTGTACTGAGTTCCAAAGGGAGGAATATTTATGTTTATAGGAAGCATGTAAGTAATTAACGTCAAAGCCACAGACATTTGAAACGATTTTGTGTACACATTCATAGCACCAGTGATCTTGTTTATTGCGAATGACATGGTTGTGTGCACAGGGATAACCACGATAGAAACCAAGCTCTTCAAGTTCTTGATCTGTTTTCTCATTGAGATCACCGTGATACGTAAATGGGGAAGCAATAAGGAATGGATTAGCCATCAGTCGTTTGAACGGTGGGATTGAAATCGCGGCGGTGAGTACTGGAGTTTGAGTACTTCGGCGGTTTTCTTTGGAACAAGGTTAGTGGTTTGCGGTTGTCGCGCTCTGGGTTGTCCTTGCCATGTAGTACGTCTGCATTACCAGGATCTTTGCCGGTGCGCAGGTAGTACACGATGCGATGGGCGTGGAACTGGTCTCCGCTCATGCGGACCATGTAGTAGCGCCCATTCCATTTGCCAGCCATTTCACCGGCCTTGTGGTGACCAGTGGTATCGATCCACATCAAACCACTGGGGTAGTCCTGGGTCAGCTTAAGCCTGGCACGTATGTACCAGATGGGAAGCATGGGCTTGTAAGCGCGAGGCATTGAGGAATGATCGGAAAACGCAATATACCCCCGATTTTTGGGGCGAGGTCGGACTTTGGGGTGAAAAAACCGATCTTACACAGATTTTAATTTTATATAGACGCAAATTACATTTTGGGGTCATTTTGTCATTTGGGTCAAGCAGGCTTTCATGTATGATCGCAATCCCTGTAGTCTTATTTCTTTCTTGCTTTGCGACCAGCGAGATTCCAGGATTCCGACTATACCCTTCCTTTTTGCTCACCACCACCAGCCCTTAATGACAAAACGACCCCAAAATGTCATTTGCGTCTACGTAGGGTTAAAAACCATGTTGAATCGGTAAAGTCCTACCTTTGGCCCCAGATCAGGCGTTTTTCCCTGTCTCAATCTCATTTAGTCCATCATTTGAGACACAAATGAGACCCCTGGTAGTCTCATGTCTCAACTTGCGTCTTACTGATTTGTGCCAATAAAAAACCCCCGCCGAAGCGAGGGCCTCTCCTCTACCCAGATAGAGCCTAGACCCCAATCTTGATCTTCTTGCGCTTCTTCAGCTTTTTCTTATCCTTCTGTGGCTCAGCTTCACCCTCTTCCGTAGCAACGTCATGATCCCTGTTAAAGCGCCCTTCCAGCGCCTCCTGGAACACCCCGTCGAATTGTTTGGCGATCACGTCCCAGGAAAAGCGTTCTTCCGTTACACGGTCGTAGCAGCGGGCAGCGGTGGCATCCAGCTCCTGACGGTCCTGGTAGAGATCGTTGAGGATGGTGACGAGGTGATCAACGGAGGGGCAGGGCATTTCCCGGCAGTAGTTGGGATCCACATCAATGTGATTGCAGTGGATCAGCTTGCCAGCACCCTCAAAAATTTCCTTGGTGCTGGTGTGGTTTGGCACTGCTTGTGCTACACGACATGCAGCGTTCTCAAAGTTGACCAGTTCCCAACCGCCCCCTTTGCAAGTGTTGACGCCAATATCGGCGCAGTTATAGATGTTGTTTAGAGCATCAACGGGAACGTTCGGCGGATTGGGTGTGTTTGCTGTCAAGATGATGCGTCCATTTGGATCAAGCCCAACCTTTTGCATTTCCTTGGCAAAAAGCCCCATTGCATCCCAGCCCTGGTCCTTCAGACCCATATGCAAGTAAAGTTGGGCATCAGGTTTATCAATGGCAAACCTGGCAAATGCGGCAATAGTAATGTCGATTCGTTTACGGAATTGATTTCGGTTTCCATTAAGAACAATAAAGATGTCTTCCGATAAACCCAGCGCTTTACGCGCTGTTTTTTTGTCAACAGGATAAAACTTATTCGTATCAAGGCCGTGGGGAATTACGGCAATGGGATTGCGCATCCCACCTTTCACAAACTCTTGTGCACCAAATTCTGTAAATGCAATTACTGCATCCCAATCATTGATGTGTGGTTCGATACCTCCGATCCAGTTGTAGCTGTCCATCGTGAGGTACGCACAGAACTTGAAGCGCCCTTCTTTGTGCAGGTCTTCAATGCGTCGATATTGTTCGCTAACAATCCAGGGATCGTTCAGAGTGCAAACAATGTCTGGTTCTTCACGTTCAATAATTTCACGAATGCGTTCCTCGCCAAACGGTGCCTGTTGGAAACGATTGGACGCAGGATAAATCTTAAAACGTTTTTGTTCCTCATCTGGGTCGCCATGCCAGTTGCATGCAAGCACAACAATTTCATATTGATCTTGCAAACGAGGCAGGATTGCACCACTGACACGACCAAAACCGGTCATGGCAATAAAGTCGCCTACCCAAAGAAGTTTAGGTTTTGACATCTAAATAGTTGAGATCTCTCGATTTACTATACAGATGTTGCTGGTGTTACCGATCGTTTTAATTCTTTTTGTTCGGAAATTCCTGCTTTGAGTTTTGTTTTTAAAAACTCAGCAGCTTTATGGGTTTCAGTTTTATCACCGCACGTATACAAATCGATTGCGGCATAGCCAATTTCTGGCCACGTATGAATAGATGCGTGGGATTCTGCAAGCAATGCCAGCAGCGTCACCCCTTGTGGATTAAATTTTTCTCCAATAATCCTGAGGATATTTGCTTTAGCCATGACAAGAGAAGCTTCAAGCAAACGTTGAAGCTCCTCATAGTCATCAAGAATCCCTGGGTCGCAATCGTATAGATCAAGGATCAGGTGCCGACCATTGCTCACTACATTTCCGCATCAGCTTCCATTTTCTCATTAGTAGGTTCATCTAGAACTGCTCCGTAAAATTCTGCAAATTTTTCTTTGTCTGCAGAAACTTCAACGATGGAAGGGAATGCCTCATACTTAGGATTCGAATCCCGTACGACAACGTTAAAGATACGCATACCCTTACTGTTTTTCTTGGCAAACACATTAAGTTTGAGCTGGTGTTTGCAAATGTCAAGGAACAGGGGCTCAAATCGGCCACGTGACATGATGCCAACGTTGCAGCTACGGCAGAATTCTGCATAGCTTGCATATAACCACTGGTTCCAATTCACATAAAAGTTGGAGCCACCTGCAATTGATTTACAGAAGCCAACAGGAGTTGATGCACCTGGATCAAAGATGAGCTTATGCTCCATCCAGTCAAGCAATGGGTTTGAACGTAGGCTTTGCATCTTTTCGTACTTTTGGAAGAAGTTGACACGTTTACTGGTTTCCATCAGGTAAGAGCGCATTTCTTCCGTGGACATATCCAGCAACCAATTCACAAGTCCTGGGAGCAGTGGCGCAAATACACCCTGTGGCTTGCCCTTTGGATCAAACTTGATCAGTTCTTTTTGTTCTGCTTGGCCACCCTCAAATGGTCGATCGAATGGAATAGTGAGGCGGCGACGAGCAAGACCAGAAGTGTAGTCAGTTGACTGGATAGCTTCATTAGCCGTGATCATTACCATTCCGTGGTATTGGAATGGGTCTTGTCCTTCGGATTGATACTTGCGTTCACTACGGATCCAGTCATTACCCGTAATGGCTTTCAGTTTGGAAACAGATCCACCCCAACGATCAGCATCCTGGAACAACAGCAGTTTTTTACCCATGTAACTTGCTGCTTCAAAACGGTTCTTCTCCAGGTTTTCAAAGTCTGTGGAGTAAGTATTCTGTTTGCCAACTAGTGCTACGGCAAGGTTTGCATAGGTGGATTTACCAGACTTACCTGGCCCAACAATCTCAATAAACTTTTGGATGTCATAGCAACCAAGCAGTGTTGCCCGCAGCCACGCACGCAAAACCTGAGCACGTTCCCAGCTTCCATGTTGGGTATGCTTTAGCCATTTAACAATTGGTTCACAAGTAGCCGATGGGTCATAGTCATATGGCATTTGCTGCGTGATGTATTTATCCCGGCTAAAAGGAAGCAATGTCCTGGTATCAACCTCCAAAATTCCATTGGTAAATAGGAGGTAATTACTGCCGTCATACCACTCATTAAATACGAGTGTTGCTTGAAGTTGAATAAAGATATCGTTCATCAAGTTAGAAGTGAATCCTTTGGGAAGGAAATCACCCATACCCTGTAGGCGCATGCGGATGTCGCCAAGCACCTCAACTTTTGTCAAAGGAGACCAGAGACCAGGCGCCTCTTTCTGGTACATGAAAAATTGACCGTGCTGCTGGCTATACAACAGATTGCCTGCGTAATCACCAAGAAGGATGTCAGCAATTTCACTGGAAGGTGGATTGCGTGGTTTTTGTTCTTTCTCTTTACCAGTCTTTTTATTTTTTGTTTTAGACAGTTTGTTTTCAGATGGTACAACAAGAGGTTTAGCAAGTGTTGGCACAAAGGTTTTTTTGATATCGTTTTCAATTTCAGTCAACATTTGAGATACATGTTCTAATGTGTCATCGTCTACGTTCATGGCTTTGTAATCTTCGGAAGGCTGCCACCCTTGTTCCTTGGCGGTATGGATGAGAGATCCCAGCCCTCGACCACCACCTTTACTAAATGAAAGCCAACGCCTGTGGCACTCACCTTCCCGATATTTTTCAGATTGCTTGGACCATTCATCCCATTCATCAAGCAGTGATTCGTCCAACGAATGGAGCGTTTGGCCTACGGTAATCCAAATGTCGTAGTCATCAGCAGCTTCTGGGGGCATACCCCATGTTGCTTCCTTGGCTAATTTGATATCACGCTCAAGGCCAACAACTGAGTTAATAGCAAATCCTTGGCCAACGATACGTGTTGTTTCTTTTGAGGGAACGCCTTGTTTGACATTCTTGTTAATGATAGATGTCAGTAACCATTCCGGAAATTCAGGCAGGTCTTCAACCCACTCAAAACCCTGGCCCTCAGCCGTAAAATAACCATCCGTCTCCGGATGCAAACCCATCAACACCCCCTGGTGTTTGGTCCAAAGAATTTCAAGTTTTTCTAAATTGCCTTTTGCGTGCCAACGATATTTGTTACGCAAAAAATGTTTGTGTTTTTCTTTGGGAAGTTTGTACAGCTTCCGCTCTCGCCCCTCTTTACCACTACAAATGGTCAGGGTATTGGGAAGTGCGTTGGCAAATTCTGTACCAGAGAGTTCTTCGATGAGATCGTAAACGGTTGGACCGTCAACATCAACCCATACCAAACCATAGGGATTGTTATAGACAGGGCCACCGAGCAAACCAATGGCTTTACAGCGTCCGGTAAGAATTTCTTCTTCGATGTCGCGTACGCTATACGGTTTTGCCTGCCATCCAACAACGTATGGATCTTTATTGGCAGACAATGGCGTGAGCGGCCAGTCCAGCGGAATGTAGTCAAGGCGAATTTCTCCGGGCTTTAAAGACATTTGTTGCTTGCTCGTCATGCGTTCTTAAATTCCTCTACGGTTACTTTAAAGTCTCGCCCCTGGAAAAAATCGTTTTTTAATAGGTTGTAGGCATGAAGATGCATTTGGGTGGGCAGGACAAAACAATCTCCATCCGCCGCATTATGCATGCGACGCATGAGACCCGTCATCCACTCACCCACGAAAACCTGGTGGATTTCCATGGGAGGTTTGTTGGTTGTCTACTAATCCTACGGCCCCCAACCCAGGGAGACCGTTAGAATTTTCTGAAGCCTTTTTAGACTATTAAGACTTAATTTGAGACTCTAGATTTGACAAGTAATCAACTTGCAAGCGCTCCATCATTTTCTTGTAGATAAGCACTGGATCGCCTTTAGTTTTATTTGCGGTTTCAGACGCAATAGACCAGGCAACTTTTTTGTACCGTTCAAGGGCATCTTGAGTTTCCTGGTCCATTAAGCTCAGATTAAATCTGAATCATACTGCTGACCGGACTCTAGTTGCGCATAGTATTCGGCAACAACCTTGTACCAGTCAGTTCTTATAAGGTTCAAATAGTTCCTGGAGATCTTAAAGACCTGAGTTCTTGTAGGCGTTGATACCAATACGGCAGCTTGCTGGACCTTCATGCCCAGGGTTTGTTCAATACCAATGTCGTATGCGGCTAGCTGCTTCAAACATTTTTTAAATTTGAGATGCCCGCCAAGGAGATCCCTCCATTCCGGACTTCCTTTTTCCAGGTCTTTAGGCCATTTCCTGCTATAAGGTTTAACGCTGGTTTTAAGGTCAGCAAGCGTTAGCTTCCCATTCACCACACCAATAATGTCAGGCGAGCCAACCCAGGCGTGACCCTCTTTATCCCTGGCCCACACCCGACCGATTCCATCGTCTGACAATGCAAATTGATGGCGTTCTAGCAGGGGGGTTTCTGCCCACAACACTTCGTCAAACTGATCAAGGATAGGTGGCATGCCTGCCCAGAAATCAGCGTATTCCCCTGGAATTTCAGGGTTTTTGTCACCTTTTAGGTAACATTCCATGCCATAATGGATTGCCGTTCCCCTTTCGGCAGCAGCTTCTTTTACACCGGGATTATTTTTCGACCACATTTCAAGCTTCCGTTTGTTTGCTTCGGAAGCTGTCTCACTCAGAATTGTTGTTACCGAAGGGGCCGGCCCAGTTTCAAATGGAGTATGGTAATGTCTTTTACCATTAATTGTTACACGGGCGGGCAGCCTGTTTAGGTCCCGCATTAATTCTGGTTGCTGCTCCTGGAGCTGGATCCAAGGAGTTTCAATATCTATTGTAGCAACCATCTAGGGTTATGTATATTAACCCTAATGTAACAGGTTTATTTGCCCATGGAAGATTTCAACACCGGCATCGTGGTGATCATGGTCTCAGTGCTAGCTGCTACCATTATTGACATTTTGCTTATCTACCGCTAATGGACAAAATTCTCAGGTGGTTTGAGGGATTGTGGAATTGTATCTCTTGGATTTTTGTAGCAATCTTTGAGAATTGTGTGGATTTAAAATTTTGGAAATTTCCAACAGACCCAAACGATTTACTCTGGTATGCAGAGCGTGTTAATGGTCGCTTGGCCATGATCACCTTGGTTATTGTTTTGCATCTGGAATTGTTTAGCCATGAATCTATCTGGCAACTCACCGGAATACAACACTAATATGGACCAACACATTCCAAGCCTGGTCCGGTTTTACTATGGTGAAAAGACCGGTGAACGTTTTAAGGCAATGGCCTTTGATGATTTTGAAACCATAGAAGCTGATCTTCACGAGGAAAAACTTCAGCAAGAAGGAATTGATTATCTAAGGATTGAACTCTAATGACTACCAGCTTTATTGACGTTACACACGAAGACATTATTGAGATGGAAAAGACTGAATCCCTTGTAAACTGGAATAACTATTTTGAT
>JACCDY011376647.1_pt1 | contig 12381 bp, 16 predicted proteins | sample 7446391 | NCBI WGS metagenome assembly JACCDY01 (sample SAMN15323451, study PRJNA562643) | freshwater metagenome | isolation source: river surface water | place: USA:Blue River Watershed | collected 2017-08-18 | reverse complement strand
TGACTGCACCCAATCCATTGATGGATCGATCCCTAGATTCTGCAAAAGAGTAATACCCATTGCGGGTAACGATGACGTGATCCAGTAAGTGGATATCAAAAAGTTTTAAGGCTTCCTTTATTCTCCTGGTTAGGGTTCGGTCGGCCTCAGACGGTGTTAAGTTTCCACTGGGGTGGTTATGAGAAATAATGACCGACTTGGCCAATGTTTTAAGTGCCACAGCTGCTACAATCTCTACATCAACCATCGTGGCATTGATTGTTCCGGTGGAATGGTGATAGTAACCAATAATCTTGTTGGCTTGATTGAGATAAATAGCAATAAAATGCTCCTGTACTTCAATCCCTTTCAGGATGCGTTCTTTCAAGAATTGATACACATCATTTGAGCTTGTGATTTGTCCGAAGAAGTATGCCTCCTTATTGAATGTTACCTCAATCTCCCGAACTCGGAATTCTGCATTCAATTCATCAATTTGACTTTCCAAATCATTGAAAGCGGCCTTGTCAAAGACCATTTGGGGTTGATATTGTGGCTGTTTGTATTGCATGGTTATTTTCTTTTCAATACGATGATATCGGTGGGCACTTTGGAGAATTTGAAAACAGGAGGCAATCGATATGCATCAAGTATGTCCGCCAACTTTTCCATTTCTGCTTTTTCGGTTTGGTAGCTGATGCCATTGCGCAAAAAATTGCTACCGGTCAAGTAGACCAAAAGTCCACCTGGCTTCAACATTTGCAGTCCTTGATACATGAAAAAGAGTTCAATCTGATGCATCTTAGGCTTAGTGAAATAGCTCGAGTACCTGTTTTTATACTTCCCGTACGGGGGATTGCCAATCACCAGAGAAAAGGGATAACCTTCAACCCATGTCAATTGACTTTTTAGCGTAGCAGTGAATCTTGGAGGTGATAGAAATGCTGTTTCAAAATAGCCGTCGTAGATTTTGGCCTCCGGATAAAGGATTTGGGTAATTCTTCGGGAAATTGGATTGATTTCAAAGCCATAACATCTGTTCTTGTTAGGGGCATGCTGAAGTAGTTTTCCCGTTCCAACACTAGGTTCCAGGACCGTTCCGCTTGGCTTAAACCCATAACGGTAGGCCAATAGCCACATCAATTCGCAAATTTTTTCAGGAGTATAGAATTCATACAAAACACCTTCTCCACTTGCACCTTTAGAACCCTGTCCTCCTGAGCCTTCGTATTGAGCAATAAAATCCTTATCCGCTTGACTGTATGTGTCACCGGTAGCATCCTTCTTTTTAATAAGGGCTTCGATTTTATTGTTTAATTCAAACTGGTTCATTAGCCCATCATGCTCTGTGTTTCCAGTAGTCCATTTTTGCCCAAGACCTTGAGGATGTAGGCATAACCCTCTTTGCTTCGTCCTTTCACATGATCCAAGACTTGCTCTACATTCCCCTGTACGGGCTTGAAGAAATAACCCATGCCATAACGTAACAGAACCTTATCTAAGCGCAACTGGCCAGCTTCATGGTGTTGGTCAATCAGAATTCCCAAGTACATAGCACCCAACAGAACATTTAGCTCTGGGATGAGAAGATCTGCTTGGGTAATGACATTGCCACTGTAGTTATTTTCCTTGATTTTGTGCGACAGATATTTCTGTTTCAACGGCCCGTCCAGTCGCTTCCCAAGATGTTTTCTCAGGATTGCCGCCTCAGCAGCAGTAAGTCTCCCGGTTTTATTTTCCATGTAGATCACATCATTGCCCGTCTGAGGCTTTAGTTGCATCAAACCTGCGGCTCCAACGTAGCTCACTACCTTTGGGTTACCGGCACTTTCCGTAAAAATCACGGACATAATCAAGGCACCAGGAACCTTGGTGAGCTCCTCCGCTTGCTTGATTTCCTTATACCATGTTTTACCTATCTGCTCCAATTTCACTTTATTCTGTGGCAAAGCGGTGTTTGGATAGAACACCCTTGGGGTCATAGGTATGGATACTTTCAGCGCTGACATAACTATGCTTTATAAAAAGTGATAACACGGTTTTGCTTTTGCTGCGGGGTAACCCCAACTGCGGGCTCAATTTGCGTTGTGCCTGATTTCTTGCGCAATGCCAAAGCAACCAATGCAGCTGCGGTGAGGCCTATAAATAGTTTATTCATGCTTTTGAATATTGATGGTTTGCGAATACTTGATAATTGAATTGGGATTGGAACTAAACATGCGCTGCTGAATCCTTCTTGGTGAAAAAATCCATAGCCAAGGCTTCGTTCGTTCTCCCTTAAACACAACCTGAATCAAAGAATCCCTGCTCTGTATTTGAACCCTTTGAGTATCGCCCAATGCCTGACCTTGGATTGTGTACCAAGGATCCGAATAGGAAAAGACCTTTACCCTAATGGTATCGTGAATAAGACTGTCTCTAATGGTCGTGACAATCTTTTTCTCCGTTTCAATTATCGTTGTTGAAACTTGCTGTGCACGCTCTGGCTTTACACCAGCCTCCAATATGGCTTTGAACTGTAATGGAAAAAGCGTCTTTAGTTCCTGAATCCGCAAGGTTAACACCTCACTTTGACCGGCTATTGCTCCATTTTCCAGTTGGATTTGTTTCAATCCAATTGAAAGTGAGCGAACATTACCCTCAAGTCGTTGATTCTCCTCCCTTAGATTTTGATTATTACTCCAAATCATCCAAACGAGCAGGACGAGCGTTCCTGCCAGGAGGATTTTTTGCAGCCCTTGGCTTTTTATAAGATTGATTGGATTCATGTTGAGTGGGTCTTTGTGTCTGTGACCAGATGTAAGCCGAAAGAATGGTCATAATGCCTGCAATTGAGGTTGCCGCAACCATTTCCATGCTTCGGAAAACAGCTGTGATGGTGATGATTGCTAGAAACAAAGCAGCAATCAGGGTTATTCTATATCGAGTTGATGTGTTCATTTTTTAGTGATTTAAACAATTACTTTTTCTTCATAAGGATTTACGAGATTGTGAACGAGGACGCCATCAGCGAAGTAGGTATCTTGGCTTTCTACGTTGATGTTTACCACATTGACATTTTCATCAATACGTTCAATAGAATCTATATCTACCCATGTTTCATCCGTGCGATAGAACTTATCGCCAACTAGCAAATCCTTTGCTCTTAAAAACTGAAATGATCCAGCTCGCTGAACCAAAACAGGATGTTCGAAGGTTATTTTGAGCAGATTATTGATCAGGAAGTAATAACTGAATTGCGCTTTTTGGATACCTGTGACCGTTGATGAGGCCTGCATGCTGGAGAAGCTACTTGATGTGAATGTTTTCCAAGCATCTTCAACTTCGCTATCAAGTCCATCGATGGAAACAGTTTTAACCAAATCGCCCAATTCAAGGTCTTCAATCAACTTGGTGGTACTATCTGCCAGGGTAATGAGCGTGCCATAAAGCAAACATCCGCCGCCACCCCCCAAATCGCCACCGCCAGTTCCTCCACCTGTTCCGCCTCCAGTGTCTGTTGTTGAGGAGCAGCCATCTAAACAGATGTTGGTCCACATGCCACTGGATAATTGCTGTAGGCAGAACAACCCAGAAAGAGAAGATACCCCAAAACGAAAATCTCCGTCAGCAACCTGATTGGGGTCTCGTACAAAGTACAGGTAACCATCCTGCATAAGCGGGATGTGTCCAGTTGGACCACCTGAACTAGTTAATCCACCTTGAAAGTCTTTGCGGCCGGTGATGGATTGATTTGAATTCAAATCAACCACCCCAGTAATTTGTTTTGATGATATTTTCTCCATTTAAGGTTGTTGTATTAGGGTTTAATAGGAATACACTACGGTGATGTCGTCGTTTGCCTCGGTTTCAAAAGGCACATTGTAGCTGATGTTTCGGTTGCCAGCAGTGAAGGTTACACGGCGCACACGCATGCCATTGAAGAAAACATTTACAGCAAATCCAGCTTTTGGAGGATTAGCCAATGCAATTGGCACCTCAACGTTACCAGCAGAAGTCATCGCGGTAAAATTCTCTGTGGTTTCAGTGAACGCATCTTCCTTGCTGTTGGCAGTAGTTTGAGCAGCTGCGGCAGCTGTTGCAGCATTGTTTGCCGTTGTTTGCGCGGCCGAAGCAGCAGAGCTCGCACTGTTCGCAGTACTTTGAGCAGCCGCAGCAGCAGAATTGGCCGTGTTGGCAGTCGTTTGCGCTGTTGCCGCATTGGCCAATGCTGAGTCCGCAGTTGACTTAATTGTATCGAGGTTGACGTTTGCCGTTACCGTGATTTTATCCAACTTGCCTTTGTAGGTTCCGTTGAATGCATAGGTATCAGCATTGCTTTCGTAAGCGGCTTTTACGGCTTCAGCAGTCAGCGCATTAAGGAACAAGTCCTCATCCGCAATTTTCTTGAAGGTTGATGTTGATCCCGTTCCGGTTGTAATGGCCGTAACGATGTACAATGCCCATTTACTGTCTCCGTCATTGGTTACAAAGACGCGGTCAGAAACTTTTAATCCGGTCAATGCGTTGCGAGCTGTTGTGTCAGCAACTGAATACGCATTCTTTGCTCCAGCGATTAAGGTGTCTACCTCGGTTTTAGAATACACGGCAAGGTTTGTCCGTGCTGTTGATGCGGTTACATCAGAAAGGTTGTTGGCCTTTTTAACGACATCGGCATCTAGGGCTTTAGCTGCCAGTTGGGAAGTAAGCCCTTCAATCTGTTTGATTTTTAGAAAGTCACTCATGAGATTTGAATTGATTAATTATGGTTTAGGGTTGTTTTTTTAGGGTTAAGTATTTGAGATAAATGCGGTCTGTGATCTCCAGGCTAAAGCCACCGTGCCAATACAAATTGTTTCCTTCCATGTGAAATGCCGCATCACTACCGTAGTCATACATGGCTCCATTCACCACCAATAGAAGTCCTTCCGGGTCATTGATGGGCACACTGACCTGAAAATTGGTTTGTCCAGCTGTGATAATGTCCAATGGGGTGCGAATCCAATCCACGGAGGGGAGTGGAATCAAACTCGGATCAATCGTTCCGCCATCACCTCCAAATTCTTGAACGGTGCTCAAGCGATAAGCGTGACCATTGATTTTGATTTCATCGTTGACTTTATCACCGAGAATCCTCAGTATATCTCCGATGGAAAATGTTTCTGATTCTGTTGCGCCAACGCGCTTTATGCTGAATGCCATGCTATTTCTTCTTTGTTAGTTTTCGATAAATGAATCTTCCGGTTAAAAACAAGACTGCCGCCGTTACGAGGCTGAATCCTCCTGTGACCAAAAGCCTTTTTTTTTAGCAATCGCTAGTATGTTTTCATAGATGCTGATGATTCCGTTCATGTAGGCAATTCGGTTATCGCCGTTTTTTTCAGAGATGTACGGACTGTTGGCAATCTGTTTTGCATACTCCTTGTAATTCTGACCTGCTGCATGAGCTGCTTTGTAGTTTGAGTTGATTAATCTGGCAAAGTCATTAAAACTGTCCTGTGGACTTGGGTATGTTCGGAATTTCAGTTTGTACTGATTCTGGGCTTGGTACACGCCACCTTTCCAAAACTCATTGGGCTTGCCGCCGGCAGTGATACCGAAAAAGTTGTTGTATTTGGTTGACAATGTGGACGTGCCCCAAGCGCTTTCAAAAGCACCTTGAGACAAGATCACCAACGGATCCATCTTAAAGCGTTCTCCAGCTTTCTTGGCATATTCAAAGTGTTTTACCACGTAATTTTCTGTTTTTGTACTCATGGCTATTGTTGTAATGAGATGTATTTGTGATTTACCCATCTAAGCTGATTATCGACAGTCTGAAACTGGAGAAATACATCTTTTCCAGTATCCATAGACATGACCAATCTGCCCAAAATGGTATTTGGATGTGCCTGGTTTATTGCTACCAATTGTTCGTTAAGAACCGGAGTTAACGATCTTGTGATCAGTCGTGGCATCGGAATGCCTTTAATGGTGAAATAATCTACTGGCTTCATCCAGGCTGTTGCATTCCCAGTAGCTGGATAAGCATCAAACATGGGTTTGTAGTACTGAAACAAATCAACATAGGTTGATGAAGCAGACACCCAATAGCTAAACCGTTGTTTGTTTTTTGCTTTCAGGTTTGCCGGGGCTTTGGCACCATTGATGACGTAGGCAACCTCAATGAATTTGACATTATTTTTCTCATCAAAGTGCTGTCTTCCAGTTGCGTAACCTAAAAATTCACCGGGCTTGGTTTTCCTGATAATGTTCTTTTCCGAGAACTGCTCATAAAATGCACCATGATTTGTGGCATCTGGGCTGGTCCGCAGAAATACTTCCTTCTTTGCCACTACCAAACTTTGTGGCTTGGCAAACTGAACCGGAGAACTTCCACCACCAGTAGTAACTTTATTTTGATTGCTACTAACGATTGTCATGAACTTTTGATAATCATCAGTAGAAAGTTCACTTTGGAGGTCATCCAGCAAATTGGATTGATATAGATTCTTGTATGCAGTTCTTACACTGTCCAGGTTGGTGATAATTTTCGCAGTTTCGAGTATTCGCGAGCTATTGGTAGTATCGAAACTCATCATCCAACTTATTCCGGATGGATTCATTGCAGACTTTAACGTCATGGCTTGTCTTACCTCTGGACTGTCGTCTGCATTATCTTGAGCGTTAGACTTGTTGAATTCGGCAATAAGCTTTTTCCCCAGCCGATAGGTTATGTAAATACCTCCCAGCACAAGGATTCCATTGACAATCTTGCTTTGATTGTCTTGGATAACGCCAATAAACTTTTCTTTTGTGCTAGACATCTTTTGGTATTTAGATTATGCTTTTAATTTTCAATTTCACCAAGGGCAACTCCAGCTTTTTGGAGATTTTAACCAGTTCCTCAGCAGTAAATTGCTTGGCAATAGATTGCAATGCCTGTTGAACATGGCGAGCCTCTTGTTCCGATTTTACATCGATTGAAATAGGTATATCTTTCGTTGTCATGTGGTTGTTGTGGGGTTTGGTTGCGTGACGTAATGCAGTATTTTTTGAAGATTTTGACGGTCTTTTTCGATCTCACTCAATAGCATGTACATGGTTCCTAATTCCTGATTATTCATACTCTGGCAGAACGTATTGATCATTTCCAATATCGTCTCTCGTTGACTGTCTGCCGGATCAGTAGACTTTTCAGGTTCAGCAGCTTCTGATTTCTCAGGCTCTGTGCCTGCCAAAAAATTGATGGCTGAAGCCATGGGTGTACCGGTAAAAAACTTAGCCAAACCGGGCATAGCCATTCCAATGATGTTGGTATAGTACTCAACTTGCTTCTTAGCATCCAGGGTGTTTTGCATGTCCTGGACTTGGAATTCCAACTCTTCATTTTCCGCCTTCAATCGTGAAACCTCAGCCTGCATGCGATCCAGTTCACGGCTCTTTTCTAATTCAGAAAATTTGCGCTGAACTAAATCGTTGACCTCTGCCTCCCCCAAACCTGCATATCCACTGAGTGTTCTTGGAATTTCATCATCTACATCCGTCCACTGAAAGGTTTTAGACCAAATCAACGTGTTGGTTTCCTGATCCTTGAATTCTACTTTGATTTTATCCGGGTTTTCAGACTTATCATAGCTTCTCACTAGGGGAGAGAAATTCTCCACCACTGCCTGATCAATGCTGTTAAGCTTCTTTCCATTGCGATAGAACACCGCATTGAACACAACATGATTGTGTCCCTGTTTGGGAAAGGTCTTGATCATTTTTTGACTGACCTGAATGACGTGATATATTTTTCTCTTACTCACTCCTTGACGATTTGTATGAATTCTATTACTGGATACTGTTGGGTTTCTTGGGGTAGTTCAATTCGGACCAATCCACTGAATTCCTCGATACCTTCTAGGCTGGAATGCCCTTGAACGATTTCTAAACTGTTGGTATCAGAGATGATTCGTGTACCTATGGGAAGCGCGTGTGCATTGGTCAGTATCAAATATTCATTGTAGGCATCAAGCTCATATCCCTTCTGGGGATTTTGCGTTGTGATGCTACGAAAGCGTTGAAGCTCAATTCCCGTATCGCGTTGTTTGAACTGCTGATGGATATGGATTAAATGATCGAACATAGTTGGTCGTTGTTGTAATCGTGCTCATCTGTGTTGTCATCTTCCTGTGAATAATCCTCACAGTTATCGCGGCTGCTTTCTGCATCAACTCGGCTCTGAATAACCTTGGTTTCCTTTGGCGATGGATCGGCCTGCTTACTTACCTGAATTCGTGCCGTTGGCACACATCTCAGATACAGACTTACCATATAGGGGAAGAAGTTTGACTTCATACTGTCTACATATACTCCCACTACCAATTGTCCAGGTTTCAGGCTTACATCCAGCGTTTGAAATCCACTTGGTTCCTCCGGCTCATAGAATGGTTGTGCTGAAATCGGCGCTACAATAGCCTCTTCCTTTAAGCTGTTGAAACTGGCTGATATCCAGCCGATCTCGGGCATATAGAAGTCTGTTTGAACACCATGGACATGCTTGGCAACAAATCCAGTGCACCGCTTTAGGTAGCTTGGGATCTTGTGTTGAAACCGAACAATTTGTCCTGGGCGATCAACCTTAAGGCGAATGATATTGTAGCGAGTGCCTACCATGCTGATTATTTTTCATTGGTCAACCAGAGGTAAATTTTTGCTTCGTAGGGGTAGCCCATTGGCAAATAAGGCTCGCTTGCTGCTGCACTCGATACTTGATTGATTGGAGTACCTCCATCCGTTAACCGTCCTTCAATGGAACTTCCTGCGGCTTCCAGGTGCTCCTCGAAAAAGAAGAACTTTTGATTGGGAGCTACCTGGTGACCGCTGGTTAATAATCGGATTTCATGCACGTCTTCAAACACTTCCTGGTTATTCACTTTCAAACCCAACAAGCTTCCAGGAACCAAGCGCTCTTCCGGCAGAGACACATAAATGGCTCTGATTTTTGCATATTGCTTATCAGTCTGCGCAGTGATGCGCACCGATTCTCCGGGAGTATTAATGCGAACTCTGATTTGCTGAAACTTGTGGTTTTTCATGATCCAGTGGGATTAAGTGATTAGGCTTTGATTACCGCTGTACCGCGAAGAATTGCCTTCAAGTATGAGTTGCTTGGTGCATTGGCAGACCATTCCACATTGAATTCAATGCTTTGCTGGTCACGGATGATTTTTGGATTATCCAATACGAACAAGCCCTTGAAAATATCTTTGCCTTCGGTTTGGAATACCTCGCAAGAAGTATTGGGAATCAAGACAGTGCCATTGGCTTTGAATTCGAACTCGCCATTGCGCACATAGTCAGGAATGACATCGTAATTGACGGTTCCAGCTGTATCAGCTCCGTCACCAACGCCACCCAACAATTGGATCCCGTACAGCAAGAAGTAGTTGCCCTTTTCCAGCTTGCCGCTAGAGATGTTGCTGGTTCCTACAACTTTGTTGTCGTCATCCTTAAACATCTTGACAACCTTTGATCCGCTGATGGTTTTTACCACATAGTATGCAGTATCAACAGCTTGAAGGCTTTGTGATGCCAATCCTTGTTGGATTTCCTTGGGAAGAAGACTGATGCGCTTTTCAAACTCTGCGCGAGAGCGTGAGCCCGTTGCCGTTGATACGGCACGAGATTGGTTTTGCATTTTGCGGAACAACTTCTTTTTGTCATTGGGGCCGCTGAGCTCCAATGCTTGCAAGAAATCGTCTTCCGACATTGCACCTAACAAGTTGTACTCACTGTTTTCGATTTGTCCGAGCGTTAACATGATTTTGATTATTTAGAGATTTTTGATGGGGTTAAATGATTTCGATGTAAGAGAGTTCTGTCTCATCCACATTTTCCATTTGGGTATTGGAAAATTCTTCAGGATTGAAAGAGGTTGGAGATGACAATGCCGGCAAGTCCGGATTGTATCGTTCAACAGAAAGGTTGATGGGTTCGCGGTAAACCGACGGTTCTCCCAATGCTGAAAAGCCATTCAGGTTAAAGTCTGCCAATCCTGCGAGAAGGTCTTTTTTCATAAACACCTTTACGCCAGAGAGCATACCTGCTGCACCAACTCCGGTTGCAACAAGTTTCATATTTTGATCTTTTAGCATCAGGTTACCGGCAGCGCCTACACCCAATAAGACTAAAGGACGAGCAAGTGCCTTGGCATTGAATCCAGTTGCAGCTGCATCTACATTCAAGACTTTATCGATCATCTTTCCACCGACGGAGCCGAGAACAACACCTCCGGTGAGCATGGCCAAGGTTTTGATTTCACCCATTACAGCTTGGCCACTGATCTTGGATTTTGAATTGCGTTGTGTTGCCATGATTTGATTATTTGATGTTTAGAAGAGTTTCATTGATTTTACAGGCAGCTTCTTGGCTTTTGAAGTGCTTTTGGATTTGACACTTTTGGCTGGAGCTGACTTCTTGGTTGATTTGCGAGTACGGTAACCGGACAGGTTTGAAGCCTTTTTCTTTGGTTTTACCATTTGGTAAATGCCGAAGGCCAATAGACCGCCACCGATAACCGCTGGAACGGGGTTCTTTTTGATGAAATTCATGATTCCACCCCCAGATGTGCTCGAGGTACTTGAGCTGGTTGATTCAGATGCTGTTTGTGACATTGGAATTGGATCGCTTATTGCTGGGAGATTTTCGCTGCTCTCAATCTCCATCATTGCGGAGGCAGCAGCTGGGTCGTTGGCTATTTCGCTCGATAATTTGTTGATGTCGATATTCTCGTTTTGACCAATCAATCCGGCCTCTTTCAAAATTTTGATTGTTGCAAGAATGATGGGGGCAGCAGCAGCAACTACAGAAGCAGTAGCAGGATCACCGAGTTCTCCCAGCATTTGATCCTCGACCATTCCGTTCAAATTGCCAGCTTTCCCTTTTAGGATTGCATTTTGTAGTGCCGAGCGACTTCCCTGGAGTTTATCAGCAAATAGCTTCTCAACTTTTGCTAGGGCATTTTTACTCTTTTGCCATGACCCAGCATCAATTCCTTTTGCCGCGGCTTGTTGCTGAGTAGCATAACCCCATTTTAGCTTGGAGGCCATCTTGCCCATGTTGAGCTTCATCGCCAGCAGATAGCCACCACGAGCAGCTAGCGATAGCGGATTGTATTTGACAACAGCCTTTACAGCTGCTTTTGCAGCTTGTCCAACCTTCTGCCCAACAGTAGAAGCCGCTTTTCCGACGGATTTTCCGACTGTTTGCGCAGCTTTTTTGACGTTGGTGAAAAAGCCTTTAACATTGATTCCGCTGAGAGCAAACTCATCAATATCGTAATCTAGGCCATTAACTGTATTAATACCGTTCCTCAAATTGAGCTGTTGTTCATTTTTAGAAAGTATTTCCAAAGCCTGATCACGCTTATCGGTGTACCAGTATTGGATTGCATAATCCAACATTTTCAATAGAGCCTGTGGATCATCGACAGTGGAAACCAGCAGAGGGTTTTGAGCAACTGCATTGCGTGTAGCTACCAAATTTTGATAGAGCTTATCGAGGTCTTGTTGTGGGGTTGTATCACCCAAATCGGAACCGGTTAGTGATGTTGCCATGACCGCATCGAAATGATCGTTTCCGGAAACACCACTCAACACGGCCACATTTATGCCTTTGAGGTTCATTGAGTAGTCCATTTTATCTGAGTAAGGTTTTTCGTAATTGAATTTTGAAACCACTGCATCGATTACGCAGTATCGCTGGCTGTCTTCTAGTGGTACGATGACATATACATGTTGCCAGGTATCCGCACTGTATCGTGTAATGCGAAAGCTGTGAGGGATTTGAAGATTGGTCAGGATGCTTGAGGCGAAAATGCTCATGCAGTCGCAGTCCACGCCTTCATTTCTTTCTGCCCATGACCGAGCAGGCCTACGGAGTTGCTCCAGACCGCGTTTATCCAATCGATACTGGATGAATTTGTAAACAAATTCCCAAATCGCATTGCAAGTTTCAATGGTCGATGACCGGTGGAGTAATGGAGCGATTCGCTTGGTGTCGTCAAGGTATTTCCAAACGACTTTCTCCATTAACTCCACGGTATCGGTGACTTCACCATCCTGTATGATGACACGATCTCTCTCATCCGGAGGTGGGAAATATGGATTGAAGCGGCTGCCGTCACGGATTGTGCGCTTGCCACTAACAATGGTTTCGGGATGGTATGTGTCAACGAGCCTTTTCATCAGATGAGCTTTGTAGGTTCAGATTGATAAAACAGGCCATTCACATAGGTGGTGAAGTACATTTCCATAGGAATTCCCAATTGGGAAATCAGGTTCTTGCTGTTGCCTTGCTTAAAAGAGGCAATCACCAGAGGTATTTTCTTAGTTAGGTTGGTTACCAAGGAGCCCAGGATAGACCAATTCAGCACAATTTCAATAGTGTCAATATTGG
>JACCDY010960095.1_pt1 | contig 12386 bp, 17 predicted proteins | sample 7446391 | NCBI WGS metagenome assembly JACCDY01 (sample SAMN15323451, study PRJNA562643) | freshwater metagenome | isolation source: river surface water | place: USA:Blue River Watershed | collected 2017-08-18 | reverse complement strand
AGAGACTATTAGGGATGTAGGTGCTGGAATCTTTCGTGGCCATGCTGGTCCGAAGATGGAGCGCTTACTAGCTTTGCGCGGAATAGTTGATGAAGCTGTTGCGCAGAGCCTAGCAAATGAAGCCGCGAAGTATTCAAGTGGCTCAGATGTGCGGCATTACGGTTTTAATGATAGACTGTATTGTCATGCATCAAGTCCCATTCGACGTTATGTCGATTTATATAACCAGAGGCTATTGAAGGCTGTAATTACTGGTTTGGGAGCTATTAAAGATGAGGCTGATGAAGGTCTCATCTATAGATTGAATGAAGTATCACGCGCTGCACGGGAATTTGACCGTGTTGCGAAGTTTATGCGCTGTCTAGAAGGCGCTGAAGGTACAGTAGAAGCAATTGTATTATCGTGTAATGATGATAATACACAGACTAAAATATATATACCTGCCTGGAAGATGACTTTTAGGGCGGGTGCAGTGGGTGCTGTTGGTGCTCATGTAGCGGTGTCATATTACTTTGACGCTAATAAGCCGATGTGGCGACAGAGGATGGTGTTTTCGGCCTAGGGGCCAAGTTTACATGAAATCCTCGTAGATTAATTTAATATTTTTATTAGGAATATAATAAGAAAAAATAGTGCCGGCGGCATTTTCTTTTTTCATTATTTCTTTAAGTACCGTTGAGCCATGTAAAGTGACTGTAAGAATCCTATTATCACCCACCTCCCTAATAGTATATTCAAGGGGTTTGGACAAACGTGAGCTTAGTCGTCGAATATATTCTTCAATATTAATTTCTTCTACTGGTTCTTCCATTTTTCCTATTATTACGTCTATGTGACCGTTTCTTTAGATTTTTACGATTGCGACGTGTTCTTTTACCGGCAAATTGGGCGTAATATGCAGGTGAACCTGGCTCTGGACCAGTAGGGGGTGGAGGGGGTACAAAACCAGTGCTTTCATTACTTGAATAACCACTATTATTACTGTTACTGGCTGGTAAGGCAGCTAGTTCTTGAGCTTCTAATTCAGCTCCCAAATTATTTATTTCCAAATTATTTATTTCATTAAGACTTACACGTGGTAATTGTGCAAAACTAGTTGCTGGGGCAGGACCTCTAAAATTAGCAAACATATTTTCACCAGAATCTAATTCTTTTTGGATTTCAGCGTCCATATAATTTGCTGCTTTTTTATTCGTATTTTTTGAATTTAAGATGGCCTTGAAACCCAATGATGGCTCTGTATCCATATGTCTTCTAATGATTTCTAAATCATCAATTGTGAGTGGCATATAATCACGACTATAAGGGATTCCAAATAATTTTTGATATATATTTTTTTGTACTCTAAAAGCTGCTGCTTTTCTTTTTGTATGATTATTTATTTTATGTCTATTAAAATTCGCTTTAGATTCATTATACAATTCATTAATTCTCGCTTTTGCGCCTTGAATAGGGCTTAATGCTTCTGCTACTCTTGCTAATGCAATTTCTCTTCTTAAATTTCCATCCATGTTCTATTTATATAACATAAAGTTTGTTGAAAAAACTATTATAGGGAGGTTATGAATCTAGCAATTGAAAACGATTTTTGTTACGAAGCGGGATTTTCCCGCGGTGTGATTTACAGTAGTTTTGTAACAATGCTGGTATGTGTAGTATATTATAGATTGACTAGTAAGTAGTTAGTGTGTAAAAAAAAATTCGCCTTTATTTGATATTAGGCTTTATTGGTCTAGGCGCCGGAATTACATACGTGTGTAAAGTGAATCGGGCACAGCAATACCATGGACAATAATGAGGTCCTTAATGGTATTGAGTAGAGTGACGTTGTTGGTGATTGTTGCCAGGACTCGCAGTTCTTCGAGAAGGTTGTTAAGTTTCATGACAATACGTGTCAGATTACCTTCATAAATATTGTATTTGCTGCAGATTTCGGATGCTGGCTCTCCAGCCATCCAGTCCATAGCGGTTTCAACGTATTCTGTGCTGAGGCGCCATTCTTCGCCGCTTCCAAGGCTGTCGCGAATATGAACTAATTGATTAATGATTGGCTGAATGTCGTCCCTGACGCTGTTCAGCTGGTCATCTTGTGATGAGCGCTCTGTAATAAATGTAGCAAGAACGCCCATAATTTGTGTGGGATTGAGGGCATCCAATGCGCCGGACATGTATAGTTCGGTCATGAGAATAGGGTGTCCTTCATTGACTTCTGTGGCGATAACACCTTTAGGGGTGAGTTTGAGGCCATCAGGCTCCAGATATCCGTGTTCTTGTAGGAATGCGACGGATGGCTGGATAAGGGATTGCAAATCACCTAGACGCTCTTTGGCATCCAGGTATTGCGTATTTAGTTGAGCAGCATGATTTCGCATCTTTTTGAATGCTGCCCAAGCCTCCATAGCGGTAGCCCATTTGGCTCCAACTAGTCGGCTTTCAAATCGGTTGAGAGTAGCTTGTGCCTTTTTCTTGTCCGCATTGACGGCGGACTTGAATTCAGCGCGAAGCCGCTCCAATTCTGTAAGTGTGTCAACGGTCGCCTGCTCACCCAAATGGTTTGCTGCAGCGAACGATTCACAATCACTAATTGTTTTATTGAGTTCCTTCCCCATTATGATGAGTTCTTGGCGTTGCTGTCTGTACCAGTAAGACTGGGTTATGACGCGCTTCCATGTATCTTCACCAGCATGAATGGTTTTGAGGACAAACTCGTATGAGAATGTGATGCGTGATTCGAGGGATGGTAGATTGCCTTTCATAATTGTCTGCATCTCCTCGGGGTAAATGGGAGCATGAGACGGCAAATAGATGACGTTTCCTCGTACGTCTTTCCCACGGCGGCCTGCACGGCCAGCCATTTGTATGTACTCGTCTTTACGAAGAGTACGAAGTCCTCCATTGTCATGTTTGCGGAGCTCTGTGAAGACGACTGTGCGTGTCGGCATATTAATACCAACCGCGAATGTCTCCGTACAGAACAAGACTTTAATGAGTCCACGTGAGAATAGAATTTCGACCATCTCCTTGAGTAGGGGGAGCAGACCACTGTGATGGTATGCAACGCCCTTCTGTAGGAGGTCAATCAGATTATGATATTGAGTAACCGTTGATAGTGTTTCCTTGTAGGGCTGCAAATGGAAGTCAATAGTATGACGTACAGCGGCAGCTTGGCTGGGCTCCAGAAGACTGGTTTCCACAGCGGCGGCGTACTGTTCACATTGTTTGCGATTGAACACGAAGAAGATTGCGGGCAACATATCGCGAGCCTCGAGGCTTTTGATAGTTGTGTTGAGTTGGTGAATGTAGGATGTTTGATGCACCTTACCTTCAGCCGCGGGAAGACCATGAGGGATAGCTTCGCCGGCAGCTTTCGCTGCGGCTTTCACTGCCAATACGTCTGCTTTGCGGGCCTTTGTTTGTTCACTGAACTCTCGTTCTTTTTTGTAGTCCAAATACTTGGATTGCGACCACTTTTTATAGGCGGCGGAGTCATAGACCTCACTACCAGTAGAATTAGTGGCGCAGATTTCTGTTAATTGTAGTTCCCCGCTTGTGACGTCGATTTTCGCGGCGTAATGAGTGAGGGGTACAACACGGTATGCTGTTTCAATTAGATTGGTCGTCCTTTCGCGTTTATCAGTAAGCCACTGTGCAAATTCTGCGGGCTTATTAAGAGTTGCGGAAAGGAGAATTACTTTAATCTCTTTAGGGAGTAGACTGAGAGTCTCTTCCCATACGTGGCCACGACCTTTATCGTTGATGTAGTGTGCCTCATCAACGACGACTGCATCTAAGCGGTCCAGTGTTAAGCCTGCGGTCAAGCCATGGCACTCTGTTGAGGTGCCCTTCTTGTACAATAGATTTCTCAAAATCTCTGCGGTCATGATGACGATATCAGCGGATGGATTATCCTTCTTATCGCCGGTCATGATGCCCACAGATGCTTCTGGGAAAGCGTTTTTGATTTCACGGATTTTATCGTTACTGAGCGCCTTAATGGGCGTAGTGTAGAACACTCGCATACCCTTTTTGAGGGCATACGCAATTTGATAGATTCCAATAAGAGTTTTCCCTGAGCCGGTTTTGGCAGTCACCAGGACGTTTTCGTCGCGGTGAATAGCATTAATGGCTTCGACCTGAAATTCAGATAGAGGGAAGGGGAATTCCATTACCATTTCAACACCAGTAGGGGATGAAGTGGTAGAGGTAGTTACGGGTTCAGTTGTAGACTTTGCTTGTAACATTTTTAAATTTAACTAATATTCAGTAATTGTTACAAAAAACATCAATTTTTATTTTATTTGTGTAAACGGAGTGTGCGAGATTTTGATTTGTATTTCTTAGCTTTGAGAGTACGTTTATAATTACGCTTTTTAGGGAGAACAGCACTATATAGGAGCTCTTTATTGAAATACTTTTTCTTATAACCTCCTCGTACCTCTCCTCCTTCTTCTTTTCCTTCTTCTTTTCCTTCTTCTTTTCCTTCTGGTCTTATTACCCTTCGAGGCAATGGTGAACCGTCTTGATTTAAACCAAGCTGTTCTAGTGTTGGTTCTTTTACTTTTAGGATATCAAAATTAAAACTATCCTCCGAAGATACATTATTTAATAATGTATCATAATAGTAATTTGATGTAAAAGGAATATCAATATATTTAATAATTAATAAATTACTGCTATCAATAATAGGTTTAATAACATCGGGGTTTAAATCGTCTAATGTATTACCAGTAGCAGCAGTACCAGTAGCAGCAGTACCAGTAGCAGCAGTACCAGTAGCAGCAGTACCAGTAGCAGTAGGAGGGGGTTGTAATTTTGTTTCAATATCATTCGTTAATTTATCAATAAAAACTTTAATTTTATTGTTTAAATCAGCAATTAAAATTTTGTCGTTTGAATTAACATCATAATAGTTCGAAATGTCATTTAATTTAAAAGCTATTGAAAAAATATTAAGATAATTTGGTAATCCCTGACAAGATTTAAGTATGTTGGGAATAACAGTTAATAAATTTTGAGCTTCAATTTGTTCTTCTAAAACACCATTATTTCCAATAATTTCTTCAAGTAAATTACCTGGTTGAATTTCAGGAGGATTTAAATAAATTTTTGTTGGAAGATTTTGTAGTATAGTTGAAATTTCTTCACTGGATGTGCTATATTTTTTTTGAACAAGCTCTGTCCCTTTAGTTATATCAATATCTTCAGATGATGGCTCTCCTTTTGGTTCTGCTAATGTTGCTAATGTAGTCAATCTAAGTAATTGCTGTTTTTCATAGTCTGTAGGTGGTCTAATCTCTTTTTTAGGAGTAGCTACTGTAGTTTTTACTTCCTCTTCTTTTGGAGGAATTAGTGTCTGTGTCTGTGTCGGTGCTGTTATTGTCGACATCTATATCTAAACTATTAGGAGATATAAATAGCATTGATAAAAAATACGCTACATGTAAGCCGTAGGGATTATACTTTAATAGTATTGTTTACCAATATTATTTTCTTGTTTAGCAAATTTGTTTCTATAGGAACAATCAATCATCATCCATGTAAATACTGCCGCAGAGGTTCCAGATGCAATTCCACAGAGAACAAAATTCTTCCACATCTTAAGCAATGATATTGAATATGACTATTAGAGTGGTGTGTCAAAATGATTCAATTTTTACTAAATGGCAATGGAGTGCCGTTCGCTCTTCAGATAGAAAATGTTTTATGTAAAAATGATGGAGATATCTGTATAGCAGAGGTATTCTTAAGTCTGCTTCATGAAATAGACATAGATTCTTCATGGAGAATAGTAGATGTAGGTTCAGACCAAGGTGGATTCTCTCTTCTTAGCTCAAATCTGCTTCCAGAAAATACAGTCTTCGCCTTCGAGCCAAATTTTAAAAGTTATAGACATTTGACAGAGAATTTACTCACCTTCGGAAACAAGTATAGAAATATTATTGCACTACCATTTGCTATTAGTTCATCCGAAGGTACAATATATTTAACAGAAGATGAAGGTTGCTCTAATAGTCGAGGTACAACAGGTAGGGAAGTAGTAACTAAAAGGTTGGATGCAGTATTGCCGGTGGATTCGACAATTTTCTTTATGAAGGTTGATACTGAAGGTCATGACCTAGAAGTATTAGAATCTGCACGAAGATTTATTGATGAAGGCAAATTAAAAAATATTGTATTTGAATATACTGCCTACTGGATTGGCTCAAGCGAAGATGAAGCTGTCGTGAAGTCCAAACCAATTTTACAGTATTTACTATCAAAATATAAATTATACTCTCTATCACGCACAGGAAGACCATATTTAGTGGGACCATTAGGTGATGAAGATTTAGAGCCATTTATCAGGGACCATTATAGGCGTCATTTGCAGACAGATATTTTGGCAACAACTGTTGAGCCGAAGTTAAAAATATTTCCACATGAAGTGGGTAAATATATTGCTTAGGCATCAGGATTTTCTTCTGCGGCTTGTTTGCAGACGATTTCTCTTAGTTTTTCCCGATTACCTGTATATAGGATTGCCGCGTCTCCATTGAGAGCGGAGTCAGGGTTGGGCTCTGTCATAATAGCCTGAATACTGAGTAGTGCTGTTCTAATATTTAGAGCAGGTGTCCATTTATCCTTGAGAATGTCAAGACAAATCTCACCCCTCATATCAACGTTTGGATGATAGATTTTGGTTGTGAACATGATTTTGGGTGCATGAATAGGATACTGTGCAGGCAAAATAATACTGATATTATATTTGAAACCCTCATAAACAGAATCCTTAGGACCAATAATATGTCCATTTAGCTTAGTGATATCATCACCGATAAAGTCAGCGTGAATCCCTAGCTCACCAGACATCTTCTTGAAATCCGCAATTTCTTTAACGATGCGTCTGTTCATTTATGTCAATAAGTATTAGTACTGTTAATGTATTTAAGAGTACTAATAATTTTTCAATTTTTCTTTACATCTTCATTATTTACTAAAATAAAGAAAAACTCCACTTAATACAAGACCAATAGATATTCCAAGTCCAATATTTGATGCATTTGTAATAGTTAATGCATCACTATAGCCATGTGAATAGCCCGTATTATAACCTGTAGAATATGCCTTCAAAGTTTGTGAATTAACAACCTCAGTTAATTTAACTAGATTACATGTTACCATTTTATTTTCTTGTTTGACTGGTGATGCTGGTGGTTGCACAACAGATGCCTCAGGTGGTTGTACAACGGGTGCTTCTGTTAACACTGAACCTTCCATAATAGTTGATAAAGCAACATTCTGTTGTGGAATAGAATCATTTACATAAGTACATGATGCATCACTATCATAATAAACATACGATGTCTCTCCAATTGTTTCAAGTGGAATAGATTCATTCATATAAATTGTTTGAATTGTATAATCATTGGGACCAAAACCGTCGCTCTTGCTCATTCTTACTTCTAACTGTTATTTTTGCGATTGTTCATTAAGTTGTTGTTTATATTTGTACACTTTTATACCTGTATAAGTTAAAACAATTCCTGTAAAAAGTCCAGCAGCATAACCATTAAACCAACCATACTTATATGTTTTGCCAAATGGTTGGACTAGACTTTTTTCAACAACTGTATCTAATTTATTTGTCATACTATCACTAATTGTTGATAAGCGTTCACCAAGACCAGGGTAAACTTGATTTAAAATAGCTGCTAATCCTGCAATTTGTAACATTAGGAGGCAATCTATATTAAAGTAAGTATAAATTATTTATATTAAAATGGCAAGACCATCATGGGATGAATATTTTAAAGAAATAGTACAAGTGACTGCAACGCGTTCACCATGCGAACGTTTACATGTAGGATGTGTATTAGTGAAAGATAATCGAATTGTGAGTCAAGGATATAATGGATTTTTACCAGGTCTTGAGCATACTAGTATAGTGCGCGATGGTCATGAGCAAGCAACGGTTCACGCTGAGCAGAATGCTATTGCTGATTGTGCTCGTCGTGGTGTATCTTGTGAGTCTTGCACGGCATATATAACTCATTATCCATGTATTATGTGTTGTAGATTACTATTAGCATCCGGTATAAGTGAAATAAAATATATTAATGATTATCGAAATGACGAGCTTGTTGCACATTTTACTAGTCAAATGAAAGTAAAAATAAGTCGAATATAATAGTAATGGCTCGTACATGTAAGAGGGGACAGATTCTTCGTCGTGCATATACAAGAAAGACTGGTAGGAGAGTGACAGCACGATGTGTGCGTAATGTGGGTGCTCCCGGTAAATGGAAGACAGTACATAGGAGCGCTGGGATTGGACCATTAAAAAAGGGGCGTTTAGCTCGGTTTGGATATGATTCTGATGCCGGCGTAAACAGGCGTCATGTAGCTTTGAAAGCAGCTTCCCGTCGTCTTGGTTCTTTGGCAGTTTTCAGAATGCTTGGTGCTCTCGCAACTTATACTAAACGGACCAGCCCCGTAAAATCTGCTATTTTTACTGCAGACCGTAATTATGTGCGCCGTGAATTATTTTAATGAATTGCATAAGTGAGTCCATATATTTCATGAGGAACCCAATAAATTGGATTTTGATAATCATTGTTAGGTGATGAATCAATAAAATATGCCCACAAACCACTCATATAGATAGGATTTGATGTAATTGTTCCCTTAATAGTGCCATATTCAAGACTGTTCCATTGAATTAATGTTCCAATTTGAAGGTCCTCGCCATGCGAAGCCTGGTTCGGGTCAGAAAGCTGGTTACGTTCAATCATATTTACTATTACTTTTAGTAATAGTAAAGATAACAAAATAAATCAATTTTTATGTTGAAAGCCAATTAATTATATTATCATAAGTATCTCTAATATTTTTGAGTTCAACAAGTTGAATAATTTGATTTTCTGTAAGGAAAATTAGTAATTCATCACCGCGTTTATCGACAGACATAACTTTGTTTTTAAAAACAAATGTTGAATCCACTTCGCATTGTCCTGAAAACTTTATTCCTACGGGTAAATAATCAATCTTTGGATTCTCGTAAGTGAAGACTGTTGGAGCCATCTAAATAATTTACGCATATATTAAATAAAACATTTAGTGATTGGGGGCATGTCAGTTCAAATAACATCAGATGTAGCAGACGGTCCAGTGCAAAAAAAACAATTAGAGGTACAGACTTTTATGCATGGATTTGTTGTGACTGCCGGTACACAGCGTTATTTTTTTCCATATAAGTCTGTTTTATATTTCAATATTGGTAAAAAAGATGATATGTATATATTAACATTGAAGACTGATGGTGGAGGTACAATAAATCTATCTTCAAGTGTTGCACTTGATGATGAATTTATGCAGATTTGTCGTCATTTCAACTAAGTCCAAAAATATATTTTAGTGATTGCAACTAAAAAAATATTTTATATTTTGGACTCTGACAGCAACTATCAAATTAGATGGTGTGCTTTTTGGGGATGACATCCTTGATTTCGATGATGTCATCCTTGTTGAAGCTGTTCAGTTTGGTCTTCTCAATCAGTTTATAGAGCTCCCCTGTGTCACGTGTGTAGAGTGCAACGTGGTAGTGTTTGGACGCGGGGTCGTAAATACTGTACCTGCGAACACCGCCCTCGTCGTAGAACTCAATCATGCGAACAATTAGGCCGTCGTACTCAGTGGTGTGTCGGTCATCATAGAAGATAATGCACGAGATATCCTTAGAGTTTTCGACGTAGTTGACGCAGAATGTGAAGTGGGGGAACGACTCATTCTTGAAGGAGCAGTTCTTGTTGACACCACCCTTCGATTTCATCGTGAATTTGATTTTGTGTTTCTCAACGACTGACTGTAGCCACTTGAATTCATGGGACTTCCTGGGGTCAATACCGATAGGATACCGTTTGGGGAATTCGTTGTGGGTGATTAGATTCTCTGGGGGAGTTCCATCTGGTGTCTTTGGAGTCCATGGGTTCTCCCGTTTATGGGGAGGACTGTAGGTAGGAGGAGGAGGAGGGATTGCTTTAGCAGGCTCTACCTTCTTCTCCTCTGCTGCAAGTTTTGCAGGTGTAAGTACCTCTGCAAGAGCAGGGGCTGGGTCCTTAGGGAGGACCTGTGGTGCCTGTGCCATCCAGGCCATTGGTGGAGGCATGAATGGCGCGAACGGCATCATTGAATACAATTGTCGCTGTGTCTGTTGTAGCTGTTGCATCTGCTGCATGTATTGAGTCATTAGTTGACTCATGTCGGTCGGCTGTGCCGGCGGCGTCTGCAGGGGTGCGAGCTGAATAGGGAATCCGTTTGTTGAATCCATGGTATATGACTGCATGTATATCTGATGTTAAATAAAAAACTTCTGAAAAATTCAATTTTTTTATCTTTAATAATTATATTTATAACAATTTATTATTCAATATAATTAATAGAAATGAAAACAATTGCACTAATTGCGGAGCTTATAGGTTCATTTGCCTTAGTAATGTCAATCTTTGTATCTGGTGGTTCAGCTGCGGTCATTGGTTTAACTCTAGCGGCAATAGTATTTTTAATTGGTGGTATAAGTGGTGGTCATGTTAACCCGGCAGTTTCCGCAGCAATGTATTATAATGGTAGTTTAACAGGCACAGAATTATTTGCTTACATGGTTATGCAACTATTAGGTGGTATAATGGCAAGTTTGATGTATGCTGCTGCCTAAGCTTTAGAGACTTTAAAATGTCTGGATTTCAATAACGGTACTTGTAAACGGCAATATTTGCGATTAGAAGTCCTGTAGCAATCATTAATAGTTTAGGTAGTGGTATTTCATCAAGAAAATCACGAAATTCTTCATTTTCAGTTTCGACAATATCGGTTCCATCTGGATTCTGAGTCTTTGGTGTTTCTTTGAATGTTTTGTAATCAATATCTTTATCAAAAACCCATTTAGTCTGATATGGTAAACCTCCAATTTGTTGTACAGGTTCTCTAGGGTCAACCCATGGGTTACCATCAGCGTCTTTAAGCCTCCCATACTGGTCACCAACGCGTTTAGTGACTTTTTTACACTTAGCATAACCTGAGCCAAATAGTGGTTTAATAAGCGGTGCTGGATTCAAAGCATTTTTTGCATCTTCAATAATACCGGGAGCTAGACCTTTTAATTCAATTCCCTCACCAATACTTGCCATACCCCGCTGTAAATTTTTACCAAAAGCATCACCTTTTGGGATAAGTTCAATATAATCCCACATATCAGCACCATTAGAACATTTTTGACCAGTCTTTAAAAAATAATTAATACCATAATGTTGGAATTGCATACCTTTAGTAAATGGTGTTGTTGGCCCACCAAATGCAATAGTATCCATATAATAATTTACACCCCTGACTGCTCTGTATACCGCCTTTGGACTACCTCCTCTATAAACACCAATATCACCAGGAGTAATAAGTTCATTGGAGTAATCATAAGTGGGACCAAGAACATTCAGCTCTGGAAATTCTGTCGGCAACATGTTCTGTCTTTTATCTGCTCCAGCGTTCATATCCTAAATGTAGTTTGTATTAAATACTAGTGTATCATGTCGACAATTCCACTTACTATTGCAATACCAACTATGCGACGTTGGAGTTTTCTTCGCGAGGTACTTCCAAGACTATTAGGGGTTGCTTGTGTTGAAGCAATTGTTATATGCGATGAAACAGGCGATGATGCTTTGGAGATTTGGTCTTCCGACTTTTATGATGAAAAGCGCATTCATGTATATGTAAATTCGGAGCGACTTGGAATATTTGCCACTAAACGTCGTTGTGTAGAAATGGCACCTACCGCTTGGGTTCCTTTGAAGGATAGTGATAATGAATGAACGAAGGAGGGTATTGAGAGGCTACAAGAGCTTTGGACAAAACAGACTCCTCACCCTAATTGTATTTATGCTGCAGGTGGTATGATTAAACGTGTTGAGGGTAAGGAAGTAGAACGACCTCTTCTGAAATTCGGAAGACAGACTATTAGTCGAGAAAATTGGAATAATACTTTGAAAACTGCAGGTTGCTATGATTTATTGAATGATGGGAATTTCATTATTAATCGTAAGGTTGCCTTACCGAATATACCGCGGGGAATAGCTCATGAAACATATTATGCAGCAGATGTAATTGCTTGTTTGTACAGACTATTAAGGGATGGAGACATGGTGTTGCATGTTGAGCCGGATTTATGGTATTATCATAATGTTCATGATGATAGTTCTTGGTTAACAAGCGCAGCTGAATCCTGGTCGAAGATAGCTGGAAAATTTATTATGCCTTAGGGGCTTATTATTCAATATATCTTTTAATAAGGACAGTTGAATAATTATTGAATACATTAATTACGACGACTTTTGCGATTTCTGCGTCTGCGTTGTTTT
>JACCDY010373800.1_pt1 | contig 12396 bp, 11 predicted proteins | sample 7446391 | NCBI WGS metagenome assembly JACCDY01 (sample SAMN15323451, study PRJNA562643) | freshwater metagenome | isolation source: river surface water | place: USA:Blue River Watershed | collected 2017-08-18 | reverse complement strand
CGATGCAGCCCATCACCGCGACCTTGAGGTTTTCCACCCCTGGGTATTGGTTGCGCCACACGGGCATTTGGGCACGCAAGAAGTCGTCAATCTCTTTGGCGAGCTCTTGGAAGGTGGTGCTGGTGGTGCGACCGCAGCCTGGGCATGCGGTCACGCTGGGCACAAAGGTTCGCAGGCCCAAGGCCTGCAAAATTTCAGAAGCCACCACCACCTCTTGTGTGCGTGCTTCGCCGGGCTGGGGCGTGAGCGAAACGCGAATGGTGTCGCCAATGCCCTCTTGTAACAAAATGGACAAAGCTGTGGTGGATGCCACGGTGCCTTTGGTGCCCATGCCCGCTTCGGTGAGGCCCAAATGCAGCGGGTAGTTGCAACGCTGGGCCAGCTCGCGGTACACGGCAATGAGGTCTTGCACACCGCTCACTTTGCAGCTGAGCAAAATCTGATGCGCAGGCATGCCCATGCTCTGCGCCAACTTGGCCGAATCGATGGCCGAGGTGATGAGTGCTTCGTACATCACTTGCTTGGCGTCGAAGGGTTGCGCACGCTTGGCGTTTTCGTCCATCAACTTGGCGAGCAACTCTTGGTCAAGACTGCCCCAGTTCACGCCAATGCGCACGGCTTTGTCGTAGCGCATTGCGGCTTCAATCATTTGGCCAAACTGTTTGTCGTGCTTGTCGCCCTTGCCCACATTGCCGGGGTTGATGCGGTACTTCGACAAGGCCTGCGCGCAGTCGGGAAACTCGGTGAGCAAGCGGTGGCCGTTGTAGTGAAAGTCGCCAATCAATGGAACGTTGATGCCCATCTTGTCGAGCTGCTCGCGCACATGCGGCACAGCGGCAGCGGCTTCAGGTGTGTTGACCGTGATGCGCACGAGTTCAGAACCCGCCAAAGCCAATTCTTTGATTTGAATGGCTGTGCCAATCGCATCCACGGTGTCGGTGTTGGTCATCGACTGCACACGCACTGGGGCATCACCACCGACGGTGACCACATGCCCCCCCCAAGATACGCGCGCTTGCAAACTGCGGCGAGCTTTAGGTTGAGACAAGGCAATGCCTTGTGAATTTGAATCATTTGCCATCGGGCGCTCCTGCAGAACTGGCTGGCAAAACTGAGCTGGCAGATGACGCTGCTTGAGCCGTCACAGCAGCAGAATGCACGGTAGTAACCACCATATTGCCTGAGACATTCTCAGCCACCGGCGCAGCAGCTTCTGTGGAAGGAAGTGCCACAGCATCAGAAACCACGGGTGTGGTCAACACCGTCTCTGAAGATGGTGCATCTTTGAACACCAACAAGCTGTGAATTTCAGGCCAAAAACCAATACCCAAGGCCAACACCAAAATGGCGACAGCAGCCCAGCGCAGCGGTGTAAAAAAACGTACGACCACCACAAAGCTAGACTGCGGAAGCAAGGATGGACGATCCAGCGGGAAGTCTAAACCGCGTTCGTTTTTAGCGGCAAGACGCGACACATCTTGGCTTGGCAACAAAGCGAGCACCGGGGATGCGTCGGCCTTTAACTGACGGCATACCGCCAAAGTTAAAGCACGCGCAAACATAGCGTCCGGTAAGTCATGCAAGCGGTCTGCTTCTAGCGCCTCCAACTTGGCGGGTGACACGCGCAGCGATTGAGCCAACACATCGAGCTTGAACCCTGCATCCTCGCGGAGTTGACGCAACAAGGCACCCGCGGTTGTGCTCGGGGTGATCGATGTGGTTGTTAGTTCAGTCATCAGGCTTCAAAAAGAATGGATTGAGTGTTCAGTGATTGCGTTGAGGGGTGTGGGCTTGTGCAGCGCGCTGCTTGCAAAACGTAATCGCTTTGTATGTTTTATCCACGCCGGCGTACCCCGGCTGAGACAGTGCTTGTGCAAACTGAGCTTGCGCTTGCACGAACCGATTTTGCTCGCACAAAAACCAACCGTAATTGTGATGAATCGCTGCGAGCTCAACAGAGTGCACAGACGCTTGGGATGCCAATTGCAGAGCATGTTCAAAACTTTGTTGCGCCAACACTGGCGCATTGGCGCGTTGGTGAATCAGGCCCAGTAGGCTGTAGGCATCCGCATAGTTCGGATCAATTTGCAACGCAGCGCGCACTTCTTGTTGCGCCACAGCGTCTTGATTGTGTTCGTAATACGCCGTCGCCAAACTCAAGCGACGCATCGCACGTTCGCGGGTAGCACTGGGCTCAGCTTGCATAAGCGCATCCAGCTGAAAAGTCGCTGAGCCACACGCGCTTAAGCCGCACACAAGTGCAAAGAATGCGCACACCACAGCGATGACACGCCCCACCTTCATGACGACACCTGTGTGAGCGTAATGATGCGTTGCTTGGCAATGCGCTCGTCCACGCGCGTGCGATCTTTGACGTCGCCCGCGAGTTGGCCGCAAGCAGCGTCAATGTCGTCACCGCGCGTCTTGCGCACTGTGGTGATGATGCCCGCCTCGCTCAGCTGCGCCGCAAACGCTTTGACCGTGGCCGCGTTGGAGCGCGTGAGGCCCGAAGCAGGAAATGGGTTGAACGGAATCAGGTTGAACTTACAAGGCACGCCCTCGCCAAGCCCACGCTTGGGTTTGACCAAGTCAATCAAAGCTTGCGCATGCTCGGGTTGGTCATTCACGCCATCCAACATGCAGTATTCAAACGTGATGAAGTCACGCGGCGCGTGTGCCAAGTAGCGGCGGCAAGCGTCCATCAACTCGTGCAGGGGATATTTGCGGTTGAGCGGCACCAAGTTGTCACGCAGCGCATCAGTGGGCGCATGCAGCGACACCGCCAAAGCCACGGGGCAATCTTCGCCTAAGCGATCCATCATGGGCACCACGCCCGAGGTGGACACCGTCACACGACGGCGTGACAAACCGTAGCCATGGTCGTCCAACATCGAGCGCAGCGCAGGCACCAAGGCACTGTAGTTTTGCAGCGGCTCGCCCATACCCATCATCACCACATTGGAGATGACTCGCTCGGTCGTGTTGAACTGCTTGCGAAGCGTGTGCTCGGCAAACCAGAGTTGCGACAAAATTTCGCCGGTGGTGAGGTTGCGGCTAAAGCCTTGGTGGCCCGTGGAGCAAAAGCGGCAACCCACGGCACAACCGGCTTGTGACGACACGCACAAGGTCCCTCGGTCGTCTTCGGGTATGAACACAGTTTCGACGGCGTTGCCGTCACCCACGTCGAACAACCATTTGATGGTGCCGTCGGCGGAGTCGTGTCTGGAAATGGGGGTGAGTGGCTGAACCTGCGCACAGGTCTTCAGCTTTTCGCGCAGCGACTTGGCGAGATCAGACATCTGATCAAAGTCTTGTGCGCCTTTTTGGTGGATCCAACGAAACAACTGTGTGGCGCGAAAGCGTTTTTCGCCCAAGCGCTCACAAAAAACGGCCAAACCGTCGAGATCAAAATCAAGCAGGTTGGCCGTCATTTTTATTCGCCAACGCGATGGTTACCCACCGCGTCAATTGGCTATTAGTGACCGTAAACGTTCATGCCAGCGAAGAAGAAGCTGATTTCAGCAGCTGCTGTCTCTGGGCCGTCAGAACCGTGCACAGCGTTGGCGTCGATGCTGTCAGCGAAGTCAGCGCGGATGGTGCCAGGAGCGGCTTCTTTGGGGTTGGTTGCGCCCATCAGGTCACGGTTTTTCAAGATAGCGCCTTCGCCTTCGAGCACTTGGATCATGACAGGGCCAGAGACCATGAAGTCGACCAAATCTTTGAAGAAAGGACGAGCTTTGTGCACAGCGTAGAACTGCTCAGCTTCGCCGCGTGACAGGTGGGCCATGCGAGCAGCCACAACTTTCAAGCCAGCAGCTTCGAAGCGTGCGTAGATTTGGCCGATGACGTTCTTAGCAACTGCGTCTGGCTTGATGATGGAGAGAGTACGTTCGGTCATTTGGTTTTTTCCCTGTATTGACTGTGATTGAAACTTTTATACGCGAGGTGCGAAGCCCACTATTTTAACCGTTTCAAGGGATTTCCCTTGAAACATCCTGCGTTTTTGGTGCATCTTCGCTCTGACTTATCGACCACCTCGGCCACGGTTACCACCCGCGCCACCTCCAGAGCGACCGCCACCAAAGCTGCCCCCGGCGGAACCGCCTCGCCGTGGTGCGCCGCTGGAGGGGCGCGGACCACCGACGAGGCCAGCTTTGAAGGCTTTTTGGCCGTCTTTTTTGCGCTGGCGCTCAATGGCGTAGCTATCGGCACCGATGTAGCCCACCGAGGTTTGCATGGGGTCAGGCTGCTGCGTGCGCTCTTGCGGCTTGCCACCACGGCGGCGCTCGGTACGCACCAAACGCTCAGGCCCACTACGCTCTTCAGGCGCACGCGGAGTCGATGGGCGCGGGCCCACGCTGTTGCCACGACGGCGGCTGTTGGCGCGTTCATTACGGTCATGACGTGAAGGGCCGCTTTGCAACGGTGCTTCAGCACCGGCGGCTTCCATCAAGGCACGGATGTCGCGCTCGCCGAGCTCGACAAACGCACCGCGCTTCAAGCCGCGTGGCAACACCATGGCGCCGTAACGGATACGAATCAAACGACTCACAGCGTGACCCACAGCCTCGAACATGCGACGCACTTCGCGGTTACGGCCTTCGGAGATCGTGACGCGGTACCAGCAGTTAGAGCCTTCACCACCGCCCTCTTCAATCGAACCGAATTGGGCTGGGCCATCGTCAAGCTGAATGCCTGTGATGAGCTGTTCTTTTTGGTCTTTGCTGAGTTTGCCCAATGAGCGAACGGCGTATTCGCGTTGCAGGCCAAAGCGGGGGTGCATGAGTTGGTTGGCCAGTTCGCCAGAGCTGGTGAACAACAACAAGCCTTCGGTGTTCAAGTCCAAACGGCCCACCGATTGCCATTTGCCTTGGTACAGGCGTGGCAAACGACGGAACACGGTGGGACGGTTTTGTGGGTCATCGGTAGTGACCACTTCACCCGCAGGCTTGTGGTACGCGATCACGCGCGGAGGCGGTGGCGCAATGCGCACCTTGAGCTGGCGGCCATTGACCTTGATTTGGTCGCCAAACTGCACGCGCTGACCGACGTGGGCCACTTCGTTGTTGACTGAGACATGGCCTTCGGCAATCAGGCGCTCCATCTCGATGCGTGAGCCCAAGCCCGATTGCGCGAGAACTTTGTGCAACTTAGGAGATTCGGGCTGAGGCAACAGCACTCGCTTTTCTGGCACAGATTCGGCACGCGTGAGCTCGGCGTCGAACTCGCCAGACACCACATCATCGAAATCAAAAGTCGTGTCGTCGTCTTCTAAAAATTCGTCGTGCGATGTGTCGTGTGTTTTGCCACCCAGGCCGTGGGGTTTAGTATTCATGTGTCTCGTCGCCGTTTGAGGCGGGGTCTCTGGGTGAGGAAAGTTCAAAAACGGGGGCATCCGCGTTGTCGGCAGCGGACACCTCGATCACCACGGCTTCGCCGTCGGTGGGTTCAAGCGCCATGTCCATTTGCAAGGAAGGATCATCTTCACCCAAACGGGCAAACGCATTGGCTTGGGCCTGCGCGCTGTCAAATACGGGCAATTGGTCAAGCGAGGCCAAGCCTAGATCATCCAAAAACTGGCGCGTGGTCGCATATAAGGAAGGACGGCCCACGGTTTCGCGGTGACCAATGACTTCGACCCAACCACGGTCTTCGAGTTGTTTGATCACGAGAGAGTTGACTGTCACGCCACGGATGTCTTCCATGTCGCCACGTGTCACGGGCTGGCGGTAGGCAATGATGGCCAAAGTTTCCATCACAGCACGCGAGTACTTGGGCGGCTTCTCAGGATTGAGTCGGTCCAAAAACTCGCGCATTTCTGGTCGGCTTTGAAAACGCCAGCCTGTGGCCACTTGCACCAGCTCAACGCCGCGCTGAGCCCAGTCGAGCTGCAGCTCTTCGAGCAAAGTGCGAATGGTGTCGGCGCCCAAGGCGTCAGAGAACAGCACGCGCAGATCGCGAATCTGGATCGGCTGGTGCGAACAAATCAGGGCGGTCTCTAGTACGCGCTTGGCATCCACGGTGTTCATCGTGCGAGTTCCGGGTCTAGGGTCGAGGAAATGGCCTACAAAATTTCATCTTGAGGCTGGTAAGGGCCATGCGGGGCATGGCACAAGTCAGAGCCAAAGGGCTCACCGCTTTCACAAGCGTGAGCCCGTATTGTAACGGAGGGCGCAATTTAAAAGCGGTCCGAGCCGATTATGCGGTTTCGGGCCGCTTGAGGCCCAAGCCGGCAAGCAAATGGACCATATCGTCCGGCAGCGGCGCTTCAAACGAAAGCGGCTCGCCCGTGATGGGGTGGTCAAAGCTCAAGCGGAAGGCATGCAAGGCCTGGCGCTCGATGCCCATGTTCATGGGGCCCGCATACAAAGCGTCGCCCACCAACGGGTGACCAAAATGCGCCATGTGAACACGGATTTGATGGGTGCGGCCTGTATGCAAGGTGCATTGCACCAAGCAAGCCTCTTCTTGACTGCTCAAACACTCGAATGTCGTGTGCGCTTCTTTGCCTGGCAAGCGCTCAAGATCGACCACAGCCATGCGCAAGCGGTTTTTGTAGTCTCGGCCAATGGCGGCCACCACATCACGCACGGGGTTTCCCACCCATTTGCGGTAGGCCACAGCCAGGTATTCGCGATGGACATGACGCTCCGCGATCATGGCCACCAAAGCATCCATGGCGCGACGGGTGCGCGCCACGATCATGAGGCCGCTGGTGTCTTTGTCTAAGCGGTGCACGATGCCAGCACGCGGCAGCATCACAGCTTGCGGGTCCATCGCCAACAAGCCATTGAGCAAGGTGCCACTCCAATTGCCAGGCGCGGGATGAACCACCAAGCCTGCGGGCTTGAACAGCACACGCAGATCCTCATCCTCGTAAATCACACTAAGGGGAATATCTTCTGGCTTGAAAGCTTGGCTCTGCGGAGTAGGCTTCAGAATGAGCTGGTAGCGTTCACCCAGGCGGACCTTAGCTGAAGCCTTGGACATGAGGCGTGGTGTGGGGCTGATACAGCTCACGCAACCTTCGCTGAGCAGTTGCTGAGAATAGCTGCGGGAGAACTCGGGCAACAACACGGCCAGCGCACGATCCAAACGTTCACCATGCAACTCGGTTGGGATTGAAAGCTCGCGGGTTTCGACTTCGGCCTCTTCGACAAAGTCGCTCTGCTCGTCAAGCAAAACATCCTCCACATCAGAGGTTGAAGAGGATGGCTGAGCCGATAGAATGGTTTGACTTTGCTTCAAGAGGATGACCTGTGGTGTTACGACTCAAATTATCGACGGTGTGGGTGGCCATTGGCCTATCAACAGCTATTCTTTTCACAGGATGTGCTGACAGCAACTACGACCCCACCAAAGATTGGAGCAACGACAAGCTCTACAACGAGGCTAAAGACGAAATGGCTGCCGGCGCCTACGACAAAGCCATAGGCATGTATGAAAAGCTAGAAGGCCGCGCCGCAGGTACAGCCCTAGCTCAACAAGCACAGCTCGATAAAGCATGGGCTCAATACAAGACCAATGAACCCATACAAGCTGTGGCAACGCTCGATCGATTTATCAAACTCCACCCCGCTAGCCCAGCCTTGGACTATGCGCTCTACCTCAAAGGTTTAGTGAATTTCAACGACAACTTGGGATTGTTCTCCACATTGGCGGAGCAAGATTTAGCGGAGCGTGATCCTAAACAAGCCAAGGAGTCTTTCGAGGCTTTTCGCGAACTGGTGACCCGCTTTCCATCATCTAAATATTCTGAAGATGCACGCCTACGCATGGCCTTCATCAAGAACTCATTGGCACGCTCAGATGTGCATGTGGCGCGCTACTATTTCCAACGTGGCGCCTATGTCGCCGCCATCAACCGCGCTCAAACCACGGTTCAAGAGTTCCGTGATGTACCGGCAGTCGAAGAAGCCCTCTACATCATGTACCAGTGCTATGACAAGCTAGGTTTGGCCCAGCTGCGTGATGACACAAAGCGTGTGCTGGAAAACTCATACCCCAACAGCCCATTTCTCTACCCCGAACGCGCAGCGACTAAAAAGTCGTGGTGGAAGTTCGGGAAATAAAGTCTTGATTGAGCGCATCCAACGCTTGCGCCAACCCCTGCGTAGTCTGCAGCTGTCGCATCGGCGGCAAGGCTGCAATCAAACGACGGCCATAACCCGTGGTCACCAAACGGTTGTCGCACAACACCAGCACACCTTGGTCTGACTCGGTGCGAATCAACCGTCCTGCCCCTTGCTTCAAAGCCACCACGGCTTCGGGCACAAAGTAATCGTTAAAGGCGCTTCGTCCTTGTGACTCTAAACGCTTGCTGCGCGCTTCCACCAATGGGTCATTCGGCGGAGGAAATGGCAGCTTGTCGATGATGACCAACTGCAAGGCATCACCAGGCACATCAAAGCCTTCCCAGAAAGTGGCCGATGCCACCAACACACATCCACCTTCACCCGTCTTGGTGCTTTCTCTGAAACGCTCCATCAAATGGCGTTTGGGCCACTCGCCTTGCACCAGCACCTCCACGCCTGAGCCTTCAAGTTGCTGCTTCATCACATCGCCAATGGCACGCAAAGCACGCAAGGTGGTGGTGAGCACAAGGGTGCGACCGCCTAAGCGACGCACAGCGTCACTGGCCATGGCCGCCACTTGAGTGCTGTGCGCAGGGTCGTTGGGTCGTACGATGTCACGTGGCACATACAACGAAGCTTGCGTGGGGTAATCAAACGGGCTGCTCACGCGCAGCACGGTGGCAGACTCCAAGCCACAGGGCTCTGTGAACCAACGCAAGCGAGGGTCGTCTCCCAAAGTGGCCGATGTAAACACCCAAGCACGTGGGCGTGTGTCTTGATCTGGGCGCATGGGAAAAGCGCTGTCGAAGGGGGATGCCTCATCATTGGCATCATCCAATGCCACGGCGCCCTCAAACGAGGGCTCATCGTGCCAAGGCGGTGGCTCTTGGTCTACTGACTCATCTTCCATCACTGTCGACTGCTTGATTAAGCGTTCACGCACGGTTTCAGCAATGTCTAAAGGCGCTTCCATCAAACGCATTTGCGAAGCACTCACGTCGACCCAACGAACAGCATCGGGTGCGCAAGGATTCAAGAAAGCATCGACACGCTTCGCTACCTCTTCTACACGGTCATGCAAACGCATGAAGTCGGGCGCGATTTCGCTCACCGTATCGAGTGCTTGTAAGGCCTGCACGCAGGCGGCACCCACATCTTGTAGTGACTGCTCCCACGCACCTGGATGAATGCCTTCTGGCGCATCTTCCGTCCAGCGCAGCTTGACCTGTCCCATGCGCTTGCCACCGATCAAACGCAGTTCACGTGCGGCCCTCTCTAAACCTGAACATACTCCTTGCCAATCAGCCAAGCCGCGCGCGAGTTGCAAACCAGTAGCCAACATGTCACGCGTTACATCCAGCAATTGCGCCGTGCCGAGTTGATGTCCTAAGAAATTCACGCCCACTTCGTTGAGCTGATGGGCCTCGTCAAAAATCACCACACGTACACTGGGTAGCAACTCAGCCATGCCCGTTTCGCGTACAGCCATGTCGGCAAAAAACAAATGGTGGTTGATGACCACAACATCGGCACCCAGCGCTTCGCGACGGGCTGCATTGACGTGACAAGTTTTGAACTTGGGGCATTGCGAGCCCAAGCAGTTTTCACGGTTGGACGTGATGAGCGGAATCAAAGGCGAGCGCTCATCCAGACCAGGCAGCTCGGCCAAGTCACCCGTACGCGTGCTGAGTGACCATGTTTCCACACGCGATAACAGATGCACGGTGTGACGATCTGGGATCTGCGTATCGCGTCTGGCCATCTCCATGCGGTGCGTGCATAGGTAGCTGGAGCGCCCTTTGAGCAACGCCAAACGAATAGGTAAGTTCAATGCTTGCACCAAGCGCGGCAAGTCACGTGCAAACAGCTGGTCTTGCAAAGCCTTAGTCGCCGTGGACAACAACACACGCTCGCCACTGAGCAGTGCAGGCACCAAGTAAGCAAAGGTCTTACCTACACCTGTCCCCGCCTCCACCACCAAACTGCCACCGTGCGCCACCACATCGGCCACAGCAAGTGCCATGTCTGTTTGACCCTGACGAGGACTAAATTGATCCGTGGCACGCGCCAATACACCAAGCGGTGCAAAAGCCTCCAGCACCAAGTCACGCAGTGGATGACTCATCGACCAGGCACAGGCACAGGCAAAGGCGCAGCAGGTTCTTTGGTGCGCTCACGCAATTTTTTTTCAACATCTGCGCGACGCTGCGCCGCTTCACGCTGCTTTTGCTCAAATTCACCGCGCTTCGTCCCCTGAAGCTCGTGATCGAGCTGTTTTTGAGCATTTGCATCCGTGCGATCAATGCGTGCTTGAACAGCTTGAGCGCGCTGAGCTTCAGCCTCTTTCAATTTGGCATCGCTGTTTTTTTCTTCGGTGCGCTCGATCGCTTCTGCCGCTTGTATGCGTCGCTCAGATGCGTTGTAGCGAAGCTCTTCTTTTCGCAAGGCTGCATTCGCATGAATGCGACGCTCACGCGCCTCGATGCGACAACGAGTCACATCAAACAACTGATAACAGGCTTTCAGCTCTTGCTGATAGTCGTCATCCAACTTTTGGCGCAAACGCGCTAAGCGCTGACCTTCCGCTTGACGCTCCTCCACTGTCTGCATATCCGTTATTACTTGCACTGTTTGTGCATGCATTGAACGAGTGAAGCACAGCACCATCAACAAAAAAAAGATTTTTCTCATGTCAATCCCGTATCTACGGTGCGACGCTCCAACGCCAAAAACTCCGCCGATTGCATCTCGTTCAAACGCGACACCGTACGTGGAAACTCATGTGACATCGGACCTTCTGTGTAGAGCTCTTCGGGCGGTACTGCCGCAGACATCATGAGCTTGACACGACGGTCATACAACACGTCCACCAACCAAGTGAAACGACGTGCCTCTGAAGCACGGTTCACTGGCATGTGCGGCACATCACTCAGCAACACAGTGTGAAACTGGCTCGCAATTTCTAAGTAATCGTTTTGCGAGCGAGGACCGCCACACAGATCTTTGAAATCAAACCACACCACGCCACCTGCGCGGCGACGGGCTTTGATTTTGCGTGCCTCGATGTGCAAAATGGGGTCTTCGTCTTGGCATTCCGCCAAACGGTTAAACGCTTCTGTCATCTTCGCATCGGTAGCTTCACCTAGAGGCTGCAAGTACAGATCCACTTGTTCTAAGGTGCGACGACGGTAGTCGGTGCCGTTGTCCACATTGAGCACTTGCATGCGCTCGTTGAGCAAATCAATCGCGGGCAAGATGCGGTCACGGTGCAAGCCATTGGGATACAAACCATTGGGCTCGAAGTTAGATGTCGTGACAAAGCCCACGCCGTTGTCAAACAAAGACACCAACAAACGATGCAAGATCATGGCGTCGGTGATATCGGCCACATGAAACTCGTCAAAGCAAATGAGCTTGTAGCGTTTGGAAATGTTTTTACCCAGCACATCCAGCGGATTCACTGTGCCTTGCAAGTCACGCAACTCGCGATGAACTTCACGCATGAATTCGTGAAAGTGCAAACGGGTTTTGCGCTTGATGGACACCGCTTCAAAAAAGCAATCCATCAAAAAGCTCTTACCGCGCCCCACCCCACCGAACATGTAAACGCCTTTTGGAATCTCGGATCGATTGACGAGCTTTTTCAATGCGTTCGAACGCTTCGCACGATACGCATCCCAGTCGGCCGCGCAACGCTCAAGCGCCTCGATGGCGCGCAGCTGGGCGGGGTCACTTTGGAAGCCTCGCGCCTCAAGTTCTCTGAGGTAATTTTGGTAAACAGGTTTGTGCTCTGACATAGGGCTCTATTGTGCCTTGCCCATGAAAAAAGCCCGCTGTTAAGAGCGGGCTTTTCAGACGCAAAGCGATGAAGCTTTTAGAAGTTCAAAGTGCGCTTATCCACGGCCAAAGCCGCTTCTTTGGTCGCTTCGCTCAACGAGGGATGTGCGTGGCAAATGCGTGCGATGTCTTCAGCCGAAGCTTTGAACTCCATCGCCACCACGGCTTCAGAGATCAACTCAGATGCCATAGGGCCCACGATGTGCACACCCAAGATTTCGTCGGTTGCGGCATCGGCCAAGAACTTCACCATACCGGTGGTGTCGCCCAAAGCGCGTGCGCGGCCGTTCGCGAGGAATGGGAATGTGCCGGCTTTATATGCCACGCCATCGGCCTTGAGCTGCTGCTCAGTGCGGCCCACCCAAGCGATTTCGGGGCTGGTGTAGATGACCCAAGGGATGGTGTTGAAGTTGACGTGACCGTGTTGGCCAGCGATGCGCTCGGCCACAGCAACGCCTTCTTCTTCGGCTTTGTGCGCGAGCAT
>JACCDY011168578.1_pt1 | contig 12400 bp, 8 predicted proteins | sample 7446391 | NCBI WGS metagenome assembly JACCDY01 (sample SAMN15323451, study PRJNA562643) | freshwater metagenome | isolation source: river surface water | place: USA:Blue River Watershed | collected 2017-08-18 | reverse complement strand
CTTCCGCCAGCTTCAGCTGCGACGGGCCCGTGAACAGGTTCACCAGGTTGAAGGACAGCTGCACACCGGCCTCGTTCCAGCTGTTGTTCAGCAGGTAGCGGTCGGTGTCGTACTTGTAGCCGTAGTTGAACGACACGTTCGGGAACAGGCGCAGCAGGGCACGGCGGGTTTCCTGCTGGGCGATGCGCGTGTTGTAGTGCTGCTCGCGCAGGTCGGCGTTCTGCAGCAGGGCGACTTCTTCCAGCTTCTCGACGGGTACCTGGACGGCGTCTTCGCTGATGTTGCGCAGGTCGCCCTGGGCGATCTGGATGGGCGCCCCCACCGGCGCGTTGACCAGCGATGCAAGCTCCACCTGGGCCGAGGACAGCTCCTGGTTGATGGACTCCAGCAGGCGCAGGTTCTCCAGCAGCTGGCGCTGGAACCGCAGCGGCTCCAGCGGGTTGCGCACGCGCTCGGCGGCGACCTTGCGGGAGTCGGACAGGGCCTCCTCCGCCAACGCGATGGTCTTGGCGACATCGGCCTTGAGGAGCTGGGCGCTGGCAGCGCGCCAGTAGGCGGTGCGCACGTCCTGCATCAGCAGGTGCATGGCCTTGCGACGCTTCTCGCTGGCGATCAGGAACCGGTCGGCCTGCTGGCGCGAGCCGTAGTAGCCCATGCCGAAGTCCAGCAGGCTCCAGGTCACGCCCAGGACATGGGTGCCGTAGTTGCGGTCGGCGGAGGTGGTGGGCGTGGTCGACGTGGGGTGGTCGTCGGGGAAGCTGCTGCTGTAGGTGAAGCGACCGTTGTCCCGCGTGGTGTAGCCGGCCTGGGCCATGACCCGGGGCAGCATGTCGAAGTTGGCGATGTCGGCCTGGCCGCGAGCCAGGGCCTCTTCCATCATGCGCGCGCGACGGTCCAGGTTGTACTTGAGCGCACGGGCCATGGCCTCGTCCAGCGTGAGGGGGCCGCTGATCGGCTCCACGTCCTTGCGGATCGCTTGCGCATCGGCGCGGACCTGGGCCTGTTGCTCCTGGGCCGTGAATGCCAGGGGCTGCATCTGGGCACAGCCGGCCGCCAGGAGGCCCGCCAGCGCGACAGCAGTCAGTCGCAAGGGCGTGCGCGCCCCGCTGGGCGCTCGATTCAGTCGCATGGATTGCTCCGTCTAGATTTCTGGGAATTTGCTTCGGTTAGCCGAAGAGTTGGCGCCGCGACTTTATAGGCCAAACGAGGCGGAGGCCAAAAAAACCCAAACGGAAAAAAGCACCGGTAAGTCCTCTTTTCGCGGCATGCACCCGCCGGGCCACCGCCGGGCCCGCCACCGGCGAACACTTATCACGTAATCCGACTCACAACCTCCCACCCATAGGTGCCCATCATCACCCACCGATAGCACCTCCGGCATAAGAAAAAGGCCTAGGGTGCGGGAGTGCATCGATCGTGAACCCACCTCGAAATCTCGAGCGAGCCGGAAGTAGAGAGTTCCGACCCACGCAGTTCCTTCGTGGAGAAATCCAGATTCAGGGAGAGCCAGGTCATCGCGACCCTCAAAGAGGCCGAGCTCGGCGGGGCCTGCCTCAAACACGGCGTGAGCGCGCCGACCTACGACACGTGGAAAAGCCAGTACTCGGACATGGCGGTCTCGCAGCTGCGGAAGTTGCAGGACGAGAACGCTCGGCTCAAGCGGATGTACGCCGACCTGGCCCTGATGCACAGCGCCTTGAAGGATGTCGTTGACCGAAAGCTCTGACCCCGGAGCAGGCAATCACCAGATGGTCCGCCAAGTCGAAATTGATGTTCCTTTGGATTTCCATCATGCGACTCTTCGATACTCTGGATCCCGGCCCTGCGGCGCCCTGGCAACACAAAATCCGGGCAGCCGCTTTCGGGCGGGAAGCGCCCTGTCGTCGCATCGGTTGCTACCCATGCGAATTGGGGAAAATGTGGCGTTCGACGCCCCACCCATTTAGTCAACTAATTTCGGAATCTCATTGTGCTGAAGTCATCACAGTTCCTCGCCATGTCAGCAGCAATGCTTTGCTTATTGGCTGCCAGCGAGCCAGCCATTGCCTCCGCTGAAGATTCGATCGAGATCAAGTTCGCCGCACAGATCAACGGCGAGGCCTTCGAATGCGGCAAGAGCTACCCTGGGGCGGGTGCCTCCAGGAAGACGGTCACGCCCAGCGATTTCAGGCTCTTCATCAGCGAAGTCTCCGTGCTCACGAATGACGGCCGACAAGTTCCGGTCCGGCTGCGGCAGGACAAGGTCTGGCAGCTTGACGAGGTGGCACTGCTTGACTTCGAGAACGGTCGGGGACCCTGCGGAAACGGCACCCCTGCCACGAACATGTCGATCAAGGGCACAGTCCCCCGGGGCACTTACAACGGCCTCAGGTTCACCATCGGTGTGCCGGTGGCGCTCAACCATTCGGATCCGACCACAGCCGCTGCCCCGCTGAGCACAACGGCCATGTTCTGGAACTGGCAGGGAGGCTACAAGTTCATCAAGTTTGACAGCACGGCCCAGGCCGCTCCCCAGGCTCGGGACCATCAAGGGGCTCAGCACCACGAAGCCAGCGCGGCGTTCGCCTTCCACCTGGGGAGTACGCAGTGCGCGGCCCCCCAGGCCACGCCTGCCGCGGCCCGATGCCAGCAGGCGAACCGAGTCCCGGTGGAGCTGAGGGGCTCAGACCCCCGGCAGAGGAAGGTTGTCATCGACATCGGCCGCATCCTCGAATCCACGGACGTGGGCGTCAACAGCCCCAACTCCCCGCCAGGCTGCATGAGCTCACTCGAGGATCCCGATTGCCATGGGATCCTGCAACGCTTGGGACTGATGCCAGCGGCGAACAGGGAAGTCAGGGTCCAGCAGCTCGTCAGCTGGTGAGCGGCATGACCCGTCCCGGGCGCAAGCGCCCTGCCTTCCTGATCGCGGTGGCATGGTTGTGCGCAGGCTTGTCCGCTCCCGCTGGGGCGCAGGGCTACGCGTGGAGCCTGCCGGATTGGACGCCGCGGCCCCACATTCCGCAAGACAACCCGATGTCCACCGCCAAAGTGGAACTCGGGCGACACTTGTTTTACGACGTTCGCCTGTCGGCAGACCGGACGATTTCCTGCGCGACCTGCCATCAGCAGGAGCGGGGATTCACCGATGGCCAGGCGCTCTCCAAGGGGATCAACCAGCAGTTCGGGCTGAAGAGCGCCATGAGCCTGGCCAACGTGGCCTACTCGCCCGTCCTGACCTGGGCCAATCCGAGCCTCAAGAGCCTGGAAATCCAGGCGCTGCTGCCGATCTTTGGCGAACACCCCGTGGAGATGGGGATGGCTGGCAAGGAGAAGATCCTCTTCGGCCGTTTGCGCCAAGACCCGGTGTACCGGCAACTCTTCGCGCAAGCCTTTCCCCAGGAGGCCCGGCAAGGCGCAAGGGCGCTTTACACGGTGTCCACGGTCACGAAAGCCCTGGCGTCCTTCCAGCGTTCCCTGCTGTCATTCAACAGCCCGTTCGACCGGTACCGATACGGGGGTGACGCCACGGCCCTCAGTCCATCGGCACGCCGGGGTGAGGCCCTGTTCTTCGGCGAGAAGCTCGAGTGCTACCACTGCCATGGCGGCTTGAACTTCACCGACAACGTGGGCCACACTCGCAATCCGTTTCCTGAAATAGGGTTCCACAACACCGGCCTCTACAACGTGGATGGCAGGGGGGCGTACCCGCCCCAGAACAAGGGAATCGCGGAAGTCACCGGCGACCCCAGCGACATGGGAAAGTTTCGCACCCCGACGCTGCGCAACATCGAGGCGACGGCGCCCTACATGCACGATGGATCGCTGCCTGACCTGCGCTCGGTCATCCGTTCCCACTACGCGGAGGCCGGAAGGTCCAGCACCACGTCGCAAGGAAGCAACCCGCTGCGCAGCCAGTTCATCCGGGGATTCGAAATCAGCGAGGACGAGATCGCCGACGTCATTGAGTTTCTCAAGAGCCTGACGGATACGGCCTTCCTTCAGGACCCGAATCACGCCAACCCCTGGGCACAGCGAACCGCACCCAAGGACTGCCCTGCTAGGCCGTGTGCCGCATCAGCAGGTCGTGGACCCGCCGGTCCCGCAACTTCCAGATGGCCCCGTCCGTGAAGTAATGATGGATGTTGACGGCTGAGGCCACCATGCCAGCCATCAGGATGGCCGAGGCGGTCGATCCCAAGGCGCGCTCGAGCAGGTAGAAAACCACAACACCCGCCACGAGGCAGCCCAGGTAGGACGCGCCGACGGCCAGCACCACGCGCGCCGGCGAGAGGCCCGGCTGCCTCGCCTTGAGCGAGTTGGCTTCGACTCGGGCCGGAAATGCAAGGTACTGCAGCGCGTGCGACAACTGGACGAAGACAAAAAATGCGGGCTCGAGGTACAGGACCAGGTACCACAGGTGCAGGACAAGCCAGGGCCCCCAGACCCTGCCGTCGAGGCGCCGGCCGGACCGGCGCACGCGGGCGAAGATGAACGCCCCTGAGAGGAAGCCGCCACAGGCCAGGAGATTGGCAAGCGGCAGGGTGACCGGGCTTTGCAAGGGCTCGAAGTATGGGAACCCCTTGGCCATGTCGATGGCCCAGAGGACATGCCATGCGAGCAAGGCTCGAAGCGACGACCGCAGGACGAGGACCTCGAACGGCTGCAAATGCAGGCCCGTCAGGCGGCAGTTCGTCATGAGCACGCCCCAGACTTGTCCCGAGTAGTGCCAAGCCAGGTAGAAGACGGCGACCAGCCAGAGCAGATAGCCGAAGTTGTTGGCGCTCGCAGGGCTGGCGTGCAAGACCATCCAGATGCCCAGGCCGACGGCACTGGAGAGCAACAGCGGCACGGTCAACGTCGAGTGGGGATACCTGCGCAAGTTGCCCCGGTCCGCGTAAAGCAGCCGGTAGGAGGCCATGAAATGGGGCCAGTTGATCAAGGCCTGCAAAACCAGGATCGCCCCCACCCCGGGCAACCGGCTCGCCACCGTCGGGACCAGCGGAAACCAGACCGCCAGGATCAGCAGGCCCAGCATCAACACCAGGGACAACTGGTACTGGAGCAGGGCATCCCAGGCGGGCGACAAGAGGGATCCTGCCCGGGGTGCGATGGCGGCGCGATCCCGCCGCCCGACGACTTGGCCACCGGCGCGTTTCATGGGGTCTGGTTTCCTTTGCCCAGCAACTTCCGGCTCGCCCGCAGGGCGAGGGCCTGGATGGTCAAGCCCGGGGACTCACCACCGCCCGAGCTGGGGAAGACGCTCGCGTCCATGATGAAGAGGTTGGGCCAACGATGGCTTCTGCAATCGCGGTCCACGACACTCGAATCCGCTGCGTTCCCCATCCGGCAAGTACCGAAGACATGGGTCGAGGAGAAAGCATCGGCAGAGCTGAACTCTTCGATCGGCCTGGCAACGCCGCACGCCTTGAGCATGTCCCGGCAGGTCTTGGCCATGAAGCGGATGCGGGCCATTGCCATGTCATCGATGTGGGAGTGGATGGCGGGGATCGGCATCCCGTGGTCGTCCTTGCGCTGGGACAGGCCGACGAAGCTGAGTGGGTGGGGGAGCGATTCACTGATCCCGGCGATCGACAGCACCCGTCCGAATTGCGAGCGCATCTGCTTCTTGTGTTCCCGTCCCCAGCCTCGAACGACCCGCGTGGCATAGGCTGACGGGCCGACCAGGTCGCTCTCGGCCTGTGCAGGCCCGAACCTCGCGCCTCCGATCACACCCGGGATCCGGTCGGGCGCATTGAAATCCCAGCAGACCCAATCGACGGGCAAGCCTCGATGGCTGCCCAGGTCCTGGGCCACCAGGCCCGTGCTGGTCCATAAGAGGGTTTCCATGAAGTTCCGGCCGACCTGCCCGCTTTCGTTGGCCAAGCCGCGGGGACTGTGGCTCGCCTCGGAATTGAGGAGCAAACGGGGAGTCTGGATCGCCCCGCAGGCAAGGATCAGTTGGTCGGCCGGGATGAAACTGCGACGCCCCGCGCTCGAGGCAACGACGCCCGTGATGCGCTGGGCACTCGTCTCCACGCGCAGCACCTCGGTCTCCGTGAGGATGCGAAGGTTGCCCGTCTGCTGCGCACGCCGGAGGTACGTCACGTCAGCCGAGCCTTTGTCACCGATCTGGCAGCCACGCAAGCAGCCGCCACAGTAATTGCAGCCCGGGCGGCCATCGGCCGCCCGGGGCAGGACGGCCAGCGAGTTCTCCTGCCAGCCATATCCCGCCCTGGCAACAGACGCCGTCATGTGCTGGCTGGCGTATGAGAGCGGATGCGAGGCGTAGGGATAAGGGTTGCTCCTCGGGCAGCGGCGGTCATTCGCAGGTCCCACGACGCCCACCACTCGCTCCGCCCCCAGCCAATATGGCCCGAGTTCGTCATAGGTCAGGTGCCAATCTTGCGCAATCCCAAACTCCGAACGCATGCGCATCGAGCGGGGATTGAGCCGATGTGCCTCGCCCGTGAAATGCAGGGAGCTGCCCCCCAGGCCCCGGACATGGTGGTAGCCGAAGGAGGCGCGGCGAGGTCCCTTGACGTACAAGCCCGTGATGTGATTCCAGGACCTGAGGTCGGGCGGCACGCGGTCGAGCGCCTGTTGGGTGACCACATCGTGCAGGCCCCGGGATCCACGCTTGACGGGAAACGGCTGCTCCCAGTCAGAACGGTCGAGCCGGTAGTCCGGACCTGGCAGGAACCTCGGCCCGGCCTCGATCAGCAGGACCTTCACGCCCGCCTCGCACAACGCCCAGGCGGCTGCGGCGCCCCCCGGTCCGGAGCCGACGATGACGACCTCCGGGCGCTGGTTCATCGCGGGAGCGGCGGGCGGTCGTGCCCCGGATAGCCCAGTGGCTGCAAGGGCCTGGAGATTCCCGTGCCCCGCCAGGATCGCGGATCCTGGTAGTACAGCCGCATCGCATCCTCACGGATGCGGTGCAGGTACACGTGGGGCAGCGTTCCCGCAGGACTGGAGAAGGCCTTGTCCAGGATCGCATCCTGTTCGGGCCCCTTGAGCTGAATGAAGGGGCGTCCATGGCCTTGGCCGGCCATCTGGTTCAACCATCGCGCCCCCTCCCCCAGCATGACCGGGTAGTTGGGTATCCCCTGTGCCAGGGCCAGGATCTTGGCGGGGATGCCGAGCTGGGTCGCCGAGGGGGTTTCGTCCGGCGGAATGAGCGCATCCAGCAAGGATGGCAGGACCTCGGCTCCGTCTCCCGCCAGGCCCGCTGCCGCCGCCTCAGGCATGCGAGCCCAGACGGGAGAAGAGAGCGCGGCCTGCAGGAGCAGGCGCCGCGAGCGATCGAGAGGTTCCAACTTGCGATCTCCAGGGATGGACCTGCAGGGCAGGCTACCTCAGGCTGTGCGCGATGGCGTTGTTCGAATGACGATGCGGGATCGAATGGTTCTTCTCGAACCAGGCCCGCGCCTGGCCCCTTGCGGATTCGATGTCGGCAGGGGACATGTCCTTGCCCGCCAGGGAACGCAGGTAGTGCGCCTCCGCGTATCCCGTGCTCGCAGACAATTCCAGCCACTTGTAGGCGGCCACCAGATCGCGCGGGGTCCCCGACCCCGACAGCAACATCCGTCCGAGCTCCGCTTGGGCCTTCTCATGCCAAGCCTCCGCCGCCGCCGAGAAATGCCTGGCCGCTTCCTGGAGATCTGCCGCCGAGGCAGCAGCCTGATGGGCCAGCAAGTATCCCAGGAGGTAATGCGCGTCCGGGTTTGACAGGTCGGCCGCCCGCCTGAGCCAACGCATTGCCTCCTTGTGGTCCAGCGCGCCGGCTTCGCCGTTGAGGTACATCTCACCCAGCGCCAGGGCGCTCTCCGCATGCCCTGCCCCACTGCCGCTCTTGAAGAACTCAAGGGCGCGCGCGGGGTTGTGCGGCGCGAACCGGCCCTGGCGAAACATCTGGCCGATGGCGTGGAGGGCGGGTGGAAACCCGGCCTGGCCGGCTTCCTGGACATCGACCAGCGCCTGCTTGACCGCCTCCGGTTCGCTGCTGCTGCGAAGTTGCAGTTCGGCGTACCGGAACTTCCCTTCAACGTGCCCGGCACGGGCCGCCTTCCTGAAGAACTCGCCAGCCTTTCCGGAATCCGCCGTCACCCCCACGCCGTTCTGGTACAGGTAACCCAGGCTCACATCCGCGCCCGCGTGGCCCAACGCAGACGCCTGCGTCAGCAAGTCGACGGCCTTCCTGTGATTCGGCACGCCGAGCAGGCCGGAGAGGTGCAGGCCCGCCAGGTTGTACATCGAGGCAGCGCTTTGCGCCTGGGCCCCGCGCATCCAATACTGCTCGGCTTTGACGTAATCCTTGGCCAGTGCGGCCGCCAGGCCATCCTCTAGGTCACCGGCATGCGCTGACCACGGGAGGATCAGCGCTGCCAGGATCCAGAACTTGCAGTTATTCGAGGAAAAAACACGCATCCGATCGGAAGAGTCAAAGGAAGACGCTCAGGCCCAGGTATCCCGAGTTGCGGCGCGTCTTGTTGCTCGCCCGGGACTGTTCCCAGTTCATCCAGATCATCACATTGCTGGAGTATTTCTGGCTCAGCGAGAGGTTCACGAAAGGCACCGAACGGACCTGGTTGGGCTCGCTGACGGACCAGGAAGCACCGTGCATGCCCACGACCCGGTTCACGTGCTCGCTGCCCCAGCCCGTGATGAGCTGGGAGCCCGCGCCCACTTTCCAGCGAACGGGATTGTAGCCTTCGGCCTTGGCGCTGCCGGACAGCTCATAGCCCAGGATGGCCTGTGCCGTCTTGTAGGTCTGGCGCGAGGCGCTCAAGGCCGTGACCGCAGATCCTTCCTCGACGAAGCTGCTCGCGTGGGTGTAGTCCATCGTCATGCGACCGAACGCACGACCGTCCACGCCAGCCGCCAAGGGATGGCCATAGCCCGACCCGACCGACAGCGTCAGGCCGCGGCTCCACGGCGTGGCCGTGTTCGAGGCGGACGGGGTGGTGGCCAGGTCAACCTGGCGACGCACATCCATGCTGCTGATGTTGAGACCCAAGGTCACGTCATAGTCGAGCTGACCGCGCTTTCCGGTCAGGTAGCCGGCCAGGAGGTTGCTGGTGTTGTTGGAGCGCGAGGACGCGTCCGACACCCGGATTCCCATCTGGCCCACAGCCACGCCGGCCGTCTGGCCGTTCTGGTGGTAGAGGTCCATGCCCAGCCAGGCGTGACCGCCGGAAGTGCGCTGGGACGAGGCGGTGATGTCCTGTGCCGTCCGGGAGTAGAAGCCGGTGACATCGACCCACAGCACCTGGCCCGGCTCCTTCGAGGCGGAGGCGGAGGCGATGCGGGCGTACTGGCTGCCGATCTGGGTGCGCATGCTGCCCAGGGACACGGCGTGGATCTGGCCGGAGGCCTGCAGCAGGGCGTTATACAGCGCCGGTGCAGTCAGGCCGTAGAGCCCCTGGAAGAACCGGTCGGCATCCGACGCACCGGACGTACCCTGGGTCGGGCGGATGGTGTCGAAGGCAGCTGCGGCGTTGATGACGTTCTGCAGGCCATACGACTGCGCAAAAGCGGCGAGGCTGACCGGGGTGATCACCAGATCGATGTAATTGGTCCCGTAGAGCACATCGAAACGGGTGTTGCTGGCCATGCCTTGCGCCGGATCCAGGACCGTCGCGAAGGCGCCGGTCACCCCCGCCGGGTTGGCCGTGGTCACCACGCGGAACTTGTCACCCACGGACGGGGTGAAGTTGTTGTTCGCCGCACCGGAAATGTTGCGCAGGATGGGAGCGACCGTGCCGTTGGCCGTGAAGACGCTGCTGCCGCCCGTGAGGTTGATGCGGTCATAGCTGCCTGCGCCGCCAAGGGCGCTGTAGGTCAGGCCATCGATCTCCGCGCTGAACGTGGATGCGGCGTTCATGGTGAAGTTCCCGGCAACCGTCAGCGTACCCGGGGAGTTGCCGGGTGCGATCGAGCCGTTGAGGACGACGTTGCCGCCCACGCTGCCCGCACCGGTCAGCGTGCCCGCGCTCGCCACCGTGACGCTCGATTGCGTCAGGCTGCCGTTGAGCCGCAGGACACCGTCGTTCACGGTCGTGGCGCCGGAGTAGGTATTCGTGCCGGTCACCGACAGGACGCCGGCACCGGTCTTGGTCAACTGGCCCGTGCCGGTGATCCCGCCGGTCGACGCGAACACCTTGGAGGAGGCCACCTCGAGCGTGCCGCTGTTGGCGCCCAGCGTGATCGCGCGCGCCGTCGTCACGCTGTCGGTCGCCTGCAGGGCGCCGCCATTGAGCGTGATGCCACCGGTGGACGCGCCCAGGTTGCTGTCCGCAGAAATCGCCAGCTTGCCGCCTTCGACCTCCACACCACCCGAGAACGTGTTGGTGCCCGACAGCGTCAGGATGCCGGCTCCCTTTTTCTTGACCACGCCCTGGTTCGCGCCGGTGTCATCCGAGATCACCCCCGAGAACACCGTGTTGTTTCCCGAGGTATCGACGGCGCCGCCGTTGTTGGTCACGGTGAAGTTGGTGGTCACCGTGCCACCGCTCCCGAGCGTGAGCGTGCCACCCACGAACTTGGGGGTCACCTGGCCGTTATTGAGCTGCGTGTCCGTGTAGGAGCTGGCCGCCGTGTCGATCGGGGGCGGCGACGAGCCGCCGCCGCCCGAGCTCGGCAAGCTGCTCGCACTCACCACGCTGTTCTGGTTGAGCGGGCCGGTCTGGCTTCCGTGCACCTTGCCGTTGGCGAAGCCGATCCGGAACCCGCCAATCGAGAACTCACCGGCCAAGGCCGAGACCGTCCAGGTATAGGGGTTGGTCGAACCCAGCGTGCCCGCCGGCAAGTCGAGTGAAAGCGAGTAGGCGGTATTCGCGAGGGGGGTACCGGTCAAGCTCAAGTTTGCCGCGCCGCAGTAGTTGTAGGCGCAGCTCGACGACGAGTCGTACGCAATCGTGAAGTTCCGGGTACTGCTGGTGCCGCCTGAGGTCACCCCGAAGGACAGCTGGATGACGTCACCGGCCGACCAGTCCCACCAGCTGTTGCTGGAGGTGTTCTGGACCCCGGATGGAACGCTCGATGGCTGCTGGATGTAGACATCGAACTGCAAGCCCGACTCCAGCCTGTACTGCTGAACGGCAATACCGGTGCCGGAGGCAATCCATGTCGGGGTGTTGGTGGACCCTTGCGTGAACAAGTGGCCCGCAAGCGCAGGCCCTGCGCCGATCAACAGCAGGAGGGAGGAGAGAAGTCGAATTAGATTTTTCACCATGTCATCACGAAAGCATTACCCACCGACAAAAACTGTTCCAAGGAATACATAAATCCACGTCCATCCGGCCTTTTCGACTCATCGACGGCGCGATTCCGTTAGCGGGTCTCGAAGTGCCGTCGACCATGGAAACCTTGCGCGCCAGCTGCGTGCGAACGACCGGGAACCTCACGATGGAGCGATCGATCTACATCCTTGGGGTGGACTTGAAATTCATTATCACAGTCGGCACCAACTGAATCTAAATAAACCTAAAAAGGGGAAATTCAGGCATCGCGGCATCGTCCGGTGAATGTTTTGTGCCGAGTTAAGCAATCCGTATTTGCACTTTCAGGTGTCGTGCAGACGGCTGCTGGCGCACGCTCAGGGCTGCCCGGCACCTGTTCTCCCGACAAGGAATCCACGCCATCAACCACACGTGCGCTGGAAGCGCTGGTTGACACGCGCGGTCCTCCAGCCAGGACGCACCAGGTCCGGCCGCTTGCAGGACAGGGAGGCGGCATTGCGCCGCGATCGGCAACTTGCGGCTTCGATGGCGCGCGCTGAGCGCGCGGCAGGGAGTGGCCCGCGGGTGAACGGCGTGCCAGCCGCGGCCATGAACGGCCCGGCATGTCCCGAGGGAGACTCGAATCGCTGCTTTGAATGGTGCCGGTTGTCGGAATCGAACTGACGACCTACCGCTTACAAGGCGGGTGCTCTACCAACTGAGCTAAACCGGCGTAGGGAGAATTCTAGAGGGTGCGCGCCTGCGGGTGCCACCGCCGGCGCGCCATTCGGTTCACTTGACCCGCTTGAGCGCAGGCCGCGGCCCGCCGGCCGGAGGACGCGGTGGCTCGTCGCCACCCGCATCCCCCTCGCCGCCCGCACCGTCGGCACCCGCCGCCGGCACGCTGGACAAGGGCGAGCCCTTGGACGCTGGCGCCGGCGCGGCGGCGTCCGCCTCCTCGCCCTGCTCCACCGCCACCGGGAAGGCCATCCCCTGCCCGTTCTCACGCGCATAGATGGCCAGCACCCGGTTGATCGGGACCATGATGTCACGGGCGACGCCGGCAAACCGGGCCTTGAACTCGATGAACTCGTTGCCCAGCTTGAGCGAGCTGGTCGCGTCGAAGCTGATGTTCAGGACGATCTCGCCGTTCTTCACGTAATCCTGCGGCACCTGCACCGTGTGGTCGACCAGCACCG
>JACCDY010816132.1_pt1 | contig 12402 bp, 12 predicted proteins | sample 7446391 | NCBI WGS metagenome assembly JACCDY01 (sample SAMN15323451, study PRJNA562643) | freshwater metagenome | isolation source: river surface water | place: USA:Blue River Watershed | collected 2017-08-18 | reverse complement strand
GCAGAAGAAGGCAAAGAAGAGGCGGCACCCGCACGTCGTCGTCGTACCGTGTAAGATGAAATCGGCCCCGAAAGCGGATGCTGTGTGGAAAGCAGGTTGGGTAAATCCACAACCATAAACAGCTAAGAGTACACACAGACGCAGCGAGTAGGGGCTTCCTATTCAGACACTAAAATAAAATACTCTATGGACTTTGTTGAATTTGGAGATTGCCGCGAAATTATGCGCGGCTGGAAAAAAGAAGGCATTCGAGCGCAAATGTGCGTGACATCTCCGCCGTACTTCGGGCTGCGCGACTATGGGCATGATGGGCAGATTGGTCTTGAGCAAACACCAGAAGAATACATTTCCGCAATGGTCGAAGTGTTCCGATGCGTATGGGATGTATTGGCTGATGATGGAACGGTATGGCTAAATATTGGAGATAGTTACTATAACTACAGACCAGGAAAAGGTCAGGCATTAGTAAAACAATCTGTTGCAAGCAATGAGCAAGATTTGCCACAAAATTGCGCGAGGAGAGGAAATAAACTAAAAGGATTAAAAGAAAAAGACTTGATTGGCATTCCTTGGATGCTGGCGTTCGCCTTACGCGCTGACGGATGGTATCTGCGACAAGACATCATCTGGCATAAGCCGAACCCTATGCCGGAGTCCGTTCGCGACCGCTGCACAAAGGCGCATGAGTACATCTTCCTGCTGTCGAAGTCCGAGCGTTACTTCTTCGACAGCGACGCGATGAAGGAAGATGCAGTTCACGCAGGCAAGCGCGTGTTGCTTGGAGAAAAGTCATTCTCAAAAGGTCAAGCGAAAGGCGCTGGTGTAGCTGCATCGGGTAACGGTCTTGCCGACTTTTACGATGTTCCAGCAACCCGTAACCGGCGTAGCGTTTGGACTGTAACTACAAAGCCGTATAAGGGCGCGCACTTTGCTACGTTCCCGCCTGACCTGATTGAGCCTTGCATTTTGGCTGGTAGCAGAGAAGGCGATATTGTTCTTGACCCATTTATGGGTTCAGGCACAACAGCGATGGTAGCGCGGAAGCTTGGTCGTAAATATATCGGCTGCGAATTAAACGAAAAGTACGGGGATTTACAAGATGAGCGCATCCGTTCTCTGGATTGATTTCGAGACGCGTTCTCGCTGCGACCTTACGTCTAAAGGGGTCTATAACTATGCACAAGACGGAAGTACAGATGTTCTATGTATGTCCTACGCGTTTGACGACGATGAAGTTACCACTTGGACTCCCGACCAGCCTTTTCCGGATAGTGTTAAGAATCATGCAGGACAGATACGGGCCCACAACGCTGCATTCGAACGTCTTATTTTCTGGTACGTCCTACAGTGTGACTTTCAACTCGAACAGTTCTACTGCACCGCCGCACAGGCGCGCGCTAATTGCTTGCCTGGGTCTCTCGAAGATGTCGGAAGAGCTATTAGCAGCTCCATGCGGAAAGATCATCGAGGTAGCCAACTTATCCGACTTCTCTCAATTCCAATGGCTGACGGCGCCTTTCGAGAAGACCCGGCGTTAATGAAAGAGATGATTGAGTATTGCGAGGCTGATGTCCGAGCAATGCGTGCCATTAGCAAAGCCATGCGCGATCTATCTGACGACGAGCTGGCTGACTACCACGTCAACGAGCGCATCAATGACCGTGGCGTGCTGCTGGACAAACCGCTGGCGGAAGCGGCGATCAAGTACGCCTCAGTCGAGCTGGAAGAGATCGAGTCACTGGTGCAAGAACTAACCGAAGGTGAGATCACGTCCGTGCGCAGCCCGCGCATGAAAAAGTGGGTGATGGAGCGAGTTGGCCCACAGGCGCTAGAGATGATGGTAACGTACAAGGACGGCGAGAAGAAATACTCGATCGATAAATCTGTGCGGGCGAACTTGCTCGCGTTTGCGGAGGAAAATCCCGATGAGATTCCGGCCCATGTTGCGGACGTCATTCAATGCGCGGATGATCTCTGGGCGTCCTCGGTTGCGAAGTTCAGCCGCTTGGCAGAGCTGGCAGACGAAGACGATCACCGAGTACGAGGTGCGTTTGTCTTCGCGGGCGGATCAGCTACCGGAAGAGCTTCAAGCTATGGTGCGCAATTACACAATATGTCCAGAAAGTGCGCCAGCGATCCCGACGCTGTTAGGTACGCTATGGTGCGAGGGCACGCCATCACCCCACGATTTGGACGTCGCATTACAGATGTTTTACGCGGAATGCTCCGGCCCGCACTGATACCTGCGACCGGGAAAAAATTCGTCGTCGCAGACTGGTCAGCTGTTGAAGCGCGGGTTACGGCGTGGACATCAGCTGATTCACAAGCAGAGGAGGTGCTACAGGTATTTCGTGACGGAAGAGATATCTACAAGCGCGAGGCGGCCGGTATTTATCGAGTACCTGAAGCAGACGTAACCAAAGACCAGCGCCAAATCGGCAAAGTAGCTATTTTGTCGCTTGGTTTTGGGGGCGGCATTGGTGCATTCTCAGCAATGGGCCGCAATTACGGCGTCTTCATGGCTGAGTCAGACGCCAAGCGGATCGTCGACGCGTGGCGGCGCGCGAACTCATGGGCAGTGCGCTACTGGCAAAAGCTCGAAGAGGCATACACGCGAGCGCTTCGCAACCCTGGGCGCGAGTTCTCAGCTGGGCGTGTGACGTATTTGTACGATGGCCAGCATCTCTGGTACGCGTTACCGAGCGGTCGCATTCTATGTTATCCGTTCGCTAAGTTTGACGGCGATGAGATAACCTATGTCAAGGCAGCGTGGAAACCGGCAGCTGATGCGAAAGAATGGCCACGTGCGCGCTTGTGGAGAGGGCTGGCTTGTGAGAATATTGTGCAAGCAACGGCTCACGATTTGCTACGGCATGTTTTACGCCTTCTTCCTGACTGCGTAGGTCACGTGCATGACGAAGTTATCCTAGAGACTGATGATCCTGAAGCACCCAATACCTTGCAGCAAATAATGTGTACTCCGCCAGATTGGGCGGCTGGATTGCCTTTGTCTACTGAAGTGTCTGTGATGGATCGCTACGGCAAAGGCTAATCGCAAACCAAATAAAAAAGCCGCCCTGCCAGGCGGCTTTCTTAACTACAAGGACTGCAATGGACTTTTTTGAGTATATCGCAAATCTTGCCCCAGAGGGCGAGACGGCGCTGTTTGTGCGACAGACGCCCATGAAGAAAAACGGCGAGCTGCAATTTCACGCCGACGGAGCAATCAAGGCTACATGGCCAGCATTTTTCCCTAATCACAAACGCAAGGACGGCGAGGCTTGGTACAGCAACACGGCCAGTTTCATCATTGATCGTTTCGGCGAGAAACCCAGCGCTAGTGCGGCTAATTGCGAGTACGTGCTCGTCATGGTGCTGGACGATGTGGGCGATCCAGCCAAGGCACCGAAGCTGCCGCCGCTGGCGCCGACTTGGATCATGGAGACGTCGCCCGGATCGTTCCAGTGGGGCTACGCCTTCTCAGAACAACCGACAAAATCCGACTTCGCCGCCGCGATCAAGGCCATTGCAGCTGCTGGCTACACTGACCCGGGCGCCTGCAACCCGGTGCGCAATTACCGCCTGCCCGGCAGCGTCAACTTGAAACCCGGCAAGAACGGCTTCAAGGCCAAACTGATCGAATTTAACCCCGAGCAGGAATACACGCTCGAATACATCTGCGCAGCTTTGCAGGTCACGCCCGAGGAGTCGTCATCGCTGGGTGTGACGCCTATCAAATTGAAAGACGACGGCGGAGACGATGTTTTCCGGTGGCTTAACGATCAAGGGCTGATCCTGCGCAAACCCAATCCCGAGGGCTGGGCTGGCGTTGTGTGCCCTAACAGCGCCGAGCATACCGACGGCAACCCGGAAGGGCGCTACAACCCGTCCGCGCGCGCCTACTGCTGCCTGCACTCGCACTGCTTGGAGCTCGACTCGACGACGTTCTTGAGCTGGGTGGCGCTCCAGGGTGGGCCTAAACACGAACCGGGCGTCAGGGATGAACTGATTGCCAGCACGATGAGCGCGGCATTGGAAAAACTAAACCCTGAGGCAGCTGCCGAGATGTTCACTGAGACTCCCGAGGCGGTGCTGGCTGAGATCGAGCGCAAGGAACTCGGGCGGCTGGAGAAGGCTGGCTGGTTTGAGCGCTTTGCTTATATCCAGACAGACGACTGCTATTTCGACCTGCAAGACCGGCGCGAGGTCGCCCGCTCGACGTTCAATGCGCTGTTTAGGCATATCGACTGCACGTCGATTCACTCACCGCGTAAGGTCGAGGCCTCAGTCGCGTACGACCAAAACCGCGAGGCGATGGGCGCTAAGACGCTCTTGGGTGTCACCTACGCGGCAGGCGAAGGTTTACTGGTTGCGCGCGACGGCGGCATTTACGGCAACCGCTGGCGCGACGCCCGACCGGCAATCGTAGGCGCCCTGGGCGCTGCAGGCAACGCCATGAGCGTCAAGCCTTGGCTAGACCATGTCGAGCGCATGATCCCGACTGACTTCGAGCGCGAGCATTTCTTAAACGTGCTGGCGTACAAAATCCAGAACCCGAACCGCAAGATCAATCACGCGGTACTGATCGGCGGCTACCCTGGCAGCGGCAAGGATACGATGCTGGCGCCCTTTTTCTGGGCGATTGGCGGCGACTCGAAAACGAACTGTTCACTGGTTAGGAATGAGGATTTATCGTCGCAGTGGGGCTATGCGCTTGAGTGTGAGGTCATGGAAATCGCCGAGCTACGGCAAGCCGAAGCCCGAGACCGACGCGCGCTGGAAAACAGCTTAAAACCCATCATCGCAGCGCCGCCTGAGTTTTTACCTGTTCACAGAAAAGGCCTGCACCCGTACGAAAGCTTAAACCGGATACTGGTAATCGCGTTTACGAACGAGCGTGCGGCAATTTCAATTCCATCGGATGACCGGCGATGGTTTTGCCTTTGGTCAGATGCTGGGCGTTTACCGGAAGCAGAAGCCCAAGCCCTTTGGGACTGGTACAAGGGCGCCGATTCGGCAAACTCAAACCTAAACTCGGGGATGGCAGCTGTTGCGGCTTACCTGCGCGCTCGGGACGTGTCGAACTTTAACCCAGGTGCGACGCCGCCAATGACTGAGGCCAAGGTGATTATGATCGATCAAGGTCGCAGTACGGCCGAGTCTTACCTGGTTGAACTCATTACCGGGCGCTTAGGTGAATTCGCTTCGGGCGTTATCGCATCGCCCTTTTATGCCCTTTGTGACCGGTTAGCAGGCGCCGCCCCTACGGGCGCGAAAATCCCTCAGGTAGCGCTTTTGCATGCGCTCCGCGAAGCGGGCTGGATTGATTGCGGGCGCATACACTCGCACGAATTCCAGACTAAAAAGCACATTTTCTGCGCGCCTGAGATGGCCGGATTATCGCGCGCGGCGCTTCGGGCTATGGTCGAATCGGTGCCAGCGCCTGCAACCGTCAAGCTTGTCAAGGCATAAAAAAAAGCCCGGCTAGTCATTAGACTAGGCCGGGCAAAAATCGCGCTTTGGAGACTCAAAGCCAACGCGCGATCGAGGGAAAGAGAAAAGCTTAATCGCGCGCTGGCAAGGCTGATTTTAGGATAATTATCAGCAGGGCGATGATTATTTTTCCGAGAAATAGCATGCGGCCGCCCTTTCGATATCCTGAATGACCGAATCGGCCAGAATTCCCTCGATATCGACGCCGCCTGCAAACGCATAGACCAGCCAAGCGCCGCCAGGGTATCCAACGCCCCGATCGGGCGCCGAATAGTCCAGAAAACAGGCCAGTACTTTGCCCGGTTCGAACTCGTATTCAAACGCGCGGAGATGGTTCGGCCAGTGGTCGGTCGAATAGTCTATTTGATAATTTTTCATTGGTTTTCCCTCAAGATTTAGACAGGCAAATTTGCGAGACGCCGTTCTCGCGGACAGTGTGACGTTCGTAGTGAATAGTGCCGTTATGGTCTAAAAACTCGCTTTCCGTGCACTCCCTATAATCCGGATCGTCAAGCTCGCAGTCAAAAATAAAGAATCTCACGTCGATTTTCATAGTAAAGCTTCCCCAAAATTGTCAATGTCAATCGGTACCGGATCGCGTCGAAGGTAGCCCTGGCCAGATGGCGGACGATCGGTAGACCATCGGACGACGTCGCCAATGTCGTCCAACCAGCCGAAATAGACCTGGCGCGTCCAAAAAGACCCGGTAAAGCGCGGATGATCAGGCGTCTGCGAATTCGTCATCGTCTTCGGCTTCCTCGTCGTCTTCCGGCATGTAATGCTCGGCTATTTCGTACCAATTCACGTCTGAAATAAATGCCAGCGCGTAATCGCGAGCAATACCTTCCGGCGTGCTCTCGATAATTATTTCCTCGACGAACTCGCGGGCGGAAGTTTCCGTCCAATAGCAATCAGAACCATCGAACATTTCCAGATGGACGCGCCAAGTAGCATAATTTGTCCAGCCGTTATATTTGTTGTCCATTTTTTAAGCCTCCGATTAGTTGAAATTGAGTGACAGCTGGCGCGGGCGCTCGTCTGTGTCGAAGCGCAGCTGGCCGTGGGACGTCTCGTCATAATGGTCGACGAATGCGCAAGTTGCGCCCGATTTGCTGAGGTATCTGTACCCATCATTGCGCCAATTCAGGCCAGATCGGCGGGCGAGCGCAGTAATAGCGCCTCGCTCCGATTTGGCCTTGATGACGTGCCGCGTCACCCAGGAGTAATTCGCCTCGCCGCCATATACATCTGTCACTTCAATGAAGAATAAGTTTTTCATGATTAATCCCTCCCGATGATGATTAGACCGAATATCAGCACGGCCAGTACGGCCGCGCCGCCTGCTATTTCCCGCGCAGTTACAGCGTCGGCGATAAATGCAACGCAGGTCAAGGCTGTCAAACCGCCTGCGACGGCGGCCAGTAATACAGGTAACTTTTCCATTTTCTTTTCCCTCGTTTTGTCCGGCCCTTTGTTGCTGGCCGTGAAGGTAGAATAGCACATTTTTTTATCTTGTCAAACATTATTTTATGTGCCTGTGAAAATAATTTTTCCGGGTGGTTTGTATGGCCAAAATGGTCATCGCATGGTCATCTTTTCGGCGGAGATGACCATGCCAAAACCCGCGCAGAATCTAGCTTTTTGCTGAAAATGGTCATTATGGTCATTTATTTATAGATACTCAGGAAAGATACTAGATATATAGCTGTGAGCGGAATTAGACCGGCGCATCATGCTGTAAAAGAATATTTGTCTGCTCGGCCAGCGATTAAAATCGCGTGACCATTTGACCATGTTGACCATGCCGCCCGGACGCCCAGCCTCAATTCGCACGCGACATTTCCTGCGCAAGCTTTCCGACGCGGAAGCTGCAATACTCGCGCACGCGGGCAATGGGGACATAAGCGCCGGGTTTAAAAACTTGCTCGACATGTATTGTCAGAGCGTCAATGCTAATAAAATTAATGACGCGTTAGTCAGTAATAATCCTCCGCAAAATAAAGATTGACGGTTACGGGTAAAAAGCCCCCGCCTCCTCTCACCCAAAAACATTAAGCTTCCCGCTCCCGTCCGCCAGCAAATAACCCCCTCACTTCCTGGCAAACCGCCTGGAATACAAATGCGCCATAACGTGCGTTATGTAAAACGATTATTCGGCCGTTTTCTGGCGGTTTTCGGCCGTTTGCCTGCAATTTGTTGCCATTTTGATAGGGGGGGGAGGGGTCGGCCCGCGTTAAATAATTAGGGCCACCCTCTCCCCCACACCAAAAGGAAAAACGGCCAAACACCAAAAGGGAAAAAAGCCACAACACAAAATTTGTCGGCTACAGTAGAATCCGCGCATGGGCGCACGTTGGACGGCCGACCGCACCACGGCCACGAGAAAGACAGCGTGCGTCCTACCCAACACTTTCCTGTCAGGAGACAAAGTGCCCGCCCCGATTAAAGACCCGCCCTACGTGCCACCAGCTGTGCTGCCCAAGACGGACAACATGCGTCTGAAAGAATTGAAGCAGATGCTGATTGAAGGCAAAGGGCAGCAGGTCGTCCAGAAAGTGCTGGACATCGCGTTAGAAGATGGCCATCCCGGTCAGATGGCGGCGCTAAAACTCTGTATGGAACGCGCGCTGCCGGTCAGCATGTTCGAGAAGACCGCCGCCCAGCGCGCCGCTGTGACGATTAACATCACTGGCATTGGCGGCCCCGACGCACCAGCGCCCCAAGCCGAGATCATCGACGTACAAATGAAAGACGCCAATGGCTGACCTCCAGTTTCAGCTGCTGCCCTGGCAACAAGAGGTCTTCGCCGACCAGACGCGCTTCAAAGTCGTCGCCGCTGGTCGCCGCTGCGGCAAATCTCGACTGGCGGCCACAACGCTACTGATCGAGGGGCTGCGCTGCCCGGCAGGGTCAGCGGTGCTGTACGTGGCGCCGACCAACGGGCAGGCTAGGCAGATTATCTGGAACGTCTTGCTGGACTTGGGCAGAGAAGTCATCGCTGGCAGTCACGTCAACAATCAGGACATCACGCTAATCAACGGCGCGACCATCTACGTGCGGGGCGCGGACAGGCCCGACACCCTGCGAGGCGTGTCGCTGACCTACGCGGTACTGGATGAGGTAGCTGATATCAAGCCCGAGGCGTGGGAGCAGGTCATCCGAGCCAGCTTGTCGGACAAGAAAGGTCGGGGGCTCTTCATCGGCACGCCCAAGGGCAGGAATTGGTTCTTCGATCTGTTCAAGCTCGGCCAGTCTGGCCAGGACGAGGATTGGAAAAGCTGGCACTTCACCACTAAGGACAACCCGCTAATTGACCCCAAAGAGGTCGAGTCAGCCAAGAAGACGCTCTCGACCTTTGCGTTCAAGCAGGAATATATGGCGTCCTTCGACAACGCGGGCTCCGACGTCTTCAAAGAGGATTGGATCAAGTACGGCGAAGAGCCCGACTACGGCAGCTACTTCGTGGCAGTCGACTTGGCTGGGTTTGAAGAAGTTGCCAAACAAGCAGCGAACTCGAAAAAGCGGCTGGATGAGACAGCGATTGCGATTGTCAAGGTGACAGACGAGGGTCAGTGGTTCGTCAAAGAGATCGTCCACGGGCGCTGGGACATCAAAGAGACAGCTGTCAAGATTCTGACAGCCATGCGCGACTACCGGCCGCTGTCGGTTGGAATTGAGCGCGGATCGCTGAAAAATGCGGTTTTGCCGTATTTAAGTGACTTAATGCGCAAGAATAATGTATATTCCCACATCATCGACCTTACGCACGGCAACCGTAAGAAAGCGGACAGGATCGTCTGGAGCCTTCAGGGACGTTTTGAGCACGGCCGGATTGTCTTGAATCATGAGGAAGACTGGACTGAACTGCTTGACCAGCTGCTTATGTTCCCCGCAGTAGGCGTGCATGATGACTTGCCCGATGCGCTCTCGTACATTGACCAGCTGGCAGTGACTAGCTACTTTGAAGACGATCAGAGCGACGACTGGGAGCCTATAGACATCATCGCAGGATACTAAATGGATCAGAACGACTACGACCAGCCTACGGAAGCCGACAAAGAGCTACTAGCCTTTGTGGTCGACCACTGCAATCGCTGGCGCGACTGGCGCGACACCAACTACTTAAGCCTCTGGGAAGAGTACGAGCGCATCTTCAGGGGTGAGTGGGCGTCTGAGGACAAGACCCGCGAGTCAGAACGATCGAAAATTGTCACCCCTGCGGCACAGCAAGCCGTCGAAACTCGCCACGCGGAGATCATGGAAGCGATCTTTGGTTCTGGCGAGTTTTTTGATATTGAAGACGACTTGCAAGACGCCGATCAGCAAACAATCGACATCGAAGCGCTGCGCGCGCAACTTTCCGAAGACTTCAAGAAAGACAAGATCAAAAAGGCGATCGATCAGATCGAGCTCTTGGCTGAGATTTACGGCACTGGCATTGGTGAGATCGTCGTTGGCTCCGAGATGGAATACATCCCTGCCACGCAGGCGATCCCAGGCGTGCGAGGCCAAGCAGCCATTGGCGTGATTGAGAAGCCGCGCGTAGCAGTCAAGCTCGTGCCGGTGAATCCGAAGAATTTCTTGTTCGACCCTAACGGCACATCCATCGACGACTGCATGGGTGTGGCCATTGAGAAGTACGTCTCCATCCACAAGGTCGTGCGAGGCATCGAGCGGGGCATCTACCGCAAGGTCAACATCACTCCGACCTACGAAGACTCGCAGATAGAGCCCACGCAAGAAGTGCAGCAGTTCCAAGACGAGAAGGTGCGTCTGCTGACGTACTACGGTCTGGTGCCGCGCGAGTATCTGACTAAGCTTGAAGAGATGGAAGCCGGGGGCAAGATCGAGGAACTCTTCCCTGAGGATTCAGCAGCAGACGACTATCAAGATATGGTCGAAGCCATCGTGGTAGTGGCCAACGACGGCATGCTACTAAAGGCCGAAGAGACGCCCTACATGATGAAAGACCGTCCGGTACTAAGCTACCAGGACGACACCGTGCCGAACCGCCTATTAGGTCGTGGAACGATCGAGAAGGCCTACAACATGCAAAAGGCCATCGACGCGCAGGTGAGAAGTCACCTGGACTCGCTGGCGCTGACAACCGCGCCAATGATGGGCATGGACGCCACACGCCTGCCGAGAGGCGCAAAGTTTGAGGTCAAGCCTGGCAAGGCGATGCTGACCAACGGCAACCCGCAGGAGATTTTGTTCCCGTTCAAGTTCGGTCAAACGAGCCCTGAGAACATCGCCACTGCGCAGACGTTCGAGCGCATGCTGCTGCAAGCCACGGGTACGATGGACAGCAACGGTATGGTCAGTCAAGTCTCACGCGACGGAAATGGCGCTGCGATGTCGATGGCAGTTGCGACCATCATTAAAAAGTACAAGCGCACGCTGGTGAACTTCCAAGAAGACTTCTTGATTCCGTTCATCAAAAAAGCAGCGTACCGCTACATGCAGTTCGACCCCGAGCGCTATCCGACACGCGACTTGAACTTCATCCCGACAGGCACGCTCGGTATCTTGGCTCGCGAGTATGAGCAGCAGCAATTCATTGGTCTGCTGCAAACGCTGGGACCTGACACACCGGTCTTGCCGATCATTTTGAAGGGCATTGTCTCCAACAGCAGCCTATCGAACCGTCTGGAGTTGATGAGCGCGCTGGATCAGATGTCTCAACCGAATCCGGAACAACAGCAGATGCAGTTGATGCAGCAACAGCTGGCTATGCAGGCGGCTCAAGCGCAGATTGCGGTCAATCAGACGCAAGCCGAACAAAATCGTGCTGAAGCGACGAAGACATTGGTTGAGACGAAGCTAAAACCAATCGAAGTGCAGGCTAAAATCAATCAGGCATTGACAGCGAACCTGCCTTCTGAGTCTGATTTGGCGGCTAAAGAGTTTGATAAACGCGTCAAAGTGGCTGAATTGATGCTGAAAGAAGCCGACATCAAAAATAAAAGCAAGATAGTTGAGCTTCAGATGGAAAATAAGCGCGAAAACATGACAAAAGTCGAGAATGACTTCTTGGAGCAGCTTGGGGAGGAGCTTAAATGAGCATAATCCCTGACTTGGACTCGATGACAGACGAGCAAAAGCTACAAGTCCTCGAATCTGTTCAAAAGTCGATCCGCGAAAGCAAGGAAATCCAGAAGAAAAAGATCGGCGAGAACGTCCAAGCGGTCGTAGCCGCGCTGAAAAAGATCGAATCGGACATCAATGCTCGGTTCGAGTCTGTCGCCCAGACAATCGAGGCACGCGTTGCCAACATTAAGGATGGCCAAGACGGCGCGCCGGGCATTGATGGCCGCCCTGGACGCGACGGTAAGGACGGTAAAGACGGCCGACCCGGCCGCGATGGCGTGGATGGACAGTCTGGGCGCGACGGCATCGACGGTAAAGACGGTGTGTCGGTCACAAACGCGTTTTTGGACTTCGACAACAGCTTGGTTATTGAATTGTCGGATGGTCGGCAGATCAATGCGGGCGAGGTATTGCCTCCGGACATCGCCGAGAAGCTGAAAATTATCGTCAACACCAGCACTGGCGGCGTAGGTCTGCCGGAGCAGACCGGCAACTCTGGCAAATACCTCTACACAGACGGAACTAACCTGTCGTGGCAGTCAGGTGGCGGCGGAGGTGGTGGAACAGGAGATGTAACAGGCCCCGCATCGTCCACTGACAATGCAGTCGCACGGTTCGACACCACAACCGGCAAGCTAATCCAGAACAGCGCGGTAACTATTAGCGACGCGGGCGATGTGGCAGGTGTCGCGTCGCTGGGTGTGGCCAACTACGTTGATTTTGATACGACGCCGACCGTCACCAACGCGGTTGGCCGCCTGTATTGGAATCCGGATCAGACGACATTAGCTGTTGGCCTGACTTCAACGATCTCTGCGG
>JACCDY010058762.1_pt1 | contig 12403 bp, 20 predicted proteins | sample 7446391 | NCBI WGS metagenome assembly JACCDY01 (sample SAMN15323451, study PRJNA562643) | freshwater metagenome | isolation source: river surface water | place: USA:Blue River Watershed | collected 2017-08-18 | reverse complement strand
GAATCCATACGTAAGCATGGACTTGACGCCATCAACTCGCGTTTGAATTCCCCAGTCTTCTGGATGTTGCTCCAACTGTGCCAAAATCTTTGACACATTGAGCCCAGTTTTGATTATCTTAATGTTATCCAAAGAAATCTTCCAGTGAACTTTCTTCTTGCGTCTTCCAACCAATTGGTTCGATTACGTTTTGAAGAGCATCTAAAAACACCTTTTCAAATTGAAGGTCATAGTCTATGTATGATTCCAAATTAAACTCTTTCGGCAACGCACTGGTGAATGCGATAACATCTTCTTGGAATGGATTAGGTTTTCTGACATAAACAAACTTGATCTTGTCACCATCACGAATGGCTTGGTACTTGTTATCAATACCAAAACGCTTGCAGTAGTGGTTGAACAGTAAGGCACCACGAACGTGGATTGGCGTACCCTTAGTGTAGATTGGAGAACCAGCGTACTGTTTCATACCATTAACGCCACGAGGGAATGCAATCTCTTGTACAGGCAGTTTATTGAACACTTCCCTAAAGTCATTAACATACTTATGTAGTTTCTTTTCGTCACCTTCTAGAATAACATTGATAGAGTCTTTTAACTTATCACGAATAACAGCTGGCGTTGAAGACTTGACCATCTCAAGACCCATAACTTTGATCTTGGGTTTTGCGTATTGAACACCTTCAGAGTTGTGCACGTTTAGAACATAACGCTTTTTGGCAGTCCAGATACCTTTGTCGGCTAGAACTTCGCGCTTCATAACCATCTTCTGGCTATATGCGTTCATGTACTTTGCCAACTCTTGATAACCGTCATCAATGAACGGCTGAAGAACTTCTTCACAAACTTTGTCCATGAACTTAATCTTGGCATTGGTGTCTTTACCCTCACAAACCTTTTCGACTAGATTCTCTAGTGTCAAGTAGATTGAGTCAGTGTCGATCGCAACAACGTAATCCTTACCATCAGTCTTCATAGTCTTGTTCATGAATGCGTTTAGCTTGTTAGCCATCCAACGAATAGACAATTGACCTGAAGTTGTAATACCTTCAGCCATACGAATATCAAAGTAACGGAAATACTGATTACCCATGGCACCGTAAGCAGAGTTAAGAGCAATCTTCATAGCCATCTGCAAGTTATTCAATCGTGAGATGTCTTTCAACAAGTGCTTTTTAGTCTTGTCTTTTTCATACTCTTGTTGAACACCAAGCATCTGCTTCTTGAACTTGGAACGATCCTTGTACATCTTTTCCATCAACTCAGGCATGAAACCCTTGATGTCTTTACGATAGCACCAGCCGTTTGCAGTTAAAGCCAAGTCACGACGATGTGCATAGCTAGTATCAACTTCTTGGTTGAGTAGCTTTTCTACCGTGACTGGAATCTTCTCATGAGTCAAAGTCTCTGGTGAGATATTGTACTGCATAATCAAGTGAGGGTACAGTGAGTTCAAGTCAAAAGATGCCATCCACTTGTGCAAACCAATCAACGGATCTTTAACGAATGCGCCTTCGAATTGAGAGTCTTTGCCAGAATAAGACTTGGCTGGAATAACAATACGCTTTGTTCGCAAGTGGTTGTAGATGATAGAATCCCACATGCGAACTTGAGAGTAAACATCTTCTGGGTTGATCTTGGCATTGTAAGCCATAGTCAAGTGCAGTTCGATCAGACGCATCTTGTCTTCCATGCGGTCAACCAATTCAACGTCGTGGATGTTATACTCAACAAACTGTTGCCAGTGGTTGGTGTAAAACTCTCGGAATGTATCTCCTGGGTTTTCTTTCTTCTTGTCGCCTAATTCTTGCTCAGCGATGTAGTCCAGTCGATAAGACTCTTGCTTGGAGTATGTATACTTTTTATACAACTCAAGATAGTCAAGCTGACTAATACCAGTGATGTCGTAGTGGATCTCTTCGTTACCTTTGATGAATGTCTTACGCTCATTCACCATACCCCAAGGGCTAATTTTATTGGCAAATGTGTCGCCAAGTTCACGGGCAATACGACGAACCAAATATGGCACGTCAAAGAAGTCAGTATTCCAACCAGTGATAATGTCTGGATAGTTTTGTTGCCACCAGATCATAAACTCTTTGAGCAAGTGTTGCTCATCGCGACAGTTGATATAAACTACATCATCGCGATTGTGAACGAATGCACCAATACCAAAAGTGATGATGCGTTTAGAGATTAGATCTTTAACAGTAATCAGCAACACTTCTTCGTTGGCTGTACGAATGTCTGGGAATCCAGACTCAGTCTTGGTTTCAATGTCAATGGTAAATACCTTGAGCAATTCCATATCCCAATTGACATCACCTTCATAGGTATCGCTGATATATTGATATGCGTAGTTGGTATTACCAAACACTGAAAAGCCTTGGACGCCATCATAACGCTTGACAAAATCTCGCGTTTCTCTGATCGATCCAGGCTTTACTTCATCCACGTAGATACCTTCAAGAGTTTTCCAATTAGATTGACTCTTGGAAGTCACATAGAGTGTTGGGTAAAAGTCTACTTTACGATTGTATGCTCTACCTTTATCATAGCCTCGAACGAAAATCTTATCGCCGATGGCATATACTGATGTGTAAAATTCCATTAGTTAGTTTTCTCTGCTAAATCTTTATAACCTGCCCAGCTTGGATGAATTCCATCAGGTTGTATTCTGTTAATTGGTAACACAGTGTCACCGAAATTCTTGGCAATAATTTGAACCCAATCTTGTACGATCTTGATATCTACATTGCTGGCTTTTAAATTACCTGCTGGTAAAATCCAGAACACACGCTTGCCTTCTGCACGTTGTCGAATAGTTAGCAGTTCTTTAAATGTATGAACACCGCTGTGATCATTCGATCCAAGACTGATAATAACTGTCTCAGCTGGTTGCATTTTGTGGGCATAGTTTTTATTAAACTGCCAAGTGTTAATACCACCCTTGCCAACTAGAACACAATCTGGGCGTTGCTGATGTATACCAACAGCAATACTATCACCAACAATTAGACAATCAATCATACTTGCTTTCCATATAACAACATCATAACATCCAGAGCACAATCGTGTACTGGGTGATGTTTGATGACATTATGTCGCGCAAATTCAGGATGCTCTACGCTACAATAACCATTAGTAGAACCGTACATGATATCCACTGCAGTTCTAATATCTCGCCACTGAGCATAACCAGTTATCTCTTGCATACCACATTTGGTTGAAAGAGAATCAATGGCAAGTTGATCCAATGAACCGCGAGCCCACATAGTTTGTTTGTGGGCATTCGGGAACTTGTTCATATAGTTATGCAGTTCAGTGATAGCTTCTTCTGCAGTTAGATCAAAGGCACTTGGGTCCAAAGAAACTTTTCTAACATACTCATGTTGGTTTTGCCACCACTCTAGAGTTGATAGAGTTACAGTTCTACCCAAACGCTGTACTTGATCCTTAGATTTTAGCTTAACGAAACACGCTCCGTCAAGTAATTGTTGATAAGTTGGTTGTTGCTCTGGGTCAAAATGAATCAATGCTGCCGATAAAACGACAGCATTAGATTCGACACCCAGCGTTTCTACGTCGAAGATAAACATTAACTATTCTTTCTGTTTTGGTATTCTTGTTCGTGTTCATCACACAAAGTTCTAATCCATCCACCACTACGACGCGAACCAAGGTGTCCGCATGTTTCGCATGTTCGTGCCGCCCAAGATTCTGCCATTGAAACTAATCCATCGATGTAATCGTCTCCACCTTGGTAATAAAAACGAAGCCCACCAAACTTTTCTTTAATCTGTTCAACAACAACTTGTGTGACAGAACCTTCTTTAGTTTTATTGCGCCAATCAATGTGTGTTTGAATATGTGAACACAGCACTTGAATAATAGGCAACCATCCATCACCAACAGCAACACCACCGTATTGCCGAGCAAACATCTTAGGATAAGTTTCCTCTAGATGTTTCTGGAATTCTTCATTTGTCATTTAATATCTCCACTGGCATCAGCCACTTCTTTGTCATCACGAATCTCTAGAACGATAGGCAAGAAAAGAGATTCTTCACCAGCCTTGTTTTTGATACGCATGTTATACTTAATAGCAGCAATTTTACCGATAATTTCTGCACCTTGTTTACGTTGGTCATCGTTAAAACCAGAGCCAACAGAAACCTTAATCACACCATCAGAAGACTCGCATTTGATAGCGCCAAGCAGACCAGCATACTTGCCAGTGCCTTCTTCGATGCCAACAATCTTTAGATCGCACTCTAGTTCACCCTTGAATTTAATCTGAGTTTTTGAACGCTTGTCTTCCCAGATACCATTCATGTCTTTGAGGATGATACCTTCTTCACCACGCTGCAGCATTTCTTCGAACAGAGCCTTTGCAGTTTCGTAGTTATCCACTTCCCAACTCTTGACCAAAGAAACTTTCTTAGGCATTTTAATGGCTTGTAGAGTTTCGAAACGATCCTTATACTTGCTAGTGCCTTTACCGACAATAAAGTCTTCATATGGAATCACATCCCAGATGGTAGCTTGGACTTTACTAGCTTCATCAGCTTTAATCGTACCTTTGTTGGCTTTGTTTAGAATACCATTACCAGTTTGGCGATCAAGAATAACACCATTATCGCGCACAAGTAATTCGCCGTCAAACACAACATTCTCATTATCGGCTAGGGCGATAAACTCTTTTTCTAAATTACCAAGCAGTTGAATCTCTTTACCATTACGACTACGGAATTCGCACTTACCATCCTTTACGATGGCGTTGAATCGCATCCCGTCCATTTTGAGTTGGACGTAAGCTGGGAACTTTACTTTGTCCACCAACTTTTGCTCGAACGGGCTGCACAACATTACTGGATATTCTAGCACCAAACCAGTCCACACTGCGTTTGCGGTTGATACTTGTACCCCACATTTTAAATCCTTTTGAATAATACGCTCAATAACCTTTGCATCATCGGCTGACACAACTTCTAGAATAGCAGTTAGACGATCGATAGCTGCATTGCCAGTAACAACACGACCAGACAAGTCACCAAGCGAAGGCAACATCGACTGCAGCGATGCAGCATGTGTTGTGGTGTTGGGGGTGTACTTTGGAATCTTACGCTGATAGAATTGCGTGAATGGATCTAGAGCCAGACGAACCACTTCACGAAGAACTGCATTGTCTTTATTAAGATTCAGCTGCTCGATTTTAAAATTACGAGAAGAGTTGGCAGCAAGTTCATCAAAAAAGACATTCAGATTCATTTCAATTCCTTAAATTTACGGTAACGTGTGTCAAAGCCGATTGGTTTCTTAAACTTAGTTACCTTCTTTGTGTTGACATTATAGAATGCCACCATCTTGCTTTTGTCGTCAGTCAGGTAGTAGATGTGATTGGTCACATCACCAACCCAGTCACTGGTAACTTCTTGGAAGGCTTTCATAGCGAGCGTGAAGGATAGCCAACAGCAAAGCCACTGGTGCCAATTTGGAAACTGCGAGAGGCTTTAGAACTCATTTTCTGAGTGGTGCGACGACGAGACTTTTTGGCTTTGACCACTTCAATCTGACCGCCACGAGCAAGGAATTGCTGTACAGCTTCAGATGTTTCTTCACGAACTTGTGATTTGGTTTTGTAGATAGTTGCTTGCATGATATAGTCCTCTTTCAAATTAAACAAAATCGTAATAAGTCTCAGAACACATGGTACCCATCATGATACCTGCAGTCACTTCGGAATAGATTGCATTGAAAACTTTGACGGCAGTCTTTGAGTCACGCGTATTCAGGAACAGCGTACCATTCGTGAATGTAGCTGGAACATTGGTAACTGATTTAACCACTGCCAAAACTTTGTTTTCGAATTCCATCTTAGTACCTTTCTCAATCACAATAGAGTTATTATACAGCAGGTGACCATAAAAGACAACAAAAAGTTGCAATGACCCCACAGATTTGAGGGGCTTGTAAGTTGTTGATTTATAAAGCAAAAACCCTCCTATCGGAGGGTCTAAAAAGTAATACCTAAGTGTTACATTTTTGGCATCGCGCCTGCAGGGACGATCTGAATACCAGAACCGAATACACGGTTATATTCATTTACCATCTTTTGATCAGGTTCAGCCTCTGATGCGATAGCTGATTTATATAATTTAACATTACCACTGGCGTATGGCATATATGGGGCAATACCAACACCCATTTGTCCATTCGATGTTTGTTGAATTACAATATTCGCTGGGTTCTTTAATTCAATATAGTCACTATAATGATTAAAAATCTCAGAAATTAGTTCTTCACCGTTGATCAATTTAAATACTTTAACGCTCATAATTATTCCTCTATAACAAGATTCTCAATAAAATCGACAGCTTGGTGTTGATCAAAGAAAAATCTAAGATGTATTTTCTCCATATCAAAACCATGCATAGCCATAACTAATATCTGTTTGTTCTTATAAACAGATACTTTTAAAACCCAGTTACCTCTTCGCACAGTAACAAAGGAAATTAAATTGGGGGATAGTTTTGCTCTCATACCTAGTATTTAGGTATGACGTCTCCAATAAAAATCAAATACTCTAAAATTGTTTTTAAAGTACATATCATATAAAGCCACTCGATCCATATAAACATCTTTTGCTATTGTGGATGGAGTTGCTGGCTCAATATTAACTCTGGCATCTGACTCACCATATTCACTGACAACTACCATAGAGTTTTTCTTGGCAATGTGACGCATGGCTTGATTCTCAGTTAGACAATGCATAAACACATGAGTAATACCACGTGTTCTCAACCATGTTACTGCACGATCAAACATGTGTTGAGCTAATCCTTGTCCTCTATAATCCTTATCAACAGAACACCCTAATTCAGCTTCGTTGTTAACGATAGCAACATGGCAAGCAGCCACAAGATGTCCGTCTATATGATCTACACCAAACCACTTTGAGTCAGTATTGAAAGAGTTTTCAATATATGATTTGATGTAATCGTCGGAGACTCCACCACCGAATCTAAGTCGACGGTCTTCTCCTTGTAAACTGGTCAAGTGAACAACCAGCTTTGTCTTATCTAACAGCGATAATTTTCTTGGTACCATGATTAAAAAGGGGCATAAGCCCCTTTAATTACTCTTGTAAAAGAGACTTGTCGCCTTTAGCCTTTACTGGCACTTTCTTTGGCTTAGATGCTTCTGGAATAAGACGCTCAAGAGCGATCTTAAGCATGCCATTGAAAAGTTCAGCGTCCTTGACTTCAACTTGATCGTTTAGCGCAAAAGTGCGAGTGAATGCACGTGCTGCGATACCCTTGAATAAAAAGTCTTCAGATTCGTCTGCTTTGACATTACCCTTAACAACTAGCTTACCACCGTCAATCTCGATGTCAATCTCGTTCTGACCAAAGCCAGCAACTGCCATCTCAATGACGTAATGAGTGTCATCAACCTTACGGATGTTGTATGGAGGATAGTTTGGGATATTCTTAGTAACGTCGTCGTGCAGTTTTTGCATTTTCGAGAATTGCTCATCGAAACCGACGAAGAACTTGTCAAAGTCCTTGAACACGTCTTGACTAAAGAATGATGGAATAAATGATTTGCTCATATGTTTCTCCTATTAAGCGAGGTTATAAAAATTACCACCCGAAGCGTGGTAGTGCTGGTTACTTTATCCAGCGGCAATTAACGAATGCCAGTGAAATCTCTCGGACGCCATTGACCGTAGCATCAACGTTCCCAAGGTAGTGGGACAAAATAGTATGCGTTTTAACTTATGGCGTAGGGCGCATCCCCTGCCACTTCCCATCCCTGAGAATTATTCTGTTTGTGCAGCAGCTGCTTGTTCAGCACGCAACTGATCAATCTGTGCATCACCTTGTTGCTTGATCTTCAAGATAAGAGCAACAACTTCATCAAATGGGTGCTTGCCCAATACGCGAAGAATAGTATTTACGTCAGATGGATTCAATTCAAGTTTAATCATTTTGTTTTCTTTCCTATGTTATATTTAGCTACCAATTCCCATTGATCCTTTTCTTTGTAAGAAACGACCTTAATTTGAGACAAAGATGCTTTTTGTTCAGACTTCTTAGTATCTAGGATCTTCAATAAATCCCAATCTTGAAGCAATGAAGCAATAGCATTTCTACGCTCTACATCACCTTGGGTAATGTTCGATTCTTTACCGTCCAATGCAAATAGTTCTTTGAAATGCACGATAAAGTATCTGCCTTGCTTGTGTAAGATATGGCAAGACTGATATAATTTATTCTCTTTTCTGGAAGCGATACCAATTCTGGTAAGAGTTTCGCGGACTTTTAGGAAGTTGTCTGGTTCTGGCAGACTCACCTCAAGCATGGACTCAGGAGTCCAATCGTAGTAAACCATCTCGATAGTCATTATTTTCCACCTTTATATAATTTTTCTTTTATCATAGTAAGTTGTTCATCTGAAAGGACAGTTAGTGCCTCTTTCGCCTTTTCGTCAGAGTACTTAAAGTACTCTTTAACTAAGAGCATGGATTCTGAGCTGGCATCTTTTTTAGCCCACTTACTAAATCGCTTGCGCTTAGGTATAGTATTTAGGAAAAAGAAAAACTGCCAGTCCTTATCGATGAAGCTGAGACGGTTCATCTCATTAGCATACATGACGGTGTCTGGAAAATATGATAATCCTCGGTTTACAATATAAGGTAAGTAGTCCTTTGAAGCTGTTGGGTCTTCGAATAAATTTCTTTTGTTATCACAAATCGCATTAATAAAGTCAAAAGGTGTCATTCGTTAAGTACCCAATTCTCTGCTGCGTCTTCAGCTTTGTCTAGACTGTGATATGTTTCGTACAATTCTTCACCAGAAACAGTGTCAGTGAATACTACTTGGTAGTCACCAGTGATGATTGACTCAACTGTTGCTATTCTTGTTCCTTGTTGATATGTGCTAATTTCCATTTAAATAAATCCTACTTCTTTTAAGTTTTCTGATGTTGCATTGAATTTCTTGTTAGGGAATCTCTTTGCAAGTTCTTTTTCTAACTCGTCACGAGTCATGCCTTGACCCATAAACTCATCATTTTCAGAATTAAATACATACAGGGCTTCGCCATGTTTTTCGATTTTAATCGGAATGGTGTTTTCTTTGATAGTATTTACCATATCTGTTTCAAGGTCATCTAGCATAGATGACACAACTTTCTTAGCATAACGCTCACGTTGTACCCATCCAAAAACAAAACCCAAAACAAACGCGATAGCAAAAGCAATAACGAGTTCCATATATGTATCTCACTTAAATTTACAGTTAGCCATGATCTCAGTAAGAGCAGCCATGATATTCAATTCTTGATCAGCCACGAACGCTGCCTTGTATTGATAGTCAGCCAAGATAAGAACCATCTGTGGAATGCTAGGCGGTTCCATGTAAGTAGTAGATGTATCATAAAACTGACGGAAAAGACCAGTAATATCAGCATCTGAATTCTTGGCAACCCAAGAACGAACTTCAGTAAAGTTCTTTTCTTTCAAGAATCCAATCAGAGTCTTGTAAGACTCTTCTGACATATTGATAAGAATACCAGAATCAATCTTACCCGCCACAGAGTATTTCTGTAGTTCATTCAGGATTCGGCGATAGTCAGGAAAGTGTTTGGTAGTTAGCTCAGCAACAGACTTTGGATCAAACTCAATACCTTCTTGCTTCAAGATTTTAGTTGCGCGCTTAAAGAAAGTAGCAGCAATCTCTTGCTTGTCTTTGTTCTCAATCTTAAAATCTACGTTGGCGCAACGTGAGCGCAGTGGCTCAATGATTTTATTCTTGAAGTTACATGTAAAGATAAAGCGACAGTTAGCAGAGAATTCTTCCATGAAAGAACGCAGTGCAGGTTGAACAGAATCTGATGTCATATAATCAGCTTCGTCAATAATAACAACCTTCTTGGCATCAGTCAAAGAAACAGTCGAAGCAAATGCCGTGATTGTAGTTCTAAGAGTATCAATCTTACGACCCTCATCAGAACCGTTGATCATCAGATACTCTGCACCAATTTCATTACACAAGGCTTTAGCCACAGTTGTCTTACCAACACCAGCTGTTCCAGAAAACAAAAAGTGTGGTAGTTCACCTTGAGCAATATATTCCCTGAATGTCTTTTTCAGAGACTCTGGTAGAACACAATCATCAATTTTCTGTGGGCGATACTTTTCAACCCACAGAAATTGTTCTTCACGGCTATCAATCATTATAAAAACTCCATTATTCAAATTTCAAAACATATCTATTCTGCTCTAGCAAAGTCTTGTGTTCAATCAATGCTAATTTAGAAAGCTCACTCAAGTAATTATTATACATCGACATTTGATTGGAGACAACTTTTTCTCCATGTGACTGCATAAAATTACTACTAATAGTATTCACATCAAATAAACCAAGACCATCCATAACTTGTATCCAGTTTGTTTCACTAAACATAGTCCAGTTACCAGAAAAGTACATTCTAGTTGGCATTGCACTCTTGAATGTTTCTAAGTTTTCTCTAATAAAATCTGTCTTGGTTATTTCGTTTTTCACTGTCTTCCAAAAATCACTATCTGATCGTTTTGTCATATAGTGTAGTTGAACAAAGTCAACAATATTATCAAATGAAGAAATAAACTCTTTATTGTAATGGTCAGAAGCCTTTCGGTTGACTACCCAATACTCAAAAGACTGAACAAACCCCATAGCTTGTAAAATAGAATTACCAATACTGGATGCTTCTAACGGCTCAACGAATGATGCAGACAATCCAATAGAAAGACAATTATTAATCCAAAATCTATCTACTCTACCAGCTTCAAATTTAATATCTTTGGCAATATTAACTTGTTCGGTGTATACAGATTGCACCTCATCATGGGCTTGAGATGAATTTATAAAATCATCACAGAATACATATCCATTACCATATCGACCACGTGTGGAAATTCTCCAATTCCATCCAGAAGACAATGCTCTAGATAATGTATATGGAGACAACTGAGAAACATCATCAGTTGGGAATGCCAATGCATGATTCATTGGAAGATATTTCTTATAAGAAATCCATTTAGCTCCGAGTTTAGAAGCTAAAAATTTTTTAAATCCAGTGCTATCAATAAAGAAATCAGCATCGAATACTTCACCAGATTCAGAAACTACAGAACCAATATCACCATTCTCTAAGATATTTACATCTGTTAAAGTTGTCTTGACGATGTTAATATCACGCTCTGTGCATTTCTTATGTAAGTATTCATTTAACTTAAATGTATTAAAATGGTATTGGTATGTTGTGTTAATTCCACCAACCATTCTAACCATATCTGTACCAACGGTAACATCAACAAGTTGAATACCTTTGTGTATACAAGTCTTTTCTAATAAGTGGTCTTCTTGGGTTTGCCAAAAAGGTTGACCAATCGCATGAAAATAGCTTTTACCATCTCCATTCCAATTCTCAAACTTGATGCCTTTCTTCAAGGCACCATCAGTCTCGCGAACTAATTCTCGATTGTCGAGACCTACATAATCACAGAACTGAGACCAATGCTCAGTCGATCCCTCTCCAACCCCAATAATACCAATATCTGTAGATTCGATAATGGTTATGGGGTAGAGTGGATATGCTTTACGTATAATCAAGGCAGAAATCAGACCTGCAGTCCCACCACCTACGATTACAAATTTCTTCATATATTAAAAGTCGAATGTAGAATCAGATTCAACAGCAACGTAATACACTAGATCACCAGCAGACTTGAAGCGAGAGATTTTCTTGCTGGAAATACTAACAGTATATTCACCTGGAAGCATCTTAAGGTTTTCAACTTTCAAATTGACTTTGAAAGACTTGTCTGTGGATCCAACTGGCTCGCTGAAAGAGTTACCAGTTGCATTCTTTTTATCGCCAACTACAGCAGTAATAGTAGTGCCGTCACCAACAATAGAAACGTCGGATGCACGAAGAACTGAAGCAGTCTTGTGAATCATGTTCAACATGGCAGCAGTCATTGTGAACTCGATGTCAGCATTCGGGAATGTGATAGACTTTTGCGGAGCAGTCAAGACAGTTGCATCAGCTGCAAAGTATTTGATGCTCATGTTACCTTGCTTGATAGTAACATACTTTGTGTCAAAGTCCAATTCAGGATCTTCGAACAGTGACATGGCTCCAAGGAATTCGTTCAGATCGTAGATACCAAAGTCTGGGAATGTCTCAGAAACAACAGCATCTGCCATCACGTTCTTTTGAGCAGAGATTGTTGCCAGTTTATTACCTTGCTTCAACAGAAGGTTTCCATTGATGCCTGCAAAGTTCTTAAACAGGGCAAGGGTTTCTTTTGATAGTTTCATTATTTCTCCTAAAATATATTACTATGTAT
>JACCDY011199675.1_pt1 | contig 12411 bp, 9 predicted proteins | sample 7446391 | NCBI WGS metagenome assembly JACCDY01 (sample SAMN15323451, study PRJNA562643) | freshwater metagenome | isolation source: river surface water | place: USA:Blue River Watershed | collected 2017-08-18 | reverse complement strand
GTTACCGGCAAACCGATTTTGTTTTTGGCCCCGGATATCGAGCGCTACCGCGCCGAGCGCGGTTTCTACTTCGACTTCGAAGACACTGCACCCGGCCCAATTTTGAACACCGAGCAAGAGGTTCTTCAGGCGCTCGGGCGAATCGACCAGGTAAGCAAACTCTATGAGAAGCGCTACCGTGCCTGGCAGCAGAAGTTCAACAGCCTAGAAGATGGCGGCTCTGCCGCTCGCGTGGTTGACCTGGTTTGGGGTGCCAAATGATTGCCCATATTCGCAAGCTGCTTGGTTCTGGGCTGCTGCCGGCCAGTTATTACCTGGCCATGCGCCTGATTTGGTGGTTGTCGTTCAAGGCCCGCGGGCATGACCCATCAGTGCCAAAGGTCACCCTGGTGATTCCGGTTTACAACGTGCAGCGATACCTGGCCGACGCACTTCGCAGCGCTCGAGCTCAGAACTACCAAAACTTCGAAATCGTCGCGGTGAACGACGGTTCGACCGATGGCTCTGCAGAAATATTGCAGCGCTTTGCCGCTACAACCGACAACCTAAAAATTGTCACCCAACACAATCAAGGATTAGGTGCGGCGCGCAATGCCGGAGTAGCGGCGGTAACCGACACCGACTACCTGATGTTTCTCGACAGTGACGATCTGTTGCCGCTCGGTGCCATGAAGCGTTTTGTCACCCAGGCGCAAGCCACCGGCAGCAAGCTCGTGGTTGCCAAAGCGGTTTGCTTCTATGGCGTGCGTTACTTCGACCGCACCTCGACGGCAAAGTTTTTCAAGCAAAACCTGTCAAAGACCAACCTCAACCAGAACCCGGAGTTTCTTGGCGACGCGACAAGTTGGAACAAGCTCTACCGTTTCGATTTCTGGAAAGAGCACAAGTTTTCTTTTCCGGTTGGCGTTTGGTTTGAAGACATGACTCTGGTTTGCACTGCCTACCTTGCCGCCAAAGAATTCGACGTGCTGAAGAGCGCTGGATATTTCTGGAGAGTTCGCGCCGAGGGAGAGTCAATTTCGAAGCGCAACAAAGAATTAAAGTCTCTGCAAGATCGACTTCTGTCAATCGAACAAATCAACAAGATTCTCGTGCGCGCGTGCGAGACGGGTTTAATCGAGCAACACGTTGTCGAGAGTCACCTCATCCGTGTTATCTCGATGGATCTGCAACTCTACACAGCAGCCTTGGCCGAAACCGACGAAGAGTTTTTCAACGAGTTCAAGTCGCGCGCAGGTAAGGTGCTCAAGTCTGCCGACGAGAGGGTTTGGGCCGCAGCAACCGGCAAGCATCGCTCGATTGTTTGGGCCGCGATCAACGGTTCACGCGAGCAAACGCTAAAGCTGCTAGCCGCATAATCTCAGAAACCTCACAGCCACAAATCTCGCCCGTTTCGAGGCCCCAAAGTTAGGCTTAAAGCACCTAACGGAGGCCAAATTGAACAAATTCCTCGCAGTCGTGGCCGCTTCTGGCCTCGCTCTCACCCTGAGCGGTTGCAGCCTCATTTATCCGAACTGGGGCACAGACCAGAACCCGTCAACCAGCCAATCGGCCGAACCAAGCGAATCGGCTAGCCCAACAGAATCTTCGAGCCCAACCACCGCAGTCAAGAACCCGGCAACCGTTTCGATTGACGATGCCTATGTTGATGCAACAGCAGGGGTCGTTAGCGTTCTAGCTCAAGTCACAAATTTCAACGAGGATGGCGGCACCTGCACGCTCACTGTTCAGGCCGGAACCCAGTCAAAGACCCTGACGGTGAAGGCCGAATCAAACGTCACGACAACTCAGTGTTTTCCGATGGAACTTTCGCTTAGCGGATTGCCGAAGGGCACCGCCCTGGTGACTGTGACATATGAATCAGCAACACACTTTGGGGTATCCGCGGGCCGCTCGGTGCTGATTCCCTAATCGGAATTCAGAAAAACAATGAAGCTAAGCCTCAATCGCATACTTGCAGTCGCACTGAGTTTCGTGCTCGTGTTCACTGGCATTTCTGCGCTTCAGACTGAGGCACCTGCAAAGGCTGCCGACGCTTCACGCTTTGATCCGGGTCTGATCATCAGCGACAGTGTGTTCTATGACTTTGGCACGATGACTGTTGCCGACATTCAGCGCTTTCTCGAAAGCAAGGTTCCGGTCTGTCGAGCGACCACCGGCCCGGCCTGCTTGCGCGACTACATTTCAGACCAACTTGAGAAGCCAGGCGAAGAAGGCAAGTGTGCACCGATGCCGGCCCAGCCAAACATCCGTGCCTCGCAAATGATTTACAACATCGCTCGCGCCTGCGGAATCAACCCGAAGGTTTTGTTGGTAACACTGCAAAAAGAGCAGGGTTTGATTCAGGCCTCACGACCAACGGCATACATGTATCGCGCCGCGATGGGCTACGGCTGCCCCGATAGCGACCCCGGCATCTGCGGCAAGGTGTGGACGGGTCTCTTCAACCAGCTCTACAAGGGTGCTGGTCAGTTGCAGTGGTACGGAGATCCACGCGGCTCGTTCACCTATTTAAAGGTTGGACGCACCGCAAACATTCGATATCACCCCAACGAAAGTTGCGGAACCAAGCCGGTTCTAATCAAGAGCATCGCGACCACCGCTCTCTACTACTACACGCCATACACTCCTAACGATGCCGCGTTGAAAAACCTCTATGGCACCGGAGACTCTTGCAGCGCATATGGAAACCGCAACTTCTGGCGCTTCTTCAGCGACTGGTTTGGCAGCCCGATCGGCGGAGGGTTCTTGCTCAAGAGCGAGACCTCGCCCACATATCTCATTGTCGACAACAACAAGTATTTGATTAGCGACCCGGCCATGATTGAAGCCCTAAAGCCGCTGGGCCCGCTTGGCGTTATCTCTCAGGACTACCTTGACTCGTTTGCCACGGCAAGCACCCTGAACCGATTGATTAAGTCGGCAACCGGCCAATATTGGTTCTTCGACGAGGGCAAGAAGTTCACCATCACAACTTGCAACCAAGCCGCAACCTTCGGCCTCGACTGTGTAACCGCGGTTCAGCTAACCTCGTCACAGCTTGCGGCACTGGCTAACGGTGGCGCACTAACCGAGCGCGTTGCCGGCGAGGGCACCGAAGAGTTCTTGATCAGCGGGGCAAGCAAGCGTCAGATTCTCGACTCTTTCTCGGTAACCGAGGCTGGCCTAAACCTGCCAGCGCTTTCGCCAGCAAAAATCTCGGCATTCAACTATTTGCCGTGGGGTAATCCGGTAATCGCAAACAAGTCGCTCTTCACAAACAGAACAACCGGAAACAAGGGTGTCTTCATCGACGGCGCTTATTTCGAGATAGATGCGAAAACGTCTGCAGAGGTCAACTTCGCAAAGTGGTTCGCAGCTTCAAACGGCACCATGACAACCGACGGCCTCAGCAAGGTGAATAGCGGTGTAATGGTCAAATCGATTGTTCAAAGCCCAAGCGGATTGCACTATTTGCTCACGCCAGAAGGCAAGCGCCCGATAATCAACGGCACAGAGGTTGTCGCTGATGCACCTGTTGTCTCGGATGCTTTCTTGAACGCAATTCCGTCAGACGCCACCTCAATTACCGCACCAGCATTCATTCGTGGTGCTGGCGACAAAAACATTTACTACGTCAACGCGAAGCAGCGTCGTGCAACTCTGTCTGCCGCCGACCGCTCTCTTCTGAGTTTCAACATGTACAGCACCGCTGTTGTAGACATCAGCGCTTCGGCTCTTGCCATGATCAAACTCGGTCCGCCGGTGATCGCAGACAGTTCGGTGGTTCGTTCAACCAAGACAGGGCTGACTTATTGGATCACCGGGCCAAACACCATGGCCAGGGTTGAGAACACTAATCAGGCAACCCAATTCGGCTTAGCCAAAGCTCGCAATCTAACCAGTGCTCAACTTGCGGGCTATCGCCAGAATGCCAAGCTCTCGGGGGTCAAGGCATCTTGCTCAGCCCAGGATTACATCGTTGCCGGCGGAAAGTATTTCAAGGTCGACGCAGCTATCACCACCCACTATCCGGGTGCGGCCCTCAAGTTGAGCGATGTGACCTGCTCGAAGATTGCGGTGGCGGCCGTCGAAATTGGAAGATTCATCAGAACCCCAGACAAGGTTTACTGGCTGATTCAGAATGGCAAGAAACGTCAGATTTCAAACGTCGCCAGATATGAGAGTCTTCGCGCAGGCGGTTTGCCTGCGGTAAATGTCGACGCCTACTTCGCGAGCCGAATTGCCACGGGTGCGGCAGCTCCTGCCGTGTTGGTCGAGCCGACCGCGACACCAACCCCGACTCCAACCGCTACGCCAACCCCAACACCAACGAGAACCGCAACCCCAACTCCGACAAGAACGCCAACCCCAACGCCAACTCGAACCGTGACACCCACGGTGACCCCGTCGCCGACCACCACCTCTTTCTTCTACACGGTGGTGAGCGGAGATACGCTCTCAGGGCTCGCGGTGAGGTTCAACCGAACAGTGAGCGCTATTCGCACCGCGAACAAGTTGACCTCAGATGTCATCAGAATCGGTCAGAGACTTCTAATTCCATAGACTTGTCGCATGTCTAAACAGGTCGTAATTCTTGCTGCCGGAATGGGAACTCGCCTTGCGCGACCACTTCCAAAGCCACTCACCGAACTTCGCGATGGTCGTTCAATCATGAAGCAGCAGATTGACAACCTAAAGACTGCTTTTGGTGAAAGCTATCGCGTCATGATTGTCGTCGGTTTCAAACTCGAGGCAATCATCGAGAGATTTCCTGAGGCAACTTTTGTCTATAACGAATTCTTCGATCAGACCAACACCTCAAAGAGTTTGCTCAAGGCGCTTCAAGCCTCTGGCGATGGCGGCGTGCTCTGGCTAAACGGTGACGTGGTTTTCGACCCTCAGGTATTGGTTCGCGTTACCGAATTCATCGAATCGAATCAGTCATTCGTCGTGGTCAACCAGTCGAAAGTCAGCGATGAAGAAGTTAAATACACCCTCGACGACTCGGGCTTTATTCGCGAACTCTCAAAGCAGGTTGTCGGTGGTCTGGGCGAAGCCGTTGGCATCAACTTCGTTGGCAGCCAAGACAAGGCAGCCCTGATTCAGCGGTTGATTGAGGTTGACGACCAGGATTATTTCGAGCGCGGCATCGAGCTAGCAATCGAAAACGATGGCCTTCGTTTCAAAGCGATCGATATCAGCGATCTCTACGCGGTTGAGATTGATTTCGCCGAAGACCTCGACCGAGCAAACGAGCTCTTTTAGGCGTCTTGCCGCGTGGCTCGAGCGAGTCATCGGGGTCGTTGGCCTTCACGGCCATGAGCACAAGCAGCACCCAGCCAATCTCAAGCAGCATTCTGCTCTCGGTGAGGTTCTGCGCCAGCAAACCGAAGAAAACCAGCATTGGCCAGAGGTAGAGCGGGTTGGTGTGGCGAACTCCGAGTCTCCAAAGCTTCACAAAGGTCACAGTTATCAAAATCAACAGCAGCAGAAGCCCTATTGCTCCGAGCTGAAACCACATGTCTAGGTAGGCGTTGTGCGCCTGGTAGTAGGGCACGCTGTCGATGACCACTAAGCCGTCGAATGGCTCCACGCCCGGCATCCAGTGTGAAATCCAACCCCAACCCTGAATCGGCCGATCGAAAATCAGCTCTAAGACCTTTCGCCAAATCGAGCTTCGACCTGTCATGTCTGGGGTCTTGCCGAAGAATGCAAAAACCTCTGCTCGGTTGAGCAACACCACGAGCGCGACCACGCCCGCGCAGGCCCACACCCAGCGATAGATGCGGTGTCGAAGATCTCGGTCTTTGCCCTCTACGGTCAGGGCGACGATTGCCGCAACCGCAATCGCTGCGATTGCGAAGCCGACACCTGCCGACTTGGAAAGCAGAAATAGTGAAGCGGCGAGGGCGAACGAACCAGCGCTCAGCCACTTCGGAGTGGTTGATACGGCGTAGTCGATTGCAAAGACCACGAGGCCAATCATCGCGATGAAAGCCAAGATGTTTGAGTTGCCAACAATGCCCTGAATGCGATCGCCGTCAAAGAGGTGACCGCGTGTCCAATAGAAGGCAGGAGCCGGGGGAGTATCTCCCTCATAGTTCTTGAAGATGGGCGCAATCGGGCCGCGCACAAATGCCGCTGCCACGAATTCGAATGCCAACGAAGCTAAGAGAATCACTCTCACCACGTTGCTGAAGATACGCAACAAATGCCTCCAGCTGAATGCGCCAACCAGAAAGAGCGCGAAAAGCGTGGTGGCATACTGCGCAAATGAAGCGATCGCCGAGAACATTTGGTAGTTCGAATAGACAATGCTGATCGGCATCAGAACCAGCAGCGCGGCAAGCGACCAGGGTATTTGCTTCAACACGCGCTTCGGCTCGCCAGTAAAGAAGTAGTAGAGGGTAACGCCGAAAAGCAAGCCGAGCAGAATGCCCCAACCCCACCAGCCAACTGAGTAGCGAACGGCGTCGCCAGCAAGCAGGGTAAAAAGCGCTACATAAGCAAGGTAGGTCTTAGCGCGAAAACCAGGTTCACGGGTGTTCAGAATCACCCGGATTGGTTGCGTCATCGCGTTCATTGAAGTCCCTGTCGGCCCGAACTAGGGCTAAATCAGTCTATTCAGTAGCCTTAAGCCAACTAGATAAAGGTCGTAACGATTTGATTCGCAAAATCACCAACCAGGCGATGCCTTATGCCTGGGGCTCGCGCACGCTGATTAGCGAACACTTGGCAATCGAGGCAACTGGCCAGCCGATGGCCGAAATCTGGTTCGGCACCCATGCGGGCTCAATGGCCAAAGACTTCGAAGATCAGTCGAAGACCCTGCTCGATCTTCGTAACGGGCAGCCGCTGAGTTTCTTGCTAAAAATCTTGGCTGCCGATTCGCCGCTTTCGATTCAAGCCCACCCAAACATCGAGCAGGCCATCGAGGGTTTCAATCGCGAGAACCAGGCGGGCGTCTCACTAACGGCACCGCATCGAAACTACAGGGATGCCGGTCACAAGCCAGAGATGATTGTGGCCCTGTCTGAGTTTGAAGCTCTCTGCGGTTTTCGCACAGAGCAGTACATTCGCGAACTGCTCGAAGACATTCAGAGTTATCCGGCCGCCGAAGACCTAAAGGCCGCAGCAGCCCACTGGGCTGAACTGCTAGACGATTCTCTACGCACACTGTTTTCGCACCTGCTCAATTCGCGCGCAAGTTTCGGGGTCTTGTCGGTCGCACTGGCCGCGCTCGCAGACTTCGACTCGCGATTCGAGTTGTGCATGCGACTCAACGAGATCTATCCGGGCGACCCCGGTGTGTTCATCGCCATGATGATGAACCACGTGCACCTTCAGCCCGGGCAAGCGCTCTACCTGCCGGCCGGCAACATCCATGCCTATCTGTCTGGTCTCGGCGTCGAGGTCATGGCTGCCTCTGACAACGTGTTGCGCGGCGGGCTAACCACCAAACACATAGATGTCGTTGAGCTCGAGCGCGTTGTGAAGTTCGAGAGTCTTGCGGTCGAACTCGTGAAGCAAACCGAGGTTGCTGCCGGATTAGTTGAGTTTCAAACCGAGGCTCACGACTTCATTCTCTACAGGGTCGAGCCAAGCGGCCAGAGGGTTCTAGCCGACCTGCAGCTTGGCGAAGATGCCGTGATTCTTTGCACCGCCGGCGAGGTTGCAATTAGCAACAGTCTCGGTGAGCGACTTGTGCTTCAGCGCGGCGAGGCCGCCTTTAGTTCTCGCGAAGCCAAGCTGACCACATTCGCCGGCAGCGGCACTGCCTTTGTTGCCATCGGCAAAGACTAGTTAGCGGTTGGGCGAGCGTTCCAAGCGCTCTCAATGATTTCGGCTAAATCGCGCTTTGCCGTCCAGCCGAGTTCGTTCTTGATTCGTGACACATCGGCGCAGAGGTATGGTGGGTCGCCAGGTCGTCTGGGCTGCACGTCAACTTCGAAGTCGATCTTTGAAGCACGTTTGATCTCGTTCAAAACTTCGAGCACGCTCGCGCCGACTCCGGTGCCGACATTGAAAGTGCTGTGCTTGCGATCATCGCGAGCGAGATAGGAGAGGGCAGCCAGGTGTGCCTCTGCCAGGTCGAGAACGTGCACATAGTCTCGAACGCAACTGCCATCAACGGTGTCGTAATCTGTGCCGAAAACCGCCGGTGCTTTGCCTGAAGCTAGAGCGTCGAAAACAATTGGCACCAGATTCATTTTTGCGGTGTCGGCGAGGTCTGCCCAGCCAGCGCCGGCCACATTGAAGTAACGCAGATTCACAGCACGCAAACCCCACGCACGTTCGGCGTTTGAGGTCATCCATTCGCCAATCAACTTGGTCTGGCCATAAGGGTTGATTGGTTGGCAATTGTAATCTTCGTTTACAAAGTCGGTGTCTGGCATTCCATAGGTTGCAGCACTGCTTGAGAAAACCATTTTGTTAACGTTGGTTAGCCGCATCGCTTCGAGCAGGTGAGCCATGCCGCCAATGTTCTGCTCGAAATACCACTCGGGCTTGCTAACCGATTCGCCAACCTGTTTTCTGGCGGCCAGGTGAATCACGGCCTCAACCGACTCGGCTTCAATTAGTTGTGCGAGTTGCTGGGTGGCACTGTCGGCGGCAAGATCGAGGTTCACGAGCTTGGCAGAGCCGAGTCGCTGCTTCGAGCCAGAGGATAGGTCGTCGATCACCACTGCTTCTTGGCCCTGCTGCTGAAGCAGCCGCACGACGTGAGAGCCTATATATCCAGCGCCGCCGGTCACGAGAATGCTCATTTGCCTAGGTTACCGACCCGCGGGCCAATAGCCTAAGCCTCAATCTGGGGGTTAGTTTGGGCGATTCTCAACTTGACACGAGCGAATAACATCGGTGTAATTACACAGAAGAAAGTAATCAAGGGTGATCGACGATCATCTGGGATGGGGTTCACATGGATGATCGCAGCGACGCACCAAAGAATTGGTTCGAAGACCCGCTGAATCTTGGCGTATCTCGTGCCTACGGTGATGGCGATGACGACCCACTGGCCTGGCAGGCAGACGCACTGTGTGCGCAAACAGATCCAGAAGCTTTCTTTCCAGAAAAAGGTGGCTCGACTCGCGAAGCCAAAAAGATCTGTGAAAGCTGCGACGTTCGGGCTCAGTGTCTCGAATTCGCACTGAAGAACGATGCCCGCTTCGGCATTTGGGGCGGCCTCTCAGAACGCGAGCGACGCAAGCTAAAGAAGCGCGCGTAACATTCGGCGAAAGCCGCGACGATGAAAACCTTCGTTTCTGCAATCGTGATAAGTCACGATTCGTCTGAGTTTTTATCGCGAACACTCGCAGCACTTCAACACCAACCGGTTGACGAAGTCATTCACGTTGAAACCGGCAGCGCTCAAGGCGCACAATTTTCAATTGGCGATGTGAGTCTTGCTCAATCACTGAGCTTTGCAGCCGACAAGGTTTCACCGCAAAGCGAATGGCTTTGGATTCTGCACGACGACAGCGCGCCACTCGCCGATGCGCTGCGGCAACTTCTCGCGGTGGCAGAGGTATCACCATCGGTTGCGGTGATCGGCCCGAAGCAGGTCGATTGGCAAGACAATCGCAAGATAATTCAGCAGGGTCTCACACTTACTGCGCGCGGCAAGCTCTTTAGCCTGGTGAGCAACGAGCTAGACCAGTCGCAGCACGATTCGATGGCCGATGTCTTGGCCGTTGGAACGGCCGGCATGCTCGTGAAACGGAGCGTCTGGCAAGAGCTCGGTGGCTTAGCCGACAAGATTCCGCCGCTCGCGGCCGACATCGACTTCTCGCTTCGAGCCCGCGCCAAGGGTTATCGAGTTGTCGTGGCTCCGCACGCGCGAGTGAGCCACGCAGCCCTATCTCTCAACGCTCAGCGCAAGCGCTCGTGGCTCGCTGCGCCAACCAAGACGGCCATGCGAAGAGCCGAGATTCAACTGCGTCTCAGCTGGTCTCCGCTCTGGCTGGCGCTTCTGTTCTGGCTCGCCCTGCCGCTTATTACCCTGGCCCGAGTGGTTGCGCGAATCTGGGCAAAGCGTCCAGATCGAATCGTGGGCGAGCTGTCGTCAGCCATCTGGGCCGGCTTCACCATTCTTGCCAGGCTGCGGGCCAGACGAAAGATTTCGCGCTCGGTTCGACTCGCGTTCGCCTCGCTCTACGCAACCAAACAGCAGGTGCGCGATGACCGCCGGCGCAACCAAGAGCAAGACGAAATCGAGGCTCGAATCGAGGCGCACGCCGCCCTTGCCGAACGCGATCAACTCGATGGTTCGGCACCAAACACAGAGCAATTGCTTCTGGGTGCCGTCAGCACCGCCAAGACCTTTGTTCAAGCCAGAGGTCTTTGGTTCGTCGCGGCACTGCTCGCGCTCTCTTACTCGTTCTGGCCCCTAGGCAATGCCATAAATGGTGGCGCAACAATTTCGATGAACCAAAACTGGTTCGACCTATTTCGCAGGGCGGGTGCGAGTTGGCATCCGATTGCTAACGGATTCGTTGCACCGAGTGATCCGTTTGTCTGGGTGCTCACTCTTCTCGGTTCGCTAACTTTCTGGGCACCCTCACTTTCAATTTCGATTCTGTTTTTCATCGCACTGCCGCTCGCGTTTTTCGGAGCCTTCAAAGCAGCCTCCATTTTCACCTCGAGAACTCACGTGCGCATTTTGGTTGCCTTGGCCTATTCGCTGTGGCCTTCGCTCTTGCAGTCTCAGCACGACCTTCGATTGCCCGCGTTAATCGCGCAGATTGCTTTGCCATACCTTGTCTTTGCCGTTTCGAGAGTTGCACTGCTCGGCAAAGAAATCTCTGTGCGCTCGAAGCAGCAAACGTTCACCTGGGTCGGCCTTGCCGGTTTGCTGCTAGCGGTTCTTTCGGCTTCCGCGCCAAACACAATCGCCCTGAGTTTGCTCGCGCTGCTAGCTGTTGTCATTTTGCGGCCGAGGCGTTTCGGCTATCTGGTGTGGGTGCCGCTTCCGACGCTCGCCATCTTTGCGCCAATCTTCGTCTACCTTGCCTTCATCAAGGCTCAGCCGTTAGCACTCCTAGCCGATCCCGGTGTGCCGCTTCAAACCCAGGTGGTGCCGTTCTGGCAGTTCGTCTCTGGCTCGCTCGATTCATCACTTCTCGGATGGGTCTCTGCCGGCTCAGGTTTGGTCTTGGTCTTCGCCGCACTCTTGGCCCTGCTCTCGCCAAGATTCAAAGCGGTTTTGGGTGTTCTGAGTTTCTCGATTTTGGCTCTGGCAATGGCTTGGTTCGTGAGCCAGCTTCAGTTTGTGGCACCCGGCGTTGGCCCGTCGGCCGGCGACTTCGTCAATGGCTCTGGGCAGGCGTTGCTGGGCTTCTGGGGCCTTGGCCTCGCCCTAGCCACGGCTGCTTGGCTCGACTCGGTGCACCGTCGACAGGCCTCGGCAACGCTTGCGGCGCTGCTGATTGCGCTCGTGGTTTTGCCTTCGGCCGGAGTAGCCGCCCTAAGCACAAACCCTGGCACCTACACAGACGGGCGGGTAATGCCGGCCATCATCGATGCCCAGGCGAGCTCGGGGCTAACCGCTCAGGTGCTCGTGGTGTCGGCCGAAACCGACGGCGGCGGTTTCACCGCATCGCTCTCTGAAGCCGACGGTGTTCAACTCGAAGACTTGAGCATCGCCTATCGATTTGCGCTCGCCAGCATCGAAACCACCGAGCCCGAGTATCGACAGGTTGCTCAGTTGGTGGCAGACATGGTCTCTGGTAATCCTTCAAACATCGATTCAGCGCTAAGCCAAAACGCAATCGGTTACGTTTTGATACCGAAGTCGCAAAGCCAAGCCGAAACAAACGCAAACGCCAGGCTCTCGGTTGCTTTCGATTCGATTGCACAGCTCGAGGCTGCCGGCGAAACCGACTTCGGCAAAATTTGGCGAGTGCGCGATCTGGCACCTGACTTCGAACGCGATGAGTCTTCGCCGTGGTCAATAACCAAGTTGATTCAACTTGCTGTTTTGATTTCGTTCGTGCTTCTTGCTATTCCGAGTGCGCGACGAAAGCGTGCCGCGAGCTCATCCGAGATTTTTGTAGATTCGGGTGAGAGCAATGATTAAACGCCTGCTTGCATTCTTCGCATTTGTTTCGGTTCTTGCCGCAGCCGTGATTTTTGCCACACCGCAAAAGTTTGAGATTGGCAGCATCGCAGTTGCACCGAAGCTAACCGTTGACGCGCAAGATCTTCAACTGATTTGTCCGGGTGGCGCGGTCAACTCCGGCGGAGCAAGCGGCACGGCTGTTGGTCGATTCGGTCACATTGGCAGCGCTTCGGTTAACGGTTCAAACTCGAGCGGCACCGAAGTGAATTTCAGAAACCTCACCGATTTCAACGGCACGCCCGACACGGCAACCGCCACTCGAAACGTCGCCGGAATCTTCAACTGGCGTTCTGCCACCGTCTCGGTTC
>JACCDY011178362.1_pt1 | contig 12413 bp, 11 predicted proteins | sample 7446391 | NCBI WGS metagenome assembly JACCDY01 (sample SAMN15323451, study PRJNA562643) | freshwater metagenome | isolation source: river surface water | place: USA:Blue River Watershed | collected 2017-08-18 | reverse complement strand
AGCAGGTTTTGGTGCAGCGTCAGCGGCAGCATCTCGAGCAGCTCTCTCGGCTGCACCTGCACTTAGATCAGTAAGATCCGGCTCAATTTTGTCTGGTGCAGATTTTTTGCTTTTAAAAAGATCAGCAAGCCAATTGGCTATCGCGGCACCTTTGCCTGTTGTTTTTTCTTCTACAGCATACAATTCATTGATTCTCATTTTTGTTCTACCTTATACTTGGAAAGATTAATTATATCTGATAATTCTTGTAAATCTCTATCCCCAGATACTTCTATTTGTTCTTGTTTTGTCACTGCCTTTTCAGCAGATGTATCCTTATCGTCACCTTTGGCCATGTCTCTGATAAAATTTATCAGATCAAGACCACCACTGACCACACCAGCAGGAAAAGTCAGTGCTGGATGTAGTCCAACAGTGTCAGCTGCCAATGCTGCCGATGCTATGGCAGCACCCACGTTGTCTCCGCCCTGAGTATATCTTCTGATGTCATCTGCGGACCATGCAGTGTTGGCCGCATGTACTCCATATTTACCACCTGGTACCATTCTCATTAATTTGCCACCAAGCTTGGCCATTTTTGATGGTTCTGCAACGGCGGTGTCTTCTTGTAGTAGTTCATCTACAACTGACTGTAGACTAATAATTTTTGATTCTTTTTGTGTTTCAAGGTCTTGTCTACGAGTTATTTCATCTCTAGCAGCCTTAGAAATTGTGGCATCCTTCGAAGCCGCATCATGTCTTAATTGATCCATAGTTTTTGGTCCTGCTTTCACTTCTGGTCTTGCTTGCACAGTGTCTTTATCACCAAATCCAAAAGCTTTTTTAAGTGCGTCCCAATTTTTTCGTCCTTGTTCGATTTCATTTTTATCACGTCCGGTGTTCGGATCCCATTTACCAGGTCCTGGATATTGTTTATTGGTCATACTCCAATTTGGATTCTTGGCTCTCCAAGCATATTCATCATCAGAAGCCGTCGCCACATTAGTGTCACCATATGTCGATCTTAGTTTTCCTGGCTCTGTGCTTAGACCTGTATCTGGATTAGTTGAAAGTCTAACAGTTGTTTCACCATTGCCTGCTCTGGCATCGGCACTACCTGAGCTGACTTCGGCACTACCTGCTCTGGCATCGGCACTACCTGCTCTGGCATCGGCACTACCTGCGCTGACTTCGGAACTACCTGAGCTGACTGCACCATTACCTGAGCTGACTTCGGCACTACCTGAGCTGACTGCACCATTACCTGAGCCGGCACTACCTGAGCTGACTTCGGCACTACCTGAGCTGACTTCGCCATTACCTGCTTTGACTTCGGCACTACCTGCTCTGGCATCAACAGCTGGCGCATCGGCTTTTGTTTTTAATTTTGCACCAGCAAGTATTTTATTAATATCTTGAATATTGTTTAATTTTTTTAATTGATCTACGGTTGTGTTATTTCTTTTGGCAATGCTACTCAGTGTATCGCCTGGTTGTATAGTATAATCGCCATCGGTGCCTCGATACCAATTTCCTGATTGTGAGCGAGATCCTGATCCGTTATTATCTTTTTTCTCGCCTTTTTTGTCACCTTCCTTACTTGAGCTAGAGCTACTACCCTGTCTATTGCCGCCATTACCACTTTGTGCAGATGATGAACCACCAGTGTTGCCACTTTGAGTATTGGCAAGTTTTAACTTATCTGCTAGTTCTCTTCTCTGTTTTTCAAACTTTTCATAATTTTCTTTATCGCCACTAGCCTGTGCTATAGCTGTGTTCTGTATCAACTTCGCCAGTTTAACTTCATCGGCACTTAATCCCTGCATCACTTCTGCTTGTAATTCTTTCGGCACTTGCCAAAGCTTACCAGGATCTTTCTTTATTTTAGGAAGAGCGTCTCGGATATAATTGTCGGCTTCTTTTTGTATTTGTTTTGCCGCTTTGAGTTCGTCAGCATTCAAACCTTTTTCTACTTCTGCCTGTAATTCTTTTGGTACTCTACGAAATTTCGAAGGATCTTTTTTTACTTTGGCAATAGCATCTTTAATATACTCATCTCTAGTGAGTTCTCTAGGTTTAGCCTGTTCTTCCAATGTTGGTTCACCAGGTTTTGCTTTTTGCTGTAAATCTTTGTTGTTTACTGATGTGTTTTGATTTGTCTGCTGTTGTTGCACACTGGCACTGGTAGTTGGCTGCACAGTTGGTTGCAATTGAGTTTTTTGCACGTTGGCCTGAGACATCACTGCCTTTAGTGCCTGTGCCATGGCATTTACATCAGCTTTTGGATCTGTAGTCGTCGCTGGTGCTGGTGCTGGCTTTTGATTTGGATATTGCAACGCCTGCATCTGTTGTGGCGTGATTGTTTTAGGACCTAGACTTGGTTGCTCGCCTGGAATCGCTGTATTAGCAGTATTTTTTTCAGGTTCATTATTAGCAGTGCCTAAATTATTCTTGTTGTTTGGATCTTGTTTCTGAGGAGGCTGGGTTTCATCGTTGTATTCTGAAACGATATGATCCAATTTCCTAAATAATTCACTGAAATTCATTTTATTTTCCACTTATAGGGCTTTTGTTGTTTCCCTCGCCCATGTCTTTAGCAGTGGTGCCTTCTCCTTTTGGAATCTTAAGTCCCTGTTCTTTAGCTCTTTCCTTGCTGGCTTTGGCTAGTTCCTTTAATAGACCTTGAACTTGTTTTTCGCCATGATAATCTTCTGATTTAATTTTAGGAAGTTCTTTGTAGTCAGGATCATCTAGTAATGCGCCTTTTCTTTCCTCAGCAGGAATTTGATATTGTTCAGTTGGCTCAAAAGGACTACGAACTACCACAGCATCTGCGGATATTTTTGCTCCATTGCAGATATACTCATGCAATTCATATTGTGTGGCAGGGTAAGCCAGTGTAACATCATAGATGTTAACACTAGTATTTCTTAATTTTGGAAAATCTAAAGGTAAACTTTGTATTGGGGTAGTACTGTTTTTATTGAAGTTTTCTACCTTATATTTTTCCAAAATGGTCTTGATCTTGTCTTCAGTGTCTCCGGTAATATCACCGGCGATCTTGATCTTGAACAAGTATTTCTTATCATTAAATGATTCTGTGATGTATTCTTTCAAAGTTTTCATATCGTGGATCCTTTGATTTATTTATCTAGGTTTTTTAACTTTTGCAGTAGACTATTACGGTCTGAAACAATGTAGGCTTTGCCATCTACTACACTGCCTTCTGGGTCATCGCCCATATCTTGGTCTAATTTTGCTTTTTTTAGCTGTAATTCTATCATTTTCAGCTTTTTGTCTATCTTAGCAGATTTAGCATCTATGGCATTTTTAAGCATACTACTAGCCACTTCAAAGATCCTGGGACCGTAACGAGCTTCGACATTCATACCTAATTCCATAAGATCGTCATAGGCTTCAGTGGCTCTTTGCGCTAAAGAATCAAGTTCACTGTCACTGATATCGCCCAAGCCTTTGACCTGTGGTAAGGCAGCTGATATCTTGTCAAATTCTTCTATTGATCTCAGTCTTTCCTCAGCAGATGTTGACACTGTTTTCGGATCAACGATATCTGCTGATATCTTTTTGTTAGGGTTGGGCGGTAGATCTAATAATTCTTCTAATTTTTTGGTCATTTCTTTTTTCCATTATGAAAAATATCATTTTCATTTATAACTCGGAATATTATTCCGTTCTGTTTACACCAAGCACTAGCGGCGGCCCATTTGGCCTGATTTTTAACATACTGTGCTTGATTGTAAACATTTTTTCCTACTCGCTCCTTTAGCATTTGACTGGCAGGTTTAATTTCTATTAGTTCTGTTTTCTTTTTACCATATTTGTCTTCGTATTGTATTAAAAAATCAGGAACGTAAACAGTTTGTCTACCACTCAAAGGATCCTTATATGGAATTTTCACACTCTCACTGGCCCAGTTAGTGATGTTCGGATGTGTGTCGCACATATTCATGAAACTCCATTCCCAACTACTTCTATAAATCGGAAGTTTTAGTCCAACATATTTTTCTGGGTACTGGCAGGTAAATCTTCCTTTGGCAAACTTATCCAAACTCATAACTTTATATTTCTTTCAATATCATTGGATGTAGAGAGCTTTTTAATAACACCTAATGTACTGGTTTTAACTCTGTTAAAATTTAATATGTTCAATAAAAATTCGTTTAGTTGAGAACTGGTATAAGAATTCAATGCGTCTAAAATTTCTTCTGTCTTGTAGTTGCTCTGTTTAGCAGTTTTTAAAATCAAATATGTTATGCTTTCTGCACTGGACCTGTCGAAATTTTTAGATTCAAAAAACCCACGCATAGTGTCTATATCATTTACATTAAGATCAATAGGGACAGTATAATAGTTGTCAAAATACTTTATGACCTTGTCGTCTCTAGTTTCTACAGTTTTAGCAGGTAAATTTGAATATGTTGCCATTTTATCGAGTTCTCACAGTAGTACTTCCAGATGCGTCAGGCGAACTTGAAGATCCGCTGTTGGGACTGCCGCTGGCGCCACTAACATTTGTACGTTGCTCTGCTACAGTGCCAACTGATCCTTCTGGTCTTGAAACTGCGAGTCCATCTACGGAACCCAAAGTTTCCTGTGCAATAAAAAAACTTATTCCCTGTTGCACCGCTCTGTCAACTTGTTGCCTAGCCACTTCCCTATTTAAATCACTGGCATTGCCGATTACTCTGAAACTTTTTAATAGTATAGCCAAGGACTGACGTTGATCTATCTGGGGATTATTTTTTAAATCTTCTAAATCTTCAAACAAAGACGTGCCATCTGCGATTAGACCATTTGGACCTAAAAGACCACCATCGCCTCTTCCAAAAATTCCACCAATCGGGCTGGGATCTAAATCATAATGTAAATCAGTCCACCCATCAGGACTAAATCTAGTCACTGTGCCTCTTCCAAAATACACACCTTCATATTCAATAGTAACGTTATGTTCTAAAGTATTTTTAGCATCAGATGCTAATGTATCCATGTTCCAAGATCTGATTTTTGGATTTATTAGTGTATGTAGGAAAAATCTTTTTCTGCTTAATTGATATATTTCAATACTGCGTATCAAATTTTCTGTCACTGTAGTGTCTAGACCATATCTACCAGGATCTGTGGTGTTAATATAATTTTCATTGCTTGGATTAGATCTAGTAGTTAACTGTTCATTAGTCACTGGGTCTGGTTTCGCATATCTATTTTTTGGATTAACTGGCAGTGTTCCTGGTCTGGCATTACTACCACCATAGTAACTATCTGCTACATGATACTGATAATACATCTGCCAAAATTCTCTTACCAACCCTTTGTTATCATCATGAAGAGTCATGTTGATTGGTTGATAATTTACTTTTGTGTAAACTGGTTGTTTTTTATTATAGATGTTTAGTGTTGTGCCTTCCAATCCTATTTTAGGTAAGTCACATTTCTTAACCAACATTCCAAGTTCTAAATCTTGTTTACTGCTTTTCCATTCTTCGTTATCTGCTATTTTTGGATTTAATCTAAATCTAACAAAATATAAAAATCCGTGCTTAGGTGCCAAACGATAAAAGTTTTGCACAAACAATCGTCGAGCGTGTTGATAGTCTTTAAGATTGGTGTTACTTAGACCACCGCTGATACTATCTAGAAAATTGGTAAAGAAGTTTGCCATAATGATATTTAGCCCATTAAAAAAGCCCGGAAAAATCCGGGCTTTGATCCGCTCCCAGTATGATTAACCTGTGAGTGTCTGACGTAATGCTCTTCCAACAAATGTACCAATGCCAGAAATATTTCCGTCTTTGCCATATTGAATTGCATTATCATATTGAATGGCCATAGTGATATCAACTGGCGCACTTTCTGCATAACTTAATTCATTATAGTTGATATCTGTTAGGAAACATCCATATAACTCAAATACTTCTAAAACATTAGGACCTTCAGCACTGCCATTTCCACCATCTAAAATTTCTATTTTAGTTGTGAATTTGTAATCACTACCAGATGCCGCACTGACTTGTTCTAGCATGTCAAATTGTTTCTGAACTTGCTCTCCAACAAGTCTGCTGACCTGACCGCCAACGTCATCACGCACAGTCATATTGATTGGTTGCCAAGTGTGCTTACCAGCATAAAATACTTTGCTGTTGTAAACATCAATGGTCTGACTGTCAAATTGAACGTTTGGTCTAGACACTGTCATGACTTGTTTTGTCAGTTCAGTTGTTGGCTTTGTGATGCCAAAGTTGTCTAATAGAACCCTAAATCTATATTTGAGCTTAGGCATCAATAACCCTTGGTTTACTGGGCTTTGACCAGGGGGAAGTGGTACTGTGAATCTTGATAAACTTGAAATTGCCATTTATAGCTCCTTATTGACGTGACTTAATATCACCGACATTCTTCAATCTTAGAGGAATGTAAATGAATTCCACTGCCTTAACTGGTTCAACTGCAATGTCAACATAAAGTTGATTGTTTGCAATCACAGAAGGTGTGTTGTTTGTTTCATCACACACAACGATAAAGTCGTATATGCCTCTTAAACTTACCAAATCTAACATTAAACTTTCGCAGACATTTTTAATTTCACTGCGAGTTTGTTTATCATTTGGTTCAAAAATAAATGGCTTTGTGATAATACCTAATTGTCTTCTTAGATAGCTGACTAAACGTGCTACGTTGATTCTATCTAAACTGCTGTTTACACCTGTTTTAGTTTGCTGTCCAAAAGCTACCAATCCTGCTCCAGGAATGTTAGTAATTGGATTGATTTTCACTTGTGCCATTTGGTCTCTTGTTCCTTGATTTAAACTTACTGGAACAAAACTACCATTTTTAATATAACCTACGCTACTAGCATTTGTAACACCACCACGACGTGTTCCTGCTGGAGCGAACCATTGGAAACTACGTTGGTCACTGATTGCTATTGTTCTTAACATCATATGACTAGCTGGAACTACAACGTTTGTACCAGTTAAATCTGTTGTTAAACCTGCTGGATAGTACACTGCTAAGTGATCACTCTTGGTGTGTAATCCATCTTCTCCATCAATTCCTGTGTTAGCAAAATCGCTGCCATAGTTGATCAACGCTTGAGCATTACTTTCTAATCTCAATGGAGTATCACCAACAATTAAAGCAGTTCCGTTACGTGCGTTATTTAGATTGACCATATCACTGATCACTTCAGGATATCCTGGGCAAGCGATCAAGTTAAAGAAGATATTGTCTTCATCTAAAATACGTTGATTGGTATTAATTGCTACCTTTAATTGACCAACAATATAAGCTCTTTGTGCCTTACGACCAAAATAAGCTACTTGATTTAGATCTTGTCCGCTAACGCTTACCCATCTGTCAGCGAAGTAATCAGACATAGCCTCGTCGCCAAATCTAACATTGTCTTCATTGACATTGATGTAGTTTTTGCGGTATTGCTTGATGTTGAATCCACTTCTACGAGTATTCCATAGCAACATACCTCTTGGATATGCTGTTGGATCTGGAGCGTCTGGATCAACGTAATCAACATCTAATAGATCAACAATAGAACCAGCTGTTGAACTGTTGCCAGCAACACCCCATCTTGCATCTGCAAAAATAATTCCAAATTGGCTAGTGTGATCTGTTACATCGATAGCAGTCCATTGGCCATTTAACCATCTCTTAATATTTCTTCCATATTGATCTTGGTCACTGGTATCTACCCAAAGATCACCATTAACTAAAATCGTTCCATCACTTTGTTCTGTTGGTGTACTGGCTTGTACAAATGGTCCTGCTGGATTTGTGTCTGTAAAGTAGCTCTTATATCCAACCCAAGTGCTGCCATCATGAACCATGATGTCCACTTGATTTTGATAACTTGCATACCATAATGTGCTGTCTGCAGGGACATCATTAGGTTCTGAAGAATTAACAATATATCCAACAGTGGATAATGCCTTCCAGTTACTAATTCTAAAATCAATGCTGGTTCCTTCTGGAGCACTGGAAACATTTCCTGCGCCTACTGCTAGACCTAATACAGTCCATGCCGCACCAGTTAAATGTATTTCACCGCCTAAATTATGTGTCAATGTTAATTTTCTTGTCACTGAATCAAAAGAAGCAGTGACATTAACTAGACCTGAAGATTGAATAGAATCAACAATAGTCTGCGGTGTAGAACTGTTAGTAACAGCGATAGTCACTGAAGACATTGTTGCTGTATTTTTTCTAGATTCAGATATTACAATGTTACCATTTACAAAGTTTGTAGTACTTGGTACAGTTGCAGTACCAACTGTGGCACCGGCTTCTGCTCTGTACATTACTTTGAATTTAGCAACGCCATCTCTATCAAAATTTGCATCTACGAAAATACTATCAACAGGAATGCTGGCTCCACCAACTAATGGATCTAAACCAAAAATTGCTGCCTCACCGCCAACATATACTGGGCTGTCCTTGACTTCAAACACTCTAGTGTTTGCGTTATAATTTTTAACAGTCCATTTGGCTCCTAAGTTAAACTCTGTGGTTTTAACCCAAACGCTGCCAGTTGGTCTTGGTGCGCTGTCAGTACTGTTCCAAAATGGCACTGATGTATGTGAACTGAACTGTGTGGCAGGTGCCTTGTATGTTCCGTTAAATTCTGTGTCACCGGTGATTACAACGTCTACGCCACTGCTGTAAACACTGATTGTTGTAGCATTTACTAACACAGCATTAAGACCAGTGATAGCTCCAATAGCAGTTACTATTGCGCTGGCGCCACCTGAAACAACAACTGGTGAACCGTTGACATCAAAATCGTCATTGACATCAGACATACTAAATGTCAGTGTTGGCCAACTCTCAGACCAGGCTGCGCTGCCAACTGCTACCCATGCTCCTGAAGAATTTTTATACCAAAGTGTATTTGAGTCTTGTGGTTGATCAGCATCACTGTATGTAACAACTGCATAGTCACCGATAACTCCTGCACTGACTTTTGGCTTGTAAGCATCGCCGCCTGATACATCTACAACATCATTTACAGAATTTAAAATTAAAGGAACTTTATTTGTGAACTGTTGTAGATCGCTGTTCCATTGAAAAACGCCAAAACGTGTTCTAGCAGTATCTATCCAATATGTGTTGTCAGCAGGCTTACCTACTGGGGCTAACGCTCTGCCTTCTAATGCACCAATATCAACATTGGCTCTTAGGATATAAGCACTGCTACTAGCTCCTAAAAAACTATAGGCAGCGAACAAACCATATTCGTTTAGCTCGCTACCTTGAATTGCATTACCACTATTGTCTTTCTGGAATGTTGGGACGCCATATCTATCAGTTAAGTCTTTTTGGCTAGTTGCCAAATATAACTCATTAGCATTTTGCAGTGTAGTACCTACAGCAACGCCAGTTCCAGAAGCATTAGTTTTATCTTGCGCTGTAGCAACTACCACTAAAGGGATAGTTCCTGGTGTCGCAGGATTATAAAAACTTTCATCGATTACATTTACCTGTACGCCAGGTGATCCAAGTTGTGCCATGTGTTTTATCTCCTTGGGGAAACTTATTTTATAATATTTAGTGATATTTCCAATAATTCATGGGTTATACTCGGTAAAAAAGGGCACAAAAAGGGCTAATTAATTATATGAAACGCCCTTTATGTAGATCTTGTAAGAAAAACCTGTCAGCTATTAACTATTACAAAGAAGGACGCACCTATTATCGGTCCGTGTGTGATAGCTGTGCTCGTGGTACCACAGTATCAGAACCTAGATGGCAACGTGCTGGATATAAAAAGAAAAATAAGTGCGACAAATGTGGATTTGCCAACAATCAATCAGTGGTATTTGATGTATATCACGTGGACGGCAATCTTAATAATTGCCGCCACGAAAATTTAAAAACGGTGTGCGCGAACTGCCAAAGAATTTTGATTAAGCAGGGACTTGGTTGGAAACAAGGCGATCTTGTACCAGACATCTAACCTGTTCATATAGATCATCCAAAGTCTGATCATTTTCTAATACAGCATCAAATTCTGTGCCGACCCAGGCAGTTTCACTAGCATGTATTCCTGCTTTTTCAAGTTCATGTTTGCTTAATGCCCAGGACATATTACCGTATTCGCCTCGATTGGAGCTCACTGCCCAGTTATACCAGTAAGGAAGTTCTCCACGTTTTACCCATATAATAATTCCGCCTGCGTCTTTAATAGACTTTATTTCATTGGGGAATCTACAATCAGAAATCACAACATCGTCTCGGCTGTTTCGAAGTTTGTTTTCTAAGCTGGCGATCCAGATGTCATCATGAAAGCCTTTGCGGCATACTTCTGTGCCCCAGTACTGTAGTACCCAACGTGGTGTAAGGTTTGGCATATTCAAGCGTTCGGCCCACCAAGGATCTACTTGTTCTCGCCATTCACGTGCCTGTTTAGTTCGACCTTCCAATAGAACACGATCCCAACCAAAAACGGCAGCGACCGCATCTTTTAGCGTATTAGCAAAACTTTCTCTTCTAAATCCGTGGAAATTGACAAGATAATCAGCGATAGTGTCTTTACCGCTGCCAATGAAACCGCAAATACCTATAATCATAGCACCCCCAAATGATACTATGTATTTTATTTTATTTCTATTACAAAGTCAAGAGTTTTGATTAACCAATCACCCAAGTATAGCCGCCCATGGCTGCTGGGTCACCTTTTTTCAATTCTTCTTCAAGTTCTTTCATTCTAGCGGCAGCTTCAGTTTTTAATGCAGTGCCATTTAGACTTGTGCCTCCCTGTGGACTGGCAATTTGCGCAAACTTTTCTCTGGCTTCGCCCAACATCATTTTGCAGCCTGCTAGGGTATATTCTTTGATCCAAATTCCAGCGTAAGTATCTTCAAAGTATGCGAAGTCCGGTCGTTTGTTATAAATCTGTAACAGAACACGCTCGTTGCTCTGTGGGCGCTGTGTTAGAACTAGTTTATTTGTGGTTGGATGATATGTAAAATTAATAAAACTTCCGAACATTTTTCCTACTAATTTTTGATATCCGCCAAATAGATAGTAAGTAGCCAATCCTCCCATACCACTGGAAGACAGCAGGTATGTATTGGTGTATGCAAGGTTAAATGGCTCAAATAGTGTGCCACCATCTCCGCCACCAGTTCTAGAACCAATACTTCTTCTAAAAACTTCTCTAACTTCTATGATTTCTTTAGACAAAATGTATTCGTTTTGATCTTTAACTAGATCCAAAAACGCATAGCTGTCCTCAACGCTGTTGGGACTTCGCTGTTTATAGATAGCTAATGCTTTTTGCAAGGCCACTTCATAGTGATTCGTGTCCAATTCGACATCGATCATTCCATCAGCTAAGAACGCTTTAACATAGTTAAATGCGTCTTCTTTATGTGTTTTTAGGGGGTCTAGTTGTTCACTCATGCTAATATTTACCTCCAACTACTAACAATAAATACACTACTATGCCAAGATTAAGCCTTTACAGACCAGAAAAAGCCAATGACTACAAGTTTATAGATAGAGTCGTTCTCGAACAATTTTTAGTTGGGGGTACTGATATCTACGTACACAAGTATCTTGGACCTGCGGATCAAGATCCCGAAACTGCAACTCCTTCTCAACCAGTAAATGATAATGCTATCGCTGAACTAGGGATACAGGATCTTTTACTATTGGAGAACAGAGACAGAAAATATAGCCAGGACATCTATGTCATGCGCTGTATTTACAATATGCAACAATTAGATTGGAGCTTAACACAATTTGGTTTGTTTCTTGCCAATGACACTATTTTTATTCACGTTCATCTCAACGACAGCGTAAAACGTATAGGAAGAAAATTAATGCCTGGTGACGTGATTGAACTACCTCACTTAAAAGACCCCCATGCGTTGAATGATGCCACAGTTGCTTTGAGAAGATTTTATGTAGTTGACGAAGTTTTAAGACCTACAGAAGGATTCAGTCAAACATGGTATCCGCATTTAATAAAACTCAAATGTAAACCATTAGTTGACACTCAAGAGTTTAATGACATACTAAACAAATCAGCGGCAGACCCGTTAAGTCCATATGTCAACGAAGGTGATGCAGGTTCACTGAGAGATCTAATTAGTAGCTTTAATCAAAATATCGAGATCAATCAAAAAATCATCGAGCAAGCAGAGCTTGATGCTCCTTTAAGTGGCTATGATACTGAAACACTTTGGATGATTCCAGTAGATCCATCTGGCAAAATAATGTTACAAGATGCCAGTGGTATGGACATAGACGCCAGTCAATTTTACCTACGAACAACCTTTGAAGATGGTAGTGTAAAGTATCATAACAAAAATTGGACCGGACCAACAGATGATATTAATCCACAATGGGTCGAACCTGTCACTGATGAAAATTTAACAGAATTTGGAATACCAGTTATT
>JACCDY010911421.1_pt1 | contig 12413 bp, 16 predicted proteins | sample 7446391 | NCBI WGS metagenome assembly JACCDY01 (sample SAMN15323451, study PRJNA562643) | freshwater metagenome | isolation source: river surface water | place: USA:Blue River Watershed | collected 2017-08-18 | reverse complement strand
GTGGGGACGTGCAGCAAATCTTTGAAGGTATGCAGGTTTTTAGAAGGCGGGTTGAAGCGGCGAGTGCGGAGCTTTCCAATGCCTTAGACGAATTGAATGAGGTTTTTGAACAAAGCGAAACATTTGAAGACATCGAGCCATACTGCCACGTCAGCGTTACAGATGCTATGGATGGACTCAGTTTGGATGAGATGCATTACGAGTTTCGTAAGTCGCTGCAAGGGGTTTGGAGGTTCCGACTTATGTAGAAAAATAACGGCCTATAAATTTAATAAGATAATGACATCGTTTTTTTACAACGAATGTGTTATCTATCATGAAATTTCGTAACGACAGTCTTGTGATTGATTCACAAAACCCCTTTGCTCAAGATGCATTGGATCGAAAGCCTATTGTCGAATTTGTGGAGACTGTGATCGCAAAAGCTGAGGGGCCAATGGTCTTGGCGCTGGATTCACCTTGGGGTACTGGAAAAACCACTTTTGTAAAGATGTTGCAGTCGCAACTAGAAAGTAAAAAATTCCGATGCATTTATTTCAATGCATGGTCTGTTGATTACGCAACAGACCCACTTGCAGCCTTAGTGTCAAAGATCAATTTGTTAGCAACAGATGAAACCACCGACGCGGCAAAGCGAATGAAAAAAATCAAAAGTATTGCCACATTGGTTGGAAAGCGTGGATTGATTGCAGGTGTCAAAGCTTCAACATTTGGAGTGTTGGATCTTGAAAAAGAGTTTGAAGCCGTGCTCGCGCAAGGCAGTGCTGACATCACTTCTGATTTATTTGATTTAGTTACCAAAGAGGGGGAATGTCTTGCTAAATTTCGCGAAGAGTTGGAGGCTGTTGTTAACGATTTACGTAAAGTAGATCAATCTGAAAATTTGGTTTTTTTCATCGATGAACTGGATCGTTGTCGCCCGAATTTTGCGATTGAATTATTAGAACGCATTAAGCATTTGTTCGATGTTCCAAACATCATATTTGTTTTGTCGATCGATAAATCACAGCTTGAGGTGAGTACTTCTGCAATTTATGGCGCAGGTATTAATGCACGTGAATACTTAAGACGTTTTATAGATCTTGAATTTCAAATGCCTCAAATTTCTGGTAAGTCATTTGTCAATCATCTGTTGCGACGCTTTGGACTAGACAAGGTTTTTTCTAAAAGAGAAGGAGAGTCGCGTTCAGATATGTCAACCTTTATTGACGTATTTTGTTTTTTAGCAAAAACTACTGGAATGTCTTTACGCACGCAAGAGCAATGTATTTCTCGTCTAATGCTTGTTTTGGATCAGACACCGTCAAATTATTATTTGTATCCTATTCTAGCGGCCACGCTTATTGTAACTCGCACAATGAATACTGATCTTTATGCTCAGATTAGATCTGGTAGTGCCTCTACGGAGGAGTTGATGGCTTGGATTCGTAGTACGGATTCAACGATTGATATCAATGATCGCATTGTGATCTCAATTGAGGCATATATGAATGCGGCTGATAGCAATGAGAAACGTTATGCTGCACGAATCATACGTTTAGATGCAGAAGCTACTAATTCAGAGCTAGGTTCCGAACGAAATTTTTATTCGAAGGATGTTCTTCGATTTACGAAAAGTTTAACTAGTTCATATAACAGCGCTCCTAATTTGATTTATTTACTAAACAAAATTGATTTAGCAGAGAACTTTCATTGAAAATTTAGGAGAGTATGCATGGGTATTTCATTTTCTAAGAGCATTAAATTTGGAGCGGTAAGGTTTAACTTCTCTGGTAGCGGCATTGGAATGTCGGTTGGCATTCCGGGGCTACGAATTGGCACAGGCCCACGGGGTGCATATATCGGCGGTGGTATCGCTGGGTTTCGGTATCGCAAAAGTCTTGGCACGAGCTTCAGATCTTCCTCGACTACGGCTGGGCCTGTCATTCCTCGCCAGAACTTCGAGTCAGCGCCGCTTCCAAATATTGTGTCAACTGTTGAACATGAGGTTAAAAACGTTCTCGAGTTGGCCAACTCAACGAGTGATGCTCTGATTCAGTCCATTAATGAGCAAAGAAAAAAAATGGCATTGTGGCCATTTGCGGCAGGAGCATTATTTGTAATTTTCATGCTGCTCAAAAACATTGGTAGTCACTTGCCTTCTTATGCAATGCCAATGTTTGTTGTTTTTAGTCTTTTGCTTGTTCTATGGATTCAATGGCGCGACAAAATGAATAAGTTGACGGTTTTATTTTTCGATCCTGACAGTGCAACGTCTGATCATTTTGATGCGATCAGGAAAGGCGCTCAAGTTGTAGTGAACTCAAGAAAGCTTCAAGCCGTCGCGGCTACTTCTAAATATGCTGATACTAAGTACTCGGCGGGAGCGTCAAGTGGTTTGAAATTGACGCAAGCTATTTTCTCTGTTGGTCAGGCTCCAGGCGTTATTGCAAATATAGATGTTCCAATATTGCAAGCTGTGAAGATGACATTGGCGTTCTATCCTGACCGTATTCTTGCTTTTCAAGGTGACACCGTAGGTGCAATTGAATATGCGGATCTTGAAGCAAATAACTCGCCAGTTACTTTTGTTGAGAACGAGTCGGTACCTGCAGATGCTACGGTAATAGGTAAGACATGGCAGTACGTGAATAAAAAGGGTGGTCCAGATAAGCGTTTTAAAAACAATAGAGAAATGCCGCTCTGTAGATATAACGAATTACGACTACGTACAAATCGAGGGCTTGATCTTTATCTTATGTGCTCAAGAGATGGTGGGTTTGATGCGCTGGTTAAGGTTTTACGTGCTCGTCAATTTTGCGAACAAGCTGCTCATTGAGGTTGGCTAACTAACCGCTTTTCGCTTTGTCAGAGCCAAAAATATCACCCGTTTCTCCAACTCAAAACACGCCAGCTGAGCGGCCATGGGATTCTTACCCGCATCAATGTCTAACTTATAGACCTCGCCAGCCGTGGTGATGTGAACCTTGACCAAGCCAGCTTCACTTTTGTATTGGTACATGACATCCACACGCGGTAGATGTTCATGTGGGTCCATGGTCTGCGATACCTTGTGTTTACCAATCTCCAGCAGTTCAGATGGCAACTCCCACGCCGATGTGATTTGCTTTTTGTAATCAGCCAAGGCCTGTACAACTACGGCCAGTGTTTTCTCAGGCCCCACAGTGCCAACGAGCGGCACTTCATCGCTGAGATCTTCACCGGCCAGCAACCGCGCATGAAGGCGGCGATAGAAGCCAATCGCCAGTGTGGCTTTCTTCATCTGTTCAATGGCGCTTTCAGCATAGTGCTCAAAGTATTGGGTCAGTTGTTCACTCATGATGTATCTCGTTTGAAATTTGAGCCGTGAGAGCAGGTGAGGGGGATGAATTGATTCAAAAGGGATTAAACCGGCTGAGGCGCTTGGGCCTTGAGCCGAGACTCAAAATCGTCTTTGAGTTCGCTGCTTTGTGCAACTAAAGAAATTGACAAACCCGTGCCCATTTGCACCAAGCTCATGATGTTGTTGTTGGCTAGCTGTGCCGCCATGATGGCGCGAATTTGTGCAGCTTCACCACCCGCAGCATTGGGATCCACGACACCAGCAAATTGCTTAGCTTTCATCAACGGAGTCAAGTGGCTGTAATGCTTGGTGATCATCAGCACAGACGTGCCCATCTGCTCCGCCAAATCATGGATGGGGATGCCCTCCAACAAACGCTGTGTCGCGTAGTAGTGACGCAAGCTGTACAAGCTGCGCTCTTTGCTGGTGACAGGGCAGTTGAGAAGCTGGGAGTCTTCCAGCCACTGACGAAAAGGTTTGTTCCAGTTGTCTGGCACTGAGCCATCCGACAACCTAAACAAACGCTTGGCCACACGTTTTTTCAAAACCTCTTCAAGCGTCATGCTGCGCAAGTCAGGACTGAGCTGACGTAGGCGCTCTAAAAGCAGCCAACAACTGTTGTGGGCTACAAAGTTACGCGCACCACGTTTACCGCGCTGTAGCCTGAAATGCAGAATGGGCTGACCATCACGTATTTCGACATCAATGTGTCGCCACTCCAAGTATTCAGCTTCTGTGCCAGCACGCATCCCAGTGGCCGCCATAAACGGCACATAGATTGCCAACAGCTCTCGAATCATCTTGGTTCGTGCTGTGCGCCCGTTATCAATAAAGACTGGGGCATAGGTCATCAAAGCTTCTAATTCTTCATGACTGAACTCAGCGCGTCGATCACTGTCAGCGCCTGTGTTCTTGGTCATGGGGCGTTGGTACTCGGTCATGTAGCCGCGCTCAATGGCCTCGTCCATGATCAAGTTGAATGCTGCGTTGTGATTGTTTTGGGCACTGCCAGAGAGTTCACGACCGACTTTTTCACGTCGCCATGTGTGGAACTCGGAGATCACAGCAGGCTTGATGCCATCAATGTTGTAGTTACCGTAGAAGGGAATCAGGTACAACTTGATCGCAGAAATGTAGTCCCGAGTGCTGGGCTTAGCGGTTTGGGCCTTGACTTCGGCCTCCATGCGGTGCAAAACTATCTCTGCAACGGGCTTGAATTTTTTGCTGATGATGGGGCGACCTTCTTCGTGATCGAAGGTGGCTTTCATCCACATGCGCTCTGCGAGCTTGATGGCGGTGTCTAAATCAGTGGTGGCAACACTGCGACGGAACCAAGTTTTGATGCCGTCTATCTTGTAATGAACTTGCCATTTCTTGCTGTCGTCGCGACGCACGAGACGAAGTAGTTCAGGCCTGATGACAACGGTTTCAGACGAGACTATACGCATGGCGCTAGTTTATGGGCCTTTGCGAAGAAAAGCAACCAGCGACCTGTATATTAACCGTGCGATAACCGTGTAATTAAAGTATAAAATAAAAACAACGAGGTAAGTCGTTGTTTTTATTAGCCTTTTTGGCTCCTCAACCTGGGCTCGAACCAGGGACCTACGGATTAACAGAGCAAGCCAAGTGCGATAAGTTGTTTTCTAATCTTGAATATACACCAAAAGACACAAAGCACCAAAAGACTATTTAGGCGATGGTCCGCGAACGTTTTCGGGGCCACTTTAATTGGTTTCACACATTACGCACGTAATCAACGAGCATGAAAAAACCCCGCAAAGCATCAGCCATTGCGTGGTTGCGTGATATCAGCCAAGGTGGCTAATCAGTTACAAAATGATATCTGTCACGATTTTGCGCGGGTTTTGAGAACGTTTCGCACCTGTCTGTCGGTCAGACAGTAGTCACTCGCAAGCTGTCGCACCGTTTGGCCACGTTGTGCCGCTTCCTTGATCTTGGCGTTTCGGCGGGCCAGTTTTTCTGCTGCACTTTTTGGCAAGTCGATAACCTGCCCTCCGAACACCTGGGACAGTTTTATTGCATTGCCAAGCCCCACCATCGTGGCCAGTGGGCTTGATGGTTTTGGAATCAGTGGCACATAAATGCTCTGCCTCACCTCGGCCATAGCAAGGCGGGCACGCTTTCCGATGATCTGGTCAATCTTGGCCGCTGTCATGCTGGCACCGTGAAGCCGCCACGCTTGATGATGGCCGTCTTGGCCCTGGCCGCGTTCATCCTGGGCGGTTTCCATTTTGGCCGCTGTGCCGCCTCTTGGTCTGCCACCTCACGCGCTGACTGTCGCAAGGCCGTGGCCGCGCCCATAAAGTCCTTTGAAGTCGATCAAATCTTCCCGTGCTACACCCATTCGTGCAGCGGAGGTAACCATATTGGCCACATCGACTTGGTTAATTGGTGATTCACGGGAAAGCTTTTTGATTGCCTCGCCCATTTCAAAGTAAACATGCGTCAACTTACCGGCTTCATCGCGAGCACCTTGCACTTGCTTTGCAATTCCACTCATTGCAGTTTCGAAGTCTGCAGCAAGCTTAATTGGTTTTCCAAGTGTTGCAGCTGCAGCCAGCGAACCTCCGATCATCAAGCCGCCGCCCATCATCATGTCGCGGCCAGCATCACGCCGCGCTATACCTTTTTGCATGATGCGATCGCGCTCTTTCAATGCAGCGATTTGGCTTACGATGACTGCAATTTCTTGCTGTGCATAGCTCACACGCAGAGCACTTCCAGCCGCCCCGAGTTTTTCTTGAGATTTGATTGTTGAATTCAGTTCTTTGTTGCGCGACTCAAGCTGTTTGATAGCGCCTCCAACCTCACCAAAACTTGATTTAGCTTGACTGATTGCACTCTTGAAACTACTTGCTAGTGCGCCGCCTATGGTTACCTGGGCGCTAAAGTTTTTCTTCGCCATGTGTATGTTGTCCTAAAAAAAATGGGGGTCGTCAGGCTTCCGGCCTCGTACCCCCTAAAGGCGCTTCGGCTTTCCGGCCTAGGCGCTGAACCAAAGGAAAAGCACACTACGCGCGCCGTGTGCAATGGCGCAAGAAAATCAATCTCTAAAACGGTTTACAAAGTTGCTTTTTTGGTGAACCTCTCGGCTCACTCTTGATGCCTTCATTGCGCCTGCTTCAAGCATGGTCGCGGCACGTTTGATCTGCATGGTTGAAAGCTCTGGCCAGCGGGCTTTGATGCGGCGCTCTGCGTCTTCTCGCTCAAAGGCAAAGGCGCCACGCAAGCCGCCACCAGCCAAAACCACAATCACGCGGGGCTCGTCTTCGCTGTTGCCTTCTCGCAATGAGTAGTTGGCAGCTTCCAAAACTGCGGCCACGTCACCAGGCAAGCCGCTTGCGCGGCGTGTCAGGGCTCGAACGATGCCGGTAAACATTAGGCGGCCACCCAAAACTTGCCAGCGTCAGGGCATACCGCCTCTGCACTGAGCCACGCCGTCACATGAACGTCGCCGTTTTGATTCAATCGGCTCACCAGAATTTGCAGATCTGGTCCAATCACTGCGGCGGACATGGAAAAGTCGCCAATCAGGGTTTTGTCTGTGGCGTCTGTCAGCTCGGCCTCGATGCCGGAGGCTGTCAGGCGGCCATCGTTGCGGATTTGAGCGCCTGTTGCATCTGTGCCCACCAGCGCCTTGAGCTCGCCAAAACGAAGGCCGGCGGAGGCTGCCTTGGCTAATGTGAACGCCGTGGGCGTATTCGCCAAAATGGCCTCTGTTGCCAGCACGTCCACCACTTTGGTAATGCCAGCCACGATTGACGCCAAAAGCTCGTCGGCCGTGGTTTGCTCGCCGCGCGCTTTTTGGTTTGCGCGGGTTAATTTGAATCGAACGCCAAAACTCTTTTGGCCGGTGCGTGTGATTGTTGAAACAAACAATGGCAGATCGCTATCAGGCGTGTCTGCGTCGTCTGCCACTTCCTCGAACGTCGCGGCGTTGACCACTGAGAAGCTCACCGGCTCACTGCGCAGGGTCATGATCTTGCTGTCGCTGCCTGATTCGATGAATTTAGGGTCGTCATGCTCAGGCAAGAAAACCAGATTTCCGCCAGCCTGGGCAAAGCGGCTGCCTCGGAAAATGGCTTTTTCGATTGAAATAGTTTCGCCAGCCATGTTGCCACCGGTGCCCACAATGATCTTGCCGTCTTTGTCCACGCGAACCGACGTTTGTTTCATCACCAATGTGCGAAGGGCCGCGGCACGCTTTGGCAGAAGTTGAGGCTCGTCCATGCCAGGGCGGTGGCGAACGTCATAGGGCAGGGCGCGCTGTGCCTCGCCAATGATTTCGATAAGTGGGTTTTCGTAGTTGGTCGATTTGGCCATTTGGTTAAGTCCTTTGGTTTGGGTTGCTGTCAGGGGCATATTCCCAAAAGCTGGGATTAATTTCCTCTGGCGCTTTTTCCTTCGGACATAAAAAACCCACCGGAGTGGGCTTTGTGTCAAACGGCCTTTGCCTGGTTTTTCTTTTCCTCAAGTATTGCCAGCATCAGATCGATCAATCGCATGGCGTGCTGTTTGTTTTCTGCAAGCTCAAGCAAAGCCAGGGCACGATCTAAGTGTTCATAAGCTGCGTCGGTGTACGCACGCCCGATTAAAGCGGCTGAGACTTCACAAACTGGCAGCGGCTGCGTCTTCGCTGCCTTGGTAGGGGCGAAGTAGCTGCGGGCGCTTTTAATGGCTTTAGCGAGGCCATTGGAGTTTTCAAATTTACGCATGTTCTTCCTCATCATCTGGTGCAGGTTCGGCGGCAAAGTCCATTTCTGCGGTTTCAGTTAAAGCCTGGTCAATTTCAGCCAAGATCAGTGCCTTGATCTCGCGCTCGTTCGTATTACCCACGACTGAGGCCACCACACGCTCAGGCACTCGGCGCATGTTGGCTTTGACGATCTCAAGCAAGTTTCCAAGGTTGTGCATCACCGTTTTGAGATCGATCACTTCGCCTTTGGCTTTCGCTGATTCGATTTCAACCAATTCAACCTCGGCCAATAACTTACGGCGGCGCAGTTCTTCGTCGCTCGCCTTTCTTGGGTCAACTGCCACGGCGTCCTGTACCGCCGTATCAACTCGCCATGCGATCACCGCTGCCAAGTCGAAAGACCACTCTTTTCCCTTTCCTCCACGTGACACCACTGGGCACCCTTTACTTACCCAGCGGTCTACGGTAGGCAGGGAAACCGCGAAGACACCAGCCATTTCGGCCCGATTAACTATCTTTGACATAAACATAAAACTCGTTTTGAAACTTCACTCACACATGGTTTAAGGTGGGCTCTTAGACCCCGCAGCGGGTGCCGCCCTCAAAAGGACCCTTCGACGGGACGGGGGGTGGGTGGCCCATGCCTTGCCAAGCTCATGCTGCTCACCACACGATTGCAATGTGTCGGCATGTGTCACTGTGTCACCCCCTAAAGGGTGGTGACTACAAAACGACACATAAAGTGCCCTGTGTCGCGATGTGTCGTGACTACAAAACGACACACGACACACGATCACTTTGCAGCACTTGCAATGCATACCATTCCAGCTGCTTCGTGGACTGCCTGTGCTGTGACAAGAGATCGAATTGCGCGATAGACATTCGCACGCTCATATCTGCCATTGAAGTGGCTCACCACTTCGGCGCGTCGTGCTCCGGTCTTGCGCTGTGCAAGGTATTCGACGATTGCACCCTCTACCTCACCCATGCGCCTAGCCTTCGCCGCCTTGGTGGGGGCCTCTGTTGGCTCTACGATGCATGATGTGGCGGGCTTCCCCCATTTGGTGAGGCCAAGCATCACGGGTTTGAGTGAGAAGCCGATTCGCTCACCCTTGGTGGCCAGGTCACGCTGCTTTGTGATTTCAGCGCACCGGCCCGATGGTGTGTCTGTGACTTCGATCTCGCAGTCAACGGCGGCTCGGAGGCTAGAGTGCCCACGTGCCCCTTTGGCGACGTCTTTGCCGGAGTGGTGAACCAAAACGAAGTGCGCGCCGGTAGTGGCTCGGATGTGGTCAAAGTGTTTAACCACAATACCCATGTCTTCGCCGCTGTTTTCGTTTGAACCAGCTGCCATGCGGGCGAGGGTGTCACCAACGATCAAGGCGGCTTTCATGCCAGTGTGGCGCTCAAGTTCCTTTACCGCAAAGATCAAGCTTTCAGTGTCAGCGTCTGTGTCGTACAAGTTGACCGGATGCTGAACGATCGCAAAGTTTGGCACCTTGCAACCATGCTCCGCTTGATAGGCTTGCAAGCGTCCGCGCACTGAGGCGGGGCTCTCTGCTGCGACATAAACGACAAGCCCTTGCTGTGTTTTTCGTCCCATCCAATCAACGCCACGCGCCAAGGCGCAAGCCATGTCGATGGTGAAAAACGTTTTTCCGCTGTTGCTGTCGCCGTAAATAACGGAGCCAGCGCCGGAGGTTAGAACACCCTCGACAAGTTCATCGGGCGGTGTGTAGTTATCCCCAAGCTCATGGGCGAACACAATCCCAAGTGGCAACTCTGATTTGTGTCTGCGTAGCTCAACGACAGCTTGATGCTCAAGGTTAGACATTTGCAACCCCTGCCGCGTGCATGCCGGCCTCGATTCGGCTGCAGGCCAAAACTGTGCGCTCATAGTCTTGGCTGCTCACCGGCTCATTGTTTTTTATTCGCCGCGCAACTAGGGCTACTATCTTGGATTCAAGCGCAAGCGCTCTCAGTACATCGGTGGCAGGGAACGGGCGGCGCTCTGCTGGGCGACTGTGCTGACCATCACCAAGGCTAGGCGGAAAAAGGTCTTGCATATCCAAGCCAACTGCACCGATCACATCGTGAACAGAGCACCCAGCAAAGCAATGGACAAGCACACGCCCATCATCAAGTTCACGAACCGACATTGAGGCCGTTTTGTCCTCATGCGATGGGCACTTGCACATCCAGCGGCCATTCCCTGACCGGCGCACCTTGTCTAGGCGGCTAAGAAGTACGTCGGCGCTCATTGGCTGACACCCAAGCGGTTCACCACGAAGTCGTGAAGCGCTTCTAGGGTGGCAAATTCTCGGACTTGACCCCAGCGGCTTATGAAATAGCGCTCACCGTCTTCGGATTTGCGGACTTCATGGCCACGAAGGGCGGCCAAGGCCTGCAAATTAACAAAGCGTTTGCGCCGTTCATCAAGTTGGATTAAGATTAGGTTGTCCGGTTTCGAATGGACATCTGCGCTCTTGGATAGGTTGCCGCCTTCCAAGGGCGTTTTCTTTTCTACGTGCATGGTCTTCTCCTTTGATTAGGCTGCCAACTTTTCTTCGGCAAGCTTTGCGCCGATCTCAAGAACCGCTGTGTAGAACTTCTCAGGCAGCACGTGCCAAATCTTTCGCACCACAATGACACCGCCACTCTTAATGAGGGCTTCTTTGTGCTTACGCAAGAACCAATCGAATGAGTGGCGAGTGGGGAAAAGTGTTTTCCCTGTTGGGGTTGTGAGATATTCCTCTGCTGTGCAGAGTGTTGCGGTGGTCGTGGTTTGCATTTGATTGCTCCAAGTTTGGTTAAAAGGTTTTCATGCGTGGCCGTGACTAGCGGCGACTGGGCGTACTTTGCCCAACCGTCCGCAATGTTTCCTCTGGCGCTTTTTCCGCGCATTTTGATAACCATCAAATCACCGACTTTGGTGTGAAAACCTTAGTAACTTGCCCAAGGATTTCAGCGCCACCTTTGTATGGCTGCCCGTCAAAAATGAGTCCACCGATAACTGAACGCTCGAAGCGGCGGCAAATAATCGCGCCTGTTTCGATTGCGCGCACGACATAAAAACCATCGACTGACACTTCTCGAGCGTCAAAGTCAACTGCCACAAGGTCATCTGGTCCTACACCTTCGCATTGGATAAATCCGCCGCCGATCATTTGCTGGCCGGTGGGGGTGGTTTGTGTGTGTTGGATTTGGTTCATGGTGCTTACTCCTTTGGGGTTGAAAAAATCTTTTCCAGTATCTCGGCGCGGCTGTCCACGCATAGGTGGCTGTAACGCTTTGTCATGGCCAGGGACTTGTGGCCCAGGCTGTCAGCGATTGCCAATATGGGCACGCCTTGCATGGCCAGCCAGCTTGCGTGTGTGTGTCGTAAGCTGTGAAAACATGCGCCCTCGATGCGAGCATCACGAAGGGCGGTTGACCACGCTTTGTCGAAGTTTTTGGGGCGGTCTTTGTAGCGGCCATGAAAAACCAGCTCGTCGTCGTGGGAGCCGCCTTTGATTGCTGTCAGCTCGTCGCAAACGTCTGACTGCAAAACCATCACGAATGGCTCGCCGTTTTTCGTGCGCTTAACGTAGGCGCGGCGTTTTTCTAGGTCAATGTCACCCCAACGCATATCCATAAGAACGCCGCGACGCTGGCCTGTGGTCACTGCAAGTTTGATTAAAACGTGCAGCCTGGGCCAGTATGAAAGGCGGGAAACTTTGAGAAGCCGCTGATATTCGTCTTCGCTGAGGTAGCGTGTGCGGGCGTTGTCCTCTGCCATGCGGGCTGTCTCGCCTACTGGGTTTGTCCACCCCTTTGGCATGAGTCGGCGTTTTTTCGCCCAGGTCAAAACACCGGCGACGGTTGCGCGGTAGCGGTTGAGGGTTGCGGGTTTGAGGGGCTCGTTTGTCCCCACGATGCTGTCAGCACGTTTGGTGGCGCCGCCTTTGTAATGAAGGCGCCCGCGGCGTTGCAGATCGTCAAGTGCGTCTGCTATGTCGTCGCCGTCAAGGGTGTGGGCCAGCTTGTGGCCAAAGAATTCGACAAAGAATCGAAGGCGCATGCCTTGCGAGTTGTCGCGGCCAGCGTAAGTGGCCATGTACGCATCAGCCAGTTGGCTGAAGGTGAAAGTCTGCCCCCGAGTCAGGGGGGCGTTTTGCATGTGGTGCATTTATCCGCCTCGATAAGTAAATACCAGAAACCTTTCGATTTCTACTTATCGCCGCAAATCACGCGCCACGCATGAATTTGGCTCCTCAACCTGGGCTCGAACCAGGGACCTACGGATTAACAGTCCGGCGCTCTACCAACTGAGCTATTGAGGAATATTTGGTGTGCAAAGCATTGAGTGCCCTGCGAAGAACGACAGTATAG